>SDGW01001492.1_pt1 | contig 17013 bp, 18 predicted proteins | sample 2873831 | NCBI WGS metagenome assembly SDGW01 (sample SAMN08132700, study PRJNA421101) | hypersaline lake metagenome | isolation source: celular fraction 0.22 microns magnesium sulfate-rich crust from ephemeral... | place: Spain: Penahueca Lagoon, Toledo | collected 2011-07
TCGGAACTGGTCCACAAGTTCATCGGCGAGGGCGCGAAGTTGGTCCGTGACCTCTTCGAGGTCGCGCGCCAGCACGAGCCCGCCGTCCTGTTCATCGACGAGATAGACGCCATCGCGGCCAAGCGGACCGACTCGAAGACCTCCGGCGACGCCGAGGTCCAGCGCACGATGATGCAACTCCTCTCGGAGATGGACGGCTTCGAGGACCGCGGTGAGATTCGCATCATCGCGGCCACGAACCGCTTCGACATGCTCGACCGCGCCATCCTGCGGCCCGGCCGGTTCGACCGCCTCATCGAGGTGCCCAAGCCGAACCTCGAAGGCCGCGAGAAGATCTTCCGCATCCACACCCGCGACATGAACGTCGCCGACGACGTGGACTTCGAGAAACTGGCGAAGAACGCCGAGGACGCCTCCGGCGCGGACATCAAGGCCATCTGCACCGAGGCCGGGATGTTCGCCATCCGCGACGACCGCACCGAGATTCGGATGGAGGACTTCGAGGAGGCCAAGGCGAAGATCGACGCCGAGGACGAAGAAGAAGAGATATCGAAGACGTTCGCCTGACGCGAACTCCTGCACAACGGGCCTCCTCGTCGTATCTTTTCCTTTCGACTACTTCGAACAGCCGACCGGCCGCCGTTCGCGGGGACATCGCTCTCGCGTGACGGCGGCGCTCAGTACGACACGCGAATCACGCGCCGGTCGGTCTCGTCGCGGACGGTCAGCACGTCGCCGGTGTTCTTCCAGAGCGCGCGGGACGACCCCCAGTAGAGGTGGTCGTCGGTGTCCTCGCCCGACCCGGAGTGAATCGTCACCGACCGGTTCGGGTCGAGGAGAAACTCGTCGGGGAACTCGTAGGTCGTCCCGTCGGAGTTCTCGACGGTCCACTCCGTCAGGTCGAGCGACTCGTCGCTCTCGTTGCGGAGGACGACGTACTCGCCGTTTCTGTTCCAGTGGTCGTACCCGCGGGCGTTCTCGTGAATCTCGTCTACGACCAGTCCCGCGGTCAGTCTCGGCGCTCGCTGGCGGCGGTTGCCAAGCACCTCGTCGGGGACGCCCTCGGCGGTCGAACCGCGCGCCGGGTCCGTGTCCGGATTCGTCTCGTCGGCGTCGGCCGCTTCGCTGTCGGCCCGCTCGGCCGCGTCGCGGTCTGTTTCCGTCTCGCTTCCGGCGACCGGCACCGACTCCACGGCAACGACCGACACAGCCGCGTCGGGCACTTCGGCGACGCCGGTCTCCTCGCGATTGACGAACCGGTGGAAGTCGCTTCGCTCGCCGCTCTTCTTGGTGTCCTGATAGCGCAGGGCCAGTCGCTCGCGGTCGAACTTCTCGAAGAACTGCTCCCACGAAATCGCGTCGAGTCGCGGGTCAGGGTCCTCCTCGGGAAAGTCGAGTCGCAGGACGCCGACGTCGTCGCCCTCGCCCGTGCCGACGACGTGAGCGGGCGTGGCGTCTCGCTTCTCGGCCCACTCTCGGATGGTCTCGCGGTCGGTCGTCGTTTTCGTCCGACCCGGCATCGCGTCGCGGCTCACGAACCGGTGAAAGTAGCTCTCCTCGCCGCTTTTCTTCTCGTTCTGGTAGCGAAACGCGAGGTCGGCCTCCTCGAACTTCTCGAAGAACCGGTCCCACGGGACGGGTTCGAGATTTCTGTCCGGGCCGTCGTCCGGGAAGTCGATGCGCAGGACCCCGAGGCCGTCGCCCTCGCCGGTCTGTTGTACGTGTGCGGGGTCGGCGTCGCGCGCTTGGACCCACTCGCGTATCTCGTCGTGGTCGGTCGTGGTTCTGGTCGTCCACGGGTTCGTATCGCTCACTTCCATTCCCCCGACGGAGAACCGACCGCGTGACGCTTAGCTATTCGGAGCTATCGGCGAGCCGACAGTCACATGAGAGTGAGGAACGCCGCGTAGGGGAGCAGAAACAGCACGACGAACATCCCCAGCAGGATGGCACCGTAACCGGCGAGCGTTCCGAACGCGGTCAGCCACGAGGGGTGGTCGAAGTCGGCTGGCAGGTTCATACTAGATTGCTGGCCCCAGCGGCCCTTAACGCTACCTGAAACCGGCGGCCAGTTGCCGAAACGAAGCGAACTGCCGGACCCGACCGCCGGACGCCGGAGCCGCGCTCCGCGACGAGGAGGGCGTACGTTACCGAAGGATGTCGCCGATGCGTCGTGCCTCGCCGGCCAACTCCGGGTTCTTCTCGACGATTCGGAGTACCTCGTGGTCGGTCACGTCGAAGTAGGACTTGCCGGTCGCCCCTTCGATGAGGTCCTTCGAGAGGCGAAACTCCGTCCCCTCGTACACCACGTCCACGCCGTCCTCGTCGAACGCGAGCGTCGTCATACCCCCGCGTTCGGCCGCGGTATTTAAAAACTCCTCCGAATCGAGGCGGGAGTGTTCGATTTCCGGCAGATGTCTGACTGAAGTTTATAATGGTTGGACCGAAATACTCCGGTGTGCCGCTTGGTTCGGACCCCTTGGACGAACTCGCCATCCCGGACGGGACCACCGTCGAGGAGCACGACCTCGTGACCGACGGCGACGTCATCGTCGGCGGCCAGAGTACGGTCGAGTTCGGCGTCCGAGGCCACAACGTCATCGCCGGGGAACGCGTCCAGTTCGGCGGCCACATCGAGGCCGAGGCCGACTGTCGCCTCGACATGTGGTCTGACGTGCAGGACAACGTGCTGGTCGGCCGGGACGCCTACCTCGGCGAGCGCGTCCACGTCGGCGGTCGCCTGATGGTCAGCGGCGACCTCGACATCGGCGACGACGTGGACATAGAGGAGGGGTTCGAGGCCAACGGGTGGATAGTCATCCGGAACCCGATGCCGACCATCGTCTTCGTGTTCGTCTACCTCCAGCAACTGCTTCGCATCGGCGAGGAGGAAGCCGCCGAGGAGGTCTTCTCGGAACTGCTGGAGAACGAGGAGATAGAGGCCGAACCGGTCGTCGTCCCGCGGAACGGTCACGTCTCCGACGACTCGTGGCGGGTCTCGACGCCCGCGACCATCGGCGACGACTGTCGGCTCCACGGTAACATCCGTGCCGAGTCCATCGCAATCGGCCAGCGCAACGACGTGTTCGGGAGCCTCCGCGCGCGCGGCGACATCGCGGTCGGCGAGAGTACGGTCATCCACGGCGACGTGACGACTCGCAACGGAACCGTGGAACTCGCCGACGACGTGGAGGTCCGGGGCGACGTGTCCTGCGAGGACCTCCACTTCCACGAGGGCGCAGTCGTGGACGGGACGATGCGCGCCAGCGGCGAGATGTCGATGGTCAAGGCCGGGACCCACGAACACATCGCGGCGGACGGCGACGGCGGCCGCAAGCGATACCACGGCGACGACGCCGATACGGGAAGCGAGACCGGAGCCGTCGCAACCGGAAGCGCGGCGGGCGACGAGACCGCCGAGAGCGTCGGGACGACCGAATCCGGCGTCGAACGCGCAGACGAGAGCGAGTCGGTCGCCGAAGGCGAGTCAACTTCCGAGACCGATTCAACCTCCGAGACCGACGGCGACGACGACGTTTCGGCGACCGAATCGCCCACCGACGACTGATTCTGGGGCGTGCGTTTCTCGGCAACTCTCGAACACGTAGCGGTTTCGCCGAACGATTCGACGGGTATCGACCGGTTCGGCGGTCGAACACTCGGTTTTCGACGTTGATTTCCGAAGCTGAGGGACGGTATCCGGGGTTAATGTAATAAACATTGACGATGATATACTGACGACGTATGGGAGAGAGACTCAATATTGTCAGGTGGTGTCGATGCACTCGGTAGTGCTGACGAAGGGCGTGCCGGACTTCAGGGAGGGACAGGTGTCGTTCGACGAGGAGGGCCACCTCGAACGCGGCGCGACCCCCACGGTGATGAACCCCAACGACGAGTTCGCCTTGCAGGCCGCGCTCCAGACGAAGGTCAAGCAGGGCGGGCGGGTCAGCGTGATGAGCATGGGGCCGCCGGGCTACGAGAGCGTGCTGGAGGAGGCGATGGGCGTCTACGCCGACGACCTCTATCTCCTCTCGGACCGAGAGATGGCCGCGGCCGACACGTGGTCCACGGCCATCACGCTCTCGGGCGGCATCGAGAACTTGGACTCGGAACCCGACCTCGTGTTCGCGGGGTTCAAGACCGCGGATGGCGAGACCGGCCAGACCGGCCCGCAGACCAGTTGGTGTCTCGACCGGCCCATCGTGACCCACGTCATCTCGCTGGACGTGGACGAGGAGGCCGGGCGACTCCGCGCCAAGCGACTCGTGGAGGGCGACGTGGACGAGATAGAGACCGTCGAGGCTCCCCTGCCCGCGTTCGTCGTGACCGACCCCGAGTTCGAACCCTCCTATCGCCGGGCCGAACACCGGCTTCGACACAAGCGACTCAAAGCCGAGACCGACGAGCGCGTCGAGGAGTACGAGGTACACCGTCGAGCAACTGAAGGAGAAACTCGCGGCGACGGACGACCCCGCGACGCTCGACGCCGCGCTCGCGGCCGAGCAGGAGAGCAAAGACCGCAAGACCGCCAGAGAGGCGATTCAGGCACGCATCGACGAGTTGCAGGAAGAGACCGAGGAGCCAACGGGAGACGACGAGGCCGTGGCCGACACCGACCACGAAGAGGAGTACGCCGACGAGGGCGGCACCGACGCGCCCGAAGAAGCCGGTGACGCCGAACAGGGCGAGGAGGCACCGGAGGAAGTCAGCTACGAGGTCGAACACCGGACCCGCGACAAGAAACACGTCCGGGCGCTGAAGGGCGGCGAGTACGGGGACATGTGGGTCTACTGCGAGACCCAAGGCGGCGAACTGCTGGACGTGTCCAAGGAGATGCTCGGGAAGGCCCGCGAGTTGATGGACACGTACAACGACGAGTACGGGGAATCCGAGCGCGTCGTCGGCCTCCTCGTCGGCGACGCCGACGCGACGACCGGTCTGACCGACGAGGTAATCGCCTACGGCGCGGACGTGGCGCTCTACAACGAGGACGACCGCCTCCAGCGGTTCCGCCACAAGCCGTACACCGAAATCGTCGCGGACATGGCTCGCGGCGGGGCCGAACCGCCGAACTGGGCGACCGGCGACCCCGGTACCGACCCCACCGCCGAGTGGCGCGACTACGACAAGCCCCGCTACTTCCTGTTCCCGGCGACGAACAACGGCCGTGACCTCTCGGCGCAGGTGCAGGCCGAACTCGACTCCGGCCTCGCCTCGGACTGCTCGGGACTGTTCATCGAGGAGGAACTTATCTCCAACCCGGTCAAGACCGGCGAACCCGGCGAGAAGGTCGAGTTCGAGCGCGTCCTGCACATGAAGCGCCCGGACTTCTCGGGGTTCGAGTACTCCACGATTCTGTGTCTCGACAACCCCGGCCGGGAGTTCCACCCGCAGGGCTGTTCGGTGATTCCGGGGAGCTTCGACCCCATCGACCCCGACTACGAGCGAGAGGGCGAGGTAATCGAACACGACCTCGACCTCGCCGACGACTGGTTCCGGGTGGACGTGACCGAGTTCGACCGACTGGACGAGGGCGTCGATCTGACCGGTCACGAGGTCGTCGTGGCGCTCGGCCGGGGCATCGGCGACGACCCGACGAAGGGAATCGAACTCGGCTTGGACCTCGTAGACGCCTTCGAGGACGCCGCGCTCGGCCTCTCGCGGGGCGTCGTCACCGCCTCCTACGACGTGGACGGCCACGTGGGCAACTACGTCGCCGAGGAGCGCCAAATCGGTGAGACCGGCCAAGAAGTCGCGCCGACCCTCTACGTCGCGGCCGGAATCTCGGGCGCGGTCCAGCACAAGGTCGGGATGGACGAATCGGACACCATCGTCGCCATCAACACCGACCCCGACGCTCGGATTCGGGACTTCAGCGACTACTACGTCGAGGGCGACCTCTTCGAGGTGCTTCCCCGACTCACCGACTCCATCGAGGCGGGCGAACTGAAAGCGACGGCGGAGGCCAGCGATGACTGACTGCGAAACCGGAGGCGAACGATGACCGACGAACACGAACACTACGAGGCGGTCGTGGTCGGGGCCGGACCCGGCGGGGCCGCCGCCGCGGCGGTACTGGCGCGAAACGGCGTGGAGACGCTCGTCCTCGAACGCGGGGTCGAGGCCGGGTCGAAGAACGTGACGGGCGGACTCGTCTACGCCGAGGAGTCCGCGCCTTACACCGTGGACGCGCTCTTCCCGGACTTCCGGGAGGAAGCCACCGAGCGCCCCGTCACCGACTACTACCTGCACAACGTCGCGGGCGAGCGAGTCGAGACCTTCGACATCACCGACCTCCACGAACACGACACCGTTTGGTCCGACGCGGTGCTTCGCCGGAAGATGGACTCGTGGATGGCCGACCGCGTTCACGAGATGGCCAGCGAGACCGGCGGCGGACTCCTGACCGACGTGCGGGTGAACGGCTTGCTCCGCGAGGAGGGTGAAATCGTCGGCGTGACCTGCGACGAACTCGACCCGATTCGGGCCGACCTCGTGGTCGCGGCCGACGGGGTGAACTCCGAGTTGGCCCGCGACGCCGGACTGATGGACTGGGACGAGCCAGAAGAGTGGTTCCAAGGCGTCAAGGCGGTCGTGGACGTGCCCCCCGAAATCATCGCCGAGCGGTTCGGCGTCGCCGACGACGAGGGCGAGGCCCATCTGTTCTCTGGTGACCTGTTCGAGGACGTGCGCGGCGGCGGGTTCGTCTACACCAACGAGGATTCGCTGTCCATCGGCTCGGTCTTCCACCTCGACAGCATCGTGGAGCAGGAGGCCGAACCCCACCAGTTGCTCGACAACTTGCTGACCCACCCCTTGCTCGCCGACTGGCTGGAGGGCCACTACGACGAAGTGGAGTACAGCGCGAAGCTGGTGCCCGACTCGAAGAAGGCCGCCAACCCCTCGCCCCACGAGGGGAGCCTCCTCGTGGTCGGCGACGCGGCGGGCCAGATGCAGGCGCAGGGTCCTATTATCAAGGGGATGAACCACGCCGTCTCGGCCGGGGCGCTCGCTGGCGAGGCGTTCGCCGAGGCCAAGTTGCGCGGGAAACCGGACCGCGCGGGCGAGTTGTACGAGCGAAAGCTCCGCGACGAGGGCATCATGGGCAAACTCCGGCCGAAGGGGTATCGCGTCGCCAGCGCGCTCGGCGAACGCGACGCCGTGGCCGACCTGACCGACTCGCTGGTCTCGTCGTCGGTCGGACGCCTCGGCGTGCGCCTGCTCGGCGGGGCGGGTCTCCTCGAAGACCTCTACTCCTCGCCGTACCTCTCCCAAATCGTGCCCGACACCCAGACGCCGTACGTCACCTTGCCCACGGTCATCGCCGAGGAGCTAGGCGAGCGCGTCACCGGCGAGGCCGACTTCGAGCCGAAGGACCTCGCGACGCGCATCGGCGACCTGACCTACGACACGGACGTGGGCAACCCCCACATCGAGTTACGCGACAACTCCGTGGAGGCCAGCGGCGCGGCCGTCACCGCCTGCCCGGTCAGCGCGCGGGACTTCGGCGGCGGCTGTTACCGCGAGGAGACCGTCAAGACCAACGGGAGCGAACAGAAGCGGGTCAGCCTCGATACCCAGCCCTGCGTCGAGTGTGGCACCTGCGCAGTCGTGGCGGACACCGACTGGGAACACCCTCGCGGCGGCAAGGGCGTCGAGTACAAGGAAGGATGAGAGCGAGCCGATCCGGACCATGAGCGACTATCGCGACCGAATCGAGCGACTGGCCGAGCGCGCTCGCGAGGAGCGCCGAACCTTCGACCCGCCCGCGGACTCGGCCGACGAGCGCACCGACCGACTCGAGGAGCGCGCCCTGAGATACTGTCGCGACGGCGTCGGCGAGGTAGTCGCGGTGTACGTCGAGGCCCGGACCGGCGAGTACGCGCCCCTCGACCGCGCGGAGATGTCGGCGATGGAGCGAGCGACGAACGACTGGTTAGAACTGTACGCCCGGTGTTACGGCCGAGAAATCGAACCGGAGTTCACGGTCCGGGAGGTCGCCGAGACCGTCGTGGAGACCCGCGACGTGGTCGAGACCGCACGCCTGTTGACGGGCGTCCCCGAGCGTGACCGAGGCGTCGCGTGGGGTCGGAGTGCGAGAAACAGTTAAGTGAGCGCGGAGTGTGTTACCATTAACCATGAAGTTTTCCGAAACGCTCGAATTCGGCCACGAGGACCGGAAACGCATCTACGAGTACGTAGAGAGCCGCGGCGAGGTGAACTTCGAGGAGGCCCGCGACGTGCTACACGTAGACCCCGGCGGATTCCGCCACCACGTCGCCATCCTCAAACGCGACGGCTATCTGGAGGAACACGACGGGATGCTCCGAGCCTCCTTCGAGGAGGGCGCGGCCGAGGAGTACGACGTGGAGGGCGTCGAGTTCACCATCCGGCCCGCGAGACAGGAGGACCTCGCGGGCATCGTCGGCGCGATTCGCCGGGTCGCAGAACAGGGCAGTTACATCGTCGCCGAGAGCGTCGCCGACGAGATAGACCACGACGAGGCGCTGTTGCGACACAACGAGATCGAGTCTCGGATGTTCTTCGTCGCCACGGTCGGCGACGACGTCGTGGGGTGGGTTCACCTCTACGCGCCGGAACTCGACAAGCTGGCCCACACCGCCGAGTTGACAGTCGGCGTGCTGGACGAGTACCAAGGCCACAGCATCGGGAGTCACCTGCTGGAACGGGGCTTGGAGTGGGCCGCCTCGAACGACTACGAGAAGGTCTACCAGAGCGCGCCCTCGACCAACGAGTACGCCATCGGGTTCCTGAAAGACCACGGCTGGGAGACCGAGGCGGTCCGCGAGGACCACTACAAGATAGGCGGCGAGTACGTGGACGAAGTGATGATGGCCGTCGAACTGTAACGTCGCTCCGCCCTCGTCGGTCTCGCGCTCGTCGCCCATCCGCTCTACCTCTTTCCGCACCACGGCGAGAGCGCCCATTTCATCTCGTCAATCGAGGAGGTCGGCGAACAATCGTCGGACGAAACTGTCACTTACGACGACCTCCCGCCGGTCGCGCGGGACCGCTTCGAGGGGGCGGTGGACGACGGCTACTCCGAGAACGTGTGGTCCGGCGAACACGCCGCGGCCCACGAGGCCCTCGCCGACCACGAATACGTGCGGTATCGGGGCGACTACTACGACTATCGACTGCGACAATCCGGTAGTCTCGGGATGGGCGGTATCGTCCGAATGGTCCTCTCGACGCTCGCGGTGATTCTGTTCGTCGTCGGCATCTTCGCCGCCCGGTCGGGCCGATACCGACCGTTGACGCCGGGACGTGCGCTCTGGATTCCCCTCGGCGTCTTCGCTGCGCTCGTGGCCACCGAGTACTACGACGTGGCGGTCGGCGGCGCGCACGAACCGCAGTCGTACGTTCACTTGCAAGCGATGGCCGCGGCGTTCGTCTCGACGTCGGTCGTCGGGTCGGCGGTCCGCGACAGGGGGTCGCTCCGGCCGCTGGTTCCGGTCGGTCTCCTCGTGGCCGCCGGCACGCTCTACGCCGCCGCAACGGGTGGTTCGTACTCGGGTACGGACTGACCGCCCCGGCGGAGGACGCACCGTGGCGGGTGAACGCCGCGGAACGGGCCGACGCCGGAAAATAATCGACCGATTCGACCCCGCGAGACGCGACCCGCGAGTCACGTCACGTCACTGCTGTTCGTGGACCGGGAACGCGACCTCGACGGTGGTCTTGTACTCCTGTATCTCGCCGTTCTCCACGTCGGCGGTCCAGTCTTCGACCTCGACGCCGTGGATGTCGTCGATTGTGTGACTCGCCTGCTCGACCGCTTCGTGGGCGGCCTGCTCCCATCCCTCCTCGGACGTGCCGAGAACCTTGATGATTTTTACTGCCGTCATGGGCAGCGACGGTACGACCTGACCCGTGTAGCGTCTTGTGGCCGCGGGCCAAGGGGAAGAGAAAATATAAACATGTCCGAGGGATAGATTCTCCATTTTCAAAGAATGACATAGATTGTTTTCTGGGATTGCCGACAGACCAGTGACGAGAGAGGTCGATGACACCGAGGAGTCGCCGTGACCGGTCTGCGACGGCATCGCGACTCCGACCGCACCGCTCGATACAGCACCGCTACCACGACAGCACGGCAGTCTGTCGCCGACGCCAATCAACCCGCGACCGCAACCGCACGGCACCGCACCGCGTCCTCCCCAGCCGCCTCCCTCGCTCCCGCTGGTCGCGTCAGTCGTCCCTCGCGCGCTCGGCGCGGCATGAAGCCGCGCCCGCACGCGCCGAGTGGAGGATTCGCCGGTCTGCCGAGTGGACGACTCAACGGTCGGTCGACCCGTCGAGTTGCCGCTCCGGCGCTACAGTTCGAGGTCCCGAATCGCCACGCAGTCGCCCTCGCGGACCTCGCCGATGATCCGGCCGTCGGTCTCGTCGGCCAGCGACTCGGCGTCCTCGTCGGGGAGCGCGACGACGAAGCCGGTGCCCATGTTGAACGTCCGGTGCATCTCCTCGTCGCCGACGTTGCCCTCGCGCCGGACGAACTCGAAGACCGGTTGGGCGTCGAACGGGTCGGTGATTTCGTACCGATAGTCGCCCATCCGCGAGAGGTTGGTCCACCCGCCGCCGGTGACGTGGGCCGCGGCGTGGACCTCCCGAGCGCGCAGGTGGTCCAGCAGGTAGGTGTAGATGCGGGTCGGCTCCAGCAGGACTTCGCCGACCGATTTCTCGTCGTCCCCGCCCGCGTCGAGCGGGAAGGGGTCGGAGTACTCGTGGTCGCGCGTCGCGGCCTCCCGCGCCAGCGTGAGCCCGTTCGAGTGGATGCCGCTGGAGGGGAACCCGACCAGCGCGTCGCCCGCCTCGGCCTCGCCGGGGAAGACGGCCTCTTTCGGCGCGAGACCGACGCACGCGCCCGCCAAGTCCAGCCCCTTGATGACCTCGGGCATCACGGCCGTCTCGCCGCCGACCAGCGCGATACCGGCCTCCTCGGCACCGGCCGCGAGGCCGTCGCCGACCTGCTCGGAGAACTGCTCGCTCGGTTCGTCCACCGCGAGGTAGTCCACGAACGCGACCGGTTCGACGCCCGACGCCACGAGGTCGTTGACGTTCATCGCGATGCAGTCGATGCCGACCGTCGAGTAGTCACCCAACGCTTCGGCCACGAGGAGCTTCGTGCCCACGCCGTCGGTCGCCAGCGCCAGATAGCGGTCGCCGATGTCCAGCAGTCCCGCGTACTCGCTCTCGTCGATATCGCCCACGGCACCGACCAGCGCCGCGGTCGCGGCCTCGCTGGCCTCGATGTCCACTCCTGCGTCCGCGTAGGTGAGTTCCTCCTCGTCTTCGGTCATGGTGAGACGGGCGGGTCGCGCGAGTAAAATTCCACCGTTTGTGCGTCGGGAGAGGGATGTCCGAATGCTATCGACTCTTCGACTCGGCGCGCGCTGGCGCGGCCTCCGGGCCGCGCCACCGTGCGAGGGACGAGCGACGCGACCGGAGGGAGCGAGGGAGGAGGGTGGGGAGGACGAGGTGCGGTTAGCGGTATGATTTGCTCAAGCCTGAAGCTAGCTCCTCGACTCTTTTCTCCGTAGAACTGCGACCACCACTACCTTCTGAGACGAGACTGCCTCGAAAGCCCCCGCGCGCTCGCCACCGGAAGACATTCCTGCTCACTTCGTTGTCTCCAAAAATCGGAGATTTTTGAGATGACGAGAGCGATGCTCTCGAACCACGCGAACTGTGACTTCCGAGGTCACACTCGCTTCGCTCGCGTGACGGTCGCTCAGCGACATCTCTTCGGCTCACCTTCGGTTCGCCTCAGAGAGGAGTCGCTGAGACGACCACGGCCTCCGGCCGCGAGCGCGCGGCCCCTTTATCCCACCCCGTGGGGTGTCGCGCCGAGCGTCCCCGGTGGTTCATCCAGTCGTGCGCCCTCTCTCCTGGCAGTTCCTACCAGCGAACGCCCACAGAACTCTTGGCCGAACCTGTTGGCTACGTAATCGTGAACCAGCCACTCACCGAGGAGGACGAGGGCAAGCGAGTCGTGAGCCACGACGGCGAGACCGTCGGCACCGTCGCCAAGGTGGACCAAGGCGTCGCGCACGTAGACCCCGAGGACGCCGAGGTCAGCCAGCAGTACCTCGGCCGGGCGGACTCCTCCGACGAGGACTACACCGTCCAAGAGACCGCAGTCGAGGAGGCCACCGCCGACGAAATCGTGTTGAAGGAAGGCGGCGAGCGCTGAGGCCAGGGGTTCGCGCGGAGAACGGACCCCGACTCAGAGGAACGAGAAGCCGAAGAGCGCCCACGCCGCCAGCGCGAAGCAGGGCAGGCCGAACCCGACGAACGCCGGGAGACTCCACGTCTTGACCGTGTTGCCGTCGAGCGGGCCGAACGGAATCATGTTGAACCCCGCAAGCAGGAAGTTGATGCGGACGCCCAGCGCCGCGACGTTTCCGAGCGTCCCGCCGAGGACGAGTTCCAGCGGGAAGAACACCATCCCGAGCGCGACGTTCGTCAGCGGTCCCGCGAGCGCGATGAGGCCGTTCTCCCGGAGCGTCGCCCGACCCTGATGGTACACCGCGCCCGGCGCGGCGAAGAGGAACCCGGCTAGCGCGCCCGCCACCGCGAGAAAGAGCATGCCGTAGTCGGCGCGGAACTCCGCGACCTGTCCGAACCGAATCGCCGTCACTTTGTGGGCCATCTCGTGAAGCAGGAAGCCGAGTCCCGCGGTGACGAGACTCGCTGGCAACAATCCGACCAAGACGCCGGGCCGGTAGAGAACCGTTCGGCCGCCACCGCCGAAGAACAGCGCGAACGCGACGCTCAGGGCCGCCCACGCGATTGCGATGTCCAGCAGTTCGCGCGTCCCGAACCGAATCGAGCCGACCTTCATAGCGGTCTCGTCTCCGTCAGGGCGCTCCCTCTCATGTCAGCGTCCGGACGATGAGGTCCGCGCTGTTCTGCGCGCCCTGTATCATCAGGTCGGTTATCTCGGCGACGCCGCCGACCTGCGACCCGAGCAGCGGCAGGATGACGAAGGGGAACGCGAAACTCGCTATCATGCTCCCGACGTTCGTCATCGCCACGATGGCGATGAGTCTGAAGAGGGGCACGTCGAGCATCTGGGAGAGGAGGTCTCGAAGCGGCGTCTCTTGGTCGCTCATCAGGTCGTTGAGCGTGGCGATGTCGCCGACGTTGACCGAGGTGTACTTCAGTTCGACGTAGCCCGCGAACCACCCCGGCGCGAGCAGGGGGTTGACGCTGGTGAGCCACGCGACCGCGCCGCCGACGCCCGCGGAGGCCCAGCGCGCGCCCGCCAACTTCGCCAGTCCGAACGCGAAGACGCCGTTGAACAGGAACCACGCCGCGAACACCTCCAGCAGGAGCGAGTTTCGCACGCCCGCCATAAAGAGGAGGAAGAAAAACGAGAGGAAGGCCAGCGCCATCACGTAGCCGACTATCTTGAACAGCGAGAAGCGACTCCCCGACTCGGTGCCCACCAACTCCTCCATCGGCGGCAGGCGTTCGGGGTGGTCGAGATACTCCTCGATGCCAGCGCGGTGGCCCGCGCCGACGACCGCCAGCACGTCGTGGCCCGCCCGGCGCAGGGCGACGAGTCGGTGGGCGATGAAGGCGTCGCGCTCGTCGATGAGCGCCTCCGCACCGCCGGGCGAGAACTGGCGGAACTCCTCCATCATCGCGGTCACCACGTCGCCGTCGGTCAACTCGTCGATTTCGAACTCCTCGTCTTCGTCGGGTTCGCCGATGCCGACCATCGCCAGACAGAGTTCCCAGACCATCCGCAACTTCTCGAAGAAACTCATCCGCGCCCAGAAGCGCTGGATGGTCATCTGGATGTCGCGGTCCACCAGCGCGACCTCGCTCCCGACCTCCTCGGCGGCGTCGATGGCCGCCTGCATGTCCGCGCCGGGTTCGATGTCGAAGCGGTCGCCCATCCGGGCCTGTACGTACGACAGCATCCAGTAGGCGAGAAACTGGAAGACCGTGTTCCCTTCGAGCAGGTCCGAGGGTTCGAGATCTTGGGCCATCTCGCCCTGCATCTGCCGATACCTGCCCTCGTCGAGTTCGACCGCGACCACGTCGGGGCGCTCGTCGTCGATGGTCTCGCGGACCTCCTCGACGCTGTCCGCGGAGACGTGGGCCGTCCCGAGAACGCGGACGCTGCCCTCGCCGTCTCCGGCGTCCAACTCGGCTGAATCGCTCATCGTTCGCCTTACACGCTATCCCTTTTTACCGTTGTCGGTGCCGGGAGAAATACCAGCCTGCCGAGAGTTCTTCGGTCCCGCGAATCCGCAACCACGGTCCGTCGCGGACGATAATTGTCGGGGTACGCGGAAGTAGGTTCGCGGTACGTCGGCCCCGAGAGTCGAACGGACGAGGAGAAAAGGGAATAACCGACGAGCGAGACGGTCCGAACGATGTCGGACACAGCGACGCTGATGGACTCCTACACCGAGATGACCGAACTCCTGTTGCCCAACGACACCAACAACCTCGGTCGGGCGCTCGGAGGCGCGGTCCTCCACTGGATGGACATCTGCGGGGCCATCGCCGCGATGCGCTTTTCGAACCACCAGTGTGTCACGGCCTCGATGGACCACGTGGACTTCATCTCGCCCATCGACCTCGGCGAGGTCGCTATCGTGGAGGCGTTCGTCTTCGACACTGGCCGGACCAGCATCGACGTGAAGGTGGACGTGCGCGCCGAGGACCCCCGGAAGGGCGAGGAGCGCGAGACGACGACCTCCTTCTTTACGTTCGTCGCGCTGGACGACGAGGGCACGCCGACCGAGGTGCCCGACCTCGACTGTCCGACGGAGAACCAGCGGGCGCTCCGGGACGCCGCGCGCGACCAGCGCCGCGAGCAGTTGGCCGCGGTCGCCGAGAAGATCGAGGACGACGAGTAAGCCGAGTCAGGCTTCTGTCGTCGCGTTCTCGGCGGTCGTGGTCGCATCCTCGGCGACGGTCGTCGCGCCGGGTATCTCGGGGTTGTCGGTCTGGTCGATGGCGACGAACAGCGCGACCGGTTCGTCGGGTTGCTCGTCTTCCGGTGCCGCGAACACCGAGTAAACGGTCTGGTTCTGGAGGCTCTCGGTGTGCGTCGAGAGGAGGGTCCCGTTGTTGCCCTCGGCCGCCTCCCGAACGTTCAGCGTGTAGACGCCCGAGGGGACCGTGACGTACTCGGTCGCGTTACCGAAGGTCACGTCGTCGAACAACACCTCGCCGGTCCGGTTGACGGTCACGTCCACCGGCCCCAAGTCGGGCGAGACGTGGACGAGTCGGACCGACGCGTTAGCCCCCGTCGGGGCTCGTCGCGCGTCCGAGAGCGCGACGAGTCGGAGCTCCTCGGTGGCGTTCTCGGCGACCTGTCCGATCGCCGCGACGGTGAGTCGTTCGTTGGCCGGGACCGAGAGTTGGGCCTCCAAGACGGTGGTCTCGTTCTCGGCGGTGACGATACTGACCTGACGGTCCCCCTCTTGCACGTCGAGGTAGTCGGTCACGTCGCCGAATTCGAGGTTCTGTGCGACCGTCTCGTTGTCGATTCGCACGTCCACCGCCGGTGCGTCGGCCGACATGTGAGCGATGCGGACCTGCGAGTTCTCGGGCTCCTGTGCGGTCGCCGCGTTCGGTTCGGCCAGCGACGCGACTGGGCCGACGCCGAGACTGGCGACGACGACGAGCGCGACGGCGACCGTCGCCGCTCGCAGGAGCCTCGAACGTCCGTCGGTTGCAGTCTGGTCGGTCGTGGTTGGGTCGGTTCGGTTGGTCATCTCTCGGACCGGTCTGTGACTCGATGGAGGATAAATCGGGGTGACGCTCCACGTCGGTAATCGGACTCCGACCAGCGCAACGGGAGGATTTCGCTCAATCGAGTCGGGGTCGATTCGAAGAAATATCGCTTACGCGGATTCTACCGTGCGTTTCGCTGGCGGCGAACCGGCCGACCCCGGACGGGTACGGGGTCCGACGCCCAGCCTTCGAGTCTCGTGCTACGCTTCGGTCGTCGTCTCGGCCATCTCGGTCTCGTTGTCCATCGTCGCGTCGTCCGTCGCATTGGCGTCTACGCCGACGAACAGGTCGAGCGCCTCGTCGGCGGGTGCCTCGTCGGGCGAGGCGTACCCGGCCGCGAAGGTGGTGTACGCGGTCCCTTCGAGGAGACTCTCGTTGAACGTGGCGACGACGGTGCCGTTGTTGTCCTCGGCGGCCGCCCGGACCTCTATCTCGTAGACGCCCGAGGGCACCGTGACGTACTCGCTCGCGTTGCCGAACGTCAGGTTGTCGGCGAGAACCGCGTCGGAGTCGGCGACGGTCACGTCGACCGGTCCGGCGTCGGGCGAGAAGTGCGCGACGCGGACCGCCGAGTCGTTACCGCTCGGCACGGCGGGGTCGGTCCGGAGGACGACGGGCGCGAACTCCTCGGTCGCGTTCTCCGAGACTTCGCCCGCGGCCGTGACGGTGTAGCTCTCGTTGGCGCGCAGCGAGACGGTGCCGTCGAAGACGGTGGTCTCGTTCTCGGCGGTGACGATGGTGACCTGATGGTCGCCGGGTTCGAGTTCCACGAACTCGGTCACGTCACCGAATCCGAGGTCTTGGAAGGCTGTCTCGTTGTCCACTCGCACGTCCACTTCGGGCGCGTCGGGGGACATGTGAGCGATGCGGACCTCCGCCGATTCCCCTTCGGCGTCTTGGGCGGTCGAGGCGACTGCTCCGTCGAGGCTGGCCACGGACCCGACGCCGAAACTGGCGGCGACGAGCAACGCGAGGCCGACGGCTACTGTGCGTGTCAGCGTCGACGTCTCTCCTGTCATGCGCACCGCCAGTTGTGACAGCGACCGAAATAAAGCGCACCGACCGTCGCACCGTGTAAGCCGCGATAGAGCGTCTCGAAGCCGCGGTTCTCCGAGTTAGGCCGGAAAAAATGCGTCCGAAACGCGGCTTACGCCGACGTTCTCGTCGTGTTCTCCGGCGGCGTTACATCTCCTCGGTAGTCGTCTCGTTGCCCATCATCTCGGT
>SDGW01000459.1_pt1 | contig 16984 bp, 16 predicted proteins | sample 2873831 | NCBI WGS metagenome assembly SDGW01 (sample SAMN08132700, study PRJNA421101) | hypersaline lake metagenome | isolation source: celular fraction 0.22 microns magnesium sulfate-rich crust from ephemeral... | place: Spain: Penahueca Lagoon, Toledo | collected 2011-07
GGACGACTACTACGACCGGCTCCACGAGGCGACCGTCGACGCCGCCCGCGAGGCGGCTCGCGCGGCCGAGCGTGCGGACGACAAACAGCTCATCCACGCACTCCGCGCGATGGACGACATGGCCAGAATACTAGTATAGATTATCCCCTACCGATAGAAGCGCATTTGCAAGGAGAAGAGAACTCGTCAGTCGAAAATCGGTGGCTGATGAATGAATCCTCCTAATATCGGCGGTACTTTTCCTGCCTACTTTTCAAAATCGTATTCAATTGGGCTGTAGTCACCCGGATATGCATCAATTATTAATTCAGCTAGAGACCCTGATCAAGATCCCATTTGGTCCCTGGCTCTCAATCTTTGCCCGATATGTGTATTCTACCTTGACGAGGTCTTCAACTTCTCCTCGTACTCTCTCTTCATCGATTTCATCGACATTCTCACCGGGTATGACCTCCACAGTGATGGGTCGTTCTTTATTTGGTTCGGTATATTCAAGATCACCCTCAAACAGAGCCAGTGCACCGAATTTCTCTGTATTATCTCTCATGACGGGAATTCCATTAAATTCGAAGAAACTCCGTATCTCATCATTATGAGCTCTCTCACTTCGTTCATCGTCCCGAAGACGATCCACGACATCGGACATCTTCGCTACAATTACTCCCGCTGAGACTCCTTCAAGTTCGTCCGGGAGATCTTCTAAGTCCACTTTTGTCTTCTCTAAGTCCAAACGATCGAGGATGAATTGACGTGATTCATCTATCAATTCGAGATGAGTGCTCGTATAGTGAGTCGGAATATCGGACTCGACAAAGGGATGTCGACGACGATATTCTATGCGGGTGACTTCTTCAAAGTCATCCGAGTCGTCCTCGGAGATCTCGTTAGTAAATTCGATACCCTTCCGAAGAATGCACTTCTCGAATTGGGAATTGACATGGTCTTCGAACCGCTCTACCTCATCGTCTGAGATTGGTTGTTCTCTGATCTCTTCTATCCTCTGCTCATTGAGGGCCTCTTTGATATCTTCGAAATGGGCGATAAGAACGTCGCATCTGATTTCTATGGAAGGATATTGGTCAATCAAGAAGTCGGCAGGATAGTTATCTCTGTATGATTTTAGCATACCTATGACCTTCTCAATATGATGTTGGCTAATCTCATTCTCTACGAATGAGCTATCTTCTGGTTCAGGAAGTGATCCGGAATTCTTCCTCTCCAAATACGAGACGATCGATACACAATAGAACTCAAGCAGCCATGTATCCACGGACATGCCAGTCATTACAGCTCCGTGGCTGTCCTCCATTTCACGTTCCAGATTCCATTGTTCCCAATATCGCAAGAGTTGGTTTTCGTTGATTGCCTGAATATATATCTCAGACAGGTCCCCCGGCGATTGGAAATTGTCGTTCAACTTGGAGAATAGCTCAGTCAGGAATTCTTCTGAAAGGTCTCCATCCTTGTAAAGCCGGAGTCCCCATCCATAGGAAGCGAACTTCAGGAGCGAGATCTCTTTTTGATAGGACTCAGCATCGTTTCGTTTATGATATAAGAGAGGTTGAATCGGCCCGATAAATACGGTTTTTCGGTAATTGTATGGTTGAAATTGATGGATATCATCAAGAAGGTACTCAAGATAGTCAATCGCCTTCCTTGACTCATTTTCTACGGAGGTCCGCCAGAGTCGGGTATAAACCTCAAACAAATTCTCTACATAAGATTCTGTGACCTCTAATGATTCAAGATCATCTGCAGATTCGAACTCCCCCACAATACGGTCGTGTGCATATTTAAAACGATTTAGCAAGTGCTCTACTGCAGGGTCATCTCGATATTCGAAGCCCTGTTCAAGGAACGTTGCGAATTGGGATATCGTAATATTTGAAAGGTGATGATAGTCATAACGTGAGATTGTGAGGTCCAAACCATGGAGCGACGAGATGACCTTCTTCTCCAATGTGGGATTTTGTTCTCTAACACTCCAGCGGTGAAGTGCTTCGTAATTACGTAGAGTCTCTTTCCAAGTTTCCTGATAACCACTTCCTTCGGAAAACAGTAGATCGGACATCAAATCCTCAATCTGTCGCAGATTACCCCTCAAGTCTTCTGGTCTATCGTTCTCTATCGATCGCTGAGCAGCAGATAGGAAATGTTCGACGTAGATGATGTAGTCCTGGTTCTCTCGTCCAGACTTCCCGTTGAGTGAATCTTCCGCAAACGTGGAAACCATATTATCAAGAGAACTGTGTAGTAGAAGTTCCAGAACACGCATAAACCGGATTACTACTATCGAGAAGCTTCCCACCAACAGGAACCCGATACTCCATGCCAGACCCGAAGTAACGAACTCTCCATCCGAAACCAAAATAACTGCGCCAATACACAAATTCGAGGTCAGAAGATAGGATATTGTCTCAAGCGACCTCAATCGAAAGATAATCTCGTCCACGATATCCCGCGTTGTAGGGAGGTCCCTGATTGAGCTCCAAGCGAACGAAAGACCGACCAAACTCAATGATATCACAGTTGCATGGACTCCCCAAACGAGATCCAACTCACCAGTCTCGAAGGCGATATGGAATGGAATCACTCTGTTTAGAATAGGTCCCAGTAGAAGTCCTATCACTACAGAGAGAATTGCGAATGAGATACCGATCGTTATCCCTCTCAACTGCCGATGTTCCCCGGCACGTCTACGGTTGAGCCAAGTTTTCAGAGGGTCAAGAAACTCCTCAACAGACATCCTGAGAAACAGGTTACATCGACGCCTCTTAATTCCACGGCGGAGTCGGGTCGTCTCCCCCTTCAGATAAGTCGTTACGAGCCTTAGTAGTGAATACCGGTGCCTGGCCAAAGGCAGAGTGGGGTTGGCCATCTTGTGCTGACCCGTCCCGCTTAGTCCGTTAGTGCGTAGTCTGCCTACCCATTTAAGTCCAATACCGGCGTAGTTGTAGGAAAGAACGCAGCTCGGACCGACCTTTGGCCAGGCACCGGTCCGGGTCCCCGAGGGAATCCAGTGTGGTTCCCCGGCGGTAGGACCTCGGCCGGTTCCAATCCAGTATCCGGCGACTTCACGTCTCGCAGGACATCCAATATAGGACGCAGCCGCTGCGAGCGAAGTCGGGGTTACTCTGAATCGGGGGCGATAATCCAGGGAGTAAACCATCCCGTAGTAGGAGCGAAGATGATAACGGCAGGGTGAGACCCCCAGCGTTGCCCCGAACGTGTGACAAGACGGCGTCGGATGACGGTATGGCCTGGGTCGATAGGACCAGTACCCGAACGGGCGCTGGGAATCAAGAAGGGAGTTAAACTCTTTCTTGGGGAGAGTACGTCTTGTCCTAACGCTCAACCAATCCAGGGCCAAGCGCGACTCGGTCGTCGACCCCGTACCTGCGTGCCAAGAGCATTCACTCCTCGGAACGGAGCGTTATCTCATCATCCCTCGACGGATGTGAGAACGTCCACGGCGGGTCTCCGCACTCGGGTAGATCATTCGGGTCTACCTCGAAAATCGCCCATATCTCGACCCTGTCTAAGTCTGTGTGGTCTACGGCGACCCGGGCCATCCGGTCCTTATCGTCCCAGTCATGGAGATCACGGTCACGAGACCACATCGCGAGAAGGTCTCCCAGGAGCTCGGGGGAATCCGTCTCTGCGGACGAGACTCGAGCCTTTACTTGGTTGCCGGAGACCAACTTCCATTCCATACAGACCCGTACAGAACGCCCTGTCAAATGAGTAGGTGTTTGAGAACGAATATAGCGACGGTCATCAGACTCACAAACTTGATGTGGAGGTCCTCTAAGAACCCAAGTCCAGCGGACTGTAGTAACCCGTAGAAGACGCCTGATAGGACGAAACTCACGCCAATATCCGCTACCCAGGACATCGGCCAAGGCGGTAGCTCAAAAAAGTGGATGACGAATGCAGTAACGAATACTACAGAAGCAAATATCCCATATCGTTCACGTGGGTCCATTGCAACACCGTTCATCGGTTATCTCAGTCCCGGAGGTGGGAGTCCTCGACCCGAATCAGCTGGAGGGACGGGAATGGGGCGAACGGGATTTCGTCCTCGATGAGTTCGTCAAGCGGGATAGCCGAGTCCCGATCGTCCCACATCGGCATGTGCTCTTCGAGCACGTCGAGCGGGGTAACGACGATGACCTCGTCGTCATCCGGGTACTTCGGGGTCTTGTCGGCCAACGTTTCTCCGTCCTTGAACTCCCACTCGTCTGTTTCGAGTCCCGGAATGTTCACGACGACCAGAGCGATTGGCTCCTCGGCCTCGGTGTCGTGAACGATGTCCCCGTAGATGAACTCGGGGTCCTCGTCGTCATCGTCGCTTGGTTCGAGTTCCAGAGCCATGTCGAGAGAACGCTGGAGTGGTTCCTCTCGACCCGCCGGCTCCCATCGGTCCTCGTCTGTACGTCCTTCGGGCGGACTGCCTCCTTTGCGTGGCATTAGTTGTTCACCGTGAATTCGTTAAGTCCAGTTTGCGTGCTGTGCAGCGCCTCGATCCTCCAGTTGACCACGTCAGTCAGCCGATCCGTATCGTAGTTGCCGTTCGGTTGGCGAACCCGATTCAGGATGGATGACTTCCCGGAAAACGCCACGACCTCGTCCGGGACATGGAGGAGCTGCTCCCGAGAAACCCGCCCATTGAGGTAGATCCGATTCAGGTCCAGCGTCTCGACCAAGTCCTCCAGGTCGTCCCAGAGGTTGAACTTCGAGTCGTACTCGGTCCCGTCGAATGCACACGACTTCGTGCCGAAGACCTCCAATAGTTCCCGGCAGTGCTCGTAGTGCCATGGCTCCCACCCCACGATGATGGGGTAGAGCTCAACGTCGAGTCCTGCGTCCTCCACCAGCCGGTAGAGGGACTTCTGTCCTTCGACGGAACGCTCGATCTCGCTCAGGAGCTCGCGACGATCCATCTCGTCGCTCTCCATCACCCAGCGATCGCCTGGGAAGTACACATCGACGACTCCGTCCAGTTCCTGTAGCCGCTCGAATTCGTCCTCGGGTGTCCGACCGACCAGGAACTTGTTCTGCTCCATCGATGTGAGGATGAGCGTCTGTTCGGGGTGCATGAAGGCCTCCCGTGGCTGATTCGTGAACCAGGTCGACCTCCGGAACGGTGCTTGGAGGGCCGGGAACTCATCGACGTTGTAGCTGAAGAGCTGGATGTCGGTAGTCGCCCCGGGCTTGGTCTTCGGTACGAACTCGTGTGGGAATCGATCGTCTGGCATGGCGGATCTCTCAGGCGCTGTTGTGTCTCGTTGGCGCCTACCAGACACAATGCGACGCACAGGGATAAGCCTTGTTCGAGTTTAGTCGCACAAACTGCTATTTCTTAATGAGACCGAAACACGTAGTGACCACCAAAACCATAACTCGTCCAACGGACGAGGCGTATAACGAAGCTCTTTACCATGAAAACAGATACAGGTGGAAGCATGGCTGAACGAGTCCATTTCATCCCAGTGGGATTCGACTATGAGCGTCTCATCTACCCGATTTCGAAGGGTGAGATGGAAGCTGACCGGGTCGTGCTAATCACGCATGAGGGTGATTCCGATGACGAGGCCACGGGCAATGCCGCTGAATTAGCCAACAATATGACGGATCGTTTGGAGGACTCCTTCGGACTGATCGACGTCGACGTCGAGATGAAGCCGATCGATATCGAGAACCTGTATGACTACGAGATGCTCTACCCACTGGCTCACGATCTGATTTTTGACGAGTTGGAGGAAGGGAACGAGGTATTTGTGAATATCTCCTCAATGCCTCGAACCACTGCCTTCGCCTTCGCTACAGCAGCAGATTCGATAATCACCGAGTATCAGTCCGAACTGAAGGAAATCCGGGATAGACTCCATACCTACTACGTCGCTCCTGAGAAGTACCTGATCTTGGAAATGCTGGAGGCACTAGGTGACGCTGAGGAGACTCTAAACGAATTACGAGATGAAGATATTCGCGTCCACAATACGTACGAGAAGGTCCAGAAAATCCTCTCGCGTGTCTACGAGAAGGGAGTCACCAAGGGGGCAAGGGACCTCGATGGACAGATGTACGTTGAGTTCCCCTCGTCTCCCGGTAGTGACGTAGAGGACTTCGAGCAGACAATCCTCAAATTCCTCTCCGGAAAAGACCCAATCCAGTCGACGTCGGCATTAGCAAAACAACTGGCAGAGGAAGAAGGCGAGGAGTACGACGAATCGTATCGGAGTCGGGTCCAGTACAACGTCTCGAAGCTCGATGAGAAGGGCTATGTCGACCGTGAGGAAGTGGGAAACAGCCTCGAAACCCAATTGTCGACGATGGGGCGGATGTGGATTGAAACGCACTAACCCGGTCGGACCGGGACCTCACACTCAGGGCACTCCGCATAGACCTCCCGGGAATCCCCTTTCTCGTACTTGATGAGTAGCATACCTGCAGGTATCACGATGTTACAGGCCGGGCATCTTCCGAGTGTGGATCGGTTGGTGGACATCGGGGGGAAATGGAGCGCTAGAGCGTGTCACACTGGATTCCAGGCTCCAATAGCACTTAGCAACTTAGCGTCAAAAAGACGAGCCAACCACGGTGGAAGTGGAACCCACACCAGAACTATATTGCCAACACGATACCACATTCCGGTTAATGACAGTCGGTGCAGTTTGTGAGAAAGGGCATATTCGAGAGATTGAGGCTGAATACGACGATATCGAACACAACCCGTATTGCCGGAAATGTGGTGAGAAGATACACAGCCTCTGCCCGAACTGCAATAGCGCACCCATCAAAGTAGATGGCTACACCAAGGATGACGGATCCCACTACTGGAGGGTGCAGGAGTACTGTCACTACTGTGGTGAGGCATATCCATGGGGACCGTCCCGATTTACAGAGGTCACTCGAGAGATCGCCGAGAAAATCCCGAATTCTCAGGGACCTACCCCAAGTGGTCGGGTCTACTCCAATCCTCAACGTGACTATCTACAACAAACCAAGTATGGGTCGGAGATACTCGACCATGTTGAAGAGGGAGACAAGTGCTATCGAAATCGACTGTGGCACTCGGCACTCACATCGTATATCCACGCCTTTGAGTGGACCGCAATCGCCTACCTGGAGCAAACGACCGAGGTAGACATCATTGAGGAAGAACAAAACGGCAACTACTACAACTTCGCTGGTGGTCATAACTCGATTCTCGCAGAACTGACGGAACATGCCAATCTCGATCAGAAGACAGTCTCCAAGATAGAGAGCATGAACCGGGCTGAACGTCGTTGGATGGCTCATCACAAATCGGGTCAGACACTACAGGACGACGTCGACCAGATTCGTACCCGGCTCGCGGAGTTCGTTGAGACGCTATTCCCCACCGACGAAGTGCGTGATCTTGTCGAAGACACAGAAAATGCTGGATGATCTCCGGCAGGCCATCAAGAAATCCGGGAGCCAAATCAAGGGCACCTCAATTACAGCAGGGCAAGAGACCGTTCTGAGTATAGAAAAGTGGAAAACGGACTTATGAGAAATGCTACTTTGATTCCCTATGCCCAGTTCTCAGAAAGTGGATAAAACCTGTCCCAAGTGTGGGGGAGATAGTGACGTATGGATGTTTGAGAAACCAGAAGGGGCAATCACGAAGGAATGCCATATATGTGACTCCTGTGGGAACGAGTGAACGGAAATCAAGTGACTACGAGATGAACTCGTACCAATGAGAGAAGTTGGGGACAAAGTGCGAGTGGATATTCCGGATAAGACCGATCCCGACTTCGAGTACCATCGGGAGCGGGGGACAATTGTAGAGGTAATTGACGACGATTTGGGTTCCACCACTGGAGATGAACGGAGCTCGAAAATCTATCGAGTAGAACTGGATACTGGCGAACAGATTGATTTCCGTTGGCGTGACCTCCGTCCCTCCGAGTGATCTTGTCGACTCTCCTTAATCCGGAATTATAAGTATCTAAACGAAGAAGCAGGTGCTATGTCATCGGGTTCTTCTCCCCAATCGGAATTCGATCTTAGTGAATTGGGGACCTCTGTTTCGGAGGATGCCCCGCTCGAACTTGCTCACGGTATTCAGGACATTGTCGAAAATATCCGTGAGCGAATGGTGGGTGAAGGAAGAGTTGTAGATGTTCTCCGAGATGGTGAGACGTTACATGCGGAGGATTCCGTCGAACAAGAGGACCCAGAGCCGTTCACCAAAGGAACAGTCATTGAACCCCTCCTGGAGGACCTGGACTATCCCTATCTCACCCGGGAGGCAGGTGACTATGCTGAGGAACGAGGAGAGCAGGCCGACTACTCTGTTCCCTTCCGAGGTCATTCTCAGATAGATTCTGAACGACTTCTCATCGAAGCCGAGCCGATGAACAAGGAATTGGAACAAGACAAACACGGACTTGGACAGGTCCGGAGCTGGCTCCGATTCCGCCCATTTGAAGCCGACTACGGGATTGCGACAGATGGTCTTCGGTGGGTGTTGGTGAAATACGATGAGGATTCGCACTCCTTCAATTACATTCGAGAGATTGACCTGCAACCTGTCTTCGTTACGATCTACGAGAACCTCGCAACCCAGCGTCGACCCCTCGAAGAAGTTCTTGAAGACGATGATCTGGAGTTACTGCATGAGTTCATAGAGGGGTTCCAATATGAGAACCTAATCACGATTGCCAGTGAGGTCGGGCAGGTCATCAAACAGAAAAAGAAGGCAATCACTGAGGATTTCTACGAGGAATACATCGAGCTGGTCTTCGGGATAACTGATGAAGATTCTGAAGGTCGTGATACCGAGGCCTGCCTCGTTGGAGATGGAGTGACAGCTCCGGATGGTGCAGACGAGGAGGACCGGCGTCTCTTCTCAGTGGAGTTGATGAACCGGCTGATGTTCATCAAATTCCTGGAGGACAGTGAAGTCGTACAAGATGGGCTCCTGCGAAACCTGAAGCAGGAACACGAGGACGGGAATCACCTCAGTAACTTCTATCGGACGTTTGTGCAGCCACTCATTTACGATGTCTTCAACACTCGTCCGGAGCAACGCCCAGACCAAATACAAGAGCGGGATGAGTTCTATACAATCCCGTATCTGAACGGTGGTCTCTTCAGGGAAAACCGTGAGAACGAAAAAGAGTACAACGTCTCTGATGCAATCCTGGAGCAGATAGTTGAGTTCCTGGAGAGCTATCACTTCTCAACTACTGCTGGTGTTGGGGAACTGGATCCCAGCGTTCTGGGGACCGTTTTCGAAAAGACAATCAACTACCTTGCCGGTGAGCAGGGAACCCAGAAGGAGCTCGGTGCCTATTACACACCGGATGACATCACCCAGCACACTGCGAAGACCACTATCCAGCCAGTTCTCTTGGAACGGTTCAAGGATGTTCTGAAGGACGAATGGGGATGGCGTGAAGGAGAAGTCGAACACTACAACGACGTATTCGAACTTATCGAGGGTCTTTCTCCCGGTAACGAAGACGTCCCGAAATCCCTCCTCGACGAGGTAGATGAGTTCTACGTTCTGGACCCTGCATGTGGCAGTGGTCACTTCCTAACGTCGGTTATGGGGGAGATCCTCGCGATTAGAGAGGCACTCTGGGACCGATGTAACGAAGACCCACGGACGTACACACTGAAGAAGAATACCGTCCTGAACAATCTCTACGGAGTGGACATCGTTGGTTCTGGGGTCGAAATTTCGAAACTTCGGCTCTGGCTTTCGATTATGGCTGACGTGTCCAAGGAGGACATCGACGACCTGGAGACAGGAGACCTTGCTCTCCCGAACGTTGCATTCAACGTCCGACAAGGGAACACGCTTGTCGGATATACAAATACAAACAGGCTCCGGGAAGTTGACGAGGAGTCCGGGACGCAACAACAGCCGCTACATGAGTACGTTGGAAGCTCTATTGAGGAATTAGTCCAAGAACGTCAAGAGAAGGTCAATGAATACAAAGAGCTGTATGGCTCAGAGGCTGGAAGACTGGAGGCGGAAATCCAAGAGGATGATGAAGAGTACAATCGTCGTCTGAACGAAAAACTCATTCGTGACTTCAAGGATGCAGGGATAACGATTGAAGTGGAGATTGACGACACTTCTGACTTAGACACAAGTTCTGTTCACAGTTTGGCTATCCGACTGAGTGACCCCCTCGATGACGGTGAGAAAGAGGCACTCGACGATCAGTTCCGAACTGAAACCGGAATGAGAGTTAACCCTGGGAATGGGGGATATGTCTCACTCACTTTCAACCATAACTATCTGACCAACACACCCGAAGGTCGAATCGATGAGATCGTCGAGGAGATTGGCGAAGGGAACATAGAATCTATCGAGATTGAGCGGTATCTAACAATGGACGACTTGGAGGATACAAGCTACCTCCACTGGTCATTAGAGTTCTATGAGGTATTCGAGAATCAGGGTGGATTCGATATTGTACTCGGGAATCCACCATACGGTATCGATATCGCTGATGCAGAATCTGCGTTGAGTGAGTATCCGGACGACAATCACTCTGCGATGGTCTTCGCTACCCGGTCGGAATCATTAGTTCGGGACGAAGGTCGCATCGCGTTTGTTGTTCCGAAGCCCCTCACCTATGCACATGCATGGACCTCGGCACGTGAGGATCTCCTCAACAAGGACCTCCACCACCTCATCGACCTCAGGGAATCATTTGATGGCGTAAAGCAGGAACAGGTGATTCTGATGTACTCAACGTCAGAACCAGATGAATCGGTTTGGGTTGGAAATCGAGAAGAGGAGAAAGAGACGTTCAACGAATGGCACTACGAGCAATCTGCGTTTACGAAAGAGTGTCTATTCATGTGGGTTGACGATGAGAACCGAGACCTGTTTAAGAAGCTGCAGGGATACGATACGTTCTCTGATGCAGACTTTGCTGAGGCAACCAAGGGAATCGACCGGTTCAAATCGTATCTCGATGACGATGGTCTCCCAGCCTACCGGGGCGACGATGTTGGTCAATTCAGGTTTGTCAATACAAGCTATCTTGACGAGAGCATAACCGACCGATCTGACTTCCACCTTGCTGGACATGGAGAGGAGAAGGTGGTTTTCCAACGGATCCTGGCACATGTTACAGACCCAGATCGGGTCATTATCCAGTGTGCCATCGATTACGATGGAGGGTGTGTTCCCGACACGTCAATTCATGCCTCTCCTGAGGGTCATTCGTTAGAGTTGTTGTGTGGACTGATGAACTCCAGTCTGTTTGCTTGGTACACATACAACCTGATCTACAATCGAGCAATTCGGTCGATGGACCTTACGCCGATTTACTTCGGAAGACTCCCTGTACCACCAGAGTTTGACGATGACCACATCGAGGAGATCGAGAGCCTTACCCAAGATATCCAGAAGTTGGATGGGTCGAATGCAGCAGAGATCCTCGACAAGTATGAAGAATTGAATGAGGAGGTCTACTCTCTCTACAACCTAAACGAAGAGGAACAGGAGTTGGTCGAAGCGGAAACACCCGCACATGAAGAGACCCTAGTTGATAACTGAATAATCGGAACACAGAGGTTCATCCTTTCGAAAACCAGTTATGAGGCTCTGTTTCCGTGGCTATTTCCACTGGGTTAACCGTAAGGAGAGTAGCGGGTTCCATCCACTGCGAGATTATAATGCCGGTCTCCCCCGGTAGAGGAGTCTGGTTCACCGGGTAATCTATAGTAAGTCTGGATACGAAAATGGACCTCTGAGGTGCACGACGAACACTTGGACGTCGTTACGGGATCCATCAACATTTCTTCGACTTCACGTTTCACCCGATCATTCAGAGTTTCGAAGAGTACGCTGCTCAGAAACGTCAGGATTGGTCCCAGAAGCCTGCGTCGCCGTACTCGACTCGAACTACGTCCTCACGCTCTTCGAGTTCTGTCTCGATCTGTTCTCGGTCGTCTCCCGTGATACCTGCAATCTCGGCGGTAGTGACTGGACCGTATTCGCCGACGAGCTGGTCGGAAGTCGATGGACCGCCGACAGGCAATACGTCGTTGTCGAGCAAGACGCCATAGGCAAGACCGTATTCGAGATGGCCGCTCCAGGCAATCTCGTGGTCCCCGACCGTTGCCCGCATGATTGGCATTGCCTCGAACTCGCCCATATCGTCGATATCCCCGTACCAGTTCTCCTCGAACTCGTCGGGGTCGAATCCGACGTCGCCTGCGAGTTCGATCAGCAGGCCACGGTCCTCGATATTTCGGCCTTCGACTAACGCGGAGATCCGAAGGCGTCGAAGGTAATCCCGGAAGAGATCCGGATCCAGTTCTTGGGCGACGTGAAGCGCACTCGTTGATAGCTTTGTGTCGTCGGGGAGTTCGACGACCTGAGCGTAGGGCATGTTGTACCGGGAAGACACTTCACCCCAGTCATCGGCGTCAAGCTCTCGGGGCGTGAAGGGCTCGTATGTGAGGTCAAAACTCAGGCCGAAGTCTTGCTCCAACTTCTTGAGGACGGGTTCGATACCCCATCCAGTCGCGTCCCAGGCGTCGGTGTAGAGGACCAGTTCGGCTTCCTGTGGTTCTTGGTCGTCGTCTTCTTCCTCTTCCTCATCGGCGTCCTGTTGATTCTCTCCTTCCTGTCTCTCAGGTTGCTCTGGTTCCGGGGGTTCGTGTTCTACCCCAGGATCGGTGTCCTCGGGTGGATCGGGTTCATTTGTCTCGTCCTCTTCCGATTCTTCTACCTCTTTCTCCTCCTCGGTTTCTTCGGGGTCTTCCGTCTCCCCGCTGGAGGATCCTCCGGCTGCTGCACCTCCACCTGCTGCGGCACCTCCACCGGCTGCGGCTCCCCCGCCTCCAGAGGCGGCACCACCGGCACCTGCAGCAGCGCCGGCAGCCGCTCCCGTTGCGGCGGCACCACCGGAGTCGTCATCGGAGGGCTCCTCATCCACCGACTGATCCCCGATCGTGGTCTGTTCCGGAGGGACCCCTTCGTCGTCATCATCGCCGTCATCTGTGTCGTTGCTACCGTCGCTGCTGCCTATTCCCATCATTGTTGAGTCACCGTGGGTTTGTCGAGTAGAGTCGTCTCGAGGTCATCCCGCCAGTCGACGAACTGATCTTCAACGAATCGCCCGTCCACCTTACACTCCTTCGCGAACTGTACGATCCCGCAGGTGCCCCTGACCTGTGGCGGGAACCGTTCCAAGTGGTTCTCACTCAGCCGGGCGATCGTGAAGAGGTTCTCGGCGCCGATTACATCGATGAGGTTCTGCAAGTGGTCGAGGAGTTTCCGGATGTGGTTCCCGTTGTTCGTGTACTGCTTGGTGTAGAACGCGAAGTTCGTGAACCCGTGTCGCTCGTAGCAGTCGCGAAGGTCTTCGTAGTGCCATCGGTACATCCCCTTCGCGAGCGGGAGAACGGAAACGTCCCAGTCTTGGTCCGCGAGAGTGTCCATCACCCAGTCGAGGCGACGGACGAACGCCTGAATCCCGTGTCGTTGGGAATCTTCGGAGCGGTCCCAGTAGACGGTCCCTGCGTCGGGGATGTAAATCGCCGGCTGAATGTGCTTCAACAAATGCCGGATGTCGTCTCGCTGCCGCGAGTAGATGTCTATGTCTGGGTCTGTCGCGGTAACGATCGGAACTTGCCAGTCCTCTAAAACAGCGTGGATCGTCCCGTGGTCGCGGATGATCTTCTTAGCATCCGTGACGTTGAACACCACGTATTGGACGTAAACATTCCCGGCAAGGAACGCTCTGAACGCGTCAGTTGACTCGTAACGGAGAGTAACGCCTTCAGGAAATGAGTCGGTTAGCTGCGTCGCCGTCGCAGCGTACAGGGTTTGCTGCCCTCTACGGTCGCTCTGGGGTGCTGAGTAGGAGCTCACTTGGCCACCTCATGTTCCCGGCTTGCTTTCTGTCGGGGAACAGCAATTAATTGGGCAGCATTCTACATAAAAGTCTCGGTGGTGTAGAAGACGAATCAGCAAGCTCGTTGGTCCAAGGACCTCGGAATCAGGGGGGATGTCGATTGAAATCGAAAATCAATACCCATTCAACTGTATTTCAACCGACTACTTGAGAGGTCGCTAGGATCAAGTAACAAGCAGTTACGCTGCTACTGGATAATAGATTGAAATGCCGAGATAATCAACGCACACCAGTGTAACGTCTTGTTACTTCCCCATGAGAGGCTGACCCAAGGTCTACTCCATCTCGATGAGGACTCTGATAGTACCACGAAGTGAGTAGATAGATGTGAATAAGATATTGTAATCGAGTACAATCCCAAATCGGCTACAGTCTGAGAGAGATCAATCTTGAACGGAGATATTCATTCCCTTCTTCTGGAAGAAAACTAGCCAATACCTCGACGTTGTCCACTGATTTCATCGAATTATCAGTCACGTAACTTCGTTACCAATTCTACCCGCCGAATATCCAGAGGGAATGGTAACGATTTTCAAACCGTGAAGAAAACACCCGTCAAAATGCCTGATTCATGCGATAAGATTCGCATGGCTTTTACTGAATTGGTGATTGATGGTCCACCAACCACCAATTCGCACTAATCTATTTTTACACCACTATCCAGACGGCAATCGTGGAGACAGAACAGACAAAGGCGGTCGCCACTCGCATCACCGCTTCAGAAGCAGCACAGCTCGAAGACGCACTTGAGGAAACAGATTGGACGAGGTCGGATTTTGTTCGACGAGCGATTCAGTATTACCTCAGCCAAAATCCCGATAAGCTCCAGGCACTCTATGCGGAGGGATCCCTCGAGCAGTTCGTTACGGAGTTAGTCGAATAATGGCGACAAACGTAACACCAGCAATTGTTCGAGAAGAGCCGGAAGGTAGGACAGCACGCATCGCGTGTGACGGGGATGGGGCTCCTATCGGTGTCGCACTATTCTTCACATCAGAAGAAATCGAATCACTAGGCGTCAATACACAGGCTGCTGACGCTGTGGAGATTCAAATCCGGGACGATGAAGCACATTTCGTCCCCATTAGCTGGAAGACCGATGAGTAGTGCGCAAAGCAGGTTCTCTTTGGACATGGGAACCGAATGCGGTGACATAACCATATGCGGTTATTTTATTACTGGGAAACCACATACGGTAAGGTGCATGGCGATAACTGGCTTCCCACCAATGGCAGACGAACGAAGGGGCCTGTTGACCAAGCGGGAGCGTGAGATTATATCTGGTCAGGCGGACGTAAACGACGAGTACTACTACTCTGTCGTGAGTCGTGTCCGGGGGAAAATCAATAATCTCGCCAGGGACGCGAAGCTCCTACAAGAGCACCACCCAGACCTCAGCAAAGAACTTCGAGAGGCAGTCTCAGCGGACAGTAGCGAGGAAAACGATGAGTAGGGCCTCAACGCAACAGACTCCGCGCCTACAAACGTACGTATAGAGATGGGAAACGACTACAAACAGGCTGCAACCTACCCATCTGAGGACCAATACGAACGGTGGGAAAGCCACTGCGAGGAACTCGGGATGCGCTCTATGTCGGAGTTCATGGAGTCGATGGTCGAGGCTGGCTTGAAAAAGTTCGATACAAGTAGCGTAGAACCTGATGAGACGAATCGGGAACTACGTGAGCAGCGGAACGAACTGAAGGCCGAACTGGACCGTACCCGTGAACGGATCCAAGACCTGGAAGAAGCGGTCTACAATAGTGAACGTAGAGATGTGAAGGAGTACGTCGCGTCACATCCCGGTGCGACCTACGACGAGATTATCCAGCATGTCGTGGAGACGGTTCCCAGTCGAGTTACGACACACTTGGACGAGATGGAAGGTGACGATCTACGAGTAGAGGACGAACAGTACTATCTTCGCGACGAGATCAGCCGAGAGTTCGGGGAGGAGTAGCTGTGGCTGCTCCCAAAAACCGTCCTCGGCTGTCGGGTGAAGTGCGCCATAGGATGGGGGTCTACAAACGAATCGAGAGCGTGCCGTCGAAGTATCATCTCCAAAATCACGAGCCTGCCTATGCAGACCGCGATGTGTGGTCGGACTATTTCGAAGAGAAAACAGAGATGTTCAACACCAAATCAACTCGGGACCGCTATGAGAAGGCAGGTCGATACCTGCAGAACTTCATGCAGGAGGTAGGCCGTCATCACGCACTAGCTGATCCCGAACATATCGAAGGGTATCTCACCGGTCTGCGGGACGGTGAGGTAGGAAGACGAAATCAGCCTCGGAAGCTCCAGACGGTGTACTTCGAGTACTTCCAGCCGCTGGAGGAGTTCTATACTTGGCTGCAGTGGCATACCGACCATCCTCACGTCTATCACCCTGTGTTGATGGCCGTCGCAGATGGTGGGTTTGCTCGACAAGTGTGGGATCGAAAGCTAGAGCAGAACGATAAACGGTGACCTATGTCTGAAAACGATCGACAAGAACTAGCAGATGCGTTCGGTCGGGAGATAGATCCATTAGCGGCCCATGCTTCGACATTCGAGGATGTTGATGTCGACGTATTCGGGTTATTCATCGAGGACGTACTGAAGCCGCAAGATCCCTCGGAGGGTACTGTAATTTCCTACGAACGAACGATAGAGGAGTGGAGAGAATTCATGCAAGGAGAGGGACGCCATCCAACATGTCCGCATGAAGATCACGTCAAACGGTTTGTCCGTCGAGAGCTGGACGAGAAGGGCAACACTCGACGGACGGCGAAAAAGAAGCTCTGGGAGCTAAATCGGATCTACAAGTACTGGCAGAACGGCGCCGAGTTCCCGCACCCGGTGGATTACAACCCATTTATGATCGCGAAGAAGAAGCTATCTCTCTCGACCCGACGGGTGAAGGAGCCACCCCGGATCTCCGTTGACGATCTAGGAGATGTTGTTCGGGACGTGAAGCACATCCGCGACCGGGCATTCATCGTTACCCAGCTAAAGCTTGGTCTGCGTGCCAGTGAAATGGCAAACATCAAGATTAGCGAACTGACCATCACCAA
>SDGW01000460.1_pt1 | contig 16977 bp, 21 predicted proteins | sample 2873831 | NCBI WGS metagenome assembly SDGW01 (sample SAMN08132700, study PRJNA421101) | hypersaline lake metagenome | isolation source: celular fraction 0.22 microns magnesium sulfate-rich crust from ephemeral... | place: Spain: Penahueca Lagoon, Toledo | collected 2011-07
GGGCCACGCCCAGGACGGCGACGCCGGCCCCGATGACGGCGCCGGCGCGGGCGGTCCGGCCCGCCGGCAGGACGGTGAAGACGCCCAGCAACACTGCCGGCAGCCCGAGGCCCGCGAGGACGCCCGCCAGCTCGCGCCCCCCGTACTTGCCCATCGTCTCGACGCCGACCCCCGTGGTCGCCACGGCGATGCCGGCGACGCCCGCCACCGCGCCCGCCAGGAAGAGCCCGCCCCCGAGGAGCTGCTGGCGCCGGCTGGCGACGCGACCGACGCGGCCCTCGTAGACGTCCGTGAGGCTCGTCATGGTCGACTCTAGCGCGGCGCCGCTCAAAACTACCCGTCAGACGCGCGCAAGACGGAGTCCGCGCCGACGGACTCGCTGTGCTCGTCCGTCGGGCCCTCCGTCGCTGGCGCTCCGGAGGACGCCGAAAGACTCGCTCCGCTCGCCTTTCGAGCCCAGTCTCACACAGGTCGACTGGACGCCGGCGCGACGACCGCGGCGTTCCGAAAGCACTAATCACCGCCGCGCGGAACGCCCGGGCATGAGCGACGACGAGGACAGCGAGGAGGCCGAGGAGCCCGCCGTCGAGCTGGGCGAGGGCGAACCCGTCGAGGGCGCCCCCGTGGCCCGCGTGGCCTCGCGGCTCACCTGGGGCATCGAGAAGAGCACCGTCGTCGATCGCGAGGGCGACGTCACGATCCGGACCCCCGAAGGCCCCCGCGATCTGGCGGACGTCCTCGCGGAGGTCGACCTGACCTACTTCCAGTCCCGGCAGGAGTTCGTGGGCGCCGTCCGCGACGTCATCGGCGACGGGCCGATCCCGACCGAGAGCTGAGGCATCTCGGGTATCCTTTTGGCAGCGCCGCTGTAACCATCAGCCATGGCGCTCCCCATCGATCCCGCGCAGATCGACGGCGACGACGTCGGCGAAAAGCGTGCCACGCTGGAGATGGACCACGAGGAGGCAGTCGAACACGTCCGCGAGGTGTTCACCGACGCGGGCTTCGGCGTCCCCGTGGAGTTCTCGCCCTCCGAGCTACTGAACGAGAAGGTCGACGCGGATCGCGACCCCTACTACGTGCTGGGCGCGTGCAACCCGCGGATGGCCGACTGGGCGCTGGACGCCAGCGAGAAACGCATCGGCGCGCTCTTTCCCTGCAACGTCATCGTCTGGGAGGAGGAGTCCGGCGTCCAGACCGTCTACCACGTCTCGATCATGCGCATCGCCCGGCTGGTCAACCTCGCGCCGGACGACGACGAGTGGGCCGACGTCGTCGCCGAGACCGGCGAGATGGTCGACGAGGCGTTCGCGAACCTCTAATCGCGCACCTGCTCCTGCCGGTCGGCTCGTCGGACTTGATCGGGTAGGTCGTCTGATCCACTGGTGAGCCGCATAGTTCATAAATAGTATGAACGCGTAATTCCAGTCTAGCAGATGGCGCGAATCACGGGTTCCTACCCGGACGACCTTGACCTCCTCATCGAGGGGGCCGTCGAGGCCGGCGTCTTCGGGGGCAAGAGCGACGCGCTTCGGGAGTTCGTTCGCGAGTACTTCGACGAGCACGAGAACGAGCGAATCGCGGCCGCGGTGGCCCTCTACGAGCGCGAGCGGATCACGCTCGGCGAGGCGGCGCGGCTCGCCGACGTCGACCGCTGGACGATGCGGGACCTCCTCCGCGAGCACGGCGTCGAACTTCGACTCGGCCTCGCCGACGAAGACGACGCGGACTACGAGGCCGAGGCGGCGACGGAACTGGAGTTCGGTGACGAGACGTCGAGCGACGGTGGGGAGTCGTCTGAGGAATGACGGACGCGGCCGTTCCGGCGAACCCGAGCGTTCTGAACACGACCGTTCTCTCGAACTTCGCGTACGTCGACGAGGTCCGAGTGGTCGCGGCGCTCTCCGACATCTGTACCGTTCCGGAGGTTCGCGAAGAACTACGCAGAGGAGTCGAGGATCACCCGTATCTGCAGTCTGCGCTGGACGCACTCGGGAACGAAATCACGGTCACGAGCGTGTCCGAGACCGTAGCGAACCGGGAGACAGTCGTCAGAGAACACCTCGATCCCGGTGAAGCGCAGGTGTTCGCACTGGCAGACGCTCGCGACGGCCGGTTACTGACGGACGACGGTGACGCGCGAACGTTCGCGAAGGAACAGGGCGTCACCGTCGTCGGGTCGGTCGGCGTCTTACTGGCGGCGATCGACGCGGGTCGAATCAAGCAGTCGACCGCCGACGAGTGGCTCTCCACGTGGATCGACGAGGCCGGATACTACGTTCCGTACCGGACCATCTCAGACTACCAGTGACGACGACGACGCTTCTTTTGAGTCACGACGACTCGTCGAACTTGAAGCCCGTCGTGTCCTCGGCTCACCTTCCTCCCGCAGTTCCTGTACCTCGTACTCGAGCAGGGCGACGCGCTGGCGGAGTTCCTTCGTCTCGCGGGCGACGATCCACTGAACGAGGCGGTAGGCGGCGATGATGGGCAGTGTCCAGGCGAGTGCCACGAACAGGACGATGATCAGCTCTTGCGCTCCGGGAAGGCTGAACTGCATACGCTGTCGTGGCCGCGTACGGACCGAGAACTTTCCGGTCAGAAGTCGCTCAACTGCGCCTGGATGCCGGCGACCATGTCAGACTTCCGCCGGAGCGTCCCCATCGGCACGGGAAGTTGCCCGACGACGCCGTTGACGGCGTCCCGGAACGTCTCGGCGACTGCTGGCTGTCCGTCGGGGACGGTCGGCGAATCAGTGCGCGCGTCGTCGTCGAAGGCGTTCCGGACGCCCTCGCGGACCTGCCAGACGCCGACGGGGGCCCAGTACTCGTCAGTGACCTCCCGCAGCACGAGACACTTGGCCTGGCGGTCGCGCTCGCGGAAGTGTTCCAGCACGCCCAGCCGGGAGGCGTAGTAGGCGCCGGCGGTCTCCTCGACGTAGCCGGTGCGGCCCTCGTAGCCCTCGCTGGCGCTGGCGAGGTAGTAGTCGCTGCCCTCGGGGTTCCAGACGCTCTCGGGGGCCTTCATCTCGACCAGCTCGAACTCCCACTGGCCGGGCGAGAGGATGACCCAGTAGCGGTTGCCCATGTACTCGTTGTACCAGACCTCGGTCTGGTCGATGGTGTTGCGGTTCAGGAGGCCGCCCCGGAGGTACTGGCCGACGGTGTCGTCGACGGCGGTGATCGACCAGCGCGTCGGGACGAGCTTGCGCTCGCGGTTCTGCCCGAGCGCGCCCGCGGATAGGATGGTGTTGACCTCGTAGACGTCGAACCCGCGGCGGTAGAGGTAGGTCATCGCGCCCTCCGCGCGCCAGTCGTCGTCTTCCAGCGTCTTCTCGACGGAGCGAGGCACGTGGGGGTTCTCCGCGAGGTCCGCTTCGGTGGCGCGGGCGCGCGGCCCGGTCGGTGTCCCGATGTCGTCCAGCGTCAGGTCGATCTCGGGCGCGTCGTCCAGTCCGACCTCGACGTCGACGGGGTGGTCGGCGATGGCGACCTCGCGCTGGGTGCCGACGAAGCCGTCCCAGACGTCGTTCACGTCGACCTTCGCCGAGCGCGTGGAGTTGAGCAGGCCGGTCCGGCGCTGGAGAACGTCGCCGACGCCCAGCCCCTGGTGGTACCACTCGCCGCTGGTGGCGTAGGCCTCGGCGTCGGCGTCCTCGGCCATCGGCGAGAGGACGCCCGTCGAGACGTCGGGGTAGCCAGACCGGCCGACGAAGATCTCCGGCGCGGTCGACCCGAACAGCGAGTCCCCCTGGACGGTCTCCTGGAACTGCCGCTCGACGTCGTCCAGGTAGTTCGTGATCTCGTAGGACTTCTCCTCGGCCAGGCGCCGCCGCTCGGCGGCCTCGTCCCGCTCGAACCCCTCCACGAACTCGTCGAGACGCATTCACGGGCCGTAGGGGGCTGGAGGGTATAACTGTGACCCACCGGTGCCGGGGCGGCCGGCCGAGGCGACTTCCGCCCTCACAGCGGTACCGAAGGGCAAACAGTTACGTGGGAGTAGGTGGTAACTACAGGTGTTATACCTATGGCTCGCGTCATGAAGGCGGTGACGGCCGCGGCAACGCTGGTCGCAGTAGCGCTGGTGTTCGTCCCGGCGCTGTACCCGGTGAGCCACTTGCAGGCGCTCACGAACGTGCTCGTGGGCCAGTTCGCCGCGATGGCCGTCGGCCACTGCGCCTACCGCATCGCGTACGGGAAGCGCCCCGCAATCAGGTCGGCGGTCGCGGCCGTCCTCTGTGGCGGGTTCATCGCGATCTCGCCGCTGCTGTTCGGCCTCGTCGAACCCTTCACCACGATCACCATGGTCGGCGGTGCGCTCGTCGCCGCGGCCGGTGCGCTCGCGGTCTTCGCGGCCGTCACCTGGGACGAGGGGCGGGACATCCGCGGTCTGTCGGCCGGACGCGACGAGGCGGCCGAATCCGCCGACTCCGCCGAACCCGCCTGAGGATCTCCTTGCCACCGGAGTGGTCGCGCATCCGGGCGGCCCCGAGACGACCGTCCGGACGGGTTCGCGAGCGACTGTGACGGGAGAAGCAGCCGGAACGGGCTAGCTGTGGATGCCCATGGCCTCGATTTGCTCCTGATACCGGTTCCGAATGGTGACCTCAGTCACCTGCGCGACGTCGGCGACCTCGCGCTGGGTCTTCTTCTCGTTGCACAGCAGCGAGGCGGCGTAGATGGCGGCGGCGGCGTAGCCCGTCGGGGACTTCCCCGAGAGCAGGCCCTCGTCGGCGGTGGTCTCGATGATCTCGTTGGCCTTCGACTGGACCTCCTCGGAGAGGTCGAGTTCGGAACAGAAGCGGGGGACGTACTTCTTGGGGTCGACCGGTTCCATCTCGAGTCCGAGCTCCTGTGAGATGTAGCGATAGGTGCGGCCGATCTCCTTGCGGTCGACGCGGGAGACCTCCGAGATCTCCTCGAGGCTGCGCGGGATGCCCTCCTTGCGGCAGGCGGCGTACAGCGCGGACGTGGAGACGCCCTCGATGGAGCGGCCGCGGATGAGGTCCTCGTCGAGCGCGCGGCGGTAGATGACCGAGGCGACCTCTCGTACTGAACGGGGCACGCCCATCGCGGAGGCCATGCGATCGATCTCGGAGAGGGCGAACTGGAGGTTCCGTTCGCCGGCGTCCTTCGTACGGATGCGCTCCTGCCACTTGCGCAGGCGGTGCATCTGGGAGCGCTTCTTCGACGAGATCGAACGACCGTAGGCGTCCTTGTCCTTCCAGTCGATCGTCGTCGTCAGCCCCTTGTCGTGCATCGTCTGCGTCGTCGGGGCCCCCACCCGCGATTTCTCCTGTCGTTCCTGGTGGTTGAACGCGCGCCACTCGGGACCGGGATCGATGTTGCCCTCCTCGACGACCAGACCGCAGTCCTCGCAGATCAGCTCGCCGCGGTCGGCGTCCTTGACCAGGTTCTCGGACTCGCACTCGGGACAGTTCCGCACCCCCTCCGACTCCGACTCGGACTCGGATTGCTCGTTCGCGGCTGCTCGCTCGCGCTCCTGCTGGCGGGTGGACCGTGTCATCGCGTTTTTATAGTAGTAACGCGATGACACTTAAATTCTCGGTGATAAGCCTTGTGGCTTCAATACGGCGGCGTCAAGCGGGAAAGCTGCCCGACGTGACGCCTCTATCGCCCGTTCGTGGTTGTAGGCTCGACCGGAATACCTTTGGTATCAGGTCGGCGAGAGGCATTCATGCCGGTCATCGAGTGCGACCCCGATCGGGCCCGCGAGCGACTGGCGGCCACCGGGGTCGACGTGGAGCCGGGCAACACCGACCACGAGCAGTGGCGAGCGAGCTACGACGGCGCCACGGCCGTGGCGTACGAGGACAAGGTGGTCGTCCAGGGCGGCGACACGGGCCGCATGGAGGCGCTGCTGCGCGAGGGCGGCGGCCGCGTCCACGCCTACTTCGACGGCGCGTCACGCGGGAACCCCGGGCCGGCCGCCGTCGGGTACGTCCTCGTCACTGACGAGGGCATCGTCGCCGAGGGCGGCGAGCGCATCGGCCGGGCGACGAACAACCGCGCCGAGTACGAGGCGCTAGTCACGGTCCTCGAGGTGGCCAGCGACTACGGGTTCGACGAGGTCCGGCTCCGCGGCGACTCGGAGCTGATCGTCAAGCAGGTCCGCGGCGAGTGGAACGCCAACGATCCCGACCTGCGCGAGCGCCGCGTCCGGGTCCGGGAGCTGCTGACCGAGTTCGACGAGTGGTCCATCGAGCACGTTCCGCGCGAGATAAACGACCGCGCCGACGAACTCGCGAACGAGGCCCTCGACGATGACTGACCTCCCCGACGACGCGATCAACGAGGCGGAGCGACTGACTCGACTGGCCCGCGACGCCGTCGACGAGGACGAAAGCGAGGCTTACCGCGCCGAGCGCGACGATATCGTGACCGAGCACGGCTACGTGGCCCGGGAGCGCGAGGACGACGACGGCGCGGTGCTCGTCTGCTACCCCGACGAGTGGATCGAGGGCGACACCGTCCGGCCGGAGCGGATCGACGACGTCGACCGCGGCGTCGAGCGGCCCCTGTCCGGCCCCGGCGAGGGCGATTACGAGTCGGTCGCGGAGTACAACGACGAGATCGTCGCGGCCGCGGCCGAGGCCGGCCCGGTCCACGAGGCGAACGTGCGCGCGCTCGCGGACTTCGCGGGCAACCACTACGCGAAGCCGATCACCGACCTGACGCGCGCCGAGCTGGAGGAGTTCTGCGAGGAGTACTTCGTCCGGAACGCCTGGCCGACCGAGGACCAGCGCGAACTCGTGGACGACTCTATCCGGCTAGCCTTCGAGAAAAGTGAAACCGCGTGTCCGCTGGAGTAACCGCCCCTTACTCGTGCGTGGCGACGAGCTCGCGCAGCTCGTCGGCGCGGCTCTCGTCGGTGACGAACTTGCCGAAGACCCACGAGAGCTGATCGAGGACCGCCTGCTTGCCCTCCTCCGTCAGCGCGTACTGGTTGGTCCGCTTGTCGAGCTCGCTCTTCTCGACGAGGCCCAGCTCGACGAGGTCGTCGAGGTTGGGGTAGAGCCGACCATGGTTGACCTCGTCGTCGTAGTACTCCTCGAGCTCGCGCTTGATAGCGAGACCGTAACGGGGTTCCTCGGAGAGGATAACAAGGATGTTCTGCTGGAAGGCCGTGAGTTCTCGTGCGATGCCCGGACTGCTTTTGATGGCTTGCGCCTCTGACATGGTTAGTTGAATGTCACCATCCTATTTAACACTTGTTAACTGCGACGCACGTCGCCTAATATCCGCTAGACGGGACGGCGACGGCCCGAGATTCCTGATATCGGAAAAATTCAGTATCACGGGCGTTGTCAATAATTATTCCGAGACTACGCCCCGGGTTAATCGGTTCGTAACCGACTCAGACTACAGGTATGATTACGAAAGTACTTTTTGGCCGCCCCGACGATTCGCCGTTGATGACGAACCTCTGGGAAGACCTCGAAACCGGTCCGAACCCGCCCGAAGAGATCTACGCGGTCGTCGAGTGCCTGAAGGGCGAGCGCAACAAGTACGAGTACGACAAGGACGTGCCCGGCGTCGTTCTCGATCGGGTGCTCCACAGCAACGTCCACTACCCCAGCGACTACGGGTTCATCCCGCAGTCGTACTACGACGACGAGGACCCCTTCGACGTGCTCGTCCTCGTCGAGGACCAGACGTTCCCCGGCTGCGTCATCGAGGCGCGCCCGGTCGCGCTCATGAAGATGGACGACGACGGCGAGCAGGACGACAAGGTCATCGCCGTCCCATCGGAGGACCCCCGGTACGATCACATCGAGGACCTCGAGGACATCCCCCAGCAGCAACTCGACGAGATCGACGAGTTCTTCGCGACCTACAAGAACCTCGAGGAGGGCAAGGAAGTCGAGACGCAGGGCTGGGAGGACAAGCAGTCGGCGAAAGAGGCCATCGAGCACGCGATGGACCTCTACGAGCAGGAGTTCCAGTAGCGACTCCCCGTCCGGAACGGCCTCCGACGAGCCGTACTTTTTCGCGGCGCTCCTCGACCCCAGCGGCGCGCATACCTGCCGGTAATAGCGGCCAGTATTTCCGATTAGTTATGAGCATGGGTAATTACATTACCGTGCAGTCACTAGGTGGATCCGTGATGGCTACGAGACGACCGACCCCCGGCGTGAATCACCTGACAGTCGTTCCGGCGAACTTCGAGGGGGACGACGGCGCGGACGGCGGGGACGCGGAGGGCTCGGAGACCGACGGCGGGGACTGAGTCCGATCGTCCTGTCGGCCGAGCGATAGCGAGAGCGGCACCCGGAGACGCTATAATTGCCGGTTTCTCCGACGGACGCCGGCTTCGTCCGCGAGAAGAAGCTTCTTGTCCCAGAACGCTGAAGTGAACGTATGGGTCTGTTCGACCGTCTTCGCGGCGACGAGGGTCCCCGCGTCGCCTTCTTCGGCATCGACGGGGTTCCGTACAGTCTGATCGAGGACAATCCGGATCGGTTCCCGAACCTGACCGCGCTGGCCGACGATGGCAGCGCCGGTCCCATCGACAGCATCGTCCCCCCGGAGTCGTCCGCCTGCTGGCCGTCGCTCACGACGGGCGTCAATCCCGGCGAGACGGGCGTCTACGGCTTCCAGGACCGAGAGGTCGGCTCCTACGACACCTACGTTCCGATGGGCCGGGACGTCCAGGCGACCCGCGTCTGGGACCGCGTGGTCGACGACGGCCGCGATGCCACCGTGCTGAACGTCCCCGTCACCTTCCCGCCCCAGCGCAACGTCCAGCGGATGGTCTCGGGCTTCCTCTCGCCCGGCGTCGATGACGCCGCCTACCCCGACGAACTCGCCGACTACCTCGACGACATCGACTACCGCATCGACGTCAACGCCAAGCTCGGTCACCAGGACGACAAGTCGGAGTTCATCGAGGACGCCCACGAGACGATCGACAGGCGCTTCGAGGCGTTCCGGAAGTACGTCCAGGAGGACGACTGGGACCTCTTCTTCGGCGTCTTCATGACCACCGACCGGGTGAACCACTTCCTGTTCAAGGACTACGCGCAGGACGGCGAGTACAGGGAGGAGTTCCTGGAGTTCTACGAGAAGGTCGACGACTACCTCGGCCAGCTGCGTGAGATGCTCCCCGACGACGTTACTATGATGGTCGCCTCCGACCACGGGTTCACCCCGCTCGACTACGAGGTCCACTTCAACGAGTGGCTCCGCCAGGAGGGGTGGCTCTCCTACGAGGACGACGACCATGAGAACCTCGGCGACATCGCGGACGATACCCGCGCCTACTCGCTGATCCCCGGCCGGTTCTACATCAACCTCGAGGACCGCGAGCCGCGCGGCAGCGTTCCCCAGGACGAGTACGAGGAAGTACGCGACGAGCTCAAGGCCGAACTGGAATCCCTGGAGGGGCCGAACGGCAACAAGGTCGCCGACCGCGTCGTCACCAAGGAGGACGCCTTCCGCGGCGACCACGACGACATCGCGCCCGACCTGGTCGTCGTCCCGAACCACGGGTTCGACCTCAAGGCCGGCTTCAAGGGCTCCGAGGACGTCTTCGGCCACGGTCCGCGCAACGGCATGCACAGCTTCGACAACGCCACCCTGCTGGTCGAGGACGCCGACGCCCGCATCTCCGACGTCGATCTCTACGACATCGCGCCGACCGTCCTCGACCTGATGGACGTCGACTACGAGCGCGCCGAATTCGACGGTAGTAGCCTCGTCTAGTCAGCGACCCGTTGAATCGGCACGGACGCGCTATCGGTGTCGGTGCACCGCCGTGCAGTCCACGGCCGCCCCGCGCCTCGAAGCCGCTCTCCGATAGTTGGGTAGTCGAGAACTCGCCAAGTAGTGGCCTGTCCAACTTCGGTCCGATAAATTACAATCGTAATAAAGTCATGGGACCGTTCAGGGGTCCCGTCGCCAATCGGATCGATCGAATCGGCGAAAACGACGGCAAACGACGCGGACTCGCCCCCAGCGTATTCGGTTTATATTACATCTCCGCCTATTTATCCGGTCGCAATGTCCGCGAAACCAACTGTGGCATCCGCAACGCGTAGCACAGTTCGCCTGACAGCAATACTCGCGGTGGTCGTGTCCCTCTCGATGGGCGCGGGCGTCGCGAGCGCCCAGGACTGGGACGCCGGTGACGACACCGAGTGGAACGAGTTCGACACCGACCGGAGCTGGAACGACTCGAACAGCGACTGGGAGTTCGACCACGGTGACAGCGAGTCAGACGAGGACGACGACTGGAACGGGTCCGACGGCTGGGACTTCGGTGACGACGAGACCGAGTCCGACGACGGGTCCGACGGAAGCGACGACGGGTTCGACGAGGGGGGCTGGGACGACGATAGCTGGAGCGGCGACGGCTGGGGAGACGGATGAGACGATAGAATCAGCAAGCGGAGCAGACACCGCCGAGTGAGGACTGCCTCAGTTCGTAGCGGCCGAGAAATCGTCAGGAAACTCGCGTGTCGAACCGCGGCTCACATCAGGTCGTCGAGGTCGTCGGACTCGAAGCCCTCCATCGGGTCGGTCGCCTCGGCCATGCCCTCCCTGGCGGCGGTGGCCCGCTCCATGAACTCGTCGACGCGGTCCGAACGCTCGACGCCGCCCAGCAGGACCAGCGAGGCGACCTTGCCGCTGTCGATGGGGAAGTCCCCGCCCCGCACCTCGAGACTGCCGGTCTCCTCCTCGAGCCACTTGCGGGCGCGTTCGACCCCCTTGCGGGAGATGCGGTCGGGGCGGCCGGCGACGACGAGCAGGCCCGAGTCGGCGTCGATGGCGTCGGGGAGGCTCATGCTGGTGAGCAGGGCGTTTCGGGTGGCGCTGGTGATCACGTTGACGTTCTCGCCGGGGTCCTCGGCGGCCGGGGCCGAGGCGTAGCCGATGGAGGCGATGCCGCCGGAGCGGAGCGTGTTAATGATCTCCGAGGAGTCGACGACGCTCTCGCCGACGCCGTCGACGACCTCGCCGGAGGCGAACAGCAGGCCGAACCGCTGTGCGATGGCGTCGTTGATGCGCTCGAAGCCGGCCGACAGGCTGTCCTCGCTGGCCTTCCAGGCGTCGTTGTCGACGAGCAGCAGGGAGTCGGCCTCGCGGACGCAGGTCTTCAGCGAGCGGCCCGCGTTGGCCTGGTAGATGCCCCCCTCGTCGCGCCCGGGGAGGACGCCCAGCACGTAGACGGGGACGTCGTAGATCCGCTTGAGCTCGCGGGCGAGCATCGGCGCGCCGCCGGAACCCGTGCCGCCGCCGAGGCCGGCCGTGATCACGATGGCCTCGGCGCCGGTCGAGATGCGCCCGTCCAGTTCGTTCATCACCTCGGTGGCGTTCTCCTCCATGATCTGGGCGGCGAGCTCGTTGTCGCCGCCGACGCCGTGGCCCTTCACGCGATCCTGACCGATGAGCTGCGTGTCGATGTCGAGTTCACGGAGGTCCGCCTGGGCGGTGTTGACCGCCAGCGCGCCCTGTACCGCCTCGAAACCCATGTCGTAATCGAACTCGGCGAGGGCCTGGGCGATCTTCCCCCCGGCCTGGCCGACTCCGATCAGGACGACTTTCATACCAGTTGGCTATGCAGGGCGGGTAATCAGCGTTTCCCCCCGGCCGGAGATTCAAATAAAGTGACGCGGCCACCCCGGCGTATGCCCGATCAGGACGCACTCGATCGGCGGCTCAGCGCGGTCGAACGGACGCTCGCCGACGGCGACCACAACCTCGACGCGCTCCGGGCGGCCGGCGACCGGGACGAGCGAATCGCCGCTCTGGAAGATGAACTCGCGGACGCGCGCAACCGCAACGCCTTCGCGGTCCCGTACGGCCAGGCCTCGGGGACGGTCGTCGACGCGCTCTTCGGCGGGAGCGAGGGCGTGCGGCTCTCGACGGCGGCCCGGACGCTACGGGCGGCGAACGCGACGCTCGACGAGGGCGACGGCGGTCCCCGGACGAATCTGGCGCGCACCGTCGCGGACGCGAACGCACACGTCGAGCGGCGTTTCCGGAGTCGACTGGCCGCCCGCGGGGTGGGCGCCGGCCCCGCGGAACGGCGGGCCATCGTCACGGACGCGACGGCCGAGTGGGACTCCCTCCCGGCGCGAGCGCTGGCGCTGTCGAACGGCTCCGCGACCGCCGCTATCGCCGCGACGGCCGCCGACGAGGAGGGGCTGAGCGACGCCGCGGCCGACCGGCTCCGCCTGCGGCTCGAGGAGACGCGCCGCGAGGCGCTGTCGGAGAGCGCCGCCAGGCCGCAGACGACCGCCGTGAACGAGACGCGACGAGCGGTCCAGTCGTCCGCGGACGCGGCCGCCGAGCGAGTCGCCAACGAGACGGTCGGCCGCGCAGCCGGGCGGCTGACCAACGAGTCGCTGGACGGGCTCCCGGCTGGGCTTCCCCTCGCGCCGCCCGCGTACCCCTGGGTCGTGACGACGAACCTCTGGCACGTCCAGGTCCGGGGCGAGTACGCTCGCTTCGGGATCCGCGCGGACCGTGGACGCCCGACGACGCCGGGTGCCGACACAGTCTACGCTCGCGACCGCGACGCGGTCCGGCTGGACGTCGACGGGGACGGCGAGCGCGAGCGGCTCGGCCGGTCGACCCGGGTCGGGTTCGAGGTGTCGACGGCGATCGCGGTCGTGGTACCGCCCGGCCGCACCGGCGTCGGCGACGTGGACGGCGTCCGCGACAAGCGCTCCGCGGGATGGCCGGACGCGGGCGGCGGGGCGTCGAATCAGTCGGCGAAATCGGCGCGGAGTGACGGAGACTTATAGGAGGCACCGCTATGGCCGCCCATGCTACGAGGCGAGTTCCCGGACGCGGGCGAGCGCACGCCCGAGTCCCTGCGGGAGGCCTACGAGTCGGAGCTGTCGTCGACCGTCGAGGCCGTCGGCGTCGACGCGGTCGTCGCCGAGACGGACCTCGACCGGGAGACCGTCGAGGCGCTGGCGGCGGGCGAGTCGCCGGAGCTGACCCTCGAGGAGGCGGCGGCGGTCATCGCCCTGGACGAGGACCGACCGCCGGCCGACGCCGTCGCAGCGGAGGCGCGCGATATCCTGCTGATGGGGATGACGACCGCCGTCCTGGACGTCGAGACGCTCGGGTCGGCCATCGACGGGGAGATGAACCCGAAGACGATCCAGCAGAAGATCGAGGGGCGGCACCCGATCACCCTCGCGGAGTACGCGCGGCTCCACCAGGCCATCGAGGAGCGGAAGTAGGATGCGCGTCGCCATCCTGGGCTGTGGCTACGTCGGGCTGGAGCTGTGCCGGCAGCTGACGGCGGCCGGCCACGAGGTCGTCGGCGTTCGCCGTTCCGACGAGGGGCTCGCCGCGGTGGAGGACGCCGGCGGCGAGCCCGTGCAGGCCGACGTGACCGAGCCGGACTCGCTGTCTGCGGTCCCGGACGCGGACGCGCTCGTGTTCGCGGCCAGCTCCGGCGGCCGCGGCGCCGAGGCGGCCCGCGAGGTGTACGTCGGCGGGCTAGAGACGGTCGTCGATCACTTCGCCGGCCGCGAGTCACCGCCGGACCGGCTCGTCTACACGTCGAGCACCGGCGTCTACGGCGACCACGGCGGCGACTGGGTCGACGAGGCGACGCCGCTCGATCCCAGAACGGAGAAGACGCGCGTCCTGGCCGAGGCCGAGGCGACGGCGCTGACCGCCGACGAGAAGGGGATCGACGGGACTGTCGCGCGTTACGCGGGCCTGTACGGCCCGGACCGCTACCGGCTCGAGCGGTACGTCGAGGGGCCGGTGACGGAAGGGTACCTGAACATGGTCCACCGCGACGACGCTGCGGGCGCCGTGGGGCACCTCCTCGAGGCGGACGCGGCCCGCGGCGAGGCCGTCCTCGTCGTCGATGACGAGCCGGTCGACAAGTGGGCGTTCGCCGACTGGCTGGCCGCGCAGTGCGGCGAGCCGGCGCCGCCGAAGCTGACGACGGCCGAGCGGCTGGCGGACGACGACCTCTCGGAGACCGCGAAGCGCCGGATACGGACGAGCAAGCGCTGCTCGAACGACTACCTGCGCGAACTGGGCTACGAGTTCCGCTATCCCACGTATCGCGAAGGCTATCGGGAAGCAATTGAGGCGTATCTGGACAAAACGTAGGTCTCAGGACGCATATGGCTAATTTTCGGCCATCTCCGTCGTGTTACGGCGCGATTCGTGGGGAACCTTCTTATCCGATGGAGGAGAATGCCCCCGCGTATGCCGCTTTGGGCCCAGGGTGGCGTCGAGGGCGTCCCCGACGCGGTGACCGCCGTGCTCGAGGAGTCCCCGCTGCTCGTCGCGGTGGCCGTGATCGGCGCGATCGCCCTCCTGTTCGGGCTGTGGTGGGCGGTCGACCGGTTCCGGACGCCGCCCGCCAGACGGCTGGAGCAGGTGCTGGGATCCAGGGACGCGGTCTCGGTGCTGATGCACCCGAACCCGGACCCGGACGCGATGTCGTCTGCGCTGGCCGTCGGCGAGATGGCCGAGCGGGCCGGCACCGACGCGACCCTCCAGTACCCCGGACAGATCCGCCACCAGGAGAACCGCGCCTTCCAGACGGTGCTCGATCTGGACTTCGACCGGATCGAGTCGGTCGAGGAACTCGCGGCCGAGGACGTCGTGCTCGTCGACCACAACGAGCCCCGCGGGTTCCCTGGCGCGGAGGGGATCGACCCGGTCGTCGTCGTGGACCACCACCCCGGCGGCGGCGAGGGCGAGGCGTTCACGGACGTCCGGACCGACTACGGGGCCTGCGCGACCATCTTCGCCGAGTACTTCGACTCGCTGGGCTGGGAGTTCACCGACCCCGACGTCGAGACCGACGGCGGCGAGGGGATGGGCGAGTCGGTGTCGCCCAGTGTCGCCACCGGGCTGCTGTACGGGATCCAGTCGGACACCAAACAGCTCACGAATGGCTGCACGGCCGCCGAGTTCAGGGCGGCGGAGTACCTCTACGACGGCATCGACGAGGACACGCTCGACCGGATCGCCAACCCGCAGGTCGACGAGGAGGTCTTAGACGTCAAGGCCCGGGCGATCACCCGCCGGGAGGTCCACAACGCCTTCGCCGTCAGCGACGTCGGCGAGGTGTCGAACGCGGACGCCATCCCGCAGGCCGCCGACGAGCTGACGCGCCTGGAGGGCGTGACGGCGGTCGTCGTCCTCGGCGAGCGGGAGGGCCAGCTCCACCTCTCGGGCCGGTCCCGGGACGACCGCGTCCACATGGGCAAGGCGCTGGAGGCGGCCGTCGAGGATATCCCGATGGCCTCGGCCGGCGGCCACGCTCGGATGGGCGGCGGGCAGGTGTCCATCGAGCACATGGAGGGGATCGGCCCCAGCGAGGGCGTCCCGCGCGAGGAGTTCAAGCGCCGCCTGTTCGACGCGATGACGGGCGACGTGTGATCAGACGAGGAAGCGCACGACGTGTGACCGGACCCGGAGATAGGCGACGCGTGAGCCGACGACGGAGACGCGTGATCTGACGGCTTTTTTGGCGCTCGTCGCGTAGCCGGCCGCATGGCAACACAGTCGGCGACGTGGGCGTACCGCGACGACCACGAGGCGTTCGCCCGCACCTACTTCCGGCGGTTCGCTGACAGCGTCGTCTCCAGCATCGGGGTCGGCACGTACCTGGGCGACCCGACCGACGAGCAGGACGAACGGTATCACGATGCGATCGTCGAGGCGCTGGAGTCGGGTATCAACGTCGTCGACACGGCGATCAACTACCGACACCAGCGCTCCGAGCGGGTCGTCGGCGACGCCGTCGTGGACGCCGACGTGGACCGCGAGGCCGTCCTCGTCGCGACGAAGGGCGGGTTCGCCCCCTTCGACGGCGAGCGGCCCGGGGACCCCGGTCAGTACGTGCTGGAGGAGTACGTCGAGCCCGGGACGATCGACCGCGAGGACCTGGCGCAGGGTCAGCACTGCATCGCGCCGGAGTTCCTCGACGACCAGCTCGACCAGTCGCTGGAGAACCTCGGGCTGGAGACGCTGGACCTCTACTACGTCCACAACCCGGAGACGCAGCTCGCGGTGCGCTCGCGCGAGGACGTCTACGACCAGCTGGAGGACGCCTTCGTCCGGCTGGAGGAGCGGGTCGCGGCGGGCGACCTGCGCCACTACGGCGTCGCGACGTGGGAGGCCTTCCGCGTGCCCGAAGGCCACGACCGCTACCTCTCGCTGCCCGAGGTAGTCAGCCGGGCGCGGGCCGCCTCGGACCGGGCCGACACCGAGGCCACGAGCTTCCGGGCCGTCCAGCTCCCGTTCAACGTCCAGATGGCCGACGCGTTCACCGTCGAGGCCCACGAGGGTCCCGACGGCCCGCAGTCGGCGCTGTGGTTCGCCCACGAGGCCGGCCTGGACATCTTCACCAGCGCCTCGCTGCTGCAGGGCCGGCTCGCCGAGGGGCTCCCCGACGAGGTGGCGGCCCGGCTGGACGGCGAGACCAGCGCCCAGCGGGCGATCAACTTCGCGCGATCGGCCCCGGGCGTGACCTCGTCGCTCGTCGGCATGGGCTCGCCGGACCACGTCGCCGAGAACGTCGCCGCCGGGACCTACGAGCCGCTCGGCGCTAGCGCCTTCGACGCCGTCTTCGAGTGACCGGAGCGCCCCCGGGCGACCCTGAGCCGGCTAGATCTCCTGCCACTCGCCGTCGCACGCCGGACAGACCCGGACCTTCCCGACCTCGTCGGGGTCGTTCTGGGTCGCCAGCTCCTCGCCGCAGTCCACGCAGGTCAGTCGGCCGTAGTTGTCCTTCTCCAGATCCCCCGATCGCAGCCCCTTGCGTACAGAGTCCATAGGCGGAGGTGAGTGTCCGGAGGGAAAAAAGCTCGCGGCCGCGAGCCGACGATGCGGCGCGGTGAACGGCGGACCATCGACGGCCAGCGCGTGGCCGCCGCGCAGACGGCAGCGTTTTCCCGGTCGACGCCAACTCGGAGCCAGATGGAGTACGTCCAGGAGCGGATCGCGACGCTCCACGACT
>SDGW01000461.1_pt1 | contig 16960 bp, 22 predicted proteins | sample 2873831 | NCBI WGS metagenome assembly SDGW01 (sample SAMN08132700, study PRJNA421101) | hypersaline lake metagenome | isolation source: celular fraction 0.22 microns magnesium sulfate-rich crust from ephemeral... | place: Spain: Penahueca Lagoon, Toledo | collected 2011-07
CGTCAACCACGAGAACAGTGTGTTCACCGTCCAATGCATCTGACCTGTCCCGTGACGTCCTGCTTCCGTTAGTTTGCGTCGGGGCGTCCGCGATCGCGGAACTGTCGGCTGTCATACGCTTAGGGTGAAGCCCACTCCGTAAAACAGGAGTGGCCGTGAAGTTACATGCGGCCCACTACTCGCGGTCCCCGGCCGCGCCGAACTCCTCGCGGAGCAGCGCGACTGCCTCGCGGGCGCCGCCCGCGGCCGCGAGGTAGCTCGCCCCGACGCCGGATTTCGCCGCCCTCGCCGCCGTTCCACGGAACACGCTGGGGCCGACCTGCGCGACTGCGCCGTCCCCGACGCTCACCAGCCAGCCCGGCGAGTCGAACGTGTACTGCTCCAGCCGCGGCCGGAAGCCGTCTTCGTGCTCGCGGGCGTCCGCGACGAGCGTCTCTACGTTCCGCGCCGCGACTCTCGCCTCGCGGACGGCCGCCTGCGCGGACGCCGGAACGGCCGCCCCCTCGCTGTCGACGACCCTCGCCGCGTCTCCGACGGCGACGGTGCGGTCGTCCACGGAGAAGTCCGCGCGGACGTCCACGCGCTCCCCGTCGAGGGCGTCCGGGCCGCGGATGCCGCCAGTCCACACGAACACGTCGTACGGCACGTCGCCGCTCTCGGTCTCGACGGCCTCGTCGGTCGCCCGGGTGACGGTGACGCCGGTACGCACGTCGACGCCCTCGCGGTCGAGTTCGTCGCGGACCGCCTGCTGGAACTGCTCCGGGAACGACGGCGCTACCGAGTCGAGCTGTTCGAGCAACACCACGTCGACGGCGGCGTTCTCTTCCCGCGCAAACGCCGCGAGTTCGCCCGCAGTCTGTACGCCGGAGAGGCCGGCGCCACCGACGACGACCGTGCCGCCGCCGGATTCGACGAGCGCCTCGAACTCGCCCCGAATCTGCGAGGCGTCCGACAGCCGCTTCAACGAAACCGCGTGCTCCTCGACGCCCGGCAGCCCGTAGAACGCCGTCTCCGCGCCGAGACACACCGCCGCCACGTCGTATTCGAGACTGGTGCCGCCCGCGAGCGCGATTTCTCGAGCGCCCCGGTCGACGGACTCCACGGTCGCGACCTCCACGCGCGCCCGGTCGAAGATGTCGTCCAGCGGCACGACGATGTCGCCGGCGAACTCCGGGCGGCGAATCGCGCGGTGGAGCTCGTGCTGGATCAGGTGTTCGCCGGTCTCGTCGACCACCACGAGGTCGACGTCCGCCGGCAGCCTGGCTTCCAGTTTGTCGGTCAGGACGACGCCCGCGTAGCCACCGCCGAGCACGACGACGCGCATGCCCGGTGGTACGCGACCCAGCGCCAAAACCGTACTCGCCGATTAGAACAGCGCGTCGCTCTCGTCGAGCACCGTCGCGGGGCCGCCGACCTCCCAGACGTCCGTCTCGACGCCGCAGTCCGCGATCGTCTCCTCGACCTCGTCGGCGTACTCGGCGCGCGTGTTCACGTAGACGGTCGCGCCGGTGTCCGTCGAGAAGTACGCGGGGACGCCCTCCTCGCTGCGGAGCTCTCGGATGGCGTCGAACACCTCGATGGTGTCCGGCTTCCAGTACACCCACCCCGACGGGCCGGTCATCGTCGTCGCGGCCAGCGACAGCGAGTCGTGTTCGGCGGTCTCGAAGGTGCGCTCGAAGTCGCCCTCGCGGAGGGCGTCCCGCGCCTCCGCCAGTTGCGCGTGGATGTGCGAGAGGCGGGCCTCGAACATGTGGCTCTCGGCGGCCTCGGAGTGCGCGTGCCCGGTCTCCTTGTACGAGGGGACTTTCGCGATGACGATGCGGAGGTCGTCGACGAACTCTTCGGGGACGTCGAGGCGCTCGCTCCGGCAGTCCTCGTCGTTCAGGCCCGTGTGGAGGTCGGAGAAGCCGCCCGTGACCGCGCGCGCCGCGGACGCAGACCCGCGCCGCGCGATGGTCGAAATCTCGGGCAGCGAGAGGTCGAGGCCGGCGGCCTCGGTGGCCGCGCGAGCGAGCGCCGCGAACCCGGACGCCGACGACCCGAGGCCGATGTTCGACTGGAAGTTGTTCACGCTCTCGACGTGCACGCGGTGGTCGACGCCCGCGCGTTCGCGCACCTCGTCGACGACCTTCCGGATGCGGTCGGCGCCCGAGCCGTCCTCGACCTCGCCGTCGATGACGTAGGTGTCCTCGTCGCGCCCGGGATCGAACTCGACGGTCGTCGTCGTGTTGCTCGGCGCGGTGCAGACGCTGATGGAGTCGTGGTAGGGGAGCCGGAGGTCCTCGTCCCGCATCCCGTGGTACTTCACGATGCCCTGAATCGGGTGGGCTCGCGCGGTCGCTTTCATACCCCGACGGGGGTCTGTCGCGCGCATAAACGTCCCGGAAGCCGGCCGGCGCTCACGCTATCCGGGCCGGGAGTTGGGGCTGACAGGCGGCACGCGGGAGCGAGGACGGCAGGGCGGCGTGCCGCGCTCCCGCGGACGCCCTGCCGCCGCAGTCACGTCACGGGGCGGCTTGCTCCCGTCATCGCATTTGAACGTTCGCCCGGTTCCGTTACAGGGAAAGGCTCGCCGGCCGAGTTCCGGGTATGGGAACGCCGCTGGACACGCGCGAGGCACAGGTCGAGGAAGTCATCGACCGCCTCAGCGACGAGTACCCCGACCCCGAGATCTCGCTGAACTTCTCGAACCGCCTCGAACTGCTGATTGCGGTCGTCCTCTCCGCGCAGTGCACCGACGAGCGCGTGAACAAAGAGACCGCCCACCTCTTCGAGACGTACGAGTCCGTCGAGGACTACGCGAACGCCGACGAGGACGAGCTCGCCGAGGACCTGAACTCCATCACGTACTACAACAGCAAGGCCGGCTACATCAAGAGCGCCGCGCAGGCGATGATCGAGGAGCACGACGGCGAGGTGCCAGACACGATGAGCGAGCTCACCGACCTCTCGGGCGTCGGCCGGAAGACCGCGAACGTCGTGCTCCAGCACGGCCACGACATCACGGAAGGCATCGTCGTGGACACGCACGTCCAGCGCATCTCGCGGCGCCTCGGCATCACCGAGGAAAAGCGCCCGGAGGCCATCGAGGAGGACCTGATGCCAGTCGTCCCGCGCGAGCACTGGAAGAACTACACGCACTGGCTCATCAGTCACGGCCGCGACACGTGCACCGCGCGCAACCCCGACTGCGCGGACTGCGTGCTCGAAGACCTCTGTCCGTCCTCGAAGCTCGATAGCGACGTCGACCTCGCCGACGGCAGCGAGTGGTGAGACGGCGGTAAGCGAGCGTTTGGTTCCCGGTCGGCGGACTCAAATCGCGGCTTTAGCTTTAGGAGGTGCTTTGAAGGAGCGACGTGTAGGCCAGCGTAGATGGCTGGGAACCGCCTACTCCCGTCGCGTTCGACAGTCGAGCGCGGCGACGGCTCGCGAGTCGTCGGCATCCGCGAGGACGCCGCCGACGAGGTGTTCGAGGCGCTGTCCTCGAGCACCGCTCGCGAGATTCTCGCCGCACTGTACGAGGAGCCCGACACCGCCTCCAGCGTCGCCGAGGACTGCGACACGTCGCTCCAGAACGCGACCTACCACCTCGAGAAGCTCGTGGACGCGGACCTCGTAGAGGTCGCGGACACGTGGTACTCCGAGCAGGGCCGCGAGATGAAGGTGTACGCGCCCGCCTCCGAGTCGTTGGTCGTGTTCGCGGCCGACGAGGCGTCCAAGCCGTCGCTGAAGGAGCGCCTCATGCGCGTGCTCGGCGCGGTCGGCGTGCTCGGCGTCGCGAGTCTCGTCGTCCAGCGGCTGTTCGGGGGGCGGGGCGCGCCGACGGAGTACCAGACCACTGGCGGTGACGGCGGGGCCGCGCCCGCAACGACGGACGGTGGCGGTGTCGGCATCATGAACGAGCAGGCCACGGAGACGGCCAACGCGACCACGACGGTCGCCGAGGGCGCACAGTCCGCGGCGCAGGGACTCCCGCCGGGCGCGCTGTTCTTCGCCGGCGGGCTGCTCGTGCTCGCGATCGTCGTCGGGTACGTCTGGTACCGGGGCCGGTAGTCAGAACTCCGTCCGGTACTTCATCACGAACCGCGCGACGCCGAGCACCCACGCCGCGAGCCAGCAGAGCACGTAGCCGACGACGCCGGCGCGCAGCCGGAGCCGCCACGCGCTCATGTTCTCGTGAATCTCGTCGAGGTCGACGTCCTGGTCGGGGTCGTTGTAGAGGTTGTACTCGCGTTTCGCGCGCAGGATGGGGACGATGCCGGTGAGCGCGAACGCCAGCAGCGCGTACGCCTGCACGCCGAAGAACGCGTGCAGCACCGCGAACCCGCCGAGCTGGTCGAACAGCTGCGGGACCATCCAGACGACGACCGGGACGGTGTTGAGCGCGAGCCCGACGAAGATGTACGAGAGGTGGTGCCTGAGCGTCCCCCACGTGACGGTCTCGGCGTCGATGATGATCCACGCGCCGTAGAGGTAGCACGGAAAGCTCGCGGTGACCAGCACCGCGGCGACGCTCGCCACCGTCACGTCCTCGACCATGCCGAGCGATTCGCCCGGCGCGACTAAACGGGTTCGGCTTCTCCCGGACGGCGAAAACGTCGCGACGACCACACCGCCGAGCAAGCAGCTGTCGACGTCTCAGCCTGCACAAGACGTTTACCGGCTTCTCGCGCAGAACGAGACATGTCTCCGACGCGCATCGCGGCCGTCGCCCTCCTCGTCGCCGTCGCGGGCTGTACCGGCCTCGCACCGACTGACGGTGCGGGGACGACTGCACCCGCGACCGCACCGACCACCGAAGAGCCGACCGCCGAGACGACCCAGCCGCACACCGGCGTCGGCACTTCGCACGCGCCTGACCACCTGACCGTGCGCGCTGGCGCGGGCGTCGAGAACGTCACTGTGACGCTGGCGTCTGACGGAGACGACGGGACCCACGCGGTTCCGGCTGGTCGCGAGGTCGACCTCACGCGCGAGGTTCACGACCGCGGCCACGACGTCCACGTCGTCGTCGAGCGCGGCGGCGAAGTCGTCTACGAGGGGGATGTCCTCGAGTACGAGTACCACAGGGTGACCGTCGACCAGAACGACACCGACGTCACGATGTCTGTCGTGTAGGTCGGAAGCGTTTACCCGCTTCGCGCGCAACGCCGACGTGATGACAGACTCCAACGCCGGCGGGGACGAGCCGTCCGCGCCGGACGAGGAGCCCGACGCCGAGACGCCGGCGGAACTCCGCGAGCAGGTCGAGTCGGAGTACGACTTCGAGGAGTTCGGCCCGCGCGAGATGGCCGAGATGTCCGCCGAGGAGTGGGATGCCGCCTTCGACCCCGACACGTGGATCACGGGCGAGCGGCTGCTCGACCGCGTCGAGGACGACCTCCGGCACCGCGTCGCCACTCGGGACGTGTTCGCGGTCGTCGAGCGCGACAGCATCGACGGCGAACCGGTCGTGCTCGCGTACTCCGACGAGGGGTACGCGGTCGTCTACGCCGACGGTACTGTCGAGGGCCGCGGCACCGTCCTCCGGGACGTGAAGCCGACGGTCGCGCTCTGCTCGATGGACGACTACGACGTCCCGGACGCCCCCGAGAGTGCGGGCCTCCCGGACCCCCAGGAGGTCCCCGAGGGGAGCGGCGGCCTCGGCACGACGCTGCTCCAGTACATCGGCCTCGCGCAGGTCGCCGTCGGCGTCGTCCTCTTCCTCTCGCCGTTCGTGTACGACCCGCTCGTGCGCACGTGCGACCCGGTCGCTCCCGGGTCGACTGCGCGCGCCTGCTCGATTGGTGGGACGACCCTGGAGCTGTACCCGCTCGGCGACTCCGCCATCATCGCCGCCATCGCTGGCGTCGGGTTCGTGCTGTTCGGGGCGCTGATGCTGGTCGTCGTCGCGAACGCCCGGCTGTCCGACCGCTTCCGCTCCGAGGAGTTCCGCAACCGCCTGCGCTCGGCCGGACTCGGCGACGGCGAGCGACCGTCATTCGTGCCCGAGACGGACAGCCGCCGGGACCGCTCGGACGGCCCCTGAACGCCGTCTGAGCCCCGGTACCGCGGGTCTCCTCCCGGACAGCCATCGGTGGGTTTATGCGGATGCCATCCTGATTCAGGACTGTATGAAGAGGCGGGACTTTCTGAAGATTGCGACCGGTTCGGCCGGCGGCGCTGCAGCCATCGGCGCAGCCGGCGCTCGGTCGTCCTCCACGTCCGCCGCCGTCCAGGAGGGCGAAGGGAACAACACGACCTCCGGGAACGGCACCGCCGAGAACGGGACTGCACAGAACGGCACGGAGCAGTCCGGCGACGGCGAGGGCGAGAGCGGGGACGGTGAACTCCCGGGCGCTGGGACGACGAAGACCGTCACGGTCGGTCCCGGCGGAAACAACGTCTTCGAACCCGAGACCGTCTACATCCAGCCGGGAGCGACGGTCGAGTGGGTCTGGGATTCCGACGGCCACAACGTCGCACCCGACGGCATCCCGGACGGCGCCAGCTGGGAGGGCCACGAGCCCATCGAGAACAGCGGGTTCGAGTACAGCCACACGTTCGAGGGGCCGACCGGCGAGTACAACTACGTCTGCACGCCGCACGCCCAACTCGGCATGGTTGGTACTGTGGTCGTCAACGAGAGCGGACAGGCACCCAGTGGCGGAGGCGAAGGCGGCGCAGCCGGGCCCGACCCCCACGACATGGGGGTTCCGTTCCACCCGCACTTCGTGGGCATCGCGACCATCCTGATGATGCTCGTCTCGCTCGTCTACACGTTCTTCGTCCTCAAGTACGGCGAATCGTCGAACGCGAGCGCACCCAACAAGCAATAATATGTCCTCGAAAGGCTCCAACTACGGCGACATCCACCGGTACGAGCCCGCGCGCGAGAGCACGGCGGCGGCGATCGCCATCGTGTTGCTGACGCTCGTGGAGATCGCGTTCGTGGCGGTGTTCGCGTACGGCCTCATCACCGGCTGGGGCGTCGACCCCGTCGGGAACATGTACCTCGGGTTCCTCCTCGCGGCGATCTTCATCGACCTCTCGTTCGTCCTCCTCCTCTACCGCAAGGAGTTCCTGCCGGACGTGATGATCGTGAAGAAGCGCCGCCGCAAGTGGGAGGACCTCTACGTCCGCGAGGACCAGGCCGACGGCGTCTCCGCGGTCGGCGACGTGGCTGAACAGTTCAAGAAGGCAGTTTACCCCTACTACAAGAAGTAACAATGTCTGACAAGTACCCAGAGAGTTCGGGACGCCGCCGATTCGTCAAAGGCGTCGTCGGCAGTGCGGGCGTCGCCGGCATCGGCACTGCCGGCGTCGCCAGCATCGACATGGTCACCAACCAGTCGGGGTCCGGCGGCGGCCAGACGACGTACTTCGGCGTCGAGAACACCGGTGGGCCCGCCCCGCGTGCGATGCCGATGGTCCCCATCGAAATCGACGACGAGGGGTACCTCCGCGGCGTCTACCCCGAAATCCAGGAAGTCGAACAGCAGGGCCAGACCGTCGAGGTCGCCCGCGAAGACCTCGGCGGCATCACGTACGCCACGGACTGGTTCCAGTACTGCGGCATTCAGGACTACCAGGGCCTCCAGCCGAGCTACGACGGCGACAACTACTTCCGGTACGCCGGCGGCGCCAGCTCCTACGACTGGCAGCCGTCCTCGGGCCAGGTCCACGTCGACGACTTCTCCGACTACGACACGTGGGAGAACGACTACGGCGAGGGCGCCATCGGGAAGCCGGCGTCGGTCACGTGGCGCTCCCAGGACACCGACAACTCGATTCCGGTGCAGGTCATCCGGAGCACGCTCCTCGAGGACGCCGTCGCGAACGCCGACGGCGAGGTCGGCGACTGGCTGGACGCGGCGACCACGGACGGCTTCATGGCGTTCCTCAACAAGTGCACGCACTACTGCTGTGTCCCCGGCTACCGGACCTCGAACTACGAGGGTGCCGGCGACAAGATTTACTGCGCGTGCCACCAATCTGTGTACGACCCGTACAGCATCGTCAAGCGCAGCTTCACGGCGTACCCGCGCCCGGAGGACGGATAGATGAGCGTCGAACGCAAGGACGACCACGACCACGACGCGTGGCTGGAGGAGAAAGACCTCACGCCCATCGAGCAGACGTTCCTCACGACGCTCGTCTGGCTCGACAAGCGGCTGCGGCTCGTCGACTACCTCGAGCTGCTGGAGTCGCTTTACTACCGGGTCAACCTCCAGATGCCGAAGAGCCACACCGAGCAGTACAACCTCGACAACAAGTTCTGGTACTGGTACCCGCTGTACTCGCTGGGGTTCTTCTCGACGGTGGCGTACATCGTCGCGGCGATATCCGGCGCGTTACTCGGGTTCTACTACTCGCCGTCGACGGCCGCCGGCGCCGTCGACATCGAGGGCGCGTCGGTCGCGTACAGCACCATCACCGTCATCATGACCGAGTTGAACTTCGGGTTCTTCATGCGGTCGCTCCACCGGTGGGCGGCGCAGGTGATGACCGCCGCGGTGTTCCTCCACATGCTGCGCGTCTACTTCACGGGCGCGTACAAGGAGCCCCGCGAGGTCAACTGGATCATCGGCATCATCCTGCTCAGCCTCACGATGGTCTTCGGGTACACGGGCTACCTGCTCCCGTGGGACCAGCTCGCGTACTGGGCCGGCCAGATCGGCGTCGAGATGGCGCTCTCGATCCCGCTCATCGGCGAATGGGTCGCACAGCTCGTGTTCGGTGGCTTCTCGCTCGGCCAGCCGACACTCCAACGCATGTACATCATCCACGTGTTCCTGCTCCCGTTCGTGGTGACGACGGTCATCGCCATCCACCTCGGACTGGTCTGGATGCAGGGCATCGCGGAACCCCACTAGAACAATGGCAGACGAACCCAACGACGACGCGGCGCGCACCGACGGCACGGGCATCGTTCCGCCGGACGACGAGACGCCGACGTGGCGCGAACGCAAGGAACGCACCACGGGGCTCTCCCGGCTGACGTACGAGTACTTCGAGCGCTCCCGGCGCGAGGACCAGGACCTCCGCGAGGAGTCCGACTACGTGGAACGCGACGTGCTCGCGTTCCCCGTCTGGCCCCACGAGCTCATCCGGAACCTCGCGCTCACGAGCTTCTTCGTCGGGATGATCTTCTTCCTGGCGGCGACGCTGCCGCCCCACCTGGGGGCGCCGGCGAACCCGAGCCAGACGCCGAGTATCATCCTGCCGGACTGGTACCTCTACTGGTCGTTCGGCCTGCTGAAGCTCGGTCCGCTGAACCCCGACCTCGCCATCCTCGGCGGGGACAAACTGATGGCCGACCGCACGTACGGCGTGCTCGCGAACGTCGTGGTCGTCGGGTTCATCGCCATCGTGCCGTTCCTCAACAAGGGGAGCGCGCGCCGTCCCGTCGAGCAGCCGTTCTGGGCGGCCGTCGGCGTCATGGGCGTCGTCTTCGCGGTGCTCATCAGCGCGCTATCCATCAAGAACCTCACCCCCATCGACCCGCACCTGCTGTTCGACCTGACGTTCCTCGTCCCGCCGGTCGCGGGCGGTATCGCGTACGCGATATTCAAGACGATGCGCGAGGGGTACATGTACGACCTCAACCGCCGGTACTACAAGCTCCGCCCGCCGAAGTAACCGGTTTTCTCGTCCCGCCTCGACGCCGCTCTTCGCTCGTTTTGCTCTCCTCCGTTCACCTCCCCAGCGCCGCCGCTCGTGTCGACCGCGAGAGTGAAGTGTCGGCCGGACGTTCCTCCGACTAATGGGTGACGACGAACGCGGCCGGGAGGTGGTCGTGCCCGACCGGCTGTACAAGTCAGTGACCGTCTTCTCCACGCTGTTCGCAATCGTCGCCGTCGTCCTCGGGTTCGTCTCGCTGGACTCGGCGACGAACGCGGGCCGCGCGGCGCCGAGCGAGGTGAACGTCGTGCTCGCCGTCCTCGGCGTCGGGCTCATCGCCGCGGGCGGTCTCGTGTACGCGTTCTCCTCGCGGTTCCGCGCCAGCGGAATGGCAAAGGATAAAGACAGCGGCGACGAACCTTCAGATAATGGCTGACGAGTTCGCGAAAGGGCTCGGCCTGTTGACGGGCGCGGGCCTCATCTGGATGGTGCTTGCGGGCTGGTACAAGACGCCGAGTTTCACCGGTGCACAGCTCACGGGTGCGCCGCCGAGCGACCTCTCGATGCTCGGCGAGCTCGCCGTGATACTGCTCGAGTCGATGTTCTGGCTGGCGGTCTTCGGCGCCATCCTGTTCTGGGTCGGCGTGCCGCTCGGCCGCGAGGCGTACGCGCGAGTGTCCGGCGAGTAACCGGCGACCGTTCTTCTTCCGCTCCGAGTCACCAGCGGTAGCGCGCTCGATTCGACAGCGAGTGCTCCGCGTCTCGTTAGACAGTCAGGTGGAGCGGCGCCGAGAACAGCGCGGGTTCGGCGTCGACGCGTCGCTCGTTCGGAAGAGAACGCGAGAGGAGAAGACCGCCTCAGACGACCTGCGCCCAGTACGGCTTGATGAGGAAGAACACCGAGAGGTAGCCGGCGTAGAGGAACGTGACGAACGCGGCAACGAGCGCACCCTTCGGGGCTTCGAGGTCGTAGCCCTCGCGCGCTTCGACCTTGCGGGCTTCGACCTCGAAGAAGTCAGCGATGAACGTGCTGAGCACGAGAATGGACAGCACCATCCCGCTGTGGTGGTGCAGGGTCAGGTAGTAGAAGCTCAGCAGGACGAGCCCCCACGTCGTGAACGCGTGGAACGGGTGCCAGGAGATGGCGTCCGCGCCGTCCTCGGCCTGCTGCTCGTGGGCAGCGTGGGCGACGCGCCGGCTGACGAAGTTCAACACGACCATGAGCAACACGACGTACTCGATGTAGGGCGCGAGTATCGCGTCGAGTGGCCCGAAGAGCGTGACCGATGGAACTGCCATAGGCGTTGCTCGGTCTGTCGCGGTATTATGTCTTTTCCAATGCGCTCACGCGAAGCCCGCGGGTCGAGACGCCGGGACGACCGCGACTTCGAACGGCGCCCCCCAGTCGAGTTCGACGGGGACGCCGGGCTCGGCGAGTCCGCGCTCGCGGCCGTCGACGAGTAGTGCGACGTCGGCGTCCTCGCGGACGACTTCCAGCGACGCCGGCGCGTCGAGCACCCACTGCGTGCGCTCGACGCGGAACGGTGAGATGGGGACGACTGCGAGCGCGCCGGCGTCCGCGGACAGCAGCGGCCCGCCGGCGTCCGCCGCGTACCCGTGGCTGCCCGCGGGCGTCGCGACGACGACGCCGTCCGCGCGTACCTCGTCGACACTGCTGCCGCGCGTGGCGACCGCGTACTCCGAGATGCGCGCTGGTTCGTCGGTCACGAGCATCACGTCCGCGAGCGCGCGCACGTCCGTCTCACCGGCGGTGACCGACAGCGTCGGCCGCTCGCGGACCTCGTAGTCGCCGGACGCGAGCGCGGTGAGCGCGTCCGGGAGGTCGTCTCGTTCGACCCCGCCGTACTCGCGGCCCGCGGCGACCGGGAGCACGGACGTGCCGCCGGGCTGCTCGGCGTGCTGCCCGCTCGTGGATGCGGACGCGGCGGCCTGGTGGACGCCGACGCCGGCGGCGAGCGCGTCGAGAACCGCGGCCTCCCCGATGGCGGCGACGACGTCGACCGCGCTCTCGTCGAGCGCGGCCTCGCCGGTGACCGCCTCGCCGCCGGCGTCCCGTATCGCGTCCGCGGCGCCGTCCGCGCCGTCGCCGAGCACGCCGACGCGCGCGGTCACCGCGCCACCCCGCGCCGAGTCGTCTCGCTCATCGTCGGAACGCGGGGCCGGCAGTCGCAAAAAGGCTACGGGCTGAGCGCGTCAGTACGGCCAGTCGCCGGTGATCTTCATGCCCTCCGCAAGGTCCTCGGCTTCGAGGGCGGCGGCGACGTCGGCCTCGCTGGCATGCGCGACGGCGAACCCGTCGTCGGCGAGTTCGACGGCGAGCGCCGTGAGCAGAATCGCCTGCTCGCGGAACGTCCTGGCCTCCAGCTTGTCGAGCGTGTCGGCGTGCGTGTGTCCCCAGCCGCGGCCCGAGCCGTCGGTCTGGCTGGTGACGTGGTAGCCGGGGACGCCGTGCTGGACGTACTCCCAGTGGTCGGAGTGGGGCCCCATCTCGGGTGTGATGGAGACTGGGTGGTCGAAGCGGTCGGCGACCTCGCGGACGGCGTCGCCGAGCGCGTCGAAGTGGTGGGTGTAGAATTCGAGCGTGCGCCCGGCGACGACGCCGTCGAGGTTCAGCACCGCGCGGACGTCGTCGCGGTCGCGGTTCGCGGCGTCGTACGCGGCTCCGACGAGACCGACCTCTTCGGCGCCGAAGCAGACGAAGCGCACCTGCGTGTCGAGTTCGTCCTCGCGGTCGGCGAGCGCGTGCGCGAGCTCGACGACCATCGCCGTTCCCGCGCCGTTGTCCATCGCGCCCTCCGCGATGTCGTGGGCGTCGACGTGGCTCGTCACGAGCAGTTCTTCGTCCGTCTCCGGACCGAGCGTCGCGTGGACGTTCTGGCTCGTCGCGTCTCCGACCTCGGCGCTCACGGAGACGCCGACCGTCTCCCCGTCGTACTTCCGGCCGAGGCGTGCGCCGACCTCCTTGGAGACGCCGACGGCGGGAATCTCGCCGAGCGGCTGCTCGCTGGTGCCCACGCTCCCCGTCGGCGGGAGCTGGCCTTCGACGTGATTCCGGTAGACGAACGCCGCGGCGCCAGCCTCGACGGCGTGATAGTACTTCTCGCGCCGGTGGAGGTAGCGGTCGTACCAGCCCGGGACGTCGGAGGCCACCATCACCACTTTGCCGTCGAGGTCGGTCTCCTCGAAGTCGCTCGGGAGGCCGTAGCCGAGGTCGACGAACTCCCCGGCGACGTCGCCGTTCGGGCTGCGCGGCAGCGCGATGCAGTCCTCGGCGCCGGCGGGCGTCTCGACTGCGCTGTCGCCGCGCGTCCAGCCCTGAATCTCGAACTCGTCGAGCGCGGCGTCCCCACAGGCCGCCGCGAGCGCGTCCCGCGTGGCTTCCGCGGCCTCGCGCTCGCCCGGCGTCCCCGCCATCCTGTCGCGGACGTCCACGAGGGCTTCGAGGTGGCGCCAGCCGGTGTCGCTGGTGAACACGTCGCCGATCCAGTCAGTCATGGTCGACCGGACGCCGACCACGCCGTAAGTCGTTTCGGAAGGAGAAATCGCAGCGGGGCGCGCGTGCAGCGCGTCGACTCTCGTTTACAGGTCGCCTTCGTCCTTCAGCCCCTCGATGACGTCGTCGACGAGGGACTCGGGGTCGTCGTAGGGGAACTCGGCGCGGCTGGAGAGCTTCGTCGCGAGCTCCATCGCGGTGAACGACTTGTCACCGGCCTCGAACGTCGTCGACGGGCCGTTCGGGAGCGCGGGCACGAGGCCCATCTGGTTTTTCACGGGGTAGTCGGCGCCCGAGAACGCATCGAGGAGTTCCTGACGGAGTTCGGCTTCGACGTCTGCCATGGCTAAACGTGGACAGCCACTGGGCAAAAGGGTTCTGGAACCCTTGACGCCGCGCGGGGAGTTTCCTCGGTGGTTCCCGTGGTGGCCCACCGCGACGTGACCCTCTGGGGCAGCGAGGAGTACGCGCTCCGCCGCTCGCCTTATCAACACCCCCACATCTTCGGCTCGCAGTTGAAGGGTACTCCGGCCGTCGGTTCGAGTATGACTCCGGACGCCAGCGAAACGGGCGCGTCCTGCAGCGCGTGGGACAACTCCCGCTGCGAGGGGACGGCGTACTGCCAGCCGCGCTGCCCGCGCGTCTTCGACGACGACGGCCGCGCCTACGTCGTGCGTCCGGTCGCCGACGGCGATCGAGAGCCGCTGCTCGACATGTACGACGCGATGGACCTGGCGTCGACGACGCTCGGCCTGCCGCCGCGGACCCGCGAGCGGACGGAGCGGTGGCTGGACGGCCTCGCGGGCGACGGCCTCGACCTCCTCGCCATCTCCGGGGACCGCGTTCTCGGGCACGTCGCCGCCGCGCCCGTGAGCGCCGACGACCGCGAACTCGTGGTGTTCGTCCACCCCGACGAGCGCGGCCGCAGCGTCGGCACCGAGCTCCTCAAGCAGCTCGTCGCGTACGCCGACGCCGACGGCTGCGAGTCGCTAGTCCTGACCGTCGACAGCGACAACGAGCGCGCCGTCCACGTCTACGACAACCTCGGGTTCGACGTCGCCGAGCGGCTGCGCCGCGAGCTCACGATGACACTCGACCTCGACGCGGCGATCGCCGAGCGCGTGCAGGCGCCCCCGGCCGAGCGCGCTGACGACGCCTGAGTCGGCGCACCGTCCTCGGGGGCGTTCCAAACCAAAGTATTCAGTACCCGGTACCCCCTAGCCCCGGGCATGAACTCCGATGCAGACGAGCGGGTGACGCGCCGCAGGTTCCTCCGCACGGGCGCCGGCGCCGCGGCTGCGGGAGTCGCCGCGACCGGGACGGCCGCCGCACAGGAAGACGGCGGACCGACCGTCGTCACCGTCGGGCCGGGCGGCAGCAACGTCTTCGAGCCCGAGACGGCGTACGTCAAGCCGGGCGGTACCGTCCGCTGGGTGTGGGACAGCAGCGGCCACAACGTCGTCGCGGAGTCGACGCCGTCGGGCTCCGACTGGAGCGGCCACGAGCCCCTCGAAGACGCTGGCTTCGAGTACGAGCACACCTTCGAGACGGAGGGCACCTACGAGTACGTCTGCACGCCGCACGCCGCCCTCGGCATGGAGGGCGTCATCGAGGTCACGGAGAACCCGCCGGAGAACACCGGCTTCCAGTCCATCCTCCCGGACAGCGCGAAGAACCTCGCCGTCGCCGGTACCGGCACGATGACGTCCGTGCTCGGTCTGACCTACCTCTTCATGCGGTACAGCGGCGACTACGAGGGCGACCTCGACGAGTAACGCTTCTCAGACCGTCACCCACTCGCGGCGGTCGTCGCTGCGCTCGACGGCGTCCAGCAGTCGCTGGGCCGCGAGGCCGTCCGCGAAGTCGGGCGCGAACTCGCCGTCGCCCGCGATAGCAGACAGGAACTCGTTGTTCTCGTGGACGAACGTGTGCTCCCAGCCGAGCACGTGGCCGGCCGGCCACCAGTGCTCGCCGTAGGGGTCGTCGTCGTCGGTGACGAGCACGCGCTCGAACCCCCGGCCGTCGCCGCGGTGGACGTCTAGCTCGTTGAGCCGCTCCATGTCGAAGCGGACCGCGCCGTCGGAGCCGTCGATTTCGAACGTGTGGCCGTTCTTCCGGCCGGCCGCGTACCGCGTCGCCTCGAACGTGCCCATCGCGCCGTTCGCGAACTCCGCGTGCGCGGCGAACGCGTCGTCGACGGTGACCGGGCGCGGCTCGGTCTCGCCCTCGGGGACGCGCTCGTCGACGAACGTCTCGCGGTGGCCGCTGACGGCCTCGATGTCCCCGACGAGGAAGCGCGCGAGGTCGAAGCTGTGCGCGCCGAGGTCGCCGAGCGCGCCCGACCCCGCCGAGTCGGCGTCTAGCCGCCACGTCCACGGCGCGTCCGCGTCCGTCAGCCAGTCCTGGAGGTAGCGGAATCGCACGTGGCGTATCTCGCCGAGTGCGCCGTCTTCGACGAGCTGCTTGGCGTACTGAATCGCTGGCACGAACCGGTAGTTGAAGCCGGTGGCGGCGACGGCGTCGCTGTCGGCGGCCGCGTCGGCCATCCGCTCGGCGCCCTCGACGGTCGGCGCGAGCGGCTTCTCGCAGAGCACGTGGACGCCCGCGTCGAGCGCCGCGACGGAGGGCTCGACGTGGACGCTGTTCGGGCCGAGGTTGTAGAAGACGTCCACGTCGTCGATTGCGTTCCGCCAGTCCGTCGCCACGCGGTCGAAGCCGAGGCGGTCGGCGGCCTCCCGGGCGGCGGTCTCGTCCCGGCCGACAAGCACGTCCAGGGAGACCTCGGGGGCGTCCGGGAAGAACTGCGGGAGCGTGCGGAGCGCGTTCACGTGCGCGTCCCCCATGAACCCGTACCCGAGCATCCCCACGGAGAGCGGGTCGTCGGTCACTGCCCCGAGCACCTCCCCTCACGTCCGTCGCATCGTGTCATAGACGCGAGTTCACTCGCCGCCGGATAAACGTTGCCGGTCAGTAGGTTTCGACGTCGAGTTCGACCGGCCGGCGTTCGCCCTCCAGGTCGGCGACGACGCGCTCGACGACGCGCTCGCCCTCCTCGATTACCTTGTCGACGACCTTGTCGACGACCATCTCCAGCGACACGAGCGCGGGCAGGTTGAGTACGCCCTTCGCACTCCCCTTGTCGTACGTGACGACGAACGTCACCCGCGAGCCCTCGTCAGTCTCGGCGACCTCCCAGCGGCCGTGGGCGTCGATGCCGTCCACGAGCTCCCAGTCGATTCGCTCCGGTTCCTCGGTGCCGGTCACGCGCGAGCGGACCGTGTGCGAGAGTTTCCACCACGCGAACGTCAGCTCGTACTCCGTGCCCGAGCCGCCCTCGCCGTGCTGGGTGACGGATTCCAGGTACTCGGAGTACTTGGCGTACCGCGGGAAGTCCGCGACGAACGCGTACGCTTCCTCGGGCGGCACGCGGACGTCCGTGCTCACTTCGACCGTGTTCACACCCCGCCTTCGACACACAGCGGGAAATGTCTACTGAGGCGACGGGTGGACCGCGGCGTTTGTAACGGTCCGGCGCTAACCGCCGGCCATGATGGAGAACGTCGCCGTGGTCGGTGGCGGGCCCGCGGGCCTGACCGCCGCCATCTACACCGCACGCGCCGGCCTCGACACGACGGTCTACGACGCCGGCGAGCCGATTCTCGCGCGCAACGCCCACCTGGAGAACGTCCCCGGCTTCCCCGCGGGCGTGAACGCTCGAACGTTCCTCGACGCCACGCGAGAGCAGGCCGAGAACGCGGGCGTCGAGTTCGTCGAGGCGACCGTCGAGCGCGTCGAGGAAGCCGACGACGAAGTGCGCGGGGTCGGTGCCCGCGGCGTCCGTCT
>SDGW01000462.1_pt1 | contig 16957 bp, 13 predicted proteins | sample 2873831 | NCBI WGS metagenome assembly SDGW01 (sample SAMN08132700, study PRJNA421101) | hypersaline lake metagenome | isolation source: celular fraction 0.22 microns magnesium sulfate-rich crust from ephemeral... | place: Spain: Penahueca Lagoon, Toledo | collected 2011-07
GTGTAGCCGGCCGGCCGCTCAGTCGAGACCGTCGCCGCGTCCGAGCCAGGCCGCGAAGCTCCCCGAGAGCAGCGTCTCGCGCTGGTTCTCGAAGTACTCGCACTGCATCGCGTAGACGGCGTTCTCGAAGGTGTTGCCGTCGTAGAGCGCGCTCCGGATACGGTCGCGCTTCCAGGACGCGGGCGTGGTCTCGTGGCGGGCGCGCTGGCGGAGCGGCCACAGGTACTTCGCGGCTTCCTCCTCGGAGAGCCCGCGACGGCGCAGTCCGGCCTCCGCTTGCTCGAAGAGGTCGACGTAGATCTCCTCGGTGTCGTCGACGCGGTCGCCGTCCGCGGTGATCCACGCGAGGTCGCCGTCGAGGCCGTTCCGCGCGGCCTCGTAGAAGCTCTCCCGGGCGTCTGCCCAGTCGAGGTCGTAGAGGGGGTGTTCGGTCCGCGGGAGGTTCTCCAGCAGTCCCGCGAACGCCGCCTGCACCGCGATGGTGTCCCGGACCGTCGGCTGGCCCGCAATCGGGCGGAACTCGATGCGGGCGTTGGCGTCCTCCTTCGAGGACCCGCCGAACACCGGCCGCACCCACCGCCAGAACGTGCCGTGCTTGCGCCGCCAGTGCGCGAACTCGTCGTCGAAGCGGCCGCCCTTCGAGACCGGCATCGGGACGATGGTGTTGTCGGTCGCGACCTGGTCGACGGCGTCCGCGGCGCTCGAGAAGTCCTCGGGGAAGCGCACCTTCTCGGACTCGCCGGGGACGTTCAGCACCGTCTCGAAGACGTCGATCCGGGACTCCTGCCAGCCGTCGACGAGAATCTCCTCGGGCTCGGCGTCCTCGTCGTAGAGGTCCGGCGGGAACACCGGCGAGTTCACGCAGAGCGCGAGCATCGGTCCGGCGAACCGGACCGCGTACCGGAAGTACGTCGGCAGGTCGACGGCCTGCGGGACCTGGTAGTGCGGCTGGATGGACGTGATGAGCGCCTCCGGCATCACCGTGTCCGCCTCCAGGGAGACGTGGGGCGCGTCGAGTCCCATTCCGGCGGGCTGGTCGGTGTTCGCCATCGCGTGGTAGCGCGCGGACGCCGACATGTTGGTCGCGATCTCGACGCCGTCGCGCTCCACGCTGTCCGTGAGGTAGCCACGGGCCGTCTCGCCCTCCGGCGGGATCGTCCACATGCCGTCGCTGACGAGGTGCAGCCCCTCCGCGGCCATCGGCTCCTCGGCGGCGTCGAGGTTCGCGCGGACTTCCATCTCCTGGGCGCGGAGGCCGTGCTCGTTCAGCGGCTGCGGGCTCGTCGTCATCTCGGCGTTGTGGAGGCCGAGTTCCTTCTCGAAGCCGACGAATTCCAGGACGCGGCGGGGGACGCGCGCGAGCGACCCCTCGTCGTTGACCGCGTAGAACTCGTACTCCAGGCCGACGATGGCCTGGGGGTTGTCGAAGGTGCCTGCGGCGATCTCCTGTTTGACGACCTCGGCGTCCTCGCGGACGTGCCGCTGGAACTCCTCGGCGTCCACGTCGAGGACGTCACCCACTCGATCCACGAGGTCCGGGCCTGGCATGTCGTGGGGTTTGTCGCCGGGCGACTAATAAGCGCGGTGGGTGGGCCGCCGCGCTTCGCGCGTTTTAACTGGGGGAGTCGGCTACCGGACGGTGATGGAGTTCGGCTCGTTCGCCGCGCACGCCGCCGACGTGGAGGCGACGGACGCGGACCTCGACGTCGTCGCGAAGGTCGCGGACCTGTTCGGCGAGGCGGGCGACGACCTCGCGGTCGTCGCGCGGTTCGTGCAGGGGCGGGTGTTCCCGGCGCACTCGGAGACGAAACTCGCCGTCGGGCCGCGGCTCTGCTACGAGGCGCTCGCCCGCGCGGCGTCGACGAACGTCGGCGTCGAGGACATCGAAGAGCGCCTCGCGGAGACGGGCGACATCGGCGAGGTGGCGGCGGACCTCGACCTCGGTGGACAGGCCGGGCTGGGCGCGTTCGCGGGCGGGGACGCCGACGACGGCCTGACGGTCGCCGCGGTGTACGAGGACCTGACCGCGCTCGCGGACGCGGCTGGCGACGGCAGCCAGGACGAGAAGGTCACGCTGCTGTTCGGGCTGTTCAACGACTGTTCGGGCGAGGAGGCGCGCTATCTTGCCCGACTCGTGCTCGGTGAGATGCGCATCGGCGTCGGCGAGGGCGCGGTCCGGGACGCCGTCGCGGCGGCGTTCGACGTTCCCGTAGAGGCGACCGAGCGCGCGCTCCAGGTGTCGAACGACTACGGGCTCGTGGCCGAGACGGCCCGCGACGAGGGCGTCGAGGGCCTCGACGCGATGCACCTGGAAGTCGGCCGGCCCGTGCAGGCGATGCTCGCGCAGGCGGGCACCGTCACGGACGCCCTCGACGAATGGGAGGAAGCCGCCGTCGAGACGAAGTTCGACGGCGCGCGCGTCCAGGTCCACTGGGACGGCGACGAGGTGTCGCTGTACTCGCGGAATATGGAGTCGGTGACGGACGCACTCCCCGAACTCGTCGAGTTCGTCGAGGAGCACGTCGCGGCGCCCGCGATTCTGGACGGCGAGGCGGTCGCGGTCGACGACGACGGCAGCCCGCTGCCGTTCCAGGAGATTCTGAAGCGCTTCCGCCGGAAGCACGACGTCGCGGAGATGCGCGACGAGATCCGCGTCGAACTGAACGCCTTCGACTGCCTGCACGCGGGAGGTGAGGACCTCTTGGAGGCGCCGTTCCGGGAGCGCCACGAGCGCCTGCGGACCGTCGTCGGCGACGACTCGGCGGTCTCGGTGCTGCTGATTACCGACGACGCCGACGAAATCGCCGACTTCGAGGAGGAAGCCCTGGAGGGCGGACACGAGGGCATCATGCTGAAGGACCCGGACGCGGCGTACACGCCCGGCGACAGGGGGAAACACTGGCTGAAGCGCAAGCCCGACGTGGAGACCCTCGATTTGGTCGTGACGGGCGCGGAGTGGGGCGAGGGGCGGCGCGCGTCGTTCCTCGGGACCTTTCTGCTGTCCGCCCGCGACGAGGATGGCGGCGAGTTCGCGACCATCGGGAAGGTCGCGACCGGCATCACGGACGAGGAGCTCGCGGACCTCACCGAGCTGCTGGAACCCTACATCCGCGCGGAGGACGGCCAGGAAGTCGACCTCGAACCGGAGGCCGTCTTCGAGGTGGGGTACGAGGAGATCCAGACGTCGCCGACGTACGACTCGGGGTACGCGCTCCGGTTCCCGCGGTTCGTCACCGTCCGCGAGGACAAGACCCCGGAGACCGCGGACACCATCGAGCGCGTCGAGCGCCTTGCCGAGCAGCAGGGCTGACTGCGGTGGCTTGAACAGCCCCGCCGCCCAACCGCCGGCATGGACGCTCGTGGCGCCGTCGTGGACCTCGACGGCACCGTCGTTCGCGGCGAGACGCTGATTCCCGGCGCCCGAGACGCGGTCGCGGCGCTCCGCGAGCGGGTGAGTAGCGTGCTCTTCCTAACGAACAACCCCACGGTTCCGCCCCGCGAGTACGCCGCACGGCTGCGGGATCTCGGCATCGACGCCACCGTCGGGGACGTGCTCACGTCGACGGACGCGACGGTCGCGTACCTCCGCGAGAACCACGCCGACGAAGCCGTCTTCCCCATCGCGGAGGCGTCCATCGTCGACCAGCTCCGGGACGCCGACCTCGCGCTGACCGAGGAACCCGGGGCCGCAGACGTGGTCGTCGCGGGCTACCACCGCGACTTCCACTACCGCGACCTGCAGGCCGCCCTCGACGCGCTCGACGACGAGACGGCGTTCGTCGGCACCGACCGGGACCGCACGATTCCCACCGAGCGCGGCCCTTCGCCCGGCTCCGGGGCCATCATCCGCGCGGTCGCGGGCGTCACCGGCCGAGAGCCGGACGCAGTGCTGGGGAAGCCGTCGGCGACGACCGCGCGACTCGCGGCCGACCGCATCGGCGTGTCGAGCGACGAGTGCGTGCTCGTCGGCGACCGCCTCGACACGGACGTCGCGATGGGCGAGCGCACGGGCATGACCACGGTCCTGGTGCGTACGGGCGTCAGCGGCGGCGACGACCTCGCGGACAGCGACGTCCAGCCCGACCACGTCTGCGACTCGCTGGCGGACGTCCCCGCGCTGTTCGACTAGTCGTGGAAGTACGCCACCGCGAGCACGAGCCCGGCGACAGTGAGCGCGAGCGCGTAGCCGAACGCGGCGGCGTACGCGCCGGTCGCCTGGATGAGTTCGCCGGCGATGAGGGGCGCACTGAACGCGCCGAACAGGCCGAGGCTCGTGAGCAGCGCGACCGCGGTGGTGACGCTGTCGTCGTCGACGGTCCGCGGGACGACGCTGAAGAAGAGCCCGAGGCTCAGCTGCACGAAGTAGCCGCCGACGAGCAGGAACGCGGCGACGACGAGGTACGTCGAGGAGGCGGCGATGCCGACGAGCGTGATTCCGGAGACGACCAGCGACGCGAGCACGACCGGGCGGGCGCGGCCGCCGAACAGCCGGTCGGTGACGACGCCGCCGCTGGCGCGCGCGGCGGCCCCAAGCAGGGGGAACGTCGCGGTGAGCGCGCCGCTCTGCGCGAGCGACAGCGACAGCTCCGCGGTGAGGTACGTCGGCACCCAGGAGTTCACGAAGAGGTACAGCGAGTACGAGACGAACCCGAGCGCGCAGACCAGCAGGACGCCGCGGTCGCGCGCGACGCCGAGCACGCTCGACAGGGAGGGGATTTCGCCCGTGCCGCCGCCGGAGAGCTCCGACGGCCAGAAGACGAGGATGCCGGCGAGCGCGGGCACGAAGAACGCCGGGTAGACGAGGAAGACGGCGGGCGCGCCGAACTCGGCGGCGAGCGTCGGACCGGTGAGGTGGCCGACCGCGAACCCGACGGGGCCGCTGGCGGTGAACAGCCCCGTCGCGGTCGCGGCGTTCCGGAACTGCCCGAACACCGTGAGGCCGGTGTTCCAGACGAGCACGAACCCGAGGCCGGCGACGACGCGCGCCCACAGCACCGGCCAGTAGGCGCCCCGCCGGGCGAACTGCCAGCTCGCGACGCCGCCGACGAGGAAGACGCCGGTCGCGAACGCGAAGCTCCGCGGCGCGCCGAAGCGGTCGACGACTGCGCCCGCGGGGACGCTCGCGACGACGGCGACGCCGAGCATCACGCTCACGAGCCAGTTCACTTCCGCGGCGCTCGCGCCGAGCTGGTCGACGAGCACGGGCGTGGTGCTCGCGGGGACGATCTCGTAGGCGCCCGAGGCGACCGCGGTCCCGAGGACGCAGGCGACCACGAGCGGGTGCTCGGAGAGCGCCGGGCGGGAGTCCATGAGACGGACGTGCTACTGCACTCCCTTGCCTCTATCCCACGCGGCAATCCGCTGCAGAACTGAGACCGCCCGACTAGATGACGCCCATCTCGGTGAGGCGCTCGGGCAGGTAGGTGTCCGTCACGAAGTCGAGGCCGCGGGAGGCCAGGGCCTGCTGTTCGGCCTTCTTGTCGATGTCGAGCTGGAGCTCGATCTGTTCGGTCCAGAAGTCGCTCTGGAAGCGCGGGTCCTCCAGTTCGGACTCGAGGGCGTTCACGTCGGAGTCCGACAGCGGGTCCGTCGGCAGGTCGTAGTCGACGATGTCCTGCGGGCGGATGCCGACGAACTGGGCCTGCGGCGTGGCGAGGTACTCCGAGAGGTGCGCGGACTTGATGGAGCCGTACGAGACGGAGCCGAAGATGCGGTACGACCACGGGTCGCCGTCAGTGAACACGGTGATCGGCAGGTCGAGTTCGTCGTGGAGGCGCTTGGTGAGCCGGCGGGTCGCCCGCGCGGGCTGGCCGCCGAGGTGGACGACGAGGCAGTCGTACTCGTCGTCGAAACCGTTCTCCACGAGGCGGTCGCGCATGCCGCCGGTCTCGACGCACATCACGAAGTCGGCGTCGCACTCCAGGAACTCGATGGTGTCGGGGTTGTTCGGAATCTGGTAGCCGCCCTGCCCGACGTCGTCCTGGCAGTGGATCTCGCGGTCGCCGCGGTTGGTCTGCTCGCGCAGCAGCAGCGGCCCCATCACCTTCGCGCCGGACTCCTCGGGGCGCATGTGGAAGTCCTCGCGCTTGACGCCGGAGACGATCTCGAGGTCCTCGACGAGCTTGTCGGACTCGCTCTGGTCGTTGAACTGCGCCTCCTCCTCGTCCCAGGACTCGGAGAGGTAGTACAGCTCACGCAGCGTCGACGACCGGTTCTCGTCGAGCTGCTGGGCGAGGAAGTCGATGGTGTAGACGGACTTCAGGAGCTTCCGGGCGCCCCGCACGGAGTTCGCAGAGCGGGTGCTCGTGCGGTCGCCGTACACCCACACGTCCGAGTCCTCGTCGTACTCGATGTTCGACTTCGAGCGCGTCGGCAGCGTCATCCGCGGGATGTCGCCGCGCTCGAACTGGTCGTAGAACTGTTCGGCCAGCTCGACGAGCTGGTCGCGGGCGTCGTCGCCTTTCGGCGTGTCTGGGGTGTTTGCGTCGCTCATTGGTTGACAGTCAGGCGGGCGTCCTCGACGCCCTGCACGGAGAGGTCGAACTCCGCGTCGTCGTCCACGCTGTACGTCAGCTCGGCGGTCTCGTCGCCGGCGACCGACGGCGACCACTTCACGAACCACTCGCCGTCCATCTCCACGACGTTGCCGTCGGAGGCGTCGGCGGGCTCGGCGGTGACGATGTCCGTGACGTCGACGTCCGCGGACGTGCTGCCGTGGTTCTCGACGCGCAGCGTCACCTCGCCGTCCTCGATTTCGCGCTCGACGAGGACGTTGTTCATGATGCGCGCCAGCGAGTCGTCGACGGCGAGGTCGTCGTTGCCCGTCATGTCCGAGACCTTCTCCGCCATCGTCGGGAGGATGTCCATGATGACGCTCTGCTTCTGCTGGCGTTTCCGCATCGACTGGCGCTTGTTGAGGAAGGACTTGAGGTCGCGGGCGGCCTCGCGGACCGCAAGCTCGATCTCGTCCTCGATCTCCTCGACGGACGCGACGGCGTCCTTGGACTCGCTGGTGAACGGCACGTTCGTCGACGCGACGTGGACCATGATGACCGCGGGGCCCTGCGGGAGGCCGCTGCCGCCGGGCTGGTCGAGGTTGTAGTTCCGCCAGCCGATGTCCTTGACGACGTTCGTCGTCGCACAGGCCCCGCGCTGGTAGACCAGCGGCACGCGGTTCGCGAACCGCAGCAGGTCGACGCCGCCCTGGTCTTCGAGCTCGCCGCCGTACGCGATGCCGGCCTCGACGATGAACGGGTCGCCGCCGTGGACTTCGGCGTCGCGGGTGGCCGCCGAGTAGAACTCCGCGTCGAACTCCTTGCGGAGGCCGGCCTCCACGAGGTCGGCCTGGATGGGCGAGAGACACGAAGTCGGCGGCGCCATCACGTCGACGGCCGCCATCGCGTCCAGCAGCTCGCTGGCGGTGTCGCGGTCGCCCGCCACGTCCTTCGTCTTCGGCGGGTCGTCGGGCACCGTCGCCATGTCGGTCCAGAGCGCCTTGACGACGTTCTCGCGGGCGGTCTCACCGACGGTCGCGTCCTGGACTTCCTCGGTCATCTCCGCGGCGCGGTAGACGAACTCGTCGAGCCGGTCGCGCGTGACGCGGTCTCGGGGCGTGTCCGCGCCGAACTTGTCGGCGATGCGCTCGGCGAGCCCGCGGACGGTCGCGTCGTCTTTCTGCGTGGTCGTCGCTTCGTCCACGGCGAGGAAGACGTCGGCCGCGCGGTCCTCGGTGAGCGCGTCCCAGACCGCGTCGACGACGTGCCCCCGGACGGTGTCGCCGAACGTCTTGCCGGAAGCTTCCTCCGCTTCGGCGGCGGCGTCGGCGACCAGGTCTTCGAGCTCCGAGTAGGCGACCCACTCGGCGTCCTCGACGGCGTCGGCGACGCGTTCGGCGAACGCTGCGGTGTCGTCGGCGCCCTTGTTCGAGACGGCGTCGACGACGGCGGCCTCGAGGTCCGTCTCCGAGTCGATTCCGGGCGGCCGCCAGCGCACCTCGCGGCCGTAGTGGCGGTCGCGGAACGCGTCCACGATACCGTCGGCGGTCTTCTTCCCGACGCGAGTGAACTCCGACTGGAGGAATCCCGAAATCGAGTGGGAGTCGGTCTCGCCGAGCATCTTGATGAGCGTCCCGAGCTCGACGCCGTGCGGGTGGGGGCGAATCTCCTCGGTCTCCTCGGGGAGGCCGGCGCCCTCGGCGCGTTCGGCCTTGATCTCGCCTTTCGGCTCCTGGAGCTCGATGCGCGCGTGGGGGTTGACGACCGCGGTGTGCTTGACGTAGTCGTGGAGCTGGCCGCGGGCGCGCATGTTCGCCTCCATGTCCATCTCGATGCGCGTGCCGTGCGTCCCTCGGAGGTCGCTCTCGCCTGCGGAGAGCTCTTCCTCCACGCTAATCTCGGGCTCGTTGGTGTCCGTGTCGATGATGAGCTCGTAGTAGTTCGACACGCCCGAATCCTGCGTGCGGCTCTCGATGCGCACCGGCTTCCCGGAGGTGAGCTGGCTGTAGAGGACGGCCGCGGAGATACCGATGCCCTGCTGGCCGCGGGACTGCTCGCGGGCGTGGAAGCGCGACCCGTACAGCAGTTTCCCGAAGATCTTCGGGATCTGTTCTTTCGTGATGCCCGGTCCGTTGTCCTCGACGACGAGGGTGTAGTAGTCCCGGCCCTCCTCGATTTCGACGTAGATGTCGGGGAGGATGCCGGCCTCCTCGGTGGCGTCGAGGGCGTTGTCGACGGCCTCCTTGACGGCCGTCACCAGCCCTCGGGCTCCGGAGTCGAAGCCGAGCATGTGCTTGTTCTTCTCGAAGAACTCGGCGATGGAGATCTCCCGCTGGCTCGCGGCGAGCTCCTCCGCGATGCCTTCCTCCTCGCCGAGTGTCGACTGGAAGGACGTCATTCGGTGGCGTTACTTCCCGCCAGGAGGGTAAAACCCCAGCGGTGTGCGTGGTGAAAGTGAAACTGGACGCGTCGACGGCGGACGCGCCGGAGACGAGCCGGCCGGGCTTCGCGCGCACGCGTGCGAGTCTTTTTTACCGCCGGGGGGATTAGAGGAGGCTAACGTTCATGTCTGACCAAAGCGAGTACAGCGCTGGCCAAATCCAGGTTCTGGAGGGCCTCGAAGCCGTCCAGAAGCGGCCGGCGATGTACATCGGTTCCACTGACGCCCGCGGTCTCCACCATCTCGTCTACGAGGTCGTGGACAACTCCATCGACGAAGCGCTCGCGGGACACTGCGACAAAATCGAGGTCACGCTCCACGACGACGGCTCCGTCAGCGTGGCAGACGACGGTCGCGGCATCCCGATAGACACCCACGAGGAGTACGACCGGCCGGCGGTCGAGGTCATCCTCACCGTCCTGCACGCCGGCGGGAAGTTCGACGGGAAGTCCTACCAGGTCTCCGGCGGCCTCCACGGCGTCGGGGTCTCCGTCGTGAACGCGCTCTCCGAGCGCCTCGCGGTCGAGGTCTCCCGCGACGGCGGGAAGTACCGCGAGAAGTTCGAGCACGGCGAGCCCGCCACCGACCTCGAACGCATCGGCGACGTCGGCGACGGCGAGACCGGGACGCTGATCCGGTTCCGGCCGGACACCGAGATCTTCGAGACGACGGAGTTCGACTACTCCACGCTCGAATCCCGGCTCCGGGAGCTCGCGTTCCTGAACTCCGGCGTCGAGATCACGCTCACCGACGAGCGCGGCGACGAGTCGCAGTCCTCGACGTTCGAGTACGAGGGCGGCATCCGGGAGTTCGTCAAATACCTCAACGAGAGCCGTCAGGCGCTCCACGAGGACGTCATCTACTTCGAGAGCGAGGAGCGCGTGGCGGAAGCCGCGAACGGCGCGACCGGCGACGAGCCGGGAGCGAGCATCCAGGTCGAGATCGCGATGCAGGCGACCGACGACCTCCAGTCCTCGACGCACGCGTTCGCGAACAACATCAACACCCGCGAGGGCGGCACCCACCTCACGGGGTTCAAGACGGCGCTCACCCGCACCGTCAACGACTACGCCAACGAGAACGACCTGCTCGGCGAGCTCGACGGCGAGAACCTCACGGGCGAGGACATCCGCGAGGGCCTCACCGCGGTCATCTCCGTGAAGCACCCCGACCCGCAGTTCGAGGGTCAGACGAAGACGAAGCTCGGCAACAGCGAAGTCCGGGGCATCGTCGAGGGGACGGTCCACGAGGGACTGGGCACGTACTTCGAGGAGCACCCAGACACCGCGGAAGCCGTCGTCCAGAAGGCCGTCGAGGCCGCGAAGGCCCGGAAGGCCGCGAAGAAGGCCGAGGAGCTCACGCGCCGCAAGAGCGCGCTGTCCTCGACGAGCCTGCCGGGGAAGCTCGCGGACTGCCAGACGAAAGACCCCGACGACGCCGAACTGTTCATCGTGGAGGGCGACTCCGCGGGCGGCTCCGCCAAGCAGGGCCGTAATCCGGAGTTCCAGGCGATTCTCCCGCTCGGCGGGAAGATTCTGAACGTCGAGAAACACCGCCTCGACCGGATTCTCGAACACGACGAGATTCGACACATCATCACGGCGCTGGGCACCGGCATCGGCGACGAGTTCGACATCGACGACATCCGGTACAAGAACATCGTGATGATGACCGACGCCGACGTCGACGGCGCGCACATCCGCACGCTCCTGCTGACGTTTTTCTACCGGCACATGAAGCCGCTGCTGGAGGCCGGCTACGTGTACGCCGCCCAGCCGCCGCTGTACCGCATCCGGTACCGCGGGGAGACGTACGACGCGATGACCGAGGAGGAACGCGAACAGATTATCGAGGAGAAGTGCAACGGCAACCCGACGCAGGTCCAGCGCTTCAAGGGTCTCGGGGAGATGAACCCCCAGCAGCTCTGGGACACCACGATGGACCCCGAGAACCGTATCCTGAAACGCATCACCGTCGACGACGCCGCGGCGGCCGACAAGATGTTCTCCGTGCTGATGGGGGACGCCGTCGAGCCGCGCAAGAAATTCATCCAAGACCACGCCACGGACGCAGAGTGGGTGGACATCTAACATGAGTTCGGAAGCACCAGACCCAGACGCACCCGAGGAGGTCGCGGACCGCGTGAAGAACGTCCGCGTGGACGAGGAGATGGAGCAGTCGTACATCGACTACGCGATGAGCGTCATCGCGGGCCGCGCGCTCCCGGACGTCCGGGACGGCCTCAAACCCGTCCACCGCCGCATCCTCTACGCGATGCACGAGGCGGGCGTCTCCAGCGGTTCCAGCCACCGGAAGTCCTCGAACATCGTCGGGGACACGATGGGCGACTACCACCCGCACGGCGACTCCGCCATCTACGACGCGCTCGTGCGGATGGCCCAGGACTTCTCGATGCGGTACCCGCTCGTCGACGGCCAGGGGAACTTCGGCAGCGTCGACGGCGACCCCGCGGCGGCCATGCGGTACACGGAGGCCCGCATGGCGCCCATCGCGGAGGAGCTGCTGACGGACATCGAGAAGGACACCGTCGACTTCCAGCCGAACTACGACGACCGCCTGACCGAGCCGGACGTGCTGCCGTCGGCGTTCCCGAACCTGCTCGTCAACGGCTCGTCGGGCATCGCGGTCGGGATGTCGACGAACGTCCCGCCGCACAACCTCGGCGAGGTCATCGACGCCACCGTCCACCTCATCGACAACCCCGACTGCACGGTCGTCGACCTGATGGACCACGTGAAGGGGCCGGACTTCCCGACCGCGGGGAACATCGTCGGGCGCTCGGACGTCAAGCAGGCCTACCAGACGGGCCGCGGCCGCGTCCGGATGCGCGCCGAGTACCACGTCGAAGAGGGCGACTCCAGTGACAGCATCGTCATCACGGAGCTGCCCTACCAGCAGAACAAGTCGAAGCTCGTCGAGCGCATCGCCGACGACGTCCGCGACGGCGACCTCGACGGCGTGCGGGACCTCCGCGACGAGTCCGACCGGAACGGCATCCGCATCGTCGTCGAACTGAAGCGGAACGCGAACACGGACGTCGTCGAGAATCACCTCCTGGAGTCCCACCTGGAGCGCACGTTCGGCGTCATCAACCTCGCGCTCGTGGACGGCCAGCCGAAGGTCCTCACGCTGAAGGAGATGCTCGAGGAGTACGTCGCCCACCGCAAGGAAGTGGTGCGGCGGCGCTCCGAGCACGACCTCGCGGAGGCCGAGGACCGCGCGCACATCCTCGAAGGCCGCCTGAAGGCCTTAGAGCAGGCAGACGACGTGGTCGAGACCATCCAGAACGCCGAGGACCGCGACGACGCCAAGGAGGCGCTCAAGGACGGCTTCGGGTTCACGCAGGCGCAGGCCGACCACATCGTGCGGATGCAGCTCGGCAGCCTCACGTCGATGGAGGCCGCCGAAATCGAGTCCGAGTACGAGGAGGTCACCGCCCGCATCGAGCGCTTAGAGGAGATTCTCGGCAGCGAGGAGGAACTCCTCTCGGTCATCAAGGACGAGCTCCGGGATATCAAGGAGGAGTACGCCGACGAGCGCCGCACGTCGTTCATCGAGGACACCGGCACGGTCACCGACGAGGACCTCATCCCCGAGGAGGACGTCGTCGTGGTGCTCACGGAGAGCGACTACATCAAGCGCGTGCCCGCCGACACGTTCGACGCCCAGCACCGCGGCGGGAAGGGCATCATCGGCACGGACCTCAAGGACGAGGACCGCGTCTCCGCGGTGTTCACCGCGAGCACGCACGACTACCTGCTCTGCTTCACGAACCAGGGCCAGGTCTACCGCCTGAAGGTCCACCAGGTGCCGGAGATGTCCCGCACGGCGCGGGGCACCTCCGCCGTGAACATCCTCGACCTCGACGACGGCGAGGAGATTTCGGCGGTCGTCACGGACGACGACCTCGACTTCGAGTCCGACGAGGAGTACCTCACGATGGCGACCCGCCACGGCTACGTCAAACGCACGACCGTCGGCGCGTTCGAGAACATCCGCTCGACGGGCATCATCGCCATCAGCCTCGAGGACGGCGACGAGCTCGCGGACGTCGAGGTCACGGACGGCAGCCACGACGTCGTGCTCGGCAGCGAGGACGGCATGGCGATTCGCTTCGACGAGACGGACGTCCGCGCGATGGGCCGGAACGCCCGCGGCGTCCGCGGGATGGACCTCGAGGGCGACGACCGGGTCGCGGGCCTCGCGCAGGTCGAACCCGACGACGAGCGCACCCTGCTGACGGTCACCGAGTTCGGCTACGGGAAGCGCACGCCCCTGTCGGAGTACCGCAAGCAGTCCCGGAACGGGAAGGGGCTCGTGGACATCAAGACCGGCGACCGGAACGGCAGCGTCGTCTCCCTTGACACGGTCAGCGACGACGACAACCTCGTCGTGATGAGCGCCGACGGGCAGATTATCCGGCTCCCCGTCGACGAGATCTCGACGGTCGGCCGGAACACGAAGGGCGTGAAAGTGATGGACGTCGAGGAAGGCGACGAGGTCGCCGACGTCTCCGTCTACCGCCCGAGCGAGGACAGCGACGAAGGCGACGCGGACGAGGACGCGGAGTAGCGCTCCGCCGGTAAATATTTTCGCGGGTTCCCGGAGACTGGGAGCGGTTGTGAGTTCACTGGAACCGCCCCGGGGGATTGTCCCCCCGGACGGCCTACCTCGAAGTAGGTGAAGAACAATGGCCGTCGCAGAACGCGAACGGGCGGTGTTCGGTGAAGAGCTCGGAACCGCAGACAGAGTGCTGGCCGGCGCCGCGGTGGCGTTCGGCGCACTCGGGCACGTGGCGCTGGCCGCGGCCGCCGCCGGACTCGTGTACGCGGTGGCGACCGCCGCGCTCTAGAGGATCCGCTTGCCGAGCGCGCTCGCGGCGAGCTCGGCGGCGATGTCGGCGGTGCGGTTGGACTCGTCGAGAATCGGGTTCACTTCCACGACCTCCAGCGACCGCAGGCAGTCCACGTTCTCGTCCCGCTGTGCGATGGCCTCCAGCGCCGCGTGGGCCTCGCGGTAGGTCGCACCGCCGCGGACGGGCGTCCCGACGCCGGGCGCCTCGTGGGGGTCGAGCCAGTCGAGGTCCAGCGAGACGTGGACGCCGTCGGTGCCCGCGGTGACGACGTCGAGGGCGTCGTCGATGACGCTGGTGACGCCGCGCTCGTCGATGTCGCTCATCGTGTACGCGGTCATCTCGCTGTCGCGGATGGCCTCGCGCTCGTAGTCGTCGAGCTTGCGGAGGCCGACGAGCGCGACGTTCTCCTCGCGGAGGCCGGTGGCGTTCGCCCACTCCGTGTCCGCGAACTCGCCGCGACCGAGCGCCGCCGCGAGCGGCATCCCGTGGACGTTCCCGCTCGGCGAGGACGAGGGAGTGTTGAAGTCGCCGTGGGCGTCCAGCCAGAGCGCGCCGATTTCGGCGTCGCGGGCGCTCCCCGCCAGCGACCCGATGGCGACCGCGTGGTCGCCGCCGAGCACGAGCGGGAACGCGCCGTCGTCGATGGTGCCCGCGACCTCGTCGGCGAGCCGGATGCAGACGTCCTCGATCTCGTCGAGGAACTTCGCGTTCCCGCCGTTCGCGTCGCGCTCCTCGGCGCGCGGCACGAGCAGGTCGCCCGTGTCGACGGCGTCGACGTTCGCCGCTTCGAGTCCGCTCGCGAGGTCGGCGTACCGGATCGCAGACGGCCCCATGTCGACGCCGCGTCGGTCCGCGCCGTAGTCCATCGGGGCGCCGATGACGTGGACAGTTCGAGACATGCAGACAGCTACGGCGACCGGCCCTTAGTGGGTGCGGATACGCGCCGGCCGGCGAAGCGCTTATGTCGGAAACGATAGGCGTGAGTGTGTGCCCTCCAAACGCCGACAGCTCCGGTACCTCGGGTTCCGGCTGGTGGGCTGGCTGGCGTGGCTGCCGCTCACGGGGAACCCCTGGCACGACCGCACGTACGGCGACGTGAAGCGGCTGGGCCCGCAGCGAGCGGCCGTTCTGCTCGTACCGATAGCCTGCTACGCGGCCGTCGCCGCGTGGGTGTACGTCTATTTCCCCCGTGGACTCCTGCCGTTCGCGGGGTCGGTGTACGCGGCCGGTCTCCTCCTCGGCGGGACAGTCGTCGCGTCGACGCTCGTCGTGACGAAGCTGGTAGCGTGGGACCTCGTCCGCCGGTAGCTCAGTCCTCGAGGTACGGCTCGCAGACGCGCTCGACGCCCTCCTCGAAGGAGATCTGGGGCTCCCAGCCGGTAGCCTCGTGAATCCTGGAGATGTCGGCACAGGTGTCGTGGACGTAGTTCTCCAGCGGAATCGGCTCGTACTCGGGCTCGACGTCCGTGCCGAGGACGTCGTTGATGAGCTCGACCATCTCGTTGAACGAGTACGGGTCGCCCGTCCCGAGGTTGTAGACGCCGGCGAGCCCGTGGTCGGCGGTCGTCACGAGCCCGCGCACGATGTCGTCGACGTGCGTGAAGTCACGAGTCTGGGAGCCGTCGCCCCACAGCACGGGGGACTCGCCGTTCGCGATCTTGTCCGCGAACTGCGAGACGGTGTTCGCGTACTCGCCCTTGTGGGCCTCGTTGCCGCCGTACCCCTGGTAGACCGAGAAGAAACGCATCCCCGCACAGGAGAGGTCGTCGTAGAAGTCGTTGTAGTACTCCGCGTAGCGTTCCCGGCCGAGCATCGACGCGTCGTACCCCGTCGCGGCCTCCAGGTCCATGTCCTCGGGACTGGGCTCCGTGCGGCTGCCGTACGCCGACGACGTCGAGGCGTAGACGACGGTGTCGCAGCCCTCAGAGTGAGCCTGCTCGACGACGTTCACGAACCCCTCGATGTTGACGCGGGCGCCCTCGCGGGGGTTCTCTTCGAGCATCTGCCGGGAGGACAGCGCGGCGAGGTGGAAGACGACGTCGACGTCGGTCGGGAGGTCGTCGTCGAGGACGTCCGCCTCCACGTACTCGACGTCCTCGGAGAGGTTCTCCGGAGTGCCGAGGTAGCCGTTGTCGAGAGCGACGACGTCGTTGTCGGCGGCCAGGTGGTTCGCGAGGTTCGACCCGATGAACCCCGCGCCGCCGGTCACCAGAACGCGGTTTCCGTCCATGCGCGGTGAGTCGCGCGACGCGCCGTAAAACCCATCGTTTCGCCGCGTCCCGCAGTCTCCCCATCGGGGGATTTATGGAAAACACCGGCCAAACCAGTCGTATGTCATCGATTGAACTGACCTCCAGCCAGAAGACGATACTGCGCGCGCTCGTAGACCTCTACACGGAGCGCGAGCAGGCCGTCAAGGGCGAGGACATCGCCGAGGAGGTCGACCGAAACCCGGGTACCATCCGGAACCAGATGCAGAGCCTGAAAGCGCTCCAGCTCGTCGAGGGCGTCCCCGGCCCGAAGGGCGGCTACAAGCCGACCGTCAACGCCTACGAGGCGCTCGAAATCCAGAAGCTCGACACCACCGCGGAGGTCCCGGTCCGCCACGAGGGCGAACTCGTCGACGACGCGAACGTCGAGGAGGTCGGGCTGACCAGCGTCCACCACCCCGAGCTCTGCCGCGCGGAGATTCACCTCCGCGGCTCCATCCGGGCGTTCCACGAGGGCGACAGCGTCACCGTCGGCCCGACGCCGCTGTCGAAGCTCGTCATCGAGGGGACCCTGGACGGCAAAGACGACACGGCGAACATTCTCATCCTGAAGATCGACTCGATGGAGGCGCCCGCCGAGGAACCCGAGCACTGACGCCGAGCGTTCCAAAGCCTTTGTATCGTCGGCCCACACACACGTTACTATGACAACGAGAGTCGTCGTTCTCGGTGCCGGGTACGCCGGCGCCGGCGCCGTCACGAAGCTGGAAGAAGAACTCGGCCCGGAGACGGAGCTCGTCTGGGTGTCCGAGACGGACTACCACCTCGTCCTCCACGAGTCCCACCGCATCATCCGGGACCCCGCGGTCGAGGACAAGATCTCGATTCCCGTCGGGGACATCAAGTCCCGCGGCACGCGGTTCGTCCACGACGAGGT
>SDGW01000464.1_pt1 | contig 16955 bp, 18 predicted proteins | sample 2873831 | NCBI WGS metagenome assembly SDGW01 (sample SAMN08132700, study PRJNA421101) | hypersaline lake metagenome | isolation source: celular fraction 0.22 microns magnesium sulfate-rich crust from ephemeral... | place: Spain: Penahueca Lagoon, Toledo | collected 2011-07
TTGACGACTTCGGGCATCTCGATGTAGTACGGTGCGCCGCCCATGGCGACGGTGACGTCGATCCCGCCGGCGCCGATGGCGAGTTCGCCGAGGCCGCCGGGCGTGGGCGTGTGGCTGTCCGAACCGAGCAGCGTCTTGCCGGGGGCCGCGAAGTTCTCGCGGTGGACGTTGTGGCAGATGCCGTTACCGGGGCGAGAGAAGTGAGCGCCGTATTTGCCGGCCGCAGAACGGAGGAAACGGTGGTCGTCGGTGTTCTTAAAGTCGAACTGATAGGTCTGGTGGTCACAGTACTGTGCAGCGATCTCGGTCTGCACTTCGTCCAGCCCCATCGCTTCGAACTGGAGCCAGACCATCGTACCGGTCGTGTCCTGGGTAAGTACCTGGTCGATCTCGATCCCGATCTCCTCGCCGGTCTCGAGTTCGCCCTCGACGAGGTGGTCGTCGAGAATCTTCTCGGTGAGAGTCTGTCCCATAGCACACAGAACTCGGCCGCCCGCCCTGATAAATCCAGCGTGTTTCTGTGAACCAGGACCGCCGTACTGCCCGCCACAGCGGAATGTTCCGAGAAAATATTACCGGTCGGGCGACCGTTCGTCAACCGGCCCGCAATCGCACTTCGCGATCCGTGAGTACCTGCCCCGAATCGGTGTCCGCGAACGGCTGCACCGACCGGTTCGGTGCCCGTCGGACCGAAGCGTGTCGAATGATAGCGCACCCTCGAGCCGTCCCGAACGGATACGTTTTTCTCGTCGCCGTAGCCTTGGGTCCACATGTTCCGTTCCGGTGCCTTCGTCGCCGACCACGTGTCGCCGACGACCGACGCGCAGATACAGCCAAACGGCGTGGATCTCACCGCGGACGTCGTTTTCGAGCAGCTCGAGCCGGGCCGCATCGGTCGGGACGGCAAGGAGATCGGTGAGCGGATCGCTCGCCCGCTCGAGGAGCTCGAGGAGGCGGATCCGGACACGTACTACCTGCCGAAGGGTGCCTACGTCGTTCGCTACGGCGAGCGGATCGCGATCCCGGAGGGGCACGTCGGCTTCGTCTACCCGCGCTCGTCGCTCATGCGCAACTCCTGTATGCTCAACACGGCGGTCTGGGACGCCGGCTACGAGGGACGCGGCGAGGGGCTGTTGCAGGTCCACCACGACATCGAACTCGAGCGGGGTGCCAGGATCGCGCAACTGGTCTTCGCCGACGCCGGCCACGAGGACGTCTACGACGGGAGTTACCAGGGCGAGAACCTCGAGTAGCCGAACGGATCGACCGCCGGTTCACACACCGTTTTGCCGCTCCCCGTCCTACGCTCGAGCGAGTACCGATGATGGCGACCACACACGTGTTCACCGGGTTGGCGATCGTCACACCGGTCGCCTATTTCGTCCCTGAGTTCGCGCTCGCGCTCGGGATCGGTGCGATCCTCGGTGGACTCGCGCCCGATTTCGACCTCGTCTTCGCGCATCGGCGGACGCTACACTTTCCGGTCGCCGGACTCGCCGTCGCCGTTCCCGCAGTCACGGTCGCTGCGATGGCCCCCTCGAGCCCGACGCTTGCGGGAGCAGCCGTCGCCGTCACGGCCTGGCTCCACGCCGCCAGCGACGCGCTCGGCGGCGGGCCGGAGATGGACCCGTGGAACGACCGCACCGAGCGCGCGGTCTACGATCACGTCCGCGGTCGGTGGATCCGACCACGACGGTGGATTCGCTACGACGGCGCGCCCGAGGACGCCGTCGTCGCGGTCGTGCTCGCCGTACCGGCGCTACTCGTCTTCGACGGCTGGCTCGTCGCCGTGATCGCCGGCTGCGTCGTCGCCTCGCTGCTCTACGCGCTGCTCCGGCGACGGCTGGTCGCGTGGACACCCGACTGGCTCGAGTGATTTGACGGCTACCGAATAGTTCGCGGGAAGCGACTGTCACGCGGTCCGAAGTCGGAACGCTGATACGCCCGCTGGCCGAGCGATCCCGTATGGTCGACGAACTCGTCGCACGAACGACACATCTGGTCTTCGCCGCCCTCTGGGCCGGCAGCGTCTGCTTCGTCGCCGCCGTCGTCCTGCCGCTCGCTCGCGACGGGGCGTTCAACACGACCCGGCCGCTCGAGGTGATCTCGGGGAAACTCACGACGATCTCCCGGGTGAGTTCCCTCGTCCTCTTTCTCTCCGGCGGTCACATGGCCGGCACCGGTTACACGGCCGAAGGGCTATTCGGATCGACCAACGGGCGGCTCGTGCTCGCGATGGTCGCGCTCTGGCTCGTCCTGACAGCGCTCGTGGAAATCGGCGCGAAACGACTCGACGCAGGGCTCACCGGAAAGAAGATCCGCGAGCCCGCCCGCGACGCGCTGCCCGTCTTTCGGGGGGCGGCGCTCGTCGCGATCGGGTTGCTCGTCGTCGCAGGCTTGCTGTCGGCCAACGTCGGACAGTTCCTCTGAGACGGGTTCTGACGGCGATTTTCGTCTCGGACATATTAGAAATGAACATTCTTGCGAAAGATACTTAGTCAGTTGCTGTAAGGTAGTGGCTAATGATCAGGGGCAAAGACATGGCCATCTCGCTGCTCGCAGTGGGGACAGCCGCAGTGGCCGGCTACGTCCTGCGGACGGAGCAGTCGGAGACGTACACATCGCGATCGAAGGCGGACCTCGGCGCACGTCTCATCGGACCCGAGGACGTTCCGGACGACGCGACCGTCGTCGACGCCTCCGCACAGCGCCTCGGCGAGATCCCCGGCGCGCGGCGGGCGCTCGACCGGGCGGTCCGAAACGGCGCACGGAACGAGTGGGAACACATCACGATCGAGCGCGACGGGGCCTGGTCCGTCGTCGACCGCATCCGAGAATCGCTTCCCTACTACGACGCCGACGACGGCGCGTACAACGGCGTCTACGTCCGATACAACGACCGGGTCGTCGTCCTCGACGCGATCGGCTGGGCGCGACTCGAGGATCCGATTCAGTAACACGTCCGCTATCACGTCGCTGTTCTGTTCAATCCGCCATAACCTTCATCTCCGACGACTTCCTCGGTTGGGCCGACAGTGACTCGAGCCGGACAGTCCGTCGTCGTCGTCGGCGGCGACGAGCAAACGCCGCCCCAAGCGCTCGACGACGCGTTCGAGGTAGACGCGGTGCAAGACCGAGCAGCGGTCCTCGAGCGCGTCGAAACGGCTCCCGTCGGCTGCGTGGTCGTCGACGGGAGCGACTCCGATCGCATCGAGACCGTCGCAGCGATCCGCGATGCGGCTCCGACGGTGCCGATCGTCTACGTGACGGCAACGCCGGACGGTACTGCTGCGGCCGCGGCAACGCGTGCGGGCGCAACGGAATACTTCGCGGAGACGACCGACGAGACGCTCGCCGATCGTATCGCGGCCGTTTCGGCCGACCACGATCGAGCGGCCACACAGACCGTCGCGTCCGAGTTCGTGTGCGGCGCTTCGATGGAGCGCCACGCTGACAACGCAGTCGTCGACGGCGGAACGACAGTCGACGAGCGACCCGGCGGTTTCATCGATGCGGCCGGGAACCGTCGTGCGGACGTCTTCACCGAATTGCTCGAGACGACACGGGCGCTGTTCTCCTGTGAATCGCGGACGGACGTCGCGGAGGTCGTCGTCGACGCCGCAGAGCGCGTCCTCGGATTCGATGTCGTCACCGTTCGACTCCACCATTCCGAGGACGACGCGCTGGTCCTCACGGCCGCCTCGGACGCCGTGAGCGATCTGTTCGAAGGGCGGAAACACGTCGGCGTCCGCGAGAGCAAGATGGGCGAAGCCTTCCGACGAGGCGAGCCGATCGTCTTCGAGGACGTCACGGCAGATTCGCCGTACGACTACGGGGCGTTCCGTAGCGCGATCAGCATCCCGCTCGGCGACCACGGGCTCCTCAACGTCGGCTCGCCGAAAAGCGGCGCGTTCGACGATCATCACGTCCAACTCGCACAACTGCTGACGGCGAGCGCCGCAGCCGCGCTCGAACGCGCCGACCGCCGCGAGGACCTCCTCCGGCACGAACAGGTCCTCGAGACCGTCGAGGGAATGGTGTACGCGACCGACGAAGATGCGCACCTCTCGCTGGTCACGGACCCGTTCGCGGAGCGGCTGGGTTACGACCGCGAGGACCTCCTGGGCGAGCACGTCTCGATAGTCTTCGACGACGAAGCGTACGACCGCGCGGTCGAACACGTCAGGGGTCTGCTCGCGGATCCGATGGGGGACAACGAGGCTTTCGAAGCCACCTACACCACCGCCGACGGCGAGCGGTTCCCGGTCGAAATCGAGTGCGCGCTCCTGCCGCGCGAGGACGAGGCGGTCGCAAACGGGGCCTTCCGCGGAACCGTCGGCGTCGTCAGGGATATCACCCAGCGCAAGGAGCGTGAGCAGTACCTCCAGGTGTTGAACCGCGTCCTCCGACACAATCTGCGCAACGATCTCACCGTCGTCATCGGCTACGCCGAACTCCTCTGTGAGCAACTCGAGGACCGGGACCTCGCGGCCGCCGCGAGTACCCTCCGGCAGACCGCGACCGACCTCGCCGCCACCAGCGAGAAGACGCGGGCGATCCAGTACGCCCTCGAACGCGACGGCGAGCGCGAACCGGTCGACATCACCGCGGTCGTCGACGAGGCGGTCGGGGACTGCGATATCGCCGACGGGACCGTCACCGTCTCGGCGACGGGCACCCACCGCGTGCTGGCCGATCCCGGCGTCGAGCTCATCGTCGATAACCTGCTCGAGAACGCGATCCGACACGCGAAACCGGAGCCGGCCGTCGAGATCTCGATCGCGCGCGACGACGATCTGATTCGGCTCGCAGTCGCCGACGACGGTCCCGGCATCCCGCCGGCCGAGATCGACGTGGTCACCGGCGAGAGCGATATCACACAACTCACCCACAGCAGCGGCCTCGGACTCTGGCTCGTCCGCTGGATGGTCGACAGCTACGACGGCTCCGTCTCGTTCTCCCGGTCGGCCGCGGGTGGCAGCCGCGTCGAGGTCACGCTCGAGGCCGCTCCGTCGGACGCATCGTAACTCCACGATCCGCGATTCGCGACCCGACTGGCCCGCGGACGCTCCGCCGCAACGTCACGGAACCGCAACCACTACCACACCGGCCGGCCGACGCCTACCCATGCAACTGGGCCTGATCGGACTCGGGCGGATGGGACAGATCGTCGTCGAGCGCACCCTCGCGGCGGACCACGATATCGTCGCCTTCGATCTCGACGAGGCGGCCGTTACGACGGCGGCCGACGCCGGTGCCGAGCCCGCCGACTCGATCGAGGATTTCGTCGATCGACTCGAGGGGGACAAGCGCATCTGGCTGATGGTCCCCGCCGGCGAGGCGGTCGACGTCACCCTCGAGGAACTCGCGCCCCACCTCGACGGCGACGATATCGTCGTCGACGGCGGCAACTCATACTTCGAGGACTCCGTGCGCCGCGCCGAATCCTGTCCCGCGGCCTACCTCGACTGCGGTACCTCCGGCGGCCCCGCCGGCGCTGAACTCGGCTTCTCGCTGATGGTCGGCGGCCCCCAGTGGGCCTACGACGAACTCGCGCCCATCTTCGACGCCGTCGCGACCGGCCCGGACGGCCACGAGCGGATGGGGGCCGCTGGGTCGGGCCACTACGTCAAGATGATCCACAACGGCGTCGAGTACGCCCTGATGCAGGCCTACGGCGAGGGGTTCGAGTTGCTCCACGAGGGCCGATACGATCTGGACCTCGAGAACGTGGCCTCGGTCTGGAACAACGGCGCGGTCATCCGTTCGTGGCTGCTCGAGCTCTGCGAGGAGGCCTTCCGCGAGGAGGGAAGCGATCTGGGTACCGTCGCCGACCGCGTCGAAGGCGGGTCGACCGGCACCTGGACCGTCCAGGAGGGCCTCGAGCAGGAGGTCCCCCTCCCGCTGATCTACACGGCGCTCGCCGAACGGTTCGGGTCGCGGGCCGACGACGGCCGGTTCTCCCGACGACTCGCGAACCGGCTCCGGTACGGCTTCGGCCGGCACGAGGTCCCGCGCCGCGAGTGAGCAGTCCGAGGAGCGAGAGCGGTCGAAGACCGTAACACGTATGTTTCCCTTCGGAATACTCGGCGGCAGTCGCAGTCTCCCTTCCGCGTAGTTCGGCGTGCTGAACCGTTCTTTTCTCCATAATCACCCGGTTGAAATATTAGAACAGCTTCTTTACTCCCGGTCGCCCACCCCGAGTTATGAATTCGTTCGAGTCGACATCGGTCTCTGCCGACGAATCGCTCAGCATGACCGTCATTAATCTCGTTGCCACCGCCGACGACACCGACCCAGTCTCGCTCGAGCCCCTCTACGGCGCGATCGATCCCGACCTCCTCGACTCGCTTCCCGATTCGGACGGCTTTACCAGCCTCGAGTTTTCCTATCACGGCTACACCGTCACGGTCGAGGACGCGTCCGACGGCGTCGAGGTCGCCCTCGAGCAAGCGGGGATTTCGGTCGACGACTCGAGCAACGACCTCGTCGACACCGGTTCGTCGACGTAGGCAGGACTGCGGCTCTCGCGACGAGGAACCGGGGAAGGGGAATCGTTATGTTTTCGTCGGCGCTATAGTGTCGCTCGAGGGCGCGTAGCTCAGTGGACAGAGTCCTTGGTTCCGGACCAAGATGTCGGGGGTTCAAATCCCTCCGCGCCCGTTTCGTTTTCGAACGGTTCGAATCGTACAGACGACAGAGGAGGACTTATAAATCCAGGTGTGTGCTTGCGGGTTGATTTGATAGGGAAATATCTACTACTGGTAGTTGTCTGACCGGTAATCAACAGTGGCTCTGTTACCACTTCTTCTTCAGAGTGTGTTGGCCGCAACGTAGAGAAATTGGGCGACCGCTCTGGGATGGACAACCGATACCGGTGAAGTATTAGATCCCACACCGGACTTCTCATCCTCCAGTAGTGTCCTGTTCTGGCCTAAGGCAGAATTGGCATTCGATTGGAAATTGTCGAACAAAAGTGAGAGACCAGAAACGTATAGTACACATCATCTGTGGGTGAGTATGGGGAAATTTCTATAATCGGGCGGCCACTGTGCACCAGGACCCATTATCTTCCAACGAACGGCCATCTGTTGAGGGAACGATCAATGCTTTTTATGCTACTTGCTAGCACACAAAAAGACGCCCCTGTGAAGGAGGGGGGGACATCACAGTGAGAGAGAATGAGTGAACAAGAAACGACAAGCGAGACGAGGCGATCGTTCATGGCGAAGAGCGCCCTTGTGACGGGGGCGCTGACGCTCGGAACGGCCGCGTTCGGCACGGCTACGGTCGGCGCTCAGCAAGAGCAGATCGCGGTCTTCGCGAACAGTTACTACCCCGGGGCGAACTTCGACGTCGTTGATCCGCTTCAGCAGGGGACGACGGTCGACATCCTGCAGGTCGACGATGAACCGGTGGCGGAGATTTCCCAACCCGACGAATGGGCCGGGCATATCATCCGGTACGATATCGGCCGAGGAGCGGGGATCACGACGTTCCTGTTTGTGCGCGGTGGCAGTCTCAGTCGCGGTGATAGTGGAACGATCGGACCAGAGGCATCGGTGCTGAGTTCCGACCTGAACCTCCTCACTACGTCACTGGGCGACGGTGGCGGAACAGGAGGCGACCAGGCAACCGAGGGGAACCAGACAACGAATGAGACACCCAATGAGAACGGGGGTGGAGAATAATGGTGCAAGACGGAGAAGAGCGCGTCCTGCTCTTCACGTACGATTATGAGGCTGGTGCGACGTTCGATGTCGTCTCCCAGCTCGAGCAGGGAACGTCAGTGCGACTGCTTCAGACCACCGAGGGTGAGACCGTTCCGGAGATTCCGCAACCCGACGAGTACAACGGGTACGTCGTCCGGAATCAGAGCGATAGCGGCCCGTTAGAACCAACGACTGTTCTGTTCGTCCGTGGACAGACGCTCAGTGTCGATGACAGTGAAACGCTCAGTGAAGACGCGTCGATGTTCAGTTCACGACTGAACCTCTTCTCGACCTCGCTCAGGTAACGGTCTCAGAATCTATTTTTATAATATCCACCATGAAGGAAACCGAATTGCAGGGGTTGTCGCATTTCAGCGCACAGTCACGTGCAGGAGCACAGAGGCAAAGGACCACAGCGCCCTTCTGGCACGTTACAGTTCGTTACGAACCCGTCATGTCCTGTTTCCCGAGTTAACAGATATGAGACTCGTCGAATTCGACAGGTCCAAAGACGAGATCCGGCGAGGAACGGGATTCGGTGAGGTGCGTCCCTTTCTCGAACAGATCGAGCCCTCCGGTCCGTACAGCGAGGAACGCAGCGACTCGCGTTCCGAGTCGGGGACCGCGGTGAGCGCGACCGGCTGTCGGGACCTCGAGCCGCTATCGCGTTACTCGCGTTCGCTCGTCCCGTCGCACTGGCGCTCCCGTTCGCGCTCGAGCGCTCCCGGCTCCGGGCCGTGATAAGACGTGGTGAGCGACCCGTCGCGAGCGAGCAGCACGGACTCGCCATCGGGATCGTCCACTGGCCGGGACGGGATCGCCGCCTCCGGGCCGACCAGCAGGAGGCCGACGTGAGTGGCTTCCGCCCTGATCTCTCGGACGTGGCGGACGGCTTCGCGTCGGGCGTCCCGATCGCCGGACTCGAGATCGGCGATCGGCTCGCCCAGTCGGATGTCCACCAACAGCGAGCGGGCGAGTCGGTCGATCGACTCGAGGCGCTCGCGGACGGCGTCGGTGGAAGTGCCGCCGTCAGCGCGACGCGCCGGCGAGGATCGCGAGCCGTGCGCTCGCTCACCCCGGTCGGGTCGGACTCGAGCGGTCGACGGCGATGCGTCTGATCTGTCGGGGCCTTCGAGGCCCCGTGAGTCGTCGTCGAACATGGCTTCCATACCGTCGCTACGGGAGCTGTCGCGGCTCGGTGCTCAGACACCGGACCGCGTTTTGCGACGGGGCTGGTCGATCAGCCCGTACATCGTTCCCGTTACAAACAGTGTTGTTTGTAGCCGGAATAAAGCTAACGACAGCACTGTTTGCCTAACAAACCATATTGTTTCTAGCGAGCAGGCAATGAAAATAGTCAAACAGAACGGAACCGTGGTAATGAGAGATGCGTCCGAGGTTAGCCGACTGGATGACGCCGGTCGACCGAGACATCCTCGAGTTACTCTACAATGACGGCGGGGTACACGAACTCGTCCTCTCACCTCGGATTATCGCGGAAAACATCGACTGGAGCCGCCAAACGGTCCGCGAACACGTGATGACGCTTCGGAGTCACGGTCTCGTCGAATATCACGACGAAACCGGCGGTGTCTACCGTCTCTCCGATCGTGGCCGCTTGTACCTCGAAGGCGATCTCGCCGCCGATGAGCTAGAGGAGACGTAGCCCAGCGGACAGCGACCCCAGAACGAAGTAGTACCCGTCCATGCCACTTGATTTATAACTATCTCGGCATAACAGGTCGGATATCGACTATCAGGAATGGGACAAGAGAAATGCAACATAGCGGTCCGTTTTTTCGGAGGGGCGGGAAACTACACTGATACTCTCGAGGAACTGTTTCAGTACGTCCTCACAGAGAACCCGACCGAAAGAGCGGTATTCGAGTGGATCAAAGCAAATACGCGGGCGACGAGTGACGCCGGAATCCGCGATCGGATCTCCTTTCTCGAGTCGATCGAGCTACTCGAACTCGGGACGGATCGCGTTCGGCTCACCCAGCAGGGGATCGAGTGGTTGTCTGAAACGGACCCAGAGTACCTCTACGAGTTGCTCTCGAGCAACGTCCACGGGTTTGACACGGTACTTGAGGCACTGCTCGACGGTCCGAAGACTGACGACGAGTTAGGGGACGCGATCAAATCCGAACACGCCGAATTCGAATGGGACGATGCCACCGGTCCCGCCCAGCATCGAGGCTGGTTACAGAGCCTGGGCTATGTCGAGCGGGCCGACGGCATGAACTCGCTCACTGCCAGCGGCCGAAAGCTGGCCCGGCGACGGTCGTCCGAGCATCCGAACCTCGAACGGGACGAGTACTACACACAGACCGAACTCGAGGAAAAATTCGGGACCAACTTCGGCGCGTACATCAAGGGAATCAATCCGCGGACGGACGAGAACGACGACCTCGAGTTCATCGTCGTGAAAGCTCGAGAGGACGGGCCGTACGGCGATGAACTCGGGGAGGAGCGGTTCACCTACATCGGCGAAGGGCTGCCGGAGAAAGGGAACCAACGGCGGACGGCCGCGAACGGTGCCCTTCTCGAGCAGGCCGATCGGTCGACCGCTCCGGTGTACTTCTTCTACCAGCCGGCCGATAGCGACGAACTTCGATACGAGGGACTCGTCGATGTCATCGACGCGGAGTACGTCTCGCGAGACGGGCGGATGGTCTATCAGTTCACGATGGAACGGCTCGAGGTCGAACCGGTCCAGTTCGAAGCGCTCTCGGAATCGGTGTCTGAAGATATCGATGAAGACGAACCGAATCTCACCGACGACGAGGAAGAGTTCACCGAGGTCCAGCGACGTGTTCGATCGAGTGCGTTCCCGAAACAGGTCAAATCCGCGTACGAGTCTCGCTGTGCGATCTGCGGAAAATCTCGAGAATCGCCGGACGGAACGGTCGATATCGAAGCGGCACACATCTACCCGAAACGGGAGAACGGCCGCGACGACGTGCAAAACGGACTCGCCCTCTGTCGGCTCCACCACTGGGCGTTCGACACCGGCTGGCTCTCGGTTTCCGACGACTATCGGATTCTGGTCGCGGATCGGCCCGACCTGGAAGGATACGAGGAGTTCGCTGCGCTCGAGAACGACCCGCTCACGCTTCCCACAGACGACGGTCAGCGACCGCACGCGACGTTTCTCGCGGCACATCGGGAGCGGCATGGGTTCGAATCGCCGTAAGGAGGGTCCGATTCGAGTATTTCTGCGCTCGAGAAGGTGAAATGGGCGAGTCAAACCGGTTCACGAAGCGCCCAGACGTCCTCGAGGGGCTCGAGCCGGTGGGGCTCTTTCCCGCGCTCGGTCAGGATCCCGGCGTGGTAGAGCATCGCCTTCAGCTGGAAGACGGTCGGCGAGTGGTAGACCGACCCGTCCGCGAGTTCCGGGCGTCGGAGGTCGCCGTCTTCAGTCAGGACGCGGCTCCTGACGCCGTCGTCGCCCCGAACGAACAGTTCGACGGTGAACGAGGGGTGGAGTTCGTGCAGGTACACGACGAGATCCACGAGCGACGGCTCGGCGATCCCGTCGTCGTGCATGGTCTGGAGCTCCGTGACCAGCAACTCGGTCGCCGGGTAGGCGAAGATCACTCGACGGGTTAGCTGCCCCCACTCAGGAGCGAGATCGACGAACCGGTTCCGCGATCGGTACCAGGTTTCGAACTCCTCGAGCGCTCCGTCCACTGACCCGTAGCGGCTCAGCGCGAACCGGACGACCTCCCGCCCGAGCTCCGTCAGTTCGACCCCTTGCGGGCCGTCTTCGATCAATCCCAGGAACGCTGCGCCCTGTCGCGCGTCGGCGACGGCACTCACGACCTCGTACTCCGACAGCAGCGCCGCCGTCTCCCCGTCCGCGTAGTGGGCCAGCGGATAACCGAGGTAGTTCTTCGGGTGGTTCAGCCCGAACGACCTGTTCGCGACCCCCTGCGCACTGGCCTGGAATCGCAGCGCCGTCGTCTCGGTCGTCGTCCGGTTCCCGACGACGCGAGGGACCTCGAGCGGCTCGACCGTCCCCGCGGCGTCGACGCCGAGGACGCCGACGTTCAGCTCGCGTGCGAGCGTCCGGTCGGTCGCCGAGATCGCGGCCGTCGGTGCGGCGAGATAGGCGGCATTGGCCTCGTGGAGCCGATCGTAGGCCTGGACGATCCCGCGTTGCGTGTCGACGCCGCCGCCGGCGTATCCCTTCGCCTCGATCGCGATCACTGGCGGCTCGTCGCCGAAGCGCTCGACAGCCAGCAGGTCGGACTCGAGGCTCCGCACGCCCACGAGATCCGGATAGCCGCCGCCGATCCGAACGTGGTTGAACGGGGCCAGACACTCGCGAACCGTCGAGTCGACGGGCTCGCCGGGCCGCCACTCGTCCTGTGAAAACTGCGTGTCAGCGACCGCATAGGCGGCAGAATCGTCCGCATCCGTCGGAAAGAGTCGCCGCTTGGTGTGGGCCAGCACCAGCGGTTCCGAGAGCGACGGGGCCGCGCTGCTCATGCCCGAGGATTGGACAGTAGTCTCAATAATGTTCTGGCGACGGATCGGCCGGCGGTCACTCCTCGCCGACCGCGAACGCACCCGGCTCGAGCTCCCGCGCGATCCCAGCGAAAACGGCACCCGTCCCGAGCAGCGCGAGCGCGACCCCGATCAGCCACGGGGTCGAGCCGTACTCGACGAGCGCCGCGAGCCGGAGCGCGCCGATCAGGAGGACGCCCCCGCCGACGATCAGCTGGACGAACCGCTCCATACCGCTCGGTTGTCCCTCCCGATTCAAGTATTCCGGCGCTCGAGCCGCGGCGGACGACACACCGTGCACCGCCGACCCGCTGCGGACGAGCGCGAGCGAGAACAAGCGTTTGTGTCTCGAGCCCGTTCACACGGCTATGACCGAGCCGACGCTCGTCTACGACGACGACTGCGGCTTCTGTACGTGGTGGGCGGAGTACTTCGAGAAGCGCACGGAGATCCGTATCGTCGGTTTCAGCGATCTCACGGACGACTTACGCGAGCGGCTGCCGGCCGACTACGAGGACTGCGCGCACCTGGTGACCGACGACGGGGTCTACTCCTGTGGCGCGTCGATCGAGCAGGCGTTCGTCCGCACCGATCTCGCCGGACCCGCCGACGAGGTGGTCGAATTCCTGCGACAGTTCGACGACTACAAACGCCTTCGCGAGCGGTCCTATCGGTGGGTCGCGAACCGTCGCGATCAGTGGGGAGAATTTCTCTCACGGACGCCGCCGGCACGCGGACAGTCGGACGGCGACTGAGGAGCCGATCGACGGACCTGACGGTGATTACAACCGCGGCTGGCGAACCCGAAGCTCCTCGAGCGAGACCGGCTGGACGTACGTCCCGACGCGCTCGCGTTCCCACCAGCGGCCGGTCTCGGCGCGCTCCTCGGGCGTCGTGTACCGGTAGCGGTACCGCACTGCTCGGACGCGGGCCGGCGGCTCGCCGTCGAACGGGTCCGCGGCGAGCAACGAGAGCGTCTCCGCGTCGGCCTCGAGCAGTTTCGCCAGTAACCGCGGGAACCACGGACTCCGGCGCGGGCTCGGCGACATGGCGGCGAACCAGAGCTGCCAGTCGAGCCGGAGGTGGTACGGCGCGACCTGCGGCGGCCGGCGATCGGGGTCGGTCGGCTTCCCCTCGAACCGGTAGGCCTGCCACTCGGTCTCCGGCGTCACGTCCTCGTCGGTCGTCCCCTCGACGACGATCTCGTAGCGGTCCCGCGTGATCGACCCGAACGCGCCGTAGGTGTTGACGAGGTGCAGCGGATCGTACGCGGTGTTCATGATCTGGCTCTCCGAGAGGGTGTTGCGCACCGGCTGCACGCTCAGCGCGACCACGAGGAGAGCGACGAGAATCGCGAGCGCCTCGAGATAGAGCGGCGTCGGCGCGGTCGCGGGCGCGGCGATCGGCAGGACGGCCGTGAGAACGCCGTCGCTGAACGTCAGAATCGCCAGCACGATCGTCAGCGCGTTCAGCCAGGCGAAGTTGCCAGTCACCATGAGCCAGCCCTGAAAGCCGATCGTCGCGAGCCCTGCCAGCGCCGAGAACGGCTGCGGCGCGAAGTAGAGGAACGGGATCAACAGCTCGAGGACGTGGTTGCCGAAGGTCTCGACCCGGTGAAACCGGTCGGAGAGGTGGTGGGCGTACCAGCTCACCGGGTTCGGGATCGGCTGGGTCTCGTAGTGGTAGTCCATGCAGGTCAGATCGCGCCAGCAGTCGTCCCCGCGGAGCTTGATCAGCCCCGCACCGAACATATTGCGGAAGAGTACCCACTGCAGCAGTACGATGACGACAAACGGCGGCGCGATCGGTCCCGCACCGAGAAAGATCGCGAGAAACCCCGTCTCGAGCAGCATCGACTCCCAGCCGTAGCCGTAGAACGTCTGACCGGCGTTGACGAACGACTGGTAGAGCGCCCACAGCGTCGCCCAGAGGAGCATCGAGCCCGGCGTGGCGAACCCGACCGGCAGCCAGTAGGGCAGTCCGACCAGCGCCAGCGCCGACAGCCCGACGCCCGTCCAGGCCGCGATTCCGATCGCCCGATCGGTCGGAACGAAGTAAAAGAGGCTCGGCCGCTCCCGAAACGACGCGCCCTCGGTGTACCACTCGAGGGGGAGCAGTCCGTCCTCTCCAGCGAGCGGCCGGAACTGGTACGCCGCGACGAGGAAGGCGAGCAGATAGAGTAACGCGAGCCCCCGCTGGAAGAGGAGACGGACGAGCCAGTAGCCCTCTCCCTGCCACATACGCGGCCGTAACTCGGCGGATCGGCAAAGGAGTAACGCGTGCGAGCACGTGCCGTCTCGAGCGGCTTCGGCCCCAGTGCGGCTTCGACCCCGGTTCGCCCCACGCCGTCAGGAATCGCCGTACCGATACCGCAACACGCCCCCGGCGACGGTGACGACGAGGCCGCCCGAAGCCAACACGAGGAGCCCCGGCACGTACGACCCCGTGAGGTCGCGTAACGCCCCCACGAGTACCGGACCGAGGAAGCCGCCGATCTCGCCGACGGCGAAGATGAAGCCGACGGCCGTACCGGTCAGCCGAGCGCCGATCCCCTCGAGCTCCGGTGGAATCGCCCGGATGAGCGGCGAGAGCCCGCCGAAGCCGAACCCGGTGACGAGGATGCTCCCGAGCAAGAGGAGACCGATACCGCTCGCGACCACGCCGGAGATTCCGAGTGCGGCGACGAGTCCACAAACCATCAGCGCCGTGCGACGAACGCCGAACCGATCCGCCACCGCCGGGATGGTTAACACGCCGACGACGTTGGCCGCCACGAGCAGGCTCGTGGTCCGACCGGCCCGATCCGCCGAGAACCCGCGGGCCTCGAGCAGCGTCGGGAGCCACCCCTGCATGCCGTGGGCGATCAGCAGGTACATCGTGCCGACGACGACCACGAGTTGCAGTTCGCGGTGTGTGAGGACGAGCTTCAGGTCTCGGGCGATCGCCCGCGGCGAGAGCGAGGAGTCCGCGTCGTCGGCGTCGTTGGTCGCGCGGTTGCGGGCGTCGATCCCCAGCCGCGTCGCGACGGCGAGCCACACCAGCCCGTACGCGATCGCGACGACGCCGCTCCAGAAGAAGAGGGGGCGCCAGCCACCCAGCAGCGGCCCGAGGATCGGCCGTCCGACGGCGAATGCGCTCGCGGTTCCGGCCGACGCGCCCACGAGGTAGATCGAGGAGGGGAGGCCGGTCTCGTCGGGCGGGAACAGCACCGAGACGAGCTTCGGGAGGCCGAACGTGATCGCGGTCGCGCCGACGCCGATCGCGAGCGTCGCCGCGAGCAGCGAGGGGAAGCCGGTCGCGACGCTGCGGCCGACCTGGGAAGCGCCGTAGATCAGCACGCCCGCGGCGAGGCACCGACCGGGTCCGATCCGATCGACGATCACGCCCGAGAACAGCGCGATCGGGATGTAGGTAAGCGGCACCGCCCCGGCGACGACGCCGGCCTGGGTCCCCGACAGCCCGAGGTCGTCGATGATCGTCGAGAGATACGCCGGCAGCGAGAACCAGATGAACATCAGGCAGGTGTACCCCAGCGTGCCGACCACGACGGCCGCGTACGCGCGCCGGCGACGCATCCGATCTGTCATCCGTCCGTGGGTGGGAGACGGCGACTCGAGTAGTTTAGCCTAGCGGTACGACTCCCCGGAATCGGCGACCGAAACAGGGCGCGTCGGCTCATACGGTCTCCCGTAAGTCATCGCCGGTGGGACCGCGACCGTCCCGTCCTGCGGTCCCACCGGTAAATCGGGACAGCGGAACCGTATCAGTCCGCGAGCAGCGAGCGCTCGGCGTTGCCGACGACGAGCAGGGTGCCAATCGCGACGGCGACGATCGTCACCAGCGGGTTCACGAGTCCGAGGACCGCCGGCGGGATCGCGAGGGCGTTGTACGCGAACGCGAGCCCGAGGTTCTGCCTGATCCGGTCGCGGGCGGCCCGGGCCAGCGCGAAGGCCCGTTCGACCGCGGCGAGGTCGTCGTCGGCGATGGCGACGTCGGCCGCGTCGGCGGCCAGCGCCGTCCCGCTACCCAGCGAGATGCCCAGATCGGCCGCTGCCAGCGCGGGCGCGTCGTTGGTCCCGTCGCCGACCATCGCCACGCGGCCGTCGGCCCGCAGTCGTTCGATCGCCGCCGTCTTCCCGTCGGGAGAGACGCCGGCGAAGACGTGATCGACGCCCGGGTGGGCCGCGAAGGCGTCGGCCGCCGTCCCGTCGTCGCCGGTCAGGACCACGACCTCGACGCCGGACTCGGAGAGCGCCGTCACCGTCTCCTCCCACCCCTCGCGGGGTTCGTCGCCGACGATCACGAGTCCCTCCGCACCACCGTCGCGGCCGACGACGACCGGGAGCCGACCCGCCTCGCGAGCGCGCTCGACTCGAGTCTCGAGGCCGTCCTCGAGCGTCCAGCCCCGCTCCCGAAACAGGTCCGGGTGGCCGACCAGTACCCGCCGTCCGTCGACGGTCCCCTCGACCCCGGTCGCGTGGGTGTGGAAGTCCCGAACCTCGAGATCGCCCGCGGCGGTCGAGCCGCCGTCGGCTCGAGCCGTTCCGTCGGCGTCGCCGACCGCGTCCCCGTCCGCGCCGAAGGCCGCCGCGATCGCGGCCGCGGCGGGGTGGGCCGCTCGCCGCTCGAGGGCGGCGGCGGCCGCCAGGAGGTCGTCGGGGGCGTCGGCCTCGCGGACGGTCATCTCGCCGGTCGTCAGCGTGCCGGTCTTGTCGAAGACGACGACGTCGA
>SDGW01000465.1_pt1 | contig 16951 bp, 21 predicted proteins | sample 2873831 | NCBI WGS metagenome assembly SDGW01 (sample SAMN08132700, study PRJNA421101) | hypersaline lake metagenome | isolation source: celular fraction 0.22 microns magnesium sulfate-rich crust from ephemeral... | place: Spain: Penahueca Lagoon, Toledo | collected 2011-07
CCGCCGGGCTCGCGGAGCGCCGCCGTGCGGTCGTGGTTGCTCAGCGGCGTGTACGCGTCCGCGACCGCGAGTACCGGCGGCAGCACCGCACCCACCGCCGTCGGGAACGCCACCCAGTACGGCACGCCGGCGGCCGCCAGCGCCGCCAGCACCCCCTGGAACAGCGCCGCCGCGAGCACCGCCAGCCCGAGCAGCGCCGCGGTCGCTCGCGCCAGTCGCTTCAGTTCCATACCAGTGCGGTCGGCTGGCCCGCGCTTAGGCGTTGGGTTCGCTAGGCACGGACTACCTCGGGCGGGCCGTCCTCGACGACCACGCGGAACCCCGCGTCGCGGAGCCAGTCGGCGGCCGCGCTCGCGCTGCTCGCGGGTCGTTCCTCCCCACTCACTTGGCCCGCGACCTCCCACTGGTCGGCCGCGCCACTCCCGTGTACGAGCACGTCGAGGAGGTCGGCGCGCTCGTCGACGTCGATTGCGAGCCGGAACGAGTCGACGGTGTCGACCGACAAGCCCGCGGCCTCCGCGGCGGCGACGTGGTCGAGGAAGGACGTGCCGTGGTAGTCGACGCGAAAATCAGCGTCCCGGACGAGCAGGGCGTTCGTCCCGCCGCCCCGCCCGGGCGCGATGGCGACGTCGGCGTCGGACTCGAACAGCCGTGAGACCGCTCCTGAGGTCGCGAGCGCGAGGTCCGCCATCACGACGGCCGCTGGCAGTTCATCGAGCGCGTCGTTCACCGCGTCGGTCAGCGACCGGTCGTCGACCGTCACGGGCGCGTCGACGTCGACGGGCGCGCTCGCCAGCACGGTCGGCGCGCCGCCGGCGCCGCGGACGGCGTCGAGGACGTCGGACAGCATCGCCGCCGCGAACTCGCGCCGCTCGTCGGCGGACAACAGAGAAGCGAGCCGCGTGTTCGGGTTCGTCGCGTCGAACGGGACGAGGGTCCGCATTCCTCAGCCGAGCTTGTCGTGGGTGTCCCGCTGCTGGAGGTACCAGTAGACGCCGCCCGCGATCAGCAGCAGGACGACCAGCGCCGCCGCGACCATCATGATGAGGTCGGTGCGCTCGGCCGACGAGGCGGCGTCGTTGGCGGTCGACTCGGCCTCCTCGGCGTTGCTGATAGCTTGCTCGAAGTTGCCGCTGTTGTAGAACTCCACGGCGTCGTCGAGGTCGCCCTCGGCGCCGCTGACACTCGCGCCGCTGGACTGCGCCGACTCGATGGCGGACTCAGCGTCGCTGATGGCAGTGCGGGCCTCGTCGCTGGCCTGCGTGTACGGCCGCGTCTCGTAGGTCGTTAGCGTCGTCGACGTGCCGCCCTCCTGGACCTGCGCGAACGACGCGAGCGTCATCGACTGCGCGGGGTCGTAGGAGTACGACTCCACAGCCGGCACGGTGCCTTCGAGTCGCACCGTGACGCTGTTGACGTCCTCACTCGCGTCGATAGACTGCTCGAATTGCTGGCCGTTGTACGTCAGCCGGTCGATCTGGGCGCCGGTCTGGTCGTACAGCGTGACCGTCCACGAGACGCCCGTGAGTTCAGTCTCCCCTTGCAGCGTCCACTGGTCGTAGTCCGTGTAGAGGTCCGTGACCTCGTAACTGAGGTCCTTGCTGGCGTCGACTTCGACGCTGTCCGGGTTGTCGCCGCTGACCGAGACGGCCGCGGCTGGCACGGCCACGGTGGCGAGCACGACGACGAGAGCGACCGCTAGTTTAGAACAGCGGTTCAAGTTCATCGTCGTCGTCTTCCACCAGGTCCTGCAAGTTCTCTTCGCTTTCGTCGCGGATGTCGTCGATGTTGTCCTGGGCCTCGATGGCGACTTCCTGCAGCTCCTTGATGCGCGGGACGTTGTTCACGCCCGACAGCAGGACGACGGAGGCGACCTGCTGGGAGTTCGGGACCGGGTAGTCGCCGCCTCGGACCTCCATCGAGCCGGTCTGCTCCTCGAGCCACTTCCGCCCGCGCTCGATGCCCTTCCGGTTGAGGAACTTCGGCGGGCCGGCGGTGACCAGCAGCGCGCGTTCGGTGCCCTCGATCTCACAGGGGAGCGTGAGACGGCCGAGCGCCGCCTTCCGGACGAGGCTCGTGATGCGGTTCGTGGTCGAGGCGGAGTCCTCCATGGCGTCGTCGTCGCCCGTGAACCGCGACAGCAGGCCGCTGCCGGAGGTGTCGTTCTCGACGGTCTCGGAGGCGTAGCCGACCGTGGAGACGCCGCCGCCAGCGAGCGTGTTGATGATCTCGCTGGAGTCGACGACGGACTCGGCGACGTCGCCGCCCTGCTCGACCTCGCCGGCGCCGAAGAGGATGCCGAAGCGGGTGACGATCTCCTCGTTGATCTCGTCGTAGCCGCCCTGCACTGACTCGCCGGACTTCCGCCAGGCGTCGTTGTCGAAGACGAGGAGGTTGTCGACCTCGCGGACGAACGTCTGGAACGACCGCGCGGCGTTCAGCGTGTAGATGCCGCCCTCGTCGCTGCCGGGCAGCACGCCCAGGCCGTAGACGGGTTCGGTGTAGATGCGCTTGAGGTGTTTGGCGATGACCGGGGAGCCGCCGGAGCCCGTACCGCCGCCGAGCCCGGAGATGACGAGGAACGCGTCGACCTCGTGGACCGGGATGGAGTCGATTGCGCCCTGCACCTCGTCGATGTCCTCCTCGGCGATCTCCGCGCCGAGCTCGTTGTCGGCGCCGACGCCGTGACCTTTCACTCGGGACTGCCCGATGAGGACGCGATTCTCCTGCGGAACGTGCTCCAGACCCATGAGGTCGGCTTTGGCGGTGTTGACGGCGACCGCGGCACGCACGATGTCGGAGTCGTGCCGCTTGTCGTACTCGAGGAACTTGTCGAGTATTTTACCGCCCGCCTGGCCGAACCCGATCATTGCCAGTTTCATACGGAACCCTTTGCACAGTTAGAGTAGAAACGAGGGTATAAGGCTTTTGCAGACGCGTGTCGGACGGTTCAGCGTCGTTACCCGTTTTCGTAGCGCGACCCCGCGGTCGGCCGTTATGCACTGGTTACTCGGCCGGGAAGTGCTCTCGGGCTACTTACGTCTGGCGCGTCGTGTATGATAGATTACTGTTCAGCTCCGGGCGCCGAGGTACGCCGTCAGCGACGTCAGCTCCGAGGGGTCGACGCCGAACGCCTCGACGTCGTTGTCGGCGACGGTGTTGTCGAACTTCAGCGACCGGTACTGGTCGGTGCCGAACGGCACGAACGGGAGTGGGTCCGCGAGCCGCATTCCGACACCGGCCAGCGGCATCGGTACCGAGAGCACGCGCACGGACTTCCCCTCTGCTCGGTAGACCAGTCGCGTCACGTCGCCCAGCGTCAGCACCTCGGGACCGCCGAGTTCGTACGTCTCCCCCCAGTGGTCGTCGTCTCCCACGGCGTCCGCGAGCATCCCTACGAGGTCCTCGACCCAGATGGGCTGGAACTTCGTTCGGCCGCCGCCCGGCAGCCCCGTGACGTACGGCGTCGTGAGCTGCTTCGTGAACGAGACGAACTCGCCGCCCTCTCCGAACACGACGGAAGGCCGAACGATGGTGTACGACAGCTCGGAGTTCCGCACGACTTCCTCGGCGCGGCCCTTCGCGCGGATGTACGCCGTCGGCCCGTCCGGGTCGGCGCCGAGCGCGGACAGCTGGAGCACGTACTCCACGCCCGCGTCCTCGGCGGCCGAGACGACGTTCTCCGTGCCCCCGAGGTGGACCTCGTAGTGGCGTTCGTCGCCTCCCTTCGGCTTGAACAGCGGCGACAGCGCCACCAGATTCACGACCGCGTCCTGTCCCTCGACCGCGCTCCGGATGGAATCCTCCGCCGTGACGTCCCCGACGTGGGTCGCCACGGACTCCGGCAGGTCGCCGTCCTCCGGGTGCCGCGACAGCGCGGTCACGTCGTGTCCGCGCTCGTCGAGTTCCCGGCAGAGGTACGTCCCGATGAATCCCGTTCCGCCCGTGACGAGTACGTCCATGGCCCCGAAGAGGGACGGGAGCGCCCTAAAAGTATGGCCGGGAGCGAGCGCGGCCGCGAGCGCCCCGAACCCGAAGCCGTTAGTACGCCCGTCGCCGTCTCTCCGACATGCTCGTCACGCTGGAGGGCATCGACGGCAGCGGCAAGACCACGGTCTGGGAGGCCCTGCGGGACGCCCGCGGCGACGGCTACACGTTCACCCGCGAGCCCACGAACTCGTGGTACGGCGACGCCGTCCGCCGGTCCATCGGCGAGGACGACGCCGACCCCGTCGCCGAGCTGTTCCTCTACACCGCCGACCACGCCGACCACCTCTCGCGAGTGATCGAGCCCGCGCTCGCCGACGGCGACGTCGTGATCTCGGACCGCTACTCGGACTCCCGGTACGCCTACCAGGGCGTCGCCCTCGACGGCGTCGTCGACCGCCCGATGGAGTACGTCCGCGGCGTCCACCAGCCGTGGACGCGCCCGCCGGACCTCACGCTGTTCTTCGACGTCGACCCCGAGACCGGCGCCGCGCGCTCGGGTGCGACGAACAAGTTCGAGCAGGTGGAGTTCCTCTCCCGGGTCCGCGAGAACTACGAGCAGCTCGCCGAGTACGAGCCCGAGCGCTTCGTCCGCATCGACGCCACCAACTCCCCCGAGGAGGTGCTCGCGGACGCCGAGGACGTCCTCGACCGCGTGCTCGCCGATCAGCGCGATGCCTGACGACGACGGCTTCTCTCTGAAACTGCCGCCGGTCCGCCTGCCGTCGCTGTTCCCCGAGAACTTCCGCGTGCTGTGGCCCGCGCCCGGCGACGGCCCCGATAGCCGTCCCTCGCCCTGGACTATCTTCGCGGCCCTGCTCCTCTTCGACGTCGCAGACGCTGCGCTCGCGCTCTTCGTCGGTAGCGCCGCCGTCACGGCCGTTCGCGTGGTCGGCGGCGCGCTCGTCGCCGCGGTCGCCTTCGGCACGCTCGGAACCGTCTACGTCTGGGAGGCGGTCGCGGCGCTCGCCGGCTTCGGAGACTTCACGGTCGTTCCGACGCTCACTGTGCTAGCCCTCCTCCGGCTACTCCGGTAGCTCCTCTACTTCCTCGGGCGGCGGAATCCAGAACAGGTCGATGGACCACCCGAGGAAGAACGGGAACGCCCACGTCACGACGATGAGGCGGCCGGCGTCGTCGAACGCCCCAGCGCCGAGGCCGAGCGCGCCGAACGCCAGCGTCGTGACGACGTACACGAGCGGAATCAGCACTACGGTGTACAGCACGGACCCCCAGCGCGTCGACAGCGTGATGCGGAAGTAGCGGGCGCCCACGGCGGCGATAGCGGTGTGCACGAGGACGATGATGCCGACGCCCGCAGCGGTGACGGCCGAGACCATACCCGGGGGTTCGTCCCGGGGCCGTTTTTCGCTATCGGTAAGTGACTGTGCGACGACGGGGCTGTATGCACCGTGCTATCGGGGAGCGGGACCTCGCCGACACGGCCGTCGACGAGGCGACCGCACGCGAGGTGTTCCGCGACATGGTTCTCGCCAGGGAGTTCGACGAGCGCGCGCTGTCCCTCCAGCGCCGCGGCTGGATGCCCGGCTATCCGCCGTTCCGCGGGCAGGAGGGGTCGCAGGTCGGCGCCGCGCACGCGATGGCCGAGGACGACTGGCTGTTCCCGACGTACCGCTCGAACGCGATGCAGCTCGCGCGTGGCGTCCCCGCCAGCGACATTCTCCTCTTCCGCCGGGGGTACGCGGAGTACCACTCCGACCACGACGTCGACGACTTCCCGCAGGCCATCCCCATCGCGAGCCAGATTCCACACGCCGTCGGCGCCGGCATGGCGATGGACTACACGGGCGACGACAACGCCGCCATCGCGTACTTCGGGGACGGTGCGACCAGCGAGGGCGACTTCCACGAGGCGATGAACTTCGCGGGCGTCTTCGACGCGCCCGTCGTCTTCCTCTGCGAGAACAACAACTGGGCCATCTCGTTGCCCCGGGAGAAGCAGACCGCCAGCGACTCCATCGCAATCAAGGCCGAGGCGTACGGCTTCGAGGGCGTCCAGGTCGACGGCAACGACCCGGTCGCCGTCTACGAGACTATCACGGACGCGCTGGAGGACGCCCGTAGCGGCAGTCCTGTACTCGTCGAGAGCCTCACCTACCGGCAGGGCGCGCACACCACTAGCGACGACCCCGACCGCTACCGGCCGGAGGAGGAAGACCTCCCCGAGTGGCGGACCGCGGACCCGCTCGGCCGCTTCGAGGACTACCTCCGCGAGCAGGGCGTAATCGGCGACGAGTTCGTCGAGGAGTGCCGCGAGGACGCCGAAGCCGAGCTTTCTGCTGCCATCGACGCCGCCGAGGAGGTCGGCGAGCCCGACGTCGACGAGCTCTTCGACTACGCGTACGCCGAACGCACCCCCCGCATCGACGACCAGAAGCAGTGGCTGCAGTCGTACCTCGAAGACCACGACCCGCAGGAACAGGAGTTCTGAGCGCTACGCCGCGGACAGGGAGATGTACGTCTTCGTCTCCGTGACGCCCGCGACCGTGCCGATGCGGTTCGACACCGTCTCGAGGACGTCCTCGACCTGACTGCCGTCGACCTCCGCGATGAGGTCGTACTGGCCGGCGACCACGTGTGCGGCGACGACGCCGTCGAGGTCGGCGACCCGGTCCCGGGCGTCCGAGGACGCGCCCGCGCCGGTCCGCACCATGATGAACGCGTGAACCATACCCGGAGTTCGCCCGCCGCCACCAAAAGCATTGCTGCGTGATAACGCGGCACAAACCTATTTGACGGGTCCCGGCGTACTACCCGTATGCGCATCGTCATCGTCGGCGCCGGCCGCGTCGGCCTCCGAACCGCCCGCATCACCGCCAGCGAGGGCCACGACGTCACGCTCGTCGAGCGCGACCACGACAAAGTCGACCGCGCGAACAACGAGGGATTCGGCGTCGTCGAAGGCGACGGCTCCAACGAAGACGTCCTCGAGAAAGCCGGCATCGACGACGCCAACGCCATCGGCGCGCTCACCGGCGACCTCAACACCAACTTCGTCGCCTGCATGGTCGGCAAACACCGCGGCTGCCGCACCGTCATGCGCATCGACGAGGACTACCGCGAGAACATCTACCGCAAGTACGCCGAGGAAGTCGACGAAATCGTCTACCCCGAACGCCTCGGCGCCATCGGCGCGAAGAACGCTCTCCTGGGCGGCAACGTCACCGCCATCGCCGACGTCGCCGAGAGCCTCCAGGTCGTCCAGTTCACCGTCACCCGCGACGCGCCCATGCACGGCTACACCCTCAGCGAACTCGAACTCCCTTCCGGCGCCCGGCTGCTCGCGTTCGGCAAACAGGACGAACCCATCGGCCTCCCGCTCCCCGACGACACCCTCGAAGTCGGCGACCGCATCGCCGTTCTCACCGAATTCGACGCGCTCGACGGCGTCCGCCAGATTCTCGTCGGCGACGACGCCGACGCCGACGCCGCAACGGAGGTGCTGTAGATGGTCACCGCCTACGTCCTCGTCAAAGCCAACACCGGCGAAGCGGACCGCCTCCTCGACGAAATCGCCAGTGTCGACGGCGTCACCGACGCTCACATCGTCGCCGGCGACGTCGACGTCATCGCCAAACTCGACGTCGAATCCCCCACCGACGTCAAAGACATCGCCGCCAACACCATCCAGCACACCGACGGCGTCGAAGACACCGAGACGTACATTTCCATGTAGTACCTTTTGCTGCGGTCGCGCGCCTGCGGCGCGCTCCCTGGCAAAAGCTACGCTAAAAGCACTCGTCGCTCCCGTCGCGCCCTACGGGCGCGGTGGTCGCTCCTCGGCCTGCGCTCCCTGCGGTCGCGCAGTGAACCGCCGCCCTCGGGTTCTTCGAACCGCTCGATCGGCGGATGCTACTGGTCGGAGCGTTTACTTCACTGAGTAGCATTCGCGGCGCGAACGGTCCGGAGGTCCTGAGCGCCGCGATTCGCCGCGAGTGAGCGAAGCGAACGAGCGGGCCGACGACTGGGACGCGAAGCGGATTGAAGCAGGAGTGCTTTTCCCGCAAGTTTTGCCGAGGGCGCGCGGAGCGCGCCCCGTGGTCCGAGAGACGCCTGCGGCATCTCTCGTCATCTCGAAAGAGCGCTGCGCGCTCTTTCGGCGACAGCGCAAAAGTGCTAGAGCGGCGTTCCTTCCGTGCTTTCGGCGTTTTCGGCTGCTTGCTGGCGCATCGACTCGACCGTCTCGACGTAGTCGTAACCGGGGATGACGCCCTGGAACCACGTGCCTTCGACGTAGTTCACGAGCGCGAGCGCGTCGTCGTCGGCCTTCCCTCGGCGGGGGGTGAACGTGACTTCGACGGTGATGTCGCCGTCCTCGCGGCTGACGGACGCGACGTCGACGTCTTCGGCGAGCGTGACGCTGTCGGCGTCGCCGACGCGGCGCTCGAACGTGTCGTACCAGCCGTCCTCGACGACGTCCGCGACGTCGTCGTTCGTCGCGGCGTCCAGCGTCGGCACGACGACCTCGATCTCGACGGTGTCGTCGTCCACGGCGACGGCGGCATCCCAGTCGTTCGTCGTGGGGGTGAACCCGCCGTCTGCGGATTCGAATCGTCCGCTGTCGGCGAACTCCCGCTCGGTGTCGGTCATTACGACAGAGAAGGCGACCCGCGAAGTTGGGTGTTGCGCTCCGGGACTTCGACGCCCGTAAGTGACGCTGCCGCGGACGCTCCGGTAGAGTCGGAACGCCGGCCGCGCCGCGTTCTCGTCGTCGCTGCGCTCGTCGAGAACGAGCGCTTCGGCGCGGCTGCCGGGCACACGCGGGACCCTCGCCGGCGCGAGCGTCGGCGTCTGGACGGCGTGGCCGCTGTTCGGGTAGCAGTCCGGTTATGACGCTGCGGGGTCTACGTCCGGCCGATGGACGACCGGCCGGCGATCGAGTCGCGGAGCGGGCGGCTGCTCGCGTACCTCCGGCACAACCGCGACCAGCTCGTCGTCGACGCCGCCGTGTTGCTGTCGTGGGTGGTCGTCTCCGCCGCGCTGTTCCGCTGGCTCACCCTCCCCCAGTGGCTGCACTACCTCGTGCTGTTCTTCGGCATCGCCGTCTACAGCAAGCTGACGCCGGACTGGGAGCGGCCGTACCGCCCCGGGGACTGACTACACCGGCAGCGGCGTGTGCCGCAGCAGCGGGAGCACCGTCGCGACGAGCCACAGCAGCACGCCGATCCGGACGTGGTCGGGGCTGTCGACGGGGCGTTCGGCCCGGCAGCCCCCGACTGCGACGAGGCCGAGCGCCACCGCGAGCGTGCCGCGGTGGACGAGCACGTCCAGCGGGACGTTGGTGACGCCGAGGTACGAGTAGTCCACGAGAATGCCGGCGAGGAAGCCGACGGACGCGCCGACGAACGCCCGCGTCCTGTCGAGTTGCTGGGCGAGCAGGTACGCGGTGGCCGGCAGCCCCGCGAACAGCACCGGGTAGAGCGCGAACGCGAACGCCTTCGGCGGCAGGTCAAGGGACTGTTCGAGCGAGACGCCCGCGATTCGGACGAACGACAGCACGCCGACGACGCTCGCCGCGAGCAGGAACGCGCGCGCGTCGGCCTCCGGGAAGTGCTTCCGGAACGCGGACTCCACGTCCTCGGCGCGCGAGCCGACAGCGCCGAGGACGAGCAGGATTGCGGCGGCCGCGGCCTGCGACGACGAGCCGCGGAAGTCCACGACGGTCAGCCACTTGTCGAAGCCTGGCCGGTTCTGCCCGCGGACCGGCTGCCGCGTGATCTCTGGGCCGGTCGCGCCGTTAGCGAACTCCCGTTCGACGTACGACTGCGAGGCCTCGACGCTCGTGACGATGTGCCGGCCCATGAACCAGTCCCAGTGCTCGTGGTGGGCCTGTATCGCGGTCCACTCGCCGCCGTCCTCGGGCGCCGTGTACGCGCGGATGTGGTGGCGGCTCCCCAGGTAGGCGCCGTCGTGGACCTGGTAGGACTCCGCGAGCCACTGCCCGCCCTGCAGGCCCGTGAGGTAGACGTACCGGTTCGAGCCGTCCGCTGTCTCCCACTCGACGGTCGTCGCGTTCAGCACGCCCGTGCGCTCGTCCGGCGCGACCTCCTGCTCGTCGGCCTCGGTCGCCGTCCAGTTCCCGCGCCCGCTCTCCAGGAGCCGGCGGTGGACGTCGTCGGGGTCGCCGTAGACGACCACGTTGATGGCGAGCGTCCCCTCCTGGAAGGACAGCCCGCGGCTCGTGTACAGCCACAGCTGCCGGTCGTCGCCCTCCAGCGTGACCATCCGCAGCCCGCTCTCGGGGCCGGCGTCGTCCCCGGTAGCCTCCGTGAAGGCGAGCGAGCCGAACGACCCCGCGACCAGCACGGCTACCAGCACCAGCACCGCCGTCGCCGGACGGAGTTCGACGGCCATCGTTGGACGGGATAGGTCGCGAACGAACTAATACGTGTCCGCTACCGCCGCGGCCTCGCCCTCGTTCGCGTCGGCCGCGCAGTCGAAGGCGTCGAGCTGGTCCTGGAGGCTCGCAGTCTGGCCCGCGAGCTCGTCGAGCTGGACGCGGATCTCGGAGACGGTGGTCGCACCGGTCTCCGCGCGGTCGGCCAGCGATTCGCTGCGCTCGGCGACCGTTCGCGACCGCTCGGCCACCCGCGAGATGGCGTCGACGACTTCCTCGGTCGTCCGCGCGCCGTCGTCGGTCGCGGCCGCGACCTCGTCGACGGACGCGTCGACCTCGCTGACGGTCCCGGTGAGGTCGCGGAACGCCTCGCCGGCGTGGGTCATCGTCTCCTCGCCGGTCGCGATCCGGGCTTTCGTCTGCTCCATCTCGGCCTGCACGCGGTCGACGTCCGCGACGGTCTGCTCGATGGTGCCCTCGATGGCGTCGGAGTGCTCGCGGGTCTCCTCGGCGAGGTCCTTGACCTCGTCGGCGACCACCGCGAAGCCGTCGCCCTCCTCGCCGGCGCGTGCGGCCTCGATGTTCGCGTTCAGCGCGAGCATGTTCGTCTGCTCGGCGATGTCGTCGATGAGGCCGGTGCTCTCGGCGACGTCGTCCATCCGGCTGTCCAGCGACTCCACGAGTGCGGCGAGCTCTCCGACGCTCTCCTCGATTTCCTCGATGGCTTCGATAGCCTCGTCGGCGGTCTGCGTGCCTGCCTCCGCGGCGTCCGCCGCGGTGCTCGCCTCCGCCGACACTTCCTCGGCGTTCGCGGCGATCTCCTCGATGGTCGCCGAGAGGTTCGTCAGGTCGTCCGCGGTCGCCTCCAGGTCGTCGGCCTGCCCGCGGATGTCGGTCGCGAACTCGCGGATGTCGGCCGCCAGCTCCTGCTGGGTGTCTTCGAGGGACTCGGCGTCGTCGTGGACGGACTGGGTGGTGTCCTCGACGGTCGCGGCGAACGCCCGGAGGTCCGCGATGGTCGCCGACAGCTCCCGGGTCATCTCCCCGTACGCCGCGCCGATCTCCTCGATGGCCTCGATGTCGGTCCCCTCGGGCGGGTCGACGGTGAAGTCGCCGTCCGAGACGGCGTCCATCGCGGTCGCGAGCTCGTCCGCGCGCGCCAGCAGCTGCTCGTTCAGCCGCTCGACGTCCTGCTGGCGGGCCTCCGCGTTCGCCTTCGCCTCTTGGGCTTCGGCCCTCGCGGCCTCCAGTTCCGCGCGCTTCTCCTGGAGCTTCTCGACCTGCTCGTCGCTCTGTTCGGCGTTCTCCATCTGGAGGCGCGCCTCCTCGCGGGAGCGCTCGATGGACATCCAGTGGGAGACCAGCGCGCCCGCGAGCGCGAGCACGAACACCGCGTGCACGAGTGCCCACCCCCAGGGGTTCGCGAGCGCGTCCGGGTGGTTGTACACCGCGCCCGGCGCCACCATCCCGAAGTAGCTGTGTTCGAGCGCGACGTACAGAATCGCCACGAGGAAGGGGAGCCAGTCCTCGTACACCGCGACCACGCCGACCATCACGAAGAAGTGGAAGTGCGCCTCGATGAACCCGCCGGAGAAGTGCGCGAGCACCGCCGAGCACGTCAACAGCCCGAGCGCGACGAACGCGGTCCGCGCGCGCCGCCCGAGCCGCGGCCAGCTCGCCAGCAGCGCGAACACGACGATGGCGCCGACCTCGACGACGACGAGGTTCATCGGCGCCGCCGTGAACGACGCGCCCGTGACGTACGGTTCCGTGCCCGTGAACCGCCCGAGCGCGAACAGGAACGGCACGTGCGCGAACAGCAACACGAGGATGTTCCGGTGGCGACTCCGCCACGCCTCGTCGGGAATCGAGTCCCCGCTCGGCGTGTACTTGACGACGTCCCGGAGCGTCCCGCGTAGGCCGCCCGCTGACTCCCTTGCTGCCCCTGACATATCACCTCCCGGGACGCTCACCCGTAAAAGAGATTGCCCCGCACCTCTCAAGAGTAATAATTAGCGGCGTGTTTTACGTGGTCTCAGGCTCCGGTCGCTCGATTCATGAGTGATTCTAGCCAGGGCTGCCGAGAAAACTCTCGGCGGGCATCCGCGAGCGAGCGGTCCGGAGGACCCGAGACTGAGCAGACCTCCGGTCTGCTTGTCCCTCGTTCGCTTCGCTCACGAGGACGAAGCGGTTCACTGCGCGAACGAGCGAAGCGAGTGAGCGCAGCAAAAGGTACGAGTGCGAGAGGTGGGATTCGAACCCGATGCAAACGCTCGCTACGCTCGCGTTTCCGTGCTTCGAATCCCGCTTCTCCCTGCCTGCTCACGTTCGTTCGCAGGACGAGTGCGAGGGGCGGGATTCGAACCCACGTACCCCTACGGGAGCGGGTCTTAAGCCCGCCGCCTTTGGCCGCTCGGCCACCCTCGCATTGAGTCGTGGTGGCCGCGGGGAGAAGTCGGTTACGGTGTGTTCACCAGTCGACGGAGAGCGTGCCGTCGCCGTGGGGGTCGGGCGCGATCTCCTCGTCGGTGCGGCGGTCGACGACGTGGATGACGCCGTCGCCCTTCTTCGCGGGGCAGGCGTCGGCAGCGGCGACGTTGTGGTCGAGGTCGTTCTCGTCGAAGAAGTACGAGACGGGTTTCGCCATGCCGGACGTGATGTCCATCTCCCAGTTGTCGGAGACTTCCGCGCACTTGCCCGCGCCGAAGCACTTGTTCGCCTCGAAGACGAGCTTGTACGGCTTCTCCTCGACTGGCGGGGCGTCGGCTTCGCCGATTTCGCTGGGGTCGACGGTGTCCGCGTCGGTCATCGCGTCGTGGTTGGTGCCGGAGTGCTTTGAACTACTCGGAGACGGTCCGCTCGCTCGGCTCGCGGCTACGACTCCCGGCAGAACAAAGCTCTGCCGACGTTTCGCTCACTCCGTTCGCAAAACTACCGGGTCAGTCGTGAATCTCGACGGATTCGAGGACGACCTCGCGCTTCGGCTGGTCGTTGCGGTCGGTGTCGACGCTGCCGATCTCCTCGACGACGTCCATGCCGTCCGTGACCTTGCCGAAGACCGCGTGGCGGTCGTCGAGGTGGGGCTGGGCGTCGAGGGTGATGAAGAACTGGCTGCCGTTCGTGTCCGGGCCGGAGTTCGCCATCGAGAGCACGCCGGCGTCGTCGTGGCGGAGGTCGTCGTGGAACTCGTCCTCGAACTCGTAGCCGGGGCCGCCGCGGCCGGTCTCCGTCGGGTCGCCGCCCTGAATCATGAAGTCATCGATGACGCGGTGGAACGCGACGTCCCGGTACAGCGAGTCGCCCCGAACCTCGCCGCTCTCGGGGTCCTCCCACGTCTTCGTGTCGGGCGCGGGGTCGGCGCCGGCGGCTGGGTCGTCCTCGGCGAGCTTGACGAAGTTCTCGACCGTCGTCGGCGCTTTCCCGTCGTACAGCTCGACCTCGATGTCTCCCTCGCTCGTGTGGAGGGTCGCCTGCTTGGTCATACCCACAAGGAGGCCGTCGTGTCGGATAACGCTACCTACTCGCGGCTAGAACGAGCAGAGGTCCGCGAGCAGGCTCTCGGCGCGCCCGCTGGCGATGACCTCGTCGGCGGCGTCGATGCCCTCGTCGAGGGAGTCGACGTCCTCGCCGGCGTACATGCGGAGCGCGGCGTTGAGCCTGATGGCGTCCGCGAACTGGTCCGTGCGGTCGCCCGCGAGCACGTCCGCCGTGATCTCGGCGGAGTCCGCGGCGACGTCCTCGACTTCGAGGTCCGCGCTCTCGATGTCCATGCCGTAGTCGTCGGTCTCGATGGTGAAGTCCTCGAGTTCGGCGCCCTCGGACCACTCCGCGACGGTCGTGGAGCCGGGGCGGACGTCGTCGTAGCCCTCCATCCCCTGGAACATGAGCACGCGGTCGAAGCCGACGTCCTCGCTCTCGCGGGCGGTCTCGACGATCTTCTTCGCGAACGCGAGGTGGTAGAACGAGCCGAGGTGGGTGTCGGCGTTCGCGGGGTTCGCGAGCGTCTCGACGGTGTTCACGAACGTCCGCACGCCCATGTTGTCGCGGCGGTCCCAGAGGGCGTCCACGACGGGGTTGAAGTTCGGCTGGTAGTAGAAGCCGAAGCCGTGCTCGTCGACCATCTCGGCGGACTCCGCGGGTTCGAGGTCGGTGCGTACGCCGAGTTCGTCGAGGACGTGCTTGTAGGCGTCCTGCTTCTGCGTGGGCACGCGGTCGCCGGAGTGGACGACGACGGGCGTGCCCGCGGCCGCGGCGACGACGCCCGCTGCGACACCCAGAATTGCGGAGTCGCCCTTGCCGTCGTAGTTCGCGCCGCAGTCCACGGGGTCGGCGTCGGGCTCCGCGGCGACGACGCTCTCCCGGCGCATCGCGTCGACGTACGCGCCGAGCTCCTCGCCGTTGTTGCGCTTCCAGCGGTTCGCCAGCCAGAACGCGCCGAGCGTCGTCGGGTCGGGCTGCAGGTCGAGGATGCGTTCGAAGGCCTCCGTCGCCTGCTCGCGGGACATGTCCTCGGCGGACTTCGGCCCCGAGCCGACGACCTCCGTCATCAGGCGCTGCAACGGCCACTCGTCGTGCGAATCGCTCATGTCCGCTCGTTGTGATTCCACCCGCCTAAATCCACCCATTGCGCGCGCGAAGAACCACCAGCAAACCGGTAAACAGTAGCCCCCGCAGTCCCAACGGGCGGGCAATGGCCGCGGCCGACTGGCGCGAACGCGTCGACGACGTGGACGCACGCCTCATCGACGAGTACCAGAGCGGGTTCCCGATTCGAGAGCGCCCCTTCGAATCCGTCGCCGACGACCTCGGCGTCAGCGAAGCCGAGGCGCTCGAACGCGTCGAGCGCCTCCGCGACGAGGGCGTCTTCCGGCGGTTCGGCGCCGTTCTCAACCCCCCTGTCATCGGCTCCTCGACGCTCGCGGCGGTGCGAGCGCCCGAGGACCGCTACGACGAAATCGCGGAGACCATCAACGGCTACCGGCAGGTCAACCACAACTACCGACGCGACCACGAGTACAACCAGTGGTTCGTCGTCACCGCCGGCAGCCGCGAGAAGCGCGACGAGATCCTCGCCGACATCGAGGACCGGACGGGCTGCGAGGTGCTGGCGCTCCCGATGCTCACGGACTACTACATCGACCTGGAGTTCCCGGTCGTGAACGGCGACAGATTTGCTCGAGAGTCCCTGGACAGCACGGACGTCTCCGCGACCCGCATCAGCGAGGACGCCGCCGGCGACCTCTCGGCGCTGGACGCCGACCTCCTCCTCGCGATACAGGACGGCTTCCCGCTGTCCGCGACCCCGTACCGGGACATCGCGGACGCCATCGGCGCGTCCGTCGAAGACGTCCTCGACGCCACCGAGCGCCTACTCGCGGACGGCTGCATCAAGCGCGTGGGCTGCGTCGTCAACCACGTCGTCACCGGCTTCGACGCGAACTGCATGGTCGTCTGGGACGTCCCCGACGACGAGCTCGACGAGCGCGGCGTCAGCGTCGGCGAACTCCCGTACGTGACGCTGTGCTACCACCGCCCGCGCCGCCCCGAACAGGACTGGCCGTACAACCTCTTCACGATGATTCACGGCCGCGAGAGCGACGCCGTCGACGAGAAAATCGACGAGCTCGCTGAAGAGCACCTGCCGTTCGAGCACGAGCGCCTCTACTCCGAAGAGACGTTGAAACAGACGGGCGCGCGGTACGACGACCTGGTCGGCGAGTAGCCGGCCACGACCGGAGGGAGCGGGATTTTTGGTGCAGATTTTTCGAGGAGGGTGTGCCCCGCACGCCCGACGAGAAAAAGGTGCGAACGAGACGCTGAAACAGACGGGCGCGCGGTACGACGACCTGGTCGGCGAGTAGCGCGAAGCCGGCGCTGTCGTGTCGTGCGTCGGCCGCGAGAAGCGAGTGGCGTCCGGCGTCGACGGTGCCTCGGAACTATCGGACTACTCGCGCGCGGTCGTGAACAGGACCGGCGCGATGACGAGCAGCGCGACGCCGAGGACCCGGTACGTGAACGGGTCGTTGCCGAGTTGGGTCGCCGGCGTCACGAAGAAGACGACGCCGAACAGCGACGCGTTCAACGCCACGACTTTCCGGGAGTCCAGGGGGATGGTGCCGACGACGGACAGCGCGAACAGCACGAGCAGTGCGTGCCCGAGGTGGTAGTTCACGAGGAAGTCGTCGACGAGGGGCAGCGGTGTGAACGCCATTGCTGGCTGGATTTCGCCGCGAAATCCCCTTTAAGGTTCCGTTCCGCCGCCCGGCCCCGTTAAGTCGAGGGGGCGAATCCACCCGTACCACACCACGAGCACCATCGACGCGTAGCCGACCGCCCACACCGCCGTGCCCGCGGTCGGCGCGCCCGCCTGGTTCAGGAGGTAGTTCGCGACGCCGGGGAGCACGATTCCCGCGGCGACGACGAGCCCGAGCGTCACGCGTGAGTCCATAGCTGGGCGTTCGCGCTCCGGGCGCGTCAAACCCTCGATTCGGCGCTCGCCGCTCGCTCCGCTCGCGGCGTGAGAAGGCGCTGTCGCGCGTCCGGCCGCGACGAGTCAGCGGGGACTGTAGTTCGGCGGCGTCCTCAGAACGCTGCGAGTTCTGATGG
>SDGW01000466.1_pt1 | contig 16934 bp, 19 predicted proteins | sample 2873831 | NCBI WGS metagenome assembly SDGW01 (sample SAMN08132700, study PRJNA421101) | hypersaline lake metagenome | isolation source: celular fraction 0.22 microns magnesium sulfate-rich crust from ephemeral... | place: Spain: Penahueca Lagoon, Toledo | collected 2011-07
TTCATCGGGATCTGCTCGACGACGCCGCCGAGGATCGAGATGCCGACCAGTAGTGTTCCAAGCATCATCATGGCGTACCAGCCCCAGGTAAAGCGGATGTCTTCGACACCGCGATCGAGGCTGGTCGTTACTGCCCAGGTGAATATGCCCACGAGGAAGAAAATCGTGAACGTGAGCACCAGCAAGACGCCGTGGGCCGTCAGGACGGTGTAGTAGTCCGCCGAGTTGATAAATCGCAAGACGTTCGTTCGGTGAAGGCCCTGAATGAGGCCGAGTGTCCCACCGATCGTCAGCGCGAGGAAGGAACTCCAGAGTATGGATCTGATCACGCGTGCTTCGGCCGGGAACTGGTCGATGTAGGCGTTACGCATCGCCATCACCTCCTTCGGTCGCGTTGGTGACCGTGAGCGTATCGCTTTCCTTGTGGCCGTCGACGGTCACCGTCCAGTCGTGGTCGCCCGTGCCGAGTTCGGTCGTGTCGACCGTGAACTCGACGCTCTCGCTGCCATGTGCTGGCACCGTAACGTCTTGTTCGATCGTCTGGTCGCCGATCTCGAGGGTTGCGGTCGTTTCGAGGTCGTAATTCATGTCGTTGCTTACAGTGGTGTTGATCGTCGTCTCGTTGCCGAGCTGGGCTTCGTCGGATGCCTCGGTATCGAGCTCGGTCAGATCGAACTGGTCTTCGGGAACGACGTTCAGTTTGCCTTCCATCGTGTGGTGTTGTGCACCACAGTACTCGTTACAGAGAATGCCGTACTCGCCGGGTTCGTCGAACTCGACGGTCATCTGTGAGACCTGCCCGGGGACGACCATCGTGTTCACGTTCGTCCCGACGACGGTGAAGCTGTGTGTCACGTCTCGACTCGTCACGTAGAAATCCACGGTGCTGTTCGCCGGCACCGTGATTTCGCTTGGCGTGTACGACCACGCCTGAGCGACGACAGCGACCTCGTATTCGTCGCCACCGACGTGTGTGACGCCGGGGTCGCTGAATCGCTCGTCATCGTTGATCGTGTCCGGGTCGATGGTGCCACCATCGTCGTCGATCATGGCGATGCCGGGCCCGACCGCGCCGTACGTGACCGTCGCGATGAAGCCGACGATCAACACCATCGCGACGGCCAGCCAGGTCTTTTCGTACGTGTGAATGTTCATGTAAGCCCCACCACCGTCAAAAGCACCCCAACGACGGTCGGTCCGTTGCCGAGGAATTCGACGAAGTACATGAATATCCACAATGCCACCAGTATGAGGAAGTAGATCCCGACTAGGATCGCTGTTCCGATCGGATCGTACTCGTCGTGACCGAGTTCACGAACCTGATCGGTCTCATTTGTGGGATGCTTCCCATCCACCCCCTTTTCGATAGCCGAACTCATACGAAGTGGTAGGGAAAGGGGATGACTTACTGCCAGTCCTCATTCCCGGCAACTGGGAACGGGTTGGGGAATTAAGCTATCGACCGTCAAAGGAGTATGTATGAGCCTCGAGACACTCCAACCCCGGCACGCAGCTGCTGTCGGGTTGCTTGCGTTGCTCCCGCTTATCGTCTATGGAATCACGGACTCGGTATTCGCCGGTGGCGTCAGCGCGCTCAACACTTGCCTCATCTACGGCTCGCTGTATCTCGCCATGTCGCCGGTTGAGACGTCCCACGGCCACCATGGTGACGGCAGCGGCACCCTCGGCTAACCCTCTCCGCTCCGATGACGCTTGTTCCACTCGCATCGACCCCGCTCTCGACCGCCCTTACGCTCGAGTCCGGCGTCCACTCACTGATCGTGCCGCTGATGGGTGCATCGGTGCCGTCGGGCCCCGGCCTCGAGCGTGTGAACCTGCTCCTCCTCTTCGTCGTTGGACTGCTGGCCGGCGCACACTGTCTGGGGATGTGTGGCCCACTGGTGACGGCCTATGCCGACCGGATCGGTGCGGCAAGCAGCAAGCGCCGCGACGATACGCTTACCGGCTACGAGGTGCGCCAGCACGCACTGTTCAACCTCGGCCGGACGGCCAGCTACGCTGCGGTCGGCGGCCTGTTCGGCCTGCTCGGTGCGATCACGATCGCCTCGAGCGAGGCCGTCGCCTCGATCGGCGACAGCGTCAGGGGCGCGACCGGCATCCTCGTCGGGATCGCGATCGTTGCGAGCGGCCTATACTACCTGCGGGGGCGAACCGCTGTCCCCGGCCATGGGTTGCCGATCATCGGGACGGCCTTTCGGCGACTCTCGGAGTTACTCTCGAGTCGGATCGACCACTACGCGACCTCGCCGGGGATCGTGGCACTCGGCGCGGTCCATGGCCTCATGCCATGTCCGATCATCTATCCGGCGTACCTGTACGCGTTCGCGCTCGGATCGCCGATACAGGGCACGCTCTCACTTGCCGTCCTCGGGCTGGGGACGATCCCGACGCTGTTTGCCTACGGGACCGTCCTGAACAAGATCGGGGCTGACACGCGCGTGCGACTCCACCGTGGACTCGGGGCCGCATTCGTCGTGCTCGGCTACATCCCGCTCTCACACGGCCTGATGTTGTACGGCATCCACCTGCCACACCTCCCGCTACCGTACATCCCCCTGTTCTAACGATGGGTGAGAATCCACGACGGTCTACGCAGTCGCCCGCGGCGACACCCCCAGTCGACGCTGGATCCGCCAGTCAGACCGACACCGAGACCTGCGACCTCTGTGAGTTGCCGACCCCGCCGACGCCGATCACCGATCCCGACGTGGACGGCGCGTTTTGTTGTCAGGGCTGTCTCGAGGTCTCCCGGACGCTCGAGCGAACCGACGATACGCCCGACGAGGCGGAGCTGCAGTCCCGACTGGACGGCGACGACGGCCCCGATCTCGACGACCTCGACGGTGAGGACGCCTTTCTCGCGGTCGACGGCATGCACTGTTCGACGTGTGAAGCGTTCCTCGAGACGACCGCCGAGCGTGAGGACGGTGTCCATGGCGTAACGGCTAGTTACGCGACGGACACGATCCGGATCGTCTACGACCCCGACGAACTCGCAGCGGACGAACTGCCGGATCTCGTCTCCGGCTACGGCTACACCGCCTCCGACCGCTCGAGCGCCGACGACACGGACGCCGACGATCGGCTCGGGGCGCTCCTGTTCGGGGCCTTTTTCGGCATGATGGTCATGACGTGGTACATCCTGTTTCTGTACCCGACCTACTTCGGCTTCGAGCCGATCGCCGACTTCGGCGGCTATGACGGCACGTTTCTGACGGCGAACATCTGGGTGTTTACGTCGTTCGTCCTGTTTTATACCGGCTATCCGACTCTCCGCGGGGCGTACGTCAGCCTCCGGGCGGGCCGGCCGAACATGGATCTGCTCGTTGCGCTCGCCGCACTCGGCTCGTATAGCTACAGCGCGATCGCGACCGTTCTGGGACAGACCCACGTCTACTTCGACGTGACCGTCGCGATCATCATCGTCGTCACCGCGGGCACCCACTACGAGCAGGCGGTCAAACGCCGCGCGACCGGCTTACTCTCTGAACTGACCGAACAGCAGGTCGACGAGGCCCGCCTCGAGAGCGGCGAGACGGTCCCGCTCGAGGACGTCGACCCCGGTGACCGCCTGCTCGTCCGCCCCGGCGAGCGGATCCCCCTCGACGGCACCGTCGCGGAGGGGTCGGCCGCCGTCGACGAGTCGCTCGTCACTGGCGAGTCGCTGCCCGTCGGGAAGGAATCGGGCGATCCAGTTCGGGGTGGGACCGTCGTCACCGACGCCCCACTTGTCGTCACGGTCGGCGACGAGGCAGAAAGCACGCTCGACCGACTTGTCTCCCTGCTCTGGTCGATCCAGAGCGCTCGCCCGGGCGTCCAGCGGCTCGCCGACAAACTCGCGACGGTGTTCGTCCCGCTGGTCGTCACCCTCGCCGTCGGGACGGCCGCCATCTTGCTTGCGACCGGCTCGAGCGTCTCGCGGGCGCTGTTGATCGGCCTCACGGTCGTGATCGTCTCCTGTCCGTGCGCGCTCGGACTTGCGACGCCGCTTGCGATCGCCGCGGGGATTCAGGCCGCCGCCGAGCGAGGCATCGTCGTCGCTGCGGAGACGATCTTCGAGGACGCCAGAGACGTCGACGTCGTCGTCCTCGACAAGACGGGGACGCTCACGACCGGGACGATGGCTGTCGAAGACGTTCACGCCGTCGACGGGGTCGATGCCGACGAACTGATCCGGCGGGCTGGCACCGTCGAGGCACTCTCCGAGCATCCGATCGCAGCCGCCATCGCGGACGCGGCATCCGAGTCCGCGACCGAGGACGCAACGACCGCCGTCGACGACTTCGAGCGGGCCGACCGCGGCGTCAGCGGCCGTGTCGACGGCGACCGCGTCGTCGTCGGCCACCCCGATTTCCTCCGCGAGCACGGGCTCGCCGTTCCCGACGCGCTCGAGTCACGGATCGTTGACACCCGTGACGCGGGCGACGTGCCGGTCGTCGTCGGCTGGGACGGGCGGGCTCGTGGCGTGATCGCCGTCGGTGACTCTCCCCGTGAGGCGCTGGGAGAGACGCTCGAGACGCTCTCGGCAGGTCGCGAAGTCGTCGTTCTCACGGGTGACGAGGGTGCGGCGGCTGATCGGTTCCGCGCGCTCGAGGGTGTCGACGAGGTCTTCGCCGGTGTTCCACCGGAGGCAAAAGCCGAGACCGTCGACCGGTTGCGGAGCCGTGGGACGGTCGCGATGGTCGGCGACGGGAGCAACGACGCGCCCGCGCTGGCGACCGCGGACGTCGGGATCGCGATGGGGAGCGGAACGAAACTCGCGACTGACGCGGCCGACGCGGTGATCGTCGGCGATGACCTCGGTGCCGTTACCGAGACGTTCGATATCGCGACGAGCACCCATCGGCGAATCCGCCAGAACCTCGGCTGGGCCTTTGCCTACAACGCAGTCGCGATCCCGCTTGCGGTTCTCGGGCTGTTGAACCCGCTGTTCGCCGCCGTCGCGATGGCTGCCAGTAGCGCGCTGGTCGTCGTCAACTCCTCGCGGTCGATGTAGCGACGTGAGCCGACTCGGTTCGGCTGCCGGTTACTCCGCTGTGTCCTCGTCAGTTGTGATAACTTGCTCGAGCTCCTGGCGCTCGCCGTTTTCGTAGACGTAGGTCGTCCCCTCGTCCTCGTCGTGTGTCCGTCGATGGCTGCCGTCACAGAAGGGAAACGACCCCGACAGGCCGCACTGACAGACCGCGATATCGCCCTTTTCGTCGTCGATGTCTTCGGGCTCGAGTTTTCGTGGTCCCGTCGCCTCGAGTTCGACAAGTCGTGCCATGACATCGTCTCGGATCGCCGGCAACAAAACCGTTCGCTCGCGTCGGGGGTTACGTTGAACAGACAGATACAATGATAGCTGTCACACTGCGCCGATCCGGGAACGGCAAAGTTCTTGGTACGGCTCTCGAATATCGGGGTACGCACAGCTATGTCGTCCCCTGCGGCAATGTCGACTGCGATCGCACTCGCGGTCGTCAAAACGCTCGTCCTCATCGTCGGCGGCGTTATCACGTCGTTTGCGTACAAAGCCTACCGACGAACCCGGCAGCCAGCGCTTGGCTATCTCACGCTCGGATTCGGACTCGTCACGCTCGGATTGGTGCTTGCCGGCATGCTGTACGAATTGCTCACCGTTCCGTTGATGACGGGCATCCTTTTCGAGAGTCTGTTAGTTCTGGCCGGCTTTCTCGTGATCGCGCATTCGCTGTATGTCACCTGATACTGACAACGCGGGTCGCACATCGATCGCACGCAAAACACGATCGAACCCTCACGGACTGTTGTCCGGCAGTACTGAGAAACCAAATTATTTTGGCCTTACATGTATCCGTGATCGGATGGTACATCGTTATACGGCAGGGAGACAGGGCACTGAACCATGGCGCTCCGCCCTGCCGTCGTACCCCCTTCTTTCCCCCACTTTCTCCCGACATGACAGCAACGAACGAACAGACACGGGGCGTCTAGCTCGTCGTGAACCTGCCGCAACCACCCAGACGTAAGTAGACAGCTTCACGAGTGATGGGTATGAGCGGCGATCCCGTCCACGTAAGAACGACGTGGAGACGCGTTTCGAGTCGTCTGTATCGACCCTTCTCGACGAGTGATCGGCTATGAATGACGTCGACGACCCGGAGCTGGCCGTCGGCGCCGACGCGTTCACAGACCTGGGTGCCGATCTCGAGGTAGCGATCGTCGGCGCGGGTGCCATCGGTGCGACCACGGCCTACGATCTCGCACGCGAGGGTGCAGCCGTAACGCTCTACGACAGCGGTAGCGTCGCAAGCGGCGCGACCGGCCGGGCCGCAGGGATCTGCTACGATGCCTTCGCGGACGGCCTCGACGCCGAACTCGCGGGCGAGGCGATCGAACGCTTTCGCACACTCTCAGGCGACGATACGTTTCCGTTCGTTGAATGTCCGTACGTCTGGCTCGCCCGCAAAGGCGACACCGGCCGGGCAGACGCGATCCGCGATCAGATACAGCGCATGCAGGACAACGGTGTCATCGCCCTCGAGATGGACGGCGACGCACTCGCAGAGCGGTTTCCAGCCCTGCGGACGGACGACGTCGCAGTCGCCGGAATCGCCGGCGCGGCGGGGTATGCCGATCCGGCCGCGTACACCGCCTGTCTCGCGGCTGCGGCTACCGGTGCCGGGGCGACTCTCGAGACCGACACGCCGGTCGACGTTCGAACCGACCCAGCGCGTGTCATCCATCCGGATGGGACCGTCCACGAAGTCGACGCAGTGGTCGTTGCAGCAGGTGCACGCACGAAGGCGCTGCTCGCGGATGCGGGCGTTCCTCTCGCCGTCAAACCGTATCGAGTCCAGGCGCTGGTCGCAGATGGCGACCTTTCCGAACCGATGTGTTACGACGCAACTGGCGACTTCTACCTGCGGCCCCACGCTGCCGGCGTCCTCGCGGGCGACGGCACTGAAAATCGTGAAGCTGATCCTGACAGCTACGACCGCGACGCGGATCCGGACTTCGCTGACGACCTCCGAGAACGGGTTGTCCACCGCGTTCCAGGTCTCGCGGATGGCGACGTAGAGCAGGCGTGGGCCGGCCTCTGTACGGCGACGCCGGACCGCGATCCGCTCGTCGGCGCAATCCGCGATGGGTTATACGTCGCGACCGGCTTTCAGGGACACGGCTTCATGCGTGCCCCGGCGATCGGACAACGACTCGCAGCAGAAATCTGTGGTCGCTCGGGGGTCGACGCCTTCGATCCGACGCGGTTCGACGGTGACGAGGCGTTCGACGTCGTCGATGGGATGTCGCTCGAGCCGAACTGAGACGCTTGGTGCGCACTCTTTGAAGACCAGTCGCTTGGATTCGGCGGTCGTTGATGGAGACGGCTGCTTTTACGACCGACGTTGGACCACTGCGACCCGACGGTATCTCACTCGTTGTCGACAGTAACTGGATCCGCGTTCGACTCCGACTCGTCATCGGACGCGTCGAGTACTGTCTCTGCGTCGGTTTCCGTTGTGTCTCTGATCGCCGACGCCTTCGGAATTTCGACGCTCAGCGTTCCGGTTTCGGAGAGGCGCGCCGTTCCGGCGTCCGGATCGACGACTGCGTCGGCCGGTAACTCGGCGTCGCCGGACAGCGACATCCCCCGGCCGGGAAACTGCATCTCGTAGCCCTCGTGGAACTGTCGGAACCGGTCGATCTGGATCCTGACGGTGCCATCGAGATAGCGGACCTGTACGTCGTCCGACTCGGCACCCGGCGCGTCGAAGACGACGCGATAGGCGGTGTCGTTCTCGAGAATATCGACGGGGAGGGATCGGTGATTCTGCACGCGACCGCTCGCACGGCCGACCTGCCGGTAGAGCGCGTTGCCAACCGATTTACCGAGGTCTTTGAACCTCACAGAGTGTCACCTCGAGCGGTGCGTGCGGCGTGGGCGGCGGTTACGGAGACCGAGAGAAGGGCCTGACAGTACATGACAGACATAGCCGTGTGAACGGTTACGATTCCCCCGTAGATATCCCTTTTGCTCCGGACAAAAGAAACGTCTGACATGTGAATAGTTCACTTACAATTCGACCCGCTCGAGACAGTCAGTGCCACCACAGACCGGACACGCCAGTCCCGAGAGATCGAAGTCGTCGGGCACGTCGTAGGTGTAGTGGATCTCGAACAGGTCGAGAAAACAGTCCTCGTCGGTACAGACGATCTCTTCTGTCGGTGGCATACACGGTAGTAGCGCCACGAGGGGTATCAACGCCGGGGTTGCGGCGAGCACCCGAAGCCGGCCGCTTGCGTGTCCGTGGCCGCTGCTGGTCTCGCGCGTGTAGTCACCGTTTTATCACTCGAGGCGCTACCGGGAGCCATGACTGACCCCGAGACGCTGTCGGTGACGATCGTCGACGGCTACGTCGACGAGCCCGCTCATTTCGGGGTGCCGCCGTATATATCGACGTACCCCCGCTATACCGCGGGAGCACTCGTCGACGCGGGGGTCCCCCGCGAGCAGATTACGTACCACACGATCGATGGGCTTCGCGACGACACCGACCGCTGGCGGGACGTCGACGAGGCCGACCTCGTGATCTATCTGGGCGGGATGACCGTCCCCGGAAAGTACGTCGGCGGCACGCCGGCCGAACCCGACGAGGTCCGCAAACTCGCCTGGACCGCAAGCGGCACGAGCCTGATGGGCGGCCCCGTCAAGTTCGGTGTCGGCGACGAAAACGCTGGCGCGACCGAGACCGAACGGCAGGACTTAGACTTCGATTTCGTCGCCAAAGGCGACGTCGAGGCCGCCGTCTACGACCTCGTCGAAAGCAGCCTCGAAGGATTCAACAACCGCATGCGCGACGTCGACGAGGTCTCGCGGTGGGCCCAGGATGGTGCGTTCGTCGTCGAACAACACCCGAACCATCCCGACCACCTCATCGCCGAACTCGAGACCTCGCGGGGTTGTGCCTACCGGTGTTCGTTCTGTACGGAACCCCTCTATGGCAATCCCTCGTTTCGGCCACCGCCGACGGTCGTCGGCGAGGTCGACGCCCTCTCCGATTACGGCGTGAAACATTTCCGGCTTGGCCGCCAGGCTGACATCCTCGCCTACGGCGGCGACGGCGAGGCGCCCAACCCCGACGCCCTCAGGCAACTCTACAGCGGGATCCGCGAAGTCGCCCCCGACCTCGAGACGCTGCATCTGGACAATATGAATCCCATCACGATCGTCGAGTGGCCCGAACAGAGCCGCGAGGGGATCCGGATCATCGCCGAGCACAACACACCCGGCGATACGGCGGCGTTCGGCCTCGAGTCGGCCGATCCAGTCGTTCAAGAGCAAAATAACCTGAACGTCAGCGCCGAGGAGTGTTTCGAGGCAGTGCGGATCGTCAACGAGGAAGGCGGCTGGCGACCGGGCGAAGACCCCGATGACGCGCCGACGTTCGGCGACGACGCCCCACGACGGCTCCCCAAACTGCTGCCCGGGATCAACCTCCTCCACGGTCTGAAAGGCGAGCGCGAGGAGACCTACGAACGCAACATGGCGTTCCTCCAGCGAGTTTACGACGAGGGCTACATGCTCCGGCGGATCAACATCCGGCAGGTGATGGCCTTCGACGGCACCGACATGTCCGACACCGGTGCCGAGATCGCAAACGAGCACAAAAAGCTGTTCAAACGCTACAAGACGCAGGTTCGCGAGGAGATCGACAACCCGATGCTCGAGCGAGTCGCTCCCCCGGGAACCGTCCTGCCGAACGTCCACCTCGAGTACCACCAGGACGGGATGACCTTCGGTCGTCAGCTCGGCACCTATCCGTTGCTCGTCGGGGTGCCGGGCGAGCGCGAGCTCGGCCAGACGATCGACGTCGCGGTCGTCGATCACGGCTACCGTTCGGTGACCGCCGTCCCCTACCCGCTCGACCTCAACGCGGCCTCGATGGACGAACTTACCGTCATCCCCGGTATCGGCTCCAGCACCGCCGGTGACATCGTCGTCGATCGGCCCTACGAGTCGGTCGCCGACGCTGGACTCGACACGACGGTCGATCTCTCCCAGTTCGTCACGACGCGGCCGCTCGAGCGCGCAGAGTAATTTCGCTCTCCGTCCGTTGGCCCCACAATAGGGCGATTTTTCCGTCAATCAGCGGTTCTGTGTCGGTAGTTCTATTATGGATGGGAATCAGAGATGAAATAGAGGGTCTACCTGTGGAGATATCTGAAAAACTGTTGTGTCTGTTCAGTACGGACGTTTCGGAAGAGGAGGATCGATACGTTATCGAGGTACCGCGACAGGAAGTCGAGACCGGCGACATCGACCCCGGCGAGGTCTATCGCGTTGCGCTCATCTCGCGTGAAGACGAAACAAGCGGCGACGAGGGAGCGACGACCACGACGCCCCAGAGTGCACCGTCGGAGCCACAGCCACCAGTCGACGTCGGCGAAACGCGCTACGTCGAGATCGAAGACATCGGCAAACAGGGCGACGGCATCGCCCGCGTCGAACGCGGCTACGTCATCATCGTTCCCGGTGCCGATGTTGGCGAACGCGTCAAGATCGAAGTCACCGAAGTCAAGTCGAACTTCGCCGTCGGCGAGATCATCGAAGACACGTTCTAACAACGACCTTTTTTACGGGGACATCGGCCGGCGTCGAAGACGCCGACCTCAATCCCCGTCAAAAAATCTCGACCAAAAAACACCGGAAGAGCAGAGCTCTTCCGAGCACCCGTTCACTTCGTTCACGGGAAAGGCCGAGCGCTCGCTCCGCTCGCGCTCGGTGAAACGGCGTGCGAAGCGCGCCGTACAGAAGCGTTTCCTGCCGTTGGCTACTGTCCGTTCTCGTTTCGCTACCCGAGTCGCGGCGATACGGACTCGTCTCAGTCCTCGAGCGGTGTCCCATCCATCCGTTTCGCGCCTTCCGAATCGTGGACGACGACCTCGCCAGGGTCGGGTTCGGCGGGCCGGTAGGTGTCCCGAACGGCGATGGCTTCCTCGAGTTCCCGGACTGCGCGTTCTTTCAGTGCTCGTGCTAACTCCTCGGCGTCTTCGCGGGAGATGTCGCGGCCGAGGCCCTCACACTCGTGGGCGCGGACGATCCCGTCCGAGTCGACGGCTTCGCCCATCGGCTGGCTGGTGCCCGCAAGCGCGACACTGAACGGATACGTCTGGCAAATGAGTGGGCGATCGTCGTGTGCGACACAGGCACCACGTCCCGCGTCGTCTTCCTCGTAGAAGGCACAGTCGCCACAGCCGTCAGTCTGGAGTGCCCACTCGAAGGTCTCGCCCTCGAGGTCGCCGTCGTCGGTTTCAGAGAGGCCGTACGGCATTGGGCGAGCGACATCGCGCCAGTCGCGCTCCTCGTCGTCGGTCGCGGCCGTCCCCTGGAGGTCGCGTACCTCGTCTGGAAACACCGTCGCGGTGTGGTCGTCCGCGCCGTCAGCCGTACAGCAGGCCCCACAGCGGGTACACTCGAAGCCGATCGACTCGATCGCGTCGGCGAGGTCGGCGACTGCGAGCTGGCGAGCGGTATCGAGTTCGTCCTCGAGCGATTGCACACATGATGGTCGGTGTCGATGGAGAAAAGTCAGTCGTCCGCGAACGGCGATACCGGCCGGTCGTCCCACGTGATGTGTCCCTCGACGGCGAGTTTCTCGAGGTGGGCGGCGACGGTCGCCCGCGCGAGGTCGCGTACGCCCGCGAGGTTTTTGTCGTATGCCGTCTCGATGATTTCCGCGATCGTGTTGGCACCCATCGTGGCCGCCTCGTGAATCCGCTGTTCACGTTTGGCCCGGTGGGTGAGCAGACGCTCGAGGGTCGCTCGTGGGGCGTGGATTTCGGGACCGTGACCGGGATACAACGTCGGCGGATCGATCGCCCGGAGCCGACGCAGTGTCGTCAGGTACGCGCGCATATCCCCCTCCGGCATACCGACGACGACGCTGCCCTCGCGGATGGCGCAGTCGCCACAGCAGATCGACCCGCCGCGGCCGGCCTCGAGCGCGACGTGATCGGGGGCGTGTCCCGGCGCGTCGAGGATGCGGACGCGCTCGTCGCCAAGTGTGATCGTCGTGCCGGGCGTAAACGTGCGGTCGGGATCGCAGCCGGTCGCGTCACGGAATCGATCGACGCGGCCGTCGCGAGCCCACACCGTCGCGTCGGTTGCGGCCGCGTACGTCTCGACGGCACCGACGTGGTCGGGATGGGTATGGGTGACGAGAACGTGGTCGACGGTGTATTCCTCGAGCAGCCGATCGAGCGCGTCGGTTTTCGCTGCCGGATCGACGAGTATCGCTGGCTTGCCGCCGGCCCCGTCGTATCGCGTCTCGGTTGCGCTGACGAGATAGGCGTTGGTCTCTCCACCCGGCGCACGTGTCGCGACTGGGATCGGACACCGCGTGACGTGCATACCTCGCTAGTTGGATCGGGCCAAAAAGGATGTATCGACGCCGGCTGGCTTCCTCGAGCAGGACGATCTCGATCCGCGAACGCGCGTGCCGAGCCAGTCAGCGCTTGAGGAAGTAGACTTGCTTGCGTGCGTCGCGGAAGCTGTACCGCGAGCCGATGAGGCCGACGTCCTCGAGTCGGTTGAGCGCGTAGCGAACGGTTCGGTCGGGAAGCAGCGATTCCTCGGCGAGTTGTCCCTGCGAGAGCGGCGAGTCTGTCTCTAACACTTTCGCGACGAGCTTCGCACTCGGTGGCAGGTCTCGGAGTCGGTCGCGGTATTCCTCCTCCGAGAGGAGTTCCTCGGCAGCGGTAGCACGGTCTTCGGCTGTACTCATGCTCATACTCGAGTCAGCGGCATCGTCAGTGGTAAACCTTCCCTATATGTGGATACCGATACTGAAGTTTGTATAAGGCGTATAAATGGTATATTAACACGGCTATATAGTTCGGATCTCGGTACCGATGTTCACGCAAGAGAGAAGCACAGCGCCGGATTCGGCGGCGGGACTCCAGTATCGTTTTATCCCATCGCGACAGTAGATTCGCCCAGTGTGAAAGGACAGGAGTGGTACCAAGCTGACGACGTCGCCGAGGAATATGACGACAAGCGATTCTCCCGGGGCGGCCAGCTGATCGACCGTCGGGAGAAAGAAGCCGTCCTCGAGGCCATCATGCCCATCGAGGATCGGAAGGTCCTCGAAATCGCCTGTGGTACCGGGCGGTTTACGGTCATGCTCGCTCATCAGGGAGCCGATGTCGTGGGACTGGACATCTCGGCAGCGATGTTACAGCAGGGACGACGAAAAGCACAGAACACCGAACTCGCAGGCACGCTCGAGTTTCTCCGCGGTGACGCGGGCCGGTTGCCGTTCCCGGACGATCACTTCGATACCGTCATCGCGATGCGGTTTTTCCACCTCGCGGACGATCCGGTGGCGTTCTTAGAGGAGATGCGTCGCGTCTCCCGCGATCAGATCGTCTTCGACACGTTCAACCGCTTTTCGGCCCGCAGCATCTACAACTGGGCGCTGCCGATGGGATCGCGCCTCTATTCGAAAAGCGAAATCGCGGTCCTCCTCGCGAAGACGGACCTGACGCTCGTCGACGTTGAGGACGATTTCCTCCTTCCCTACGGGCTCTATCGGTCGATTCCCAACGCCCTCGCGTCGCCGTTGCGGGCGCTCGACAAGGCGGTTGGAACGCTCCCAGTCACCGACCACGTCGCGTCGGTCTCGTACTGGAACGCGCACGTTCGCGGATCCGATTAAAATCCAACCTATTTACTATTGGGGCCTCCTATCGTAGGGTATGGAGCTCTCGGTGGTCGTCTCGACGCTCAACGACCGAGAGCGATTAGTGTCGTGTCTCGATGCACTCGCCGAGCGAACGCCAGCCGAGACCGAGCGCATCGTCGTCAACGGTCCCTCCTCGGACGGAACGACCGGCGTCGTCCGTGACCGCGACGACGTCGACGTGCTCGTCGAAATCTCCGAGCGGACCCCGAACGTCTCCCGCAACGCCGGTCTCGAGCTCGCGACGGGCGACGTCGTCGCGTTCCTCGATGGCGAGTCTTCGATCGATCATAGCTGGTATCCAGCCATCGACGAGTCGATAGCCGATGGGGCCGATGTCGTCACAGGTCCCGTGACCGGCCGCCCCATCGACGACGCCGACCAGTCGTCACACGTCATCGCTGGCCGGACTGTCACGCACTTCAACGGGGACAACGTCGCATTCGACCGCCCCGTCCTCGAGACGCTTGATGGCTTCGACGAGTATCTCACACAGGCGGGCGAACGCGACTGTGCACATCGGATCGCGAGCCTCGACTTCGAGGTGTCGTGGAACGCGGCGATGGCCGCTCGCTGTGAGGTCGGGACCGACGGTGGTGCGCCGGTCGACTCGAGGCGATCCTCGTCGGAACTCCGTTCTGACGGTGGCCACACCGATCCCGACTGGGGCGCAGCCTATCGATCGCTGTCGTACCGATTGGCGAAAAACTACGGACTGCGACCGAACGTTCTCGCTCGGACTGCCGGCAGCGCACTGCGAGAAGGGGCTGCCGGCGTGTGCCGACTGGCGGCCGGCGAGGCGACACCGACGGGCTGGCTCTCTGATGGAACCGATGTCGTCAGGAACGTCACACGCGGCCTGTGGGATGGCGTTCGAGCCCGATACCGTGATCGCTCGCATCGGCGCAATCCACATGGACTTTCGCAACGACACGACCGGGCAGTGCAGGTCTACGACTGGCGCTAACTGACGGCTTCAAAAGCGACACTCGAGCGCGCCCGCTCGTTCGGCGGCAGCGACGATCATCCACGCGATCTGATGGCTCATTCGAGTACACTCACAGTACTGATCAATTTCCCTAAATGTATTCGGCTGTTGGAGTACGTCAAATGAATATTTCAGTCTAAGATATCTTTATTCCCGTCTCCGATCGTCGGTTAGGTATGGATCGACGACAGTTTCTGGCGGCCTCGAGCACCGGACTCACAGCAGCGGCGGCGGGCTGTCTGGGCAGTCCGCTCAGCAGTGAGAATCCCGAGTCGGGCCCCGGTGCCGACCCCGAAGCAGAATCGGATATGACGGCACGAGACGGTGAGATCACGGTCAGCGCCAACGGAGAAGTCGAAGCCGAGCCGGATCGGGCGGTCATCGATGTCGGTGTGGAGGCGTCCGGCGAAAGCGCAGCCGCCGTCACCGAGGAGCTCTCGACCGGCGCTGACGAGTTGCGGACGACGTTCGACGACCTCGAGATTCCCGAGGAGAACATCGAGGATGGACGATATCGGGTTCATCAAGCACACGGTCGAGTCGCAACCGGCTACGAGGGGTCACACTCCTTCGAGGTGACGGTCACCGACGTCGACCGCGTCGGCGAGATTATCGATGCAGTGACCGAAGCCGGTGCTGACGATGTAGGTCACGTTCGCTTTACGCTCCGTGAGGAGACCCGCTCGGAACTGCGAAACGACGCGATCGACGACGCATTGGCAAACGCCGACGAGGAGGCGTCCCACATCGCGGACAACCGTGGTGTCGAACTCGAGGGGACGACGGCTGTCTCAACCAGTGACGTACGGGTACACCCCGTTAACCTCGAAGCCGAAGCCATGACTAGCGCTGACGCGGCAAGCGGCGGCGCACCGCCGACGGAGATCGGCACGGAGCCGGTTCACGTGAGCGCCAGCGTGACGGTCACGTACGCGTTTACGGCGTAACCGCGACCCGTCGTGCGGTTGCGCCGCCGACGATTGACAGCAGTCCGTACGAGCACCGCCCGACAGCAGCCACCACCTGCGTTTGCTGCTGTCAGTTGCACACGCGAGCAGTGTCCGAGAATCAGTTACTACTGCGTGGGTGACACACAGAGAACGAAACGCCTCAGTCTGCGGCCGTCGTTAGTCGTCGGCCGGAACCGCTCGCGAGTCCGCTCGCCCGGAAGCCATGGCGAGCACGTCGTCGAAGAAGTCGAGGGTGTCTTCAGGGCCGGGGTTTGCTTCGGGGTGGTACTGGCGGGTGATCACGTCGTACTCGACGCCGTCGATCCCCTCGGGCGTGTCGTCGTTGACGTTGATCTGGGTGACCTCGAGGTGCTCACCGGGGTCGGCGACGGTGTAGCCGTGGTTCTGGGTGGTCATGACGACCTGCCCGGACTCGAGATCGAGCACCGGCTGGTTGACGCCGCGGTGGCCGAAGTCCATCTTCTCGGTGGAGCCACCGAGTGCCTCGGCGACGATCTGCTGGCCGAGACAGATGCCGGCGACGGGCGTGTCCTCGACGAATTCCTCGACGAGCGTGATGGCTTGCTCGAAGTTGACCGGGTCGCCGGGACCGTTCGAGATAAAGAGGATGTCTGGCTCGACGGCTTCGACATCGTCGGCGGCCGCGTTGTGGGGGAAGACGTGGACGGTCGCGTCGCGCTCGAGCAGCGAGTCGACGATCGAGCCTTTCGCACCACAGTCGATGAGCGCGACGGTCTCGCCGTCGTTGTCCGCGCCGTGGACGACGGGTTCGTCGACGCTGACCTGTGCGCCGATGTCGGTGTGGTCGCTCATGGCTTTGCACTGTTCGAGTTCGGCCAGTGCGTCTTCCTCGGTGACTTCCTCGCCGACGGCGATGCCGCATTTCATCGCGCCGCCGTCGCGGATGTCGGTGACGACCTCGCGCGTGTCGAGGTGGTCGACCGCCGGGACGCCTTCGCTTTCGAGCCACTCGGCGACGTCCTCGGTGAGTTCTTTCGCGAGCACCGCACGCGGGTGGACACGGTCGGACTCGAAGCGTTCCTCGCGGACGCCGTAGTTGCCGATCAGTGGGTACGAGAAGGTTAGGACCTGTTCCTCGTAGGAGGGGTCGGTCAGACTCTCCTCGTAACCGGTATATGCTGTTGTGAAAACGAGTTCACCGCGAGCCGTACCTGACGCACGACCACGCCCCTCGAGTACGTGGCCGCCTTCCAGTGCGACGTAGGCTTCCGTCATTACGATCTACGTATC
>SDGW01000731.1_pt1 | contig 16919 bp, 19 predicted proteins | sample 2873831 | NCBI WGS metagenome assembly SDGW01 (sample SAMN08132700, study PRJNA421101) | hypersaline lake metagenome | isolation source: celular fraction 0.22 microns magnesium sulfate-rich crust from ephemeral... | place: Spain: Penahueca Lagoon, Toledo | collected 2011-07
ACTCGGAAAGCATACAACGGGGCAGATTAACGACCTGCTAGAATCGATGCGATAACCATGACGAGCAAAAAACGACGCCAGCGCGGATCGCGGACCCACAGCGGCGGTTCCCACAAGAACCGACGCGGTGCGGGCCACCGTGGTGGCCGCGGCCGTGCCGGGCGCAGCAAACACGAGTTCCACAACTACGAACCGAAGGGCAAACACGGCTTCAAGCGTCCCCACGACATCCGCGAGGATGTCGCCGAGATCGACGTCCAGAAGCTAGACGAGGACGCGATCCTCTACGTCGCCGAGGACCTCGCCGAGGAGACCGACGGCGGCTACGAACTCGACGCACGCGACATCGTCGAAGACGGCCACGAGGTCGACGTCGTCAAGGTTCTCGGATCGGGACAGGTTCGAAACGAACTGACCGTCACCGCGGACGCCTTCTCCGACGCGGCGGAAGAGAAGCTCGAGGCCGCCGGCGGCGAGGCGATTCTCTCCGAGCGCGGTGAGGAGCGAGCGGCCGAAGACGAGGCCGACGCCGAACAGACCGAGGACTAACATATGGGATGGAAGGAAGCCGCCGAACCGGTCCTAACGCGGATGCCAGCAGTGCGCCGTCCGGAGGGGCACGTCCCCTTCAAGCGGAAGCTGATGTGGACGGCCGGCATCCTCATGTTGTACTTCTTCCTGACGAACGTCACGCTGCTCGGTCTGCAGTCCGGCGGGGCGAACGACCTCTTCGGCGAGTTCCGCGCGATCCTCGCGGGCTCGCAGGGGTCGGTGCTGCAGGTCGGTATCGGCCCGATCGTCACCGCGAGCATCGTCTTACAGTTGCTCGGCGGGGCGAACCTGCTCGGACTCGACACCGACGACCCGCGGGACCAGGTCCTCTATCAGGGGCTCCAGAAGCTGCTGGTGGTCCTGATGGTGATCCTGACCGGGCTACCGATGGTGTTCGCCGGCGGCTTCCTGCCAGCCCAGCAGTCGCTCCAGCTCGGCGGCCTCGCCCTCGAGGGAACGCAGGTTCAGCTCCTGATGTTCGCCCAGATCCTCGTCGGCGGGATCCTCATCCTCTACATGGACGAGGTCGTCAGCAAGTGGGGCGTCGGTAGCGGGATCGGCCTGTTCATCATCGCCGGCGTGAGCCAGCGACTGGTTACCGGTCTCGTCCAGCCCGCACAGGGCGGGTTCTTCTTCGACTGGTACCGCATCCTGACCGGACAGGTCGACGTCGGATCGCTCGTCTCGGCGGCCGGTCTGCAGACGCTGCTGATCAACGAGGGCCACATCATCGCCTTGGTGACGACGCTGCTGATCTTCGGGATCGTCGTCTACGCGGAGTCGGTCCGCGTCGAGATCCCGTTGAGCCACGCCCGCGTCAAGGGCGCTCGCGGTCGCTTCCCCGTGAAGCTCATCTACGCGAGCGTCCTGCCGATGATCCTCGTCCGCGCCGTGCAGGCGAACGTCCAGTTCATGGGCCAGATCCTCAACCGGCAGTGGAGCGGGATGCCGGCCTGGCTCGGCACCTACTCGCAGGGCCAGCCCGACGGCGGGTTCTTCTACTACGTGTCGCCGATCTACTCGCCGCAGGACTGGATGTGGTGGACGGCGCAAGTCTCCCAGGAGTGGTGGCAAGTGCTGATCCGAATCGGTATCGACGTCACCTTCATGGTCGTCGGCGGTGCGATCTTCGCCATCTTCTGGGTCGAAACGACCGACATGGGCCCCGAATCGACGGCGAAGCAGATCCAGAACTCCGGGATGCAGATTCCCGGCTTCCGGCAGAACGTCGGCGTCATCGAGAAGGTCATGGAGCGGTACATCCCGCAGGTGACCGTCATCGGCGGCGCGCTGGTCGGCCTGCTGGCCGTCTGGGCGAACATGCTCGGCACCATCGGCAACGTCTCCGGGACGGGGCTATTGCTGGCGGTCTCGATCACGTACAAGCTGTACGAGGAGATCGCCGAGGAACAGCTCATGGAGATGCACCCGATGATGCGCCAGATGTTCGGCAACGAGTAAGGAATATCCGCGTCCTTCTCCGTTATTTTCGGTTCCCGAGACCCATCTATTTCGTTCTGATCGCGTTCGATGGCAGAGGTGGTCGCTGTGACCGCCCGGAGGCTCCTGCGGTTCCAGTGCCGCGAGTTCGACGTCCGAGCCGACGGGTCCGGCAGTTCCCGGTCGAGTGCCGAGACTCCGGGCGGCCGCGCGACCCAGCCAACTCGCGCTCATCACGGTCGTCTGCGCGAACGGCGTCGGAACGGCGCTACGAGACCGCCGTTGGTCGCGCCCCGACCAGCACCCGTCGACGCGAATTCGGCCTCGTTTCTCGAGGGCGTTTCGGTGGGTCCGATCGAGCTGTTGCCCGTTTCGATCGCGATCTACTACGCCAACGAGGACGCCGATGTCGAGACGGACGCGCTGACGGACAGACGGCGTAATGCGTAAACCGGCGGCTCGAGTTCACTCGAGAGTGGGGCGATCGTGTCACGACCGGACCGGATTCGTGTCCAGTAATCGATCGTTCGCGGCCGACGCACGTCGGGTGCACGTTTTTACGGGTCCGCCACCTCGTGGAGACCAATCGCCCAAGAACGAATATGAAACGAAATACGGACGACGCGATCGACGGCGCATCGAGACGCTCCGTGCTGCTTCTCGGGACTACGATCAGTGTCGGGACAGTCGCGGGCTGTCTCGGAGCTACCGGTGAGACAGAGGAGGAGACGGAACGAGAGTCCGACGACGACGTTCCAGAGGGCGACGTCGGAAGTGAGATCGAGGAGGAAGCGAGCGCTCTCGCTGCGGAGATGGTCGAAACGATCGACGACGATCTCTCGGTTGCCGGCTGGCAATTTCACAGCATGTTCGTTCCGGAATACACCGATAGCGGGGGCCTCGAGGCTGACGTCCGGACGCTCGGAGACGCCTACGTCGATATCGTCGAGCAGGGTTTCGACTACCGAGCGATGCCCACCGCCCTCGACGAGAGCGGGTTGACGGACTTCATGGTCTATCTCGATCCCGAGTGGGCCACCGCGTATCTCAACGGCGACTGGTCGAAGGAAGCGTATTACGCGGAGATCGAAGCCTCCGAACACTGATCCGGAGACCGTCCCCCCGCTCGGTGCCGGGCGGGGTCGTACGTGCGACGCCGCCGTTCGCCGGTTTCTCGTCGGGTGTGTTTCGCCGACGAACGACGGACCACGGGCTCATCGATAGCGGTAGTCGACGCGGATAGCACGCCAATCGTCCAAGAACCGAACACTGACCGCCGATCGGCGAGGAGAGGACGAGCCCGACCGTCGCGGCGAGACGACGCGGTTACTGGATCGAGTACCCCGCGGCGAGGGTCAGCAGGACGACCATGAACGCCGCGGTGAGCATCAGGTAGGTGATCGAGCGGGGCTCGTCTTTCAGGTGCTGGAAGTAGCCGGCGATCAGCGAGACCTTGATGGCCGCCAGAATCATCGTCCCGATTATCGCTATCTCGTAGCTGAAGATGTCCGGGAAGCTAAAGAAGACGAACTTCCCCGTAGCCAGCAGTAGCAGTGCCACGTAAACCAGGCTGTACGTCCGAATGCTCGCCATTGGTGGTGAATGTGGGTGACGGATACTTATACCTTCCTCATGCGGTTCCCCTCGACCGTCGTCGCGACCCCGGCGCTGGAATCCGGAAGCGACACGTAGATGGGCGGCCGGTCCGAACCACCGCCAATGAGTGGACGGTCGGCTTTCGTCCGCCGGTTCGGTATCGGCCTCGCGGTCGTGTTCGTCGCGCTGGCTGTCGGTGCCGGCGTCGCCGCCGCCAGCAACGTCGCCGCCGGCCTCACCGGCGGCAGCGACGTCTCCGTGCCGACGTGGCTCTACCTCGCGACCGGCGGCGGCACGGTCGGTGCCTCGGCGCTGTTGACCATGCTCGTGACCGATCGGGACGTCATCGGGTCCTACCACGACCGCGCCGTCGAGCCGTCGGTACGGCGACTCGAGCGGGCCGGCTCGCTGTTGCTCGGCGTCGTCGGTCTCCTGGGGCTGGCCGGCATCCTCGTCGTCGGCGTCTTCGGGCCGAACATCGGCCTGGTCAGCGCGACGGTGCTGGTGACCTTCGCCGGCGGCCGGGCGCTGTTGACGATCGTCACGTACACGGTCGGAAACCCCTGGCCGGCGTTGAACCCCTGGCGACGGATCGCCGAGGCCCTGCCCAACGGCTACGAGTCTTATCCGGAGGCCTACAGCTCCTGGCCAGCCGTGATCGCGCTGTTGGCCTTCGTCTGGCTCGAGGTCGTCGCGCCGCTGACGTCGTCGCCCGTGGTGCTGACGTTCGTCCTCGTGATGTACTCGCTGTTTACCCTCTCGGGCGCGGTCGTGTTCTCCCCGGAGACGTGGTTCCGCCGCGGGGACCCCCTCTCGCTGTGGTTCCGGTGTTACGGGGCCGTCGCGCCGATCCAGCGGACCGACGACGGGCTCGAGCTGCGGTTCCCGGGCGCGCGGTTGAGCGAGGCCGACCTCGTGACCGACCGGTCGCTCGTGGCCTTCGTGCTGGCGCTGGTCTGGGAGCTGACTTACAGCGGGTTCATCGTCACGCCGGCCGGCGTCCGGACGGTCGAGGCGCTGGTCGGGGTCGGTCTCCCGCCGGTGCTGGTCTACCTGGCGCTGCTGGCGGGCGGGTTCGCGGCCTTCTGGAAGGTCTACTGGATCGCGATCGATCGAACCCGCGAGCAGGCCGAGACGTATCTCTCGCGGGAGTATCTCGGGCTCAGACTCGCCGCCCCGCTGCTCGCCATCGCGGCCGGCTACCACCTCGCACACTACGTCGGCTTCGGGCTCTCGCTGTGGCCGTCGCTGGTCGACGCGGTGGCGATGCCGCTGAACCCGCCGCCGAACCCGACGCGCTACGCCCTGCCGGGCTGGTTCGGCTACGTCGAAATCGCCGGCATCCTGCTGGGTCACGTCCTCGCGGTGTGGGTCAGCCACACCGTCTCCTTCGACCTCTTTCCGGGCAAGCTCCAGTCGATCAGGAGTCAGTACCCGCTGATCGTCGTGATGGTCTTTTTCACGATGGTGAGCCTGTATCTCGTCTCGCAGGGCTCGATGAGCCCGCCGTACGTTCCGAGCTGACGGACCGCCCCGATCGACGAACCGTCGCGGCGACCGGCGCTCGGTTCGGGGTTTCGAACCGGCAATCACTTCTTCCCGCCGCCGCAACGACCGATCGAATGGCGACCGATCGAACGCTCGAGCCCGAGTACGACGTGCCGGCGGACGGTCCGGCAGCGACCTGCCCGTACTGCGGGCGGCCGTTTCGTTCCGACCGCTACGCCACCTTCCACGTCGGGGTCGAACACGCCGAGGAGTGTACGGACGCGGAGCGCGAGGCCTTCGACGAGGAACGCGACGACGAGGAGTACGACCTGTTCACGTTCCACTTCAAGGCCGCCATCTCGGTGTTCCTCGTCTACTTCCTGTTTACGTTCGTCTACGCGCTCGTCTGGGCCGGCTAGATCGCGTGGTTCGCCGATCGGTTCGGTATCCAGAATCTCTTTGCCCGCTGACTACGCAGTACCGGTGACATGGCCGCTGGCCGCCCTCGCCCGGACGCCGTCGGCGCCCTCGTCGTCGCCTGCCTCCTGCTCGCCCCCCTCGGCGCGCCGTTCGCGCTCGGGACGGCCGGGACCGACGCCGGAACGGCCGCCGCGGACGACTCGATCGTCGTCGACGACGAACTGCCGACCGACGGGACCACCGTCGAGGTCGTCGTCAGGCTCACCGATCCGACGGTTCCCGACGGCGCGAGCGACGCCGAGGCCGAACGACGGCTCGAGTCCCACGCCGAGGCGACGCAGGACCCTCTGCTCGAGTACGCCGACGACAGGCGGGGACTGGCCGTCGAAGAGCGCTTCTGGCTGACCAACGCCGTGGTCCTCGAGGTCGACACCGAACGGGTCGAGTACGAAACCTTCGACCGGTTCGACGCGGTCGAGGCGGTCCACGAGAACTTCGAAGTCTCGGTCCCCGATCCCCCGGCGCGCGCGAACGCGACGGCCTCGGGTCAGACCGCGGCGACGGCGGCGGCCGCCGGCGAGTCGCGGACGACGGACGGGATCGCGCAGGTGAACGCGCCGGCGGTCTGGGACGAGTACGACGCCCGCGGCGAGGGCGTCCGCGTCGCGGTGCTGGACACCGGCGTCGACCCGGACCACCCCGACATCGATCTCGCGACCGAGGACCCCTCGGATCCGACCTACCCCGGCGGCTGGGCGGAGTTCGACGCGACCGGCCAACGGGTCGAGTCGACGCCACACGATACCGCCGTCCACGGGACGCACGTCAGCGGGACGGTGGCCGGCGGGGCCGCGAGCGGGACCGCCATCGGCGTGGCCCCCGACGCCGAGTTGCTTCACGGGCTCGTCCTGAACGAGACGAGCGGGACCTTCGCACAGATCGTCGCCGGGATGGAGTGGGCCGTCGAACGGGACGCCGACGTCCTCAGCATGAGCCTCGGGGCGACCGGCCGATACGCCCAACTGATCGATCCGGTCCGAAACGCGCGGGAAAGCGGCGTCGTGGTCGTCGGCGCGGTCGGCAACGAGGGGACGGACACCTCGGGGAGCCCGGGGAACGTCTACGAAACGCTCACCGTCGGTGCGATCGACTCGAACGGCGCCGTCCCGTCGTTCTCGGGCGGCGAACGCATCGCCCGGGAGGAGTGGGTCGGTGCCCCGGTCGACTGGACGGCACCGTCGTCGTACGCCGTCCCCGACGTCGTCGCTCCCGGCGTCGACGTCGCCAGCGCCGTCCCCGGCGGCGGCTACGAGGCGCTCCCGGGCACGTCGATGGCGACGCCGCACGTCTCCGGGACGGCCGCTCTATTGCTCTCGATCGAGCCCGACGCCACGCCGACGGAGATCGAAGCCGCGATCACGGGGACCGCTCGAGTGCCCGCGGACGCCGACGGTGAGACGGTCGCGACCCGTTACGGCGCGGGCGTCGTCGACGCCAGCGCGGCCGCGGACTCGATCGCGACCGTTCGCGGGACGAGCGACTCGACCGCCGACAGTTCGATCGACGCCGAACCGAGCGTCGACGACGATCCGTTCCCGACGGCCGCCGTCGTTGCGAGCGGGGCGCTCGTCGCGGTCTGTCTGGCGCTGATCGTGCTGGCCCGGCATTCGGACCCGTAACGGACGCGGCCGTCGATCTGGACGGCGGACACGCGGCCAGCGTCACTTCGGCGAGGACCGGCGCGGAAGGACCTGCCCCCAGACGTGCTTGTCCAGACACCGGATCGTCATCGGTTCCTCGACGGCGAGACAACAGGAGAGCCGCGGATAGCCGAACCGGACCGCTGCAGCGTCGTGCCAGTGGGTCGGCTCCGGCGCGGGTTCGACCTCGACGGTACAGGTCGAACACAGCCCTCGCCCCCCGCAGTTGGCGACCCGTGATACCGTCCCGTAGACGGGAAACCCGTGCTCGAGCAACGCGTCACGGAGGACGGTTCCGGGCTCGACCTCGATGACGCGTTCGTCCCCGTCGGTGAGTACGGTCACCGGAATCCCCTCGCTCATACTCCCAGTACGAACCCGCGGTACGTGGCGTTAGTGGTGGCGATCGCCGTCGCAGTCGCTTCTGTCCTCGGAACCGCCCCACGAGATCGGCGGTGACAGGCGGGACCGTCGCCTGTCGGTATCGTGGAGAGATGGAATCGAAACCGCTTGACGAACGTGTCCGTTCGACCGCCGACTCACGACCGAACGCCGAAAGCCCGCGTCGGCGCGGGCCTTACATCAGGTAGAACAGCGGGAACAGGAAGACCCAGACGATGTCGACGAAGTGCCAGTAGAGCCCGAAGTACTCCACTGGCGCGTGGTCCTCGAGGTAGGCGTCGATCGAGACGACGCGGTAGATCATGAACAGCGCGACCAGGAGCCCGAGGATGACGTGCAGGGCGTGGAGCCCGGTCGTCACGAAGTACAGCGAGTACTCGATGCCGCTGAACCAGTAGTGGCCGTCGGCGAACTTGCTGCTGTACTCGAAGGCCTTGACCCCCATGAACACGAGGCCGAGCAGGACCGTCGCGCTCAGCGCGCCGAGCAGTCCCTTCTTGTTCTCGCGCTCGGCCATCACGTGTGCGAGGATGACCGTGAAACTCGAGGTCAACAGGACGTAGGTGTTGAACAGGCCGGCGTTCGTGATGGCGTCGAGATGCCAGGAGTTCCAGCCCATGTAGATGCGCATGAAGACGTACGCCCCGATCGCACCACCGAAGACGACGACGTCCGAGGCCAGGAAGACCCAGACGCCCATCTTCTCGTTGCTGATCCCGCCAAAGGGCCAGCGTTCGGCGACCGCCATCTCGGGCGCGTCGAACTGCTCGCGACCGAACTGGAACAGCGTGATTCCGAGCAAGACGATGCCGACCACTACCAGGGCCGGGTAGATGATGTTCGGTTCCGGCGCGCCGTCCAGCGTGACGAAGTCGCCGACGTCCGGCTCCATGTTGGACTCGACGAACGAGAAGACGTACGGCGTGATACCGGTCAGCCCGAGGAAGAACGTGAAGGTCGCGACGCCGATACCGAACGGCCAGATACTGGCGTGGTCGGCGTGTTCCTCCTCGTGGGTCGCGCTCACCGCGTCGGTCGCCTCCTGTGCGACGCCGCCGTCGGTCGCGGTCGCGCTGTCGTCGACGAACTCGAGGCGGCCGCTGGCGTAACTGGGCCGGTCGGACCAGTTCTCGAGCGGTGGGGGCGACGGGATCGCCCACTCGGCGGTTCGCGAGTACGTCCACGGGTTATCGGGCGCGTCGGGGCCGGAGACCAGACTCTTCCCGAGCGTGAAGAACATGATCAGGAACGAGGCTCCGAACACGAAGGCGCCGACGGTCGCCAGCTGGTGGTAGAGCTGTGCGCTCTCGCCGTAGTGGAAGACGCGGCGGGGCGTCTCCCAGGCCATGAACATCGGGAAGTACAGCAGGTTGAACCCGACGAAGTAGACGGCGAAGTTGAGTTTCCCGAGTCGCTCGGAGTACATCTTGCCGGTGATCTTCGGCCACCAGTAGTAGAGGCCGCCGACCAGGGCCGTGACGCCCGAGACCATCACGTAGTGGAAGTGGGCGACGACCCAGTAGGTGCCCCGGAACTCGTAGTCGAGCACGACCGCGCCGAGGAAGACCCCGGTGATGCCGCCGAGGATGAACAACACGAGCGCGCCCAGCGAGAACAGGAACGGCGTCGTGAAGCGAACGCGGCCCTTGACCATCGTGTAGATCAGCGCGAAGACCATCAGGTCGAAGGGCAACGAGATCCCGATCGTCGTCGCCATGAACAGCGTCTTGACCGGGAGGTTGATCGTCGAGAGGAACATGTGGTGCATCCAGACCAGGAAGGACTGGACGGCCACCAGCACCATCGCGATGATGACCCACTTCCGGCCGACGAGTCGCCGCCCGGTGAACGTCTGGAACGTCTCGAACATGATCCCCAGCGCGGGGAAGAAGACGATGTACACCTCCGGATGGCCGAAGAACCAGAACAGGTGCGCCCACAGCAGGCTCGAGCCCTGATTCGTCGCGAAGTACTGCGTGAGGAACAGCCGGTCGACCGACAGCAACAGCAGTGCCGCCAGCAGGGCCGCGAAGGCAAACAGCATCATCCAGATCGTCAGTAGCCACGACCAGGAGAACATCGGCATGTTCCAGAGGCCGAGCCCCTCGGCGCGCGACCGGTGCATCGTCACGAGGAAGTTCACCGTCCCGATCGTGATCGAGATAATGAACAGCGTCAGTGCGAGTACCATCGCGTTACCGCCGGTCATCGCCTCCATCGCAGGGGTGTAGGTCGGGACGTTCAGCGGGGCGTACATCGTCCAGCCGCCGGAGAACGAGCCACCCTGGAAGAACGAGATTCCCATGAGAACGCCCGAGAACAGGTAGAACCAGTAACTCAGGGCGTTCAGCCGGGGGAACGCGAGGTCTTTCGCCCCGATCTGGAGCGGGACGAAGTAGTTCGCGAATCCGCTCGCGATCGGTGACAGGAACCAGAAGACCATTATCAGTCCGTGCCCGGAGACGGACTGGTAGTACTGGTCGTTCGTCAGCAGTCCGGTACCGCCCGACTGCCAGAGGTGAGCGCGGAATATCAGGGCGAGGAGGCCGCCGAACAGCAGGAAGAACATCGCCGTCGACAGGTAGAGGATGCCGACGTCCTTGTGGTTGGTCGTAACCAGCCACCGCTTGAGCGAGTTCATCCGCGGGAGGTCACTCATCAGTTCTCACCTCCGTCGTTCGTGTCGCTTGTATTGGCTTCGGTCTCGTTCATCTCGAGCGTGTAGGTTTCGTCGACCGGTCCGGTCATGTCGAACTGTTCTTCGACCGTCTCGAACTGCCCGTCGGTCGACTCGATCGTCACGTTGTACTGACCGGCCTGTTCGATGTCGGTGATCTCGATGGAACCGTTGTCGAACTCGTCGGCCGTGTAGGTCCGATCCTCGACGGAGTCGTTCTCCTGATGCTCGAGGGTCATCTCGTAGCCCTCGGTGACCCGGGATTCGTTTCCGTCGACCATGGTGAACTGCATCGTCAACTGCTCGTCCATCCACTGGTCGAACTCGTCTTGTTCCATGACCTCGAGCGTCCCGACCATCGAGGTGTGGTACTCGCCACAGAGTTCGAAACACTCGATCTCGGACTGACCCGGCTCTTCGGCTTCGAACCACGTCTCGTCGTACTCGCCCGGAATCGCGTCGGCTTTCACCCGTTGATCGGATATGCCGAACGCGTGCCAGACGTCGCCCGATGTCACTTCCAACCAGATCCGCTCCTCGGCGGGCACTCGCAGGGTCGACGTCGACTCGATCCCGTTCTCGTACTCGAAGTACCACGCGAAGCTCTCGCCGGTGACTTCGACCTCGAGCGACTCCTGCGTGTCGTCGCCGCCGGGATCCTCGACGTACAGGAGCATCCCGTACGTCCAGATCACTAGCGAAATGACGATGATGGCACTGATGCCGAACGAGAGAAACAGTTTCTTGCCGCCCTTTCCGCCCGTCGGTAACTCCCCGACCGATGGCAGATCCTCGTCGTCGCCCGCCGGCTCGCCGGTGTCGCGGTACTTGTACGCGTTGTACAAGACGTACGCGACGACGACGATGCCGACGAGCGTTCCGAGTCCGAGGAATACCAGGAAGATATTCTCGAACACGTCGACGCGGGTTCGCTGCATCGGTGCGATGAGTGCGCTGTAGAGTGTGTTCATCTCTTTTGAATGCCGGTTATATGTCGGAGGATGGTTGCTGGGGGCACTTATCTATTTGGAAACCGCCCGACTGATGCGGTCTGTCGGTCGCAACGTCAGATTCCCGCCTCGGTAGACGATGCGGGCGATACCTGTCCCGGTTCATCACTGTGGGGTTGGACCCCATGCCCTTTTTTCTGTCGCCGCCGGGTCGGGATCGTGTCCAGCCGTGTACATTTCACTCACCGAAGTAAATCCTTTGGCGAACCAGTTCGGCTCCGGTGTCGGGGGAAACGCGAAACGAAACCGGTCGAACCCGAATTCGACCGGTTCCGAGCGCGCCCGCGCTCACACGTCGACGGCCCAGACGCGACCCGTCGACGGTAGCCCGTACACCTTGAGGAAGACGTCGTCGAGAAACTGCGCGATCCGGTTCGGATCCGCTCTGGCGCTGATCCGAACGTTGACCCCTTCGGCCTCCTCGGGGCGGTGGAGATCGTCGATCCCGAAGGCGGGGAACTCCGCGAGGAGGGACTTCACCGACTCGAGTTCCCCGTCGGTACAGTCGAGATTGATCGTGCCGTCGCCGAACTGGATCCAGGGGGTACCCAGGTCGTCGGTTGCGTCGGCGTCTTTCATCGCCGATTCGCCGTCGGATTCGAGTGCGCTCTCGTCGGCCTCGAGGGTACAAAACGCGCTGTCGCGCTCGCGGTGGGCGGTGATGGCGTCGACGTACAGTTTCCGTCGCTCGGCTGGTTCGGCGGCGTCGAAGCGGGTCATACACCGATGGACGTGCCCGATTCTTTAAGCCTTTATGTGCCGCCCGTAAACGGTGGCGTATGGCACGGCCACGAATCCTGATCCTCGGTGCGCCCGGGGCAGGCAAAGGCACCCAGAGCGCAAAGATCACCGAGGAGTTCGGCGTCGATCACATCACGACCGGCGACGCGCTGCGGAACAACAAGGAGATGGACATCTCCGACATGGAGACCGAGTACGACACGCCCGGCGAGTACATGGATCGGGGCGAACTCGTCCCCGACGACGTCGTCAACGCGATCGTCGACGAAGCGCTCAGCCAGGCTGACGGCTTCGTCCTCGACGGCTACCCGCGGAACCTGGAGCAGGCCGAGGAACTCGAGGACATGACCGATCTCGACGTCGTCCTCTATCTCGACGTGAGCGAGGAGGAACTCGTCCACCGGCTGACCGGTCGGCGGATGGACCCCGAAACGGGCGACATCTACCACGTCGAGTACAACCCGCCGGAGGACCCCGAAGTCGAGGAACGACTCGAGCAGCGCGACGACGACACCGAGGAGACGGTCCGCGAACGACTGTCGGTCTTCCACGAGAACACCGAACCGGTCGTCGAGTACTACGAGGAGCAGGGCGACTTAGAGCGGATCGACGGCGAGCAGGCCCCCGACGCGGTCTGGGACGAGGTCAAAGAAACGATCGAAGACGCGGCGTAGACGGTTTCGCTCGGTTCGTTCGTCGCCGTCGTCCGGACGGCGACTTAGGTGTTTTCTACTTCGATCGTGTGTTTGGCGATGTTGAGATACGAGAGTTTCGGGGGTAAAACATACCCTTCGGGAGATATCTCGGGACTGAACGTCTCGAGCGATGGGTCGTACATCCCCTCCGGCGCGTTACTTTGAATATGGGCCGATGAGACGACGATCGAACCGTCCATGTCGCCGTTCGACTGAATCACGAGCTGTCCTTCCTTGTTGATGTAGTCGTTCGTCTCGTCGAACGTTCCGTCCCCCGGTGCGTACATGACCCCCTCGAAGTACGCCTTCCCGGTCCCGATGGCCATGTGGGTCTCCGACGTTCCGTACACTTGCAGTTGCTCCGAATCGACCTCGCCGCTCGTACACGGAGCGACACACATCTCGCCGTTCCCGCCGTCGACGTGCATCCCGTCTTTCACATAGATCTGGAGGGCGTGATCTGTGCCGGGTTGGTCCCAGTTTTCGACGGTTAAGCTACCGCCGTCTACGATGAGTTCCTCCTCGACTACGAGCGTCGCGTTACCGTCCTTGAGGTCGAACGTCAATTCGTCACTGATCGTAGCGCTTTCGGCGTAGTAGGTGCCGCTCGTCGCCGTATCCCCGACGTCGCTCAGATCGGTAACGCTATCGTTGTCTTTCATCTCCGAGACCATCCGGTTGATCATCGGGTCGAGCGCCGGTGGGATCTCTCCATCTTTTTCGACTATATCGACATCCTCCGTGTCTCCCGACACGTTTCCGGCAACGATCCCCTCCTCGAAGGTTCCTTCCGCAATGTCCATTCTGCCGAGTTCGACGCGAAGGGTATCCTGTTCGCCCTCACTACAGGTTTCCTGTACCGCTTTGCCGTTGATCTGGTTGGTCTCCTCCTCGAAGTACGTCTGCCAACCGACGCAGTACTCGCTGGTGATGTTGACCCGTATCGGACTCTCTTCGATGTAGGTCGAATCCGTATACTCCGTGTGTCTTGACGATCGCCCCCTTCTCTCCTGCGTCGAATGTCATCGATCGTGATGCGTCACCATCAGCGGCGACGGTCGCCATTTGCTGGCTCATCTCTACGAACGACTGCTCGATGTGTTCGGTTTCGGCCCGTTGTTCCGTGCTGGTCATGACGTCCCCCGAAACGAGGAGAATACCGACGCTGATCGTCGCGACCATCCCGATCAGCAGTACGAGGCCGAGTATCGCGCTCTGGCCCCTTTTTGACGGATCGGACGGTCCGTCAGCTCTTCGCGAGTCCATTTATACACTCTCCCCGTTCGGGAAACCTTATGATAAAACGTTCGACCGATCAAACCGTTTATCTCGGTTCGAACCCGGCGAACGGAGTCGCCGATACGTCGGCGTGACTCACCGATCGCCGGGAGCGACGCACCGAGACCGTAGTCGGCAGTTCCCGAACCGGGAACGGAGACGGGAGCGGACTGATCGGTCGACCGATCGCCGATCCGACCTCACGGGAGTACCGAAGAAAAACACTTGTATAGCCGACGTGCTCTAGCCCAACCAGATGACGCGTACAGCCGAAAAGATCGACGCCCTCGTCCGCGAGGATTCCTCGATGGCGGCGGCCCTCGAGGCCATCCGCGAGGAAGCCGACAGGAACGGCGGCGAGGTTCAATGGGCCGACGTCAGCGACGACCTGACGAGCGGACAGTGGGGGCGATTGATCGAAAAAGGCGTGCTAGTCGACGGCGACGACGGCTTCGAGATCGCCGACCGCGAGGCCTTCGACCGGGCGCTCGACGGCGATGGCGACGGCGGGAGCGCGGCCGCCGACATCGAGATCGACGCGGAGGAATCGAGCTGGTCGCAGTGGGACAAACTCGCCGGCGTCGGTGCGTTACTACTGATGCCCGGCTACTGGTTCGACTCGATCCGCAACGTCGTCGGGAGTACGCTCGACCTCGCGCTCGGGCCGCTCGACGCGGCGCTGCCGTTTTACGCCGTGATCCTCTCGGTCGCACTGATCACCGGCCTCTACTCCTCGCTGCTCCAGGCGAACCTGATGAACCCCGAGATCATGGGGAAGTATCAGGACCGGATGAAGGCCGTCCAGGAGGAACAGAAGGAGCTCCGACAGGAGAAAAAGGACGCGGAGGAACGCGGCGCGAGCGAGGCCGAGATCGAGCGCCTCGAGAACGAGATCGAACGCGCGCGCGAAGAGCAGATGGAGGCCATGGCCGACAACCTCGGGATGTTCAAAGAGCAGTTCCGACCGATGGTCTGGATCATGCTCTTTACGATCCCGATGTTCCTGTGGATGTACTGGAAGATGTCCGGCGGGATCAGCGGCCAGATGGTCGTCATCCCACTCGCCGGCGAGGTCTCGTGGGGCTCGCGCTTGCAGGGGTTCATCCCGGTGTGGCTCTTCTGGTACTTCCTGTGTTCGATGGCCTGCAACCAGCTCATCCGGAAGGCGCTGGACATCAACATGTCCCCGTCGTAGCCCGTCGACGCCTCGCTTCGGATCGAACGGTCGCCGCCGTCGGAATTCCGCCGACAGCGGAGACGAAAAGTCTCATTAGTACCACCCTCCCCAGATAAGGTATGTTACTCACCGTCTCCGGCCCGCCGGGCAGCGGGAAGAGTACGACCGCGGAGCTGCTCGCCGACGCCTTCGATCTCGACCACGTCAGCGGCGGCGACATCTTCCGCGAGCTCGCCGACGAGCGGGGGTATACCCCGCTCGAGTTCAACAAACTCGCCGAGGAAAACGACGAGATCGACCGCGATCTCGACCGGCGACTACGAGAGATCGCCGTCGAGGAGGACGACCTGGTCCTCGAGTCGCGCCTCGCCGGCTGGCTGGCCGGCGACCAAGCCGACTTCCGGTTCTGGCTCGACGCGCCGGCGCGGGTCCGCGGCGAACGCATCGCCGAGCGCGAGGACAAGGACCCGGCCCGAGCGACGGAGGAGACGAAGGCCCGCGAGGCCAGCGAGGCCCAGCGCTATCAGGAGTACTACGGTATCGACATTCGGGACCTGACGATCTACGACCTGTCGGTGAACACGGCCCGCTGGGAGCCCGAGGCGGTCCTCGACATGCTCGTCACCGCCGTCGAACGCTACGCGGCCGACGGCGACGAGGGGAAAGCGCGCGTCGACCTCGAGAACGGCTTCGAATGAGTCTCCGTGGCCCACCGGCGGCGCGGTCGCCCGCCGAGTTGCTCACCTTCGGGGTCGTCAACCTCGACAAGCCGCCCGGCCCGTCCTCCCATCAGGTCAGCGGGTGGCTCCGCGACGCGGTCGCGGAGCGGCTCGCCGATCGCGGGGCCGGCGCGACGATCGACCGCGCCGCCCACGCCGGGACGCTCGACCCCAAAGTGACCGGCTGCTTGCCGATCATGCTCGGCGATGCGACCCGCCTCGCACAGGTGTTTCTCGAGGGGGCGAAGGAGTACGTGGCAGTCCTCGAGTGTCACGCGCCGGTGCCGGCCGACGCGGAATCGGTCGTCGCCGAGTTCGAGGGGCCGATCTACCAGAAGCCGCCGCGGAAAAGCGCCGTCACGCGCCGCCTGCGCGTGCGAGAGATCTACGACCTCGAGGTGCTCGAGGCCGAGGAGCGCCGGCTCCTGTTGCGGATCCGCTGTGAGAGCGGGACCTACGTCCGCAAGCTGTGTCACGATCTGGGGCTGGCGCTCGGCACCGGCGGTCACATGGGCCACCTGCGCCGGACCGCCACCGACCCCTTCGACGATCGGACGCTGCACTCGGCCCACGACTTCCTCGACGCGCTGGCCTTCTGGGTCGAGGACGACGACCCCGAACCGCTCTACGACGTCGTCGACCCCGCCGAACGCATCCTCGAGGGGATCCCCGGCGTCGTGGTCGCGGAGTCGGCCGCCCGCGAGATCGCGCAGGGCGCGCCGGTCTACGGCCCCGGCGTCATCGAGGCCGACGACGGGATCGAGCAGGGAGCGCTGGTCGCCTGTTACACGCCCGACGACGCGGCGGTCTGTCTGGGCGAACTCGTCGCGAGCCCGGACGCCGACGAGGGCGTCGTCGTCGACCTCGAGCGGGTGCTGGTCTAGGGTACCGCGTCCCGCACCGCTTTCGAAACGACACCCTTAAACGGCAGACGGCCATCGGTTCACGTGCGGGACCGTGGGGTAGTGGTATCCTCTGCGGATGGGGTCCGTAGGACCCGAGTTCAATTCTCGGCGGTCCCACT
>SDGW01000468.1_pt1 | contig 16864 bp, 12 predicted proteins | sample 2873831 | NCBI WGS metagenome assembly SDGW01 (sample SAMN08132700, study PRJNA421101) | hypersaline lake metagenome | isolation source: celular fraction 0.22 microns magnesium sulfate-rich crust from ephemeral... | place: Spain: Penahueca Lagoon, Toledo | collected 2011-07
CCATAGTCGGTGAAACTCATCGCTTGGAACATGATTCCCTGAAGATGCTCGTCCTCTATCAGGTTGTCACGCATCCGCCGCCAAACGCCGCCCGAATTGACTGTTGTCCCCCCAATAAGATTGATAACGGGGAATAGAGCCGGAGTATCAACGGGGCCATGAGGAATATCTAGAGTTCCAAGTCGGCCATATCCATCTTCACCAACTGCTTCAACCCGGAACTCGCTCATTCGTCGTTGTCTGTATCAGTGGACCACAGATATTCGCTTCGCTGTCTCCCGAACTGATCCTCGGAATTAGTGACAAGTCTTATGCCCTCAGGATCGATACCTCGGGTATGCCGAATCTACTGGTTCAATCGTGCTCTCAATCGAAAAACGAGGTGAGTGATCCAACGCCGGCGTTCGATGTCTACTCGGGTTATTTCTATCGAATACTAAAGAAGGCGATTCGGACTGGGGAGTTTCGGGAGGATACGGACATCGTAATCCTCTCTGCGAAGTATGGGATTCTCGAGGCGGATGAGCCCATCACGGCCTACGATCAGATCATGTCAGAAAACCGTGCGGAAGAGCTGAACGAGGACGTTGTTGATTCTATCGAGAGTGCAGTCGATGCCGGAGGGTATGACCGAATCGTCCTGAATATGGGGAAGACGTACCGACAGAGCCTCGCAGGGCTCACCGACCAGATCACTGTTCCAGTGGCCGAGATCGAAGGAGGCGGGATCGGTGAGAAGGGCGGAGAACTACATCAGTTTATCCGGGGCGATGACTCTGTGCCCACCGTGGTGAACGATGTCTGAGCCTCGGCAGCGTCTTACTGGCAGTGGCGGAGCAGACTACGAGTTAGTGGACTCTGCTGGCCAAGCTCGACGCGGTAATCTCACTGTAAACGGTGTCGAGATGGAAACGCCGAATCTGATGCCCGTCATAAATTTCTACGGCGGAGGAACTGAAGCGTCGATGTACGGCGGGGGCATCCATCGGACGATGAAGGAGTTCATGACGGGGCACGAAGCGATCGGCGGGGGCGACTTCGATGAGTATTTCGACTGTGCGATGAGCTCGGTTGCCTCACTCACGGACTACAACATCACACACGAACGATATCAGGACTACATCTCTGCACCAATCAAGCAGCGAGAGTCGTTCGAGGGGTTCTCTGGAGCGCTATTTATCGACTCGGGTGGGTTTAAATTTCTAGACAGTAACGAACTGGACGGGAGTAATTTCGAAGTGGAGATCGACCAGCAGAAGGTCTACGAGATACAGCAGAAGATGGGTGCAGATATCGTCGTCAACCTCGATCGCCCGATCGCCCCCGGGGATAGTTACGAAACACGGATAGAGAAGGCTGAGCGAACGGCCGAAAACATCGCCGAGTTCCTCGACCTCTCAGAGGGGAGTGAAAACGCTCGGTTCCTCACCCTCCACGGGTATAACTACTCGATGCTGGAGACGTTCTTCGAAGTAGTCGAGGAATATGTGCCTCTGGACACACTGCACGAGGAGTTTGACGGGATGGCGCTCGGAAGTCTCGTCCCGATAAAGGACAACAAGGAGAAGCTCATTACGGCAGTGCAAGATTGCCGGATGGTGTTGAATGATCGGGGGTTCGAGGATCTCCCGCTCCACGTGCTGGGGATCTCCTCGGGAGCAATTCCACTGCTAGCGGCTGTCGGAGCAGATACTTTCGATTCGTCGTCCTATCTTCATTCCGCCATCAACGGGAAATACGTCACTTCGCTCGTTGGCTCAGAACCGCTCGACGACGTCGATTTCGCAGACTGCAACTGCCCGGTGTGTTCCGATCCAATGCTCGTCAGCCGAATGAACGGGAACGTGGAGTACCAGAAGGACAAGCTGGGTCCCGTCGCCATGCACAACCTCATTATCCAGAAGCAGGAAGTCGCACGAGTCAGAGAGAGCATCTCGGAGGAAGGAACGGAGGGCCTCATCGACTACCTCGAATCGGAGATTGGTATCGACAAAGCAATGCGGTCGCACGCGCACCGTGTGGTTAACGAGTCTCTCGGAGGGTATTTTTAATGGACGAAACAAAGTCACCAAAGGTCAACGAAGTCAACGAGTTTCTCGAGATTGCGAGCGACTTCGAGGACCCTCTCGAAGTAATTCGGGAGTCTCTGTCGAATAGCTACGACGCGAATGCGAGCGATGTCCTCATCGAGATTAACCAACGCCCCGATGGATCAGAGATCGTTATCGACGACGACGGAGAGGGGATGGATCGAGAGGACTTGGAGTCGTTCTTCGACCTCGGTAACTCCACGAAGGGTGGAGAAGGCGACGACTCGATCGGCTACAAAGGACACGGGACCAAGATCTTCTACAAGAGTGACCGAATCGAGGTGAACACGGTCTCCGACGGGACGAACACCAGAGCGGTGATGGAGAAACCGTGGGAGAAGCTCAACGACGGGGTTCTACCAGAGTACCACATTAGCCAATCGGAGACCAGGGAGGGTGAACAGGGCACTCGAATTCGAATTACTGGCTTCAAATCGGGGCGAGGGTTCGAGCCGTCGTCACTGACGTACAACAAGGTCGAACATTATCTGAAGTGGAAAACGCTCGCCGGGTCTACGGCACACTTCTTCACCGACGACTTCCACGAGATCGACATCACGGTTCGACTAGGCGATCAGATCGACGATCTTCGCGACGAGCTCTCGACGAACAATAAGCTGGAGTTCCCCGAGGAACAGCTGGAGCCTGGCGATGGCGAGTTCCCAGAGTCCCGGATGTGTAAGCACTATGACCCCCGGGAAATCGATGTCGTAGCCGACTCGGGTGAGGAGACGACTCTCCAGATCGTCGGGATGGTCGGCGGGAAGGGAGCTCGGGATGAACTGCCGACATACGGCCGCCATTCCGCCCAGTTCGGCATCTGGCTCGCAAAGGACCATATCAAGGTAGAACGGCTCAACGAGGTCATCTCCCACGACAACGAGTTCATCCATTTCCTGTTCGTCGCGAACTCTCAAGATATCGAGCTCTCCGCGAACAGGGAGAAGATCCGGAACAAATCCAGCCCGATCTATCAGGCGATCGAGGAGCAACTCGGATACTATCTGTCCAAGATTTCCAGCGACCCGTGGTTCAAGGACTACCTCGAGCAACGCCGGATTGCGGAACTGAACCGGAAAGCGGAGTCCCAAGAAGCGTCTATTAGTGAACGAAAAGAGCAGATTCGTTCACGACCCAGCTTCACGCCAACCAATAAGTCAGAGGTCATTCTCGGCCTGGAGCGCTCGAACCGCATCTCTGAGAACAACGATCTGACAGTCGAGAGCTTCAGCCCGGGTGCAGACGTGAATACGATTCTCCGCGATGGTGATCGGCTACGGGCTGCCTCGGTCCACCAGCAGTTGACCGGTCACTTTGAAGACGATAAACCACTCGAGAGCATCTCTCGGATCGTCTGCTGGGAGATCGGCGACCGTGACCAGCTACGCCAGATCGAGAGGGATGGGTATCACAACGGCCAAGTAGAGTTCGACTTCGAGAAAGGAATCGTCCGGTATAAGCAGGGCATGCGGACGAGGCAGATCGTCATCGTGAACGTCGAGAAGAGGCTACAGTCGAAGCAAACGTCGATCACCGCCACGAGCGACTGACCACCTTCGAGCCTCCTATCGACTGTTTATCGGCAGCAGAACAGGTATATACTCGAAGGGGTAAGCGGCACCCAATAACCAGATTACTCGATGTCTGAATTTGAACCACCAGATTGGATCGAACCCCGGCCCTACCAGCAGGATGCGATACGAAGCTGGCTACAGGCAGACGGGAAGGGAATCCTCCGCATGGCCACGGGGACTGGGAAGACCATCACGTCGCTACTCGGTGCCTCACACGTCTCATCGAGTCTCGAGGGAAAACTCGTCCTCGTCGTCGCAGTTCCGTATCAACATCTCGTCGATCAGTGGGCTGCGGATTTGGCAGGTTTTGGGGTCGATCCGATCCTTGCGTACCAGTCTCGACAGAACTGGCAGCCACGGTTGGAACGGGAGCTCCTCGAGTTCAACAACGGTATTCGTGACACCTGCGTCGTAGTAACGACACATCGAACCCTCTCGATGGAGTCTGCCCGGCGGACGTTGAAACGGGCGAACGGGCGACTGATGCTCATCGCCGATGAAGTTCACCATCTCGGCGCGAACCATACTCAACAGGCCCTAATGGATGAGTTTACGCTCCGGCTCGGGCTATCGGCGACGCCGGAACGGTGGTACGACGAAGAAGGAACCGCCGACCTACACGAGTACTTCGGGGGAACAGTCTTCGATTACGGACTCGAGAAAGCAATCGAGTCCGGATTCCTCTGTGAATACTACTACATCCCGCATATCGTGGAGCTCCAAGACGACGAGATGCAGGTGTACATGGAGCTCACTGAGAAGATTGGGAGAATGATGGCCCAACGGGGCGGGAAGAGCGACTTCGAGTTAGACAGCAACCAAGCGCTCCAGACAGCGTTGTTCAAGCGAGCGCGGCTCATCGGAACGGCACGAGAGAAGCTTAACTTGCTCATCGGCTTGTTTGATCGGCAAACCGACCGGAGTCACTCACTGGTGTACTGTAGTGATGGAGCGACCGGGATCGACGAGGAAGGGACTCGACACGTCGATCACACTACGGAGCGACTCCGATCGGAATGTGGGCTGTCGGTCGAGCGATTCACTGCTCGGGAGGATCAAGAAGAGCGAGAACAGCTATTGGCGGAGTTCGAAGCCGGTGATATCGAGGTTCTCACCTCGATTCGATGTTTGGACGAAGGCGTCGACGTCCCAGCGACACGAACGGCCTACCTACTCGCCAGCACGTCGAACCCACGTCAGTACGTCCAGCGGAGGGGACGGATCCTCCGTAAGCATGCGGACAAGAAGTTCGCAGTAATTCACGACTTCATCACGATCCCGGACACGAGCCGGCATCCGGAGCTGCTATCCGACGATCGCTACGATGCCGAACGAACGCTCATCCAAAAGGAGCTAGAGCGAGTTTCCACGTTCGCGCAGTCAGCGATGAACCATCCTGATGCAGATGTTGACGGTGTCCCCACGAGCGATCGGTCCCTCCAGGAGGTCAAGCGGCGGTACGAGCTACTTTCCACCTAACGCAATGCGGCCGAGCGGGCTTTCCGTCATCCTTCGGTTGGGGGATTCGTGACGGACTGAAGCTGTGGCGCACGATTAACATTTATATTGAAGGGTCCGTCATCCAGAGTGATGAGTGGATCTGAGATGGACAGTGATGGCATTCAAGAGACAGATGTGGACCTGGACGAGGGAACACTCCGCCAGATCCGTGAGCGCGTTCTTCAAGCTGAGAAAGAGAAGCTCAACCTAGCGTTGCCTCGTGGGATCAACAACGAGATCGAGGAGATTATCGAGGAAGAGGTTCGGTAGATGGAGCTTCGTACTCTTCGTCTCCAGAACTTTCGGCAGTTCGAGGACGAGTCGATTACGTTCGCGACCGAAGACGGGAAGGGAGTTACTGTCGTCCACGGCTCGAACGGGGCAGGGAAAACGACACTTCTGAACGCATTTACGTGGCTGTTCTACGACGACGTCGGTTTCGATGACGGGACAGACCGACTACCGAACGAAGGTGCGGTCGTCCAAGCTCGCCCAGGTGAGCAGCTCTCTGTCGCAGTCGAACTCCGGTTCAATCACGAAGGTCAGGAGTTCAATGCTCGGCGTGAAGCGAGCTACGAGAAGCAGTCTGCCGGCGACTTCAGCGCTGAACTCGTAGATGCAGATCTCACGGTAGAGATTCGCCAGTCCGGGACGTGGAACGAGGTCGGAAACCCGTCGAATCGTCTAGATCAGATCATTCCGGAGCGGCTGAGCAACCTCTTCTTCTTCGACGGGGAGGACATTAAGGAGCTAACCGGATCCGGAAATCAGGATCGTGTGCAAGAAGCGATTCAGAACATCATGGGGCTCACGATTCTGGAACGCTCGACGAGACACCTAGACACCGTAGCGGATCGGTTCGAAGACCAGGTCGAAGAGTCGGCGAGCGACGAACTTGCATCCCTAATTAACGAGAAGCGAGCGGTCGAAGAGCAGATTGAGAAACTCGAGCGTAAGCACGAAGACACGACCCGGGCAAAGGAGCGGGTCAAGACAGAGATCGGCGATATCGAGCAGAAGCTGGAACGTCTCGACGAGAGTGCCGCGCTTCAAGAGCGCCGGGAAGAGTACCGCGAGGAACGGCAGCGTCAGGAAGACCGCCTCGAATCGCTTAACGAGACGATCCGGAGCGAAATCAACGACAACGGGTTAGTCCCCCTCGCGATGCCGCTACTACAGGACACCGCGGAGGAACTCGACGAGATGCGAAAGGAGGGAGTCATCCCCTCAGAGTTGAGTAACTCGTATATCGACTCACTGCTGGAGTCCGGTCAGTGTATCTGTGGTCGACCGCTGGAGCCGGAGACGGATCACTACCGGCAGATTGAGGCGATGAAAGGCGAGGCTGTCGCGGATGGCGTCGAACAGAGTTCCCTTCGCATCATCGGCCATCTCAATCAGGTATCCGACATGGAGTCGGAGTTCTTCGAAACCACCGACGAACTCGTTGCCGAACGAAAGGAGGTCCACGAGGATATTGATGAGTGGACGGAGAAAATCGACGATATTAGCTCCGAGCTCCAAGGGATGGACCAGACGACCGACACGGGTGAGTCGGTTAGTGATCTCGAAGCAAAGCGTGAGGAGAAGGTGTCCGAACGGGAGGAGCTAATCAATAAGCTCGGACGGATCGAACAGCAGATCGAGGAGAAGCAAGAGGAGGTCGGTGAACTGGAAGCTTCGATCGACGAGCAGCGTGACGAGCGCGAAGAAGCGCTGCTCGCGAAACGTCGCCAACGGGCAGCAGAGGAAGTGAGCGACGAACTGGATACCGCGTTCGAGGGGCTGAAAGACCAGGTGCGGCAGCTCTCGAACCAGAAGATCAAAGACACGTTCGGGGAGATCGCTCGGAAGGATCTAACCGCCGAAATCAACGAGGATTTCGAGCTCAAGATCCGACAAGATGTTCAGGGCGAGCAGTCCGAGGTGGCCAAATCGACCGGTGAAACGCAGATTACGAGTCTCGCCTTTATCGGAAGTCTCGTCGACATCGCTCGTGATCAGTACGAAGCGAATTCCGATTCGGAGTACTTCACCGGCGGCATCTACCCGCTCGTTATGGATTCGCCGTTCGGCGCACTGGACAACGAACACCGTCGTGAGATCGGCCGCCTAATTCCGACGCTCGCGAATCAGGTCGTCGTGTTCGCCACCGACTCACAGTGGAACGGGCCCGTCGAGGAGGAGATGGCCCCCTACATCGGGGAGCAGTACTGGCTCGAGTTCCACGAGGGCGAGGGGAAAAACGAGTATCCACGAACACAGATTCGGACAGGAAAACAGGCGGTGAGGGGTGACTAACGATGGGAAAACCAATCATCACATATCGGAAGAGCGACCTCTATGACCGCGTCGTCGACGAGTATGAGGTATTCGGAAGTTCCTACGACTTCCTCATGTTTCTCGCGATGGTCGGGTACCGAGAGGACAACCCGAAGCGCAACAACTACAGAGGCGACCGAGACGATGGGACTCGAGGGGAAATCGGGCTCCAGAACGTCTATTCGAACGAGCTCTATCGGGTCTTGATGTCGTCATTAGCGTTCCACGACACGGATCAACCCGAGGCACTCGTCGATTCAGGCAAGCAGATGAAGATCTTAGCACAGTATGCCGCCGGCGGGCTGGAGATTGCCGAAAACGAGTTCGGGCATACTGCTGGTGACCCCACTGATGCAATCCTCAACTACATCAAGGAGAGCCGAAACCCTGACCAAGACTACGGCGGAGAGCTGGGCAGAATCGTCGAAAGTTTCGACGATCAGATGATGGGTGGGAGCTCCGACTGAGAGCCACCGTAAATGCCCACGCTTCACCTTCAGTCGCCGGCAGCAACGACTTCTTCACGGTTCAGTCGTAGGTGTTCACGAGATGACTGAGCCGGTCTCACTCCGTGAATCGACGCCGGCAGAGCTTGCGTTCTATCTCGCTGGCGAAGTCCCGGTTCCGCTGGCACGCCTCGCCGAAGCCTACGAATACTCCCCGGAGACAGTCGAACGGCTTCTTCGCGACCGGCTGGATACGTCGGTGTCGATTGACTCCACCGGGTTCGTACAGCTGACTGAAAAAGCACGCCGGCCAATCGGGAAGGTTGCTAAGCCCAAGCTCGCTTCGGCGCGCGATCAGTTGGAGGAAGGGCGCTCCCTCAGAGACAACGGCGACCACAAAGCTGCTGCCGACTACTTCGAGAGCGCGGCGGCTACTCTCGGGATGCTTCGTTCACGCTTCGAGGCGGCCAACTACACCCCCAAAAACCTGAACCAGCTTCATGCTGCTTCGAAGCGACTCCACGACGACTCTCGGCGCGAAGTCGCCAAAGACACTATCAACTACAACCTCATCAAAGCCCGCGGGAAAATCAGAGATGGGGAGCGCGAATCCGAGGGAACGGTCGTCCTCGAAGAAGACGACTATCAGGCTGCAACAGCGGCTCTGAGGGCAGCTATCGAGACCGCGCAGACGTACAACGATGACCGACTGTATGCGGACAGCCCGGCACTATCGACGGACTCTCTCGAAGAGAAACTATCGTCAATCGCGTCAGCGTCCGGGACGACGGCCGACCAGAGGGAGAGTTCGCTCTCGACCGCGAGTGGCTCCGTCGATCGGTCTGAGGAGGCGTCGACGACGGATACAGAATCGGAGAGTACGCCCAGTAGCGGACCGAAACCCCCATCGAGCGAATCTACAGACGATGCTCCCTCGCAAGGGCACCCACGACTGTCAGAGAGTGCGTTCGAGACCTCCTGGGAATCCATCCCGAACAACGAGCGACTCGATGGGCAGTTCCTGTTCAAGGTCGAGTCGGTCGCCGTTCCGAAAGGCGACAAAAAGGACTACACCATCAAGGGTACCGATCGGCACGGAGAGGAGATTTCGATAGACATCTGGAAGACCCACAAGCTACAGATCGACTGGCAGGCGAGTCACTGGTACGCACTCGAGCACTCCCGAGGGTCAGTATGGACGAACAAGAAAGGCCAGACGAACAAACGGCTGAGCAGTACGAGCGACCTGACAGCGATCGAACTCGGCGACGACTTCTCACCGGCCTCACAGACGGGAGAACGGACCGACTCGAAGCCGGACATCAACCCCCCGAAGCGGTCTAAACGCGATCAGGACTCAGTTAGCGGTGAGACGAGTGGCCCGACTGCCCAAGACGAGTCGTCACCAACCGAATCGACGACGACTCGCGAGGAGGAAACTACTGAGTCGAGCGGTATATTCGACGACATCGTCGACGAGTTCGAGGAGCTGTAGATTCCCTCGGAAGTAACTCCCGAGGCACTTGCCCGTTCATCCGTCGATCCACCCGTCTTAGCAGTTTATAGGCGATCAATCGTCTCTGTGGTGTGCACTATGGACACCCACGTGACCTTCGTCTTGGACTCCTCCGGCTCCATGCAGTCGATCCGGAAGGACACCATCGGGGGCTTCAACTCGTTCCTGCAAGAGCAGCAAACGGAGGAAGGGGAAGCGACCGTCTCCCTGTACGAGTTCGATTCAGATGTCGACCGCCTCTATCGAGGGCGCTCGATCGAGAACGCACCCAAACTGACCGACGGGACCTACATGCCCGGTGGGAGAACGGCGTTGTACGACGCACTCTATACCGGCATCACGGAGACGGCAGAGTTCCTCATGGACGGGGATTCGGACTGGTCTCCGGAGAACGTCATCGTCGTCGTTCTGACTGACGGGCAGGAGAACGCCTCGGAGACGTCGCAGGCACGCGTCCGCGACCTCGTGACGACACACCAAGACGAGTACGGCTGGGAGTTCCTGTTCATCGGCGCGAACCAGGATGCGACGCTCTCCGCTTCGAAAGTCGGGATCGACGAGGATCGATCGCTGAACATGAACCACTCCGGTGACGGCGCACAAGCCGCGTATGACTCTGCGTCCGAGCGGATCAGCGACGCACGCAGCACCGGATCGACCGGTGGGTTCAACGACGAAGATCGGGAGCGCCAAGAGAAGACGGGCGGGTCAGAGAACTAACCCAGCACCCGGACAGCGCAGGACGACCCAGTACGCTTTCTCTCGGCGTTGCTCGTTTTCGAGGGGTATCCACCACTCTTGTGGAAGATCGACGACACGGCGTGCCTGCAGAGCGCTACCCCACTGTCTGATGGGGGCCCGAATCCCCGGAGTCGTCGCCCGTCGACGCTTCCCGTTGGAGAGTTAGCCACATCTCACGGAACCCCCGGCTGTGAAGAGCGGTCGACGAGGGCACGTGGCTGACCTTCCTCAGTCGAAGTAGCCGGTGTAGACCTGCACGTCGACCGTTCGATCGTTCAGCTCGGGCACTTCATCGGCGGTGAGCTCGGTCGTCGCTGCCGGCTGCTCCCCTGCGATGAGCGTCTGGTAGAGCTGCTTCCACGCCTTCTGTTGCTCGTACTTCTGTGGGTCGTTACTGACCGCACGGAAGAGCGATTTGGAGACGACGATGAACAGCTTCCGCTTCATTCGGCTCGCACCGACGTTGAAGCGGTTCGCGTCGAGCAAGAACTCGGAGAGTTGGTTCACGTAGCCTTGGTTGCTCGCGGTCATCGCGAGCGCCATCACGTCTCGTTCTCCACCTTGGAAGCGTTCGACAGTGTCGACGCCGAGGTCGATCTGATCCCGGAGACGTCGACGCATCAGTCGGAACGGGACGACGACGCCACCCGTGAGCTCGTCGTCCGCCGGTTCCTCGCGAACGAGCGATAGCGGCTCGAGGACACGTTCCGTGAGGTGTGCCTCGACCGGGCTATCCTTCGTGTAGACGCTATCGTCGTGGAGGAGGACGGTAACGCGACTCTCCGGCTCGAGAGCGGCGTTGAGCCACGCGGGGAGATCGTCGCCACGAACGTCCGGGATCTGGTGTCCCGGTGCCCCCGACTCGAGTTGGATGTTGTCTTGGTGGTAGAACAGCTCGGTTTCGAACCGAGCCATCGCCGGCGGGAGCCGGTACGTCGTCTTGAGTCGGTCCATCGGGAGGACCGAGTCCTTGTCGTGCCACGTCGGCGGCTCTCGGTCGAAGCGCTCGAAGTTGCTGTCGTCGTCGCCGCGCAGGAACCGCACGAAGTCCAGCGCAGAGACCGCGGGCGTGTTCTCTTCGATGGTCTGTCGATCTTCGGCCTCCCAGTCGTGTGCCTGAATCGGCTGCATCTGCCGGTGGTCGCCGACCAGTAACAGCTGCTTGTCCTGCTTGAGGAACGCCCCCGCGAGGAACAGCAGCGGGAGGTCCATCATACTCGCCTCGTCGATGAGGAGGAAGTCGAACAGTCTCGACCGGCCATCGGCCATGAACTCCTCGGCCGAATCGGCGTCTTCGTCGATCGACCACCGGACGCTGTTCACGAAGTTCCGGAGCGTCACCGGTGTGGTGAACACGATCAGGGGGCCCGGCGAGGTGCTCGCGAGCACGTACTGCTCGAACAGCGCCTCGAGTTCTTCCTGGTCGTCGTAGTAGTGATACTCGCGAACGTTGTCGGGGAGGTCACCCGTCGGCTCGTCCGAGCGAATGCGGACGAGCACCGCATCCTCGAGCGTACCGCCCTTGGCGAGTCGTTCCTGTCCGTCGGCAACAGCCCCCGCAATCTCGTCGACGGCCGTGTTCGAGTGTGCCGTCGCGACGCCTGCGAAGGCGTTCGACTCGTCCGCGTAGGCTCGCGAGAGAATTGCCGGCGTCGACGCGTAGGCGGTCTTTCCCGTTCCCGGTGGTCCCTGCAGCGCCGCAACAGTGTGGTCGATCTGTGTCGCGAACGACCGCTGGTCCCGGTTCGTCGACTCCGGCATGACGCGGTCGAACTGATCGACGAGCGATCGGGTGTCCTCCGGATCGAACTGTGGGGTGTCTCGGACGAGTGCGTCCTCGATCTCGTCTTCGTAGACGTTGACCAAGCGGTTGTGAACGTCGTTCTCGGTCGCGTTCTGGAGTGCGTGGTTCGCCCGATGGGCGACGAAGTCGTCGAGTGCCGTGTCGAGAACGTACTTCTGTCCCTCCTCGATATACTGGCGGTTGTACGCGTCGTCCTCCATCGTCGTCCAGCCGACGTGATTGGGCCTGAACGGCTGCTGGGCTTGGTTCACCTGCCAGTTGAGCGAGACGTGTAGCGTCCCCGACTCCGTGTCGACGTCCGTCAGCAAACCCAGAACCTGATTCGTAATCTCTCTCGGAGTATTCACATCCTCTCGGAGCGTGCCGTCGTCGTCGCGAGTGAGCGGCGTCATCACGACGAAACTCCCCGCTTCGAGCGCGAGGGGTGTGTCGGCTTGGGTCCCATCGTCAGTTCCGCCACCAAGTGATCGGAGAAGTGACCCCTCCAGCCACGTTCGTTCCTCGTCCTCGTCATCGGACTCGATCGGCGGTGTGGCCACCTCGAAGGGAAGCGCGTGGCCGGACGAGACCCGCTCGCTCAGCGGTGTTCGATAGCGAGCGACCAGATCGCGCCGCGAGGCACCGAACTCGAGATCTTGATACTCCAAACACGTCGACTGGAGCGCGGAGACGCCGAGGGAGTTCTCCCGGAGGTCAGCGAGATTGAGCGACTCTTTGCTCATTCCGGCGTCCTTATCCCGAATCGAGCGCTCGACGTGCTCGTAGGCGTTACAGACGGCATGAGCGCCATCGACGATATCCTCGAGGTCGACTCGTGGCGAGTCCTCCCCGGCGTGATGTCGATACTGGACGATTCGCGATTGCGTCTCAGTATCATCGGCCAACTCCGTCCGGAGCAGGTCGAACTCCTCGCTCGCGTAGAGATACTCGAGCGGGAGGACGTCCTGATGGCGACCGACGACGGGGTACGACTGGCCGAGTCGGTCGCTTGGCACCTGAAGCCCGTTACTGAAGTCGAGCATGATCCGATTGCCCGCTTCGTCGTAGGGGACGGTCGTCTCGAAGAACCCGAGATCGAACACCTGCTTGAGAGGCGTCTCACCGGGCGGTCGGGAGGACTCCCAGTCGAGATTGGAGTCGCGTGAGTAGAACTGGGCCGCCGTCTGGACGACTCCGAGCCCCGGGTATCGGAACGCGTGGCGCTGCCGGAAGTCGTCTTGGAGGACGCTGACTGCTTCCTGATCGATATCGCCTCGGAACCCCAGTAGCACACGGAGTGCCTGTGCTGCCTCGGAATCCGGGTGGCGCTTGACGGCGTCGACCAGCGACTGGCGTTGCTCGTTCCCGTAGGGGTAGACGTGCAGAAACCCGTCTGTCAGGTCGTAGCCCTCCTCGGAGAGGTCGGGCCTGACGGTCTCGATTGCCGTCGACAGCTTGTCGAAGAAGTCGTCGATGAGCCGTCGCTCCTCTCGGTCTTTCCCCTCACGATCGTTCGGGAGCTGCTCGGGCTCGCTACTGATGAAGATGCCATCGCCGTGGTCCTCCTCGTACCGAGTACACGTCACCTTCGCTGCGAGGAGGACGACCCGGTCGCGGACGAAGTCGTACTGCACGTAGGGGTAGACCCGAACGAGTGATTTCCGTGGGTAGTCCGGGGTGAAAGACGCCGGTGGGTTGTCGTCCGGAAGGTTCCGCCCCGACCCGATGAGGTAGTCGCTCCACGGCCCCGCATCGTTCGTTCTGTCGTCCCATTCCTCGTTGTAGGAAGGGTCGATCTCTCGGAGGAACCGATGGGCAATCTGGGCGAGGTCGAGCAGGTTCGAAATCTCCGTCTGCCGCAGGATCTTCGTCACGAGCTCCGGATCCCGAGGCTTTGGGGTGCTGTACGCGGTTGCGCGACGCTCGCGGGAATCCTCCGGCCACTCGTACAGCGTCGCGAGGTCGTGGAGGTCGGTGACTCCAAGCTCACGGAGGGATTCCTGAACACCCTCGGCTAACCCAAGGATCGAGAGCTTCTGGTTGGTGACCGAGTGAGCGAGACACTTGGCCTGTTTGTCACACCCGTCACAGCGGGCGTCGATTCGGTAGGTGGGCGGGTCGTTCGGGTCGCGAATCTCGCCGTCGTCGAGAAGCACCTCGTCGAGCGACCCACCTGCTTCGAGGAGGAGTTGGATATCGTTGCGGCGTGTATCCAGATCGAACGTTCCCAACCGGCGGAGGTCGATATCGTCCGTCGGTGTAACGAGATCCGGGAGGCTGGTCCGGTCCGGGTCTTGGGACACCACGCTAGCGGAGATGTTCGTGGGGACGTCATCGAGGACGACGTCGAAGAGGAGTGAGTAGACTGCAGCCTGCAGTTGGTGGTGGACCTTCGCTGCACTCGAGGACTTGATCTCCGCGATCAGGATATCGACCGTCCGCGGCGTCGACGCCCCGTCACTCGGTTTCGCGATGACGACGTCGGCGTCGCCGTGAACTGGCCACTCGCCGACGGTACCGCGAACCCGCGGCTGGGAAAACACGACCGGCCGTTCGCGAGTACCGTCAGCAAGCTCTGTAACGAGCTGTTCGAGCCGTTCCAGATCGGCCTCCGTCTCACCGGTCCACGTTTCGGCGAAGGAGATGGTGCTGTCTTCGGGGCCGACGCTATGGACATCGGCGTCGAGGAGTTGTCGGAGTTGCCCATCCTCGAACGCTTCACCGGTCGCTGCGAGGAGCGGACTCAACGAGATATCGGAGATTCCCGCGAAATCCTCGTTGACGTACCGATGGTGGAGATACATCGAGCACTGCTGGAGGTTGTAGAACTGGGCAATGGCACTGGGACTGACCGTCGGTCGGGACTGGTTACTCATGCGTTGGGTAGGCGTCGTTCGAGTTGCACGGGGCTGGCATCGGTCGGATCACTCTTCACGCGATCGAGGTGGAGAATCGTACTTAACGCGATACCGCCGGGTTCCCGGCGTCGATGATCGTTCGCAAGGCACGATCGTCGGGATCGGTCGACCATGGGGCTGTATGAAGGTGGTGTCAATCGTTGCTCCCCGAGACGTTAGGTCCGGTTCTCACTGAGGTGTGCGTCCAGATCGCGACTAAGCTGTTCGATACCGTCGATCGGCGACGACGAGTCGTCGTTCACGGTCGGGGCCTCGACGGCGGACTGTGTGTGGCTCTCCGTCGCGTCGACGTCGAGGACGGATTCGATGATCCCCGATTCGTCCTGCCAGCTACTCTCGCTCTTGATCGTGTACTTCTGGCGCCGTCGCCAGTCACCGTCGACTTCCTGCCAGAGGTACACCATCACCTCTTCAGTCTCGTAGGAGCCTTTCTGGGCAATTTTCACGATGCCTTTCCACCAGCCATCAGAACGGAACACTGTCTCCCCCCCAGCCAGTGTGTAGTAGTCGCTGGTCGGGAACGCAGTACCCGATTGACTGCCCGTAGAGCCAGCGAACAACTGGTCGACGATCGTCTTGTCCGTCGTCCACGCATCGGCAGTCTTGATGACGTACTTGTTCTTTCGTGTCCACCCCTCATCGTTGTGCCAGAGGTAGACGGCCACCTCGGAGTGGTCGTCATCCGGGTCGAACTGGTACCGAACGACTGATTTCCACCACTCGTCGTTGCGGTAGATGTCCTCGCTATCGACGATGTGAAGCGAGTCGTGGACTGGTGGCTCAGGCGTCATTGTTAGGAAGCCATGGTCGAGTACTGATATAACCCCATCTGACACAACTCACTTGATTGCCACGATTTCAGGGTCGTTGAACGCGCTCACAAGCCGAGGAGCGAGCAATGATCGAGAGAACAACGGCGACTACGGTATTCGGGCTCTACTTTGCGGTTGTTCTACTGTTCGACGCCGAGGAACTCGGAAACGGCTTCCTGAAAGATCCGATTGTGCTCGTAGAAGGTCTCCTTCGTATCCGAAGAGTGACCCGCGAGTCGAATCTTGTCGATCATACGCCTCAAGTGTTCTAGTTTCTGCTTTGCACGGTTGTACGGCTGCGTACGGAACTCCAGCTCCTCCTCACTGAGAAGCTGAATCGTACCGCTCGGATCTTCCACATCGGCGGGGCACTCTCCCGTGGGTGCACTCATCTCCGCGTCAAAATTCAGATAGGGCTGTCGGTCGGTGAGTAGGTGATTTTCGGCAGCATCTGTCTGTTCCGTCTCCCACCAGTCGACGTACGCGATATCCCAGATATCCAGCCGTCCGTAGCTCACGACGCTCGAGTCTTGCCGAACGAAGTGCTGACGAAGACGGGCTCGGAGCTGGCTCGATCGACCGACGTAGGCGGGCTCTCCATCGAGATCGTACATGCAGTAGACACCAGGAGTCGCCGTAGGAACTGACCTGAGATGTTCCGAGAGCATGCGGTATACCTCACTGTTCGAATAGTTAAGACCTGCTCTAGCAGGAACACACCGAGAGAGAGACGAACGAATCGACTGTACACCCAGCAAGGGTCAGTTGTCCTCCCAACATCCCCGAGATATTCCTCCGATAATCTTTTACTCACCCTCGGAGAACACCTGCTCGTGTCTCTCGAACAGCAGTCCGGCTCCGCGCTCGCTGATGCCGGGGAACGGACGCTCCACATCGGGCGGGATCGGCCGATCCGGATCAGCACCGGTCATCGACTCCTCCACCACGACGGCAAGTGCAGCCGACCGCACGGCCACAACTACGAGATCTCGGTCACGGTCACGGGAACGCTCAGCGACGACGGCTGGGTCGTCGACAAGGGTGACGTGACCGACGTGATCGACGAGTGGGACCACCGCTTCCTCCTCGAACAGGGCGACCCGCTCGTCGACGCCTTCGAGGCCACCGGCGACGCCGACGGGATCGTCGTCCTCGACCACCC
>SDGW01000566.1_pt1 | contig 16849 bp, 15 predicted proteins | sample 2873831 | NCBI WGS metagenome assembly SDGW01 (sample SAMN08132700, study PRJNA421101) | hypersaline lake metagenome | isolation source: celular fraction 0.22 microns magnesium sulfate-rich crust from ephemeral... | place: Spain: Penahueca Lagoon, Toledo | collected 2011-07
ATACTCTCCAGACGGAGCGGTAGCAACATAGACACCTCGTTCATCTCTTCGAAGAGAGATGAAAGCCTTTCCTTCATCGGGTTGAGCATGAGTTCGAGCATTTTCGATTCCGTCCTCAACGATTTCCATTATTTCTTCGATACTCTCTCGATTTCCACGCTCTAAACGAAGGATTTGATTAAATACCCATTCAGAGAAGTCCTCTCTTGGCTCTAGTTCGTACTCTTCTCGTTCAATCGTTGCCCCACCTTCGTACTCCTCCATAAACTCATTCTTGAGTTCTCGAAATTCACGCTCTAACCGCTCAAGCCTGTTTTTTGACTCTCTTAGGTCCGGTGCGTGGTTTTCGAGTAGATCTTCGAGATATCGTTCTCCTTCGAGCTTCTCAGGAACGACACGGAACGTATCTTCTTTGGGGAACACCTCGATTTCCGCAGGTGCTGATTCAATACTAGTTATTGTCACTCGCGGGATATTGAGATTAGAATCGAGATTTAGATTATCAGATTCGGGTCCTTCTCGGTCGGGGTCTCCGTGCCACATTCGGACTCGTTCACGTAAGGTTTCAGTATGATTCCGGCGAACCTCCCGGTTCAACTCCTGTACTCGAAGTTTCCGCTGTTCATCCAAAATAGTGGTTTGTTGGAAGTACAGGTACAAGAGGCCAAAACTCAGACTCCCCATAGGGCGGTCGATTGGAAGACATAAGTTTCTATCAGCCTGATAAATTGCGGCCCCCAACGGCGCTCGTCTTGAGAAGGCGGCGTCTCGTCGCGCGCTCAGGCATACCAGACCGTTTCAGACAACTCGGATCGCGCTTGTTCTACCAGCAGTGAAGTCGGGGGCGGGTGAGTTGCACGCCTCGGGTGCAAGTCAGTCGAGTGTCTACCCGGTGCTGAAAACACTCCGACGGAACAGACGGAGTGGAGAAGCGCGACACGCTCAATCCGGGGGTAGTCGAGGCCATTGCTGACGACGCCAAGCCGAATTCCACGAGCGTAACGTTCAGCAGGTATCGATACTCCGCTAACCAATGGAAGCTAGCTTCTGTCTAGTAGCATTGGTTAGCGTATGGGCGCTCTAACTTGGGTTTTTCTTCCAGTAGTTTTAAGTTAGATAAGTACCTAACTCTAGTTAGGAAAGCCGGGGCTATTCGGACGTGTTCTCTCTTCTCGAAGAACGGTCCGCGGGTGCTGGTACACCCGAGACCACGGCTTTCCAAAACCTCAGGGAAAGCCATGTTCGAGTCAACACTACGCGAAGAAAAGCGTATCGCCAGCGAATCGAATGCAGTCTACTGTGAGGAGGTGTGAGTATGGGGTGTCGCAAGTGCGGGTGTTCGACGCCCCACCGAATCTGTCGAGAGTGCGAGCGCATGGAGCGCGCCGAAGAACAAGCGCGGCGCTCCGGACCGGGGTTGGCACTCGACGTTGCGGACTGTCCCGAGTGTGGCGGCCAGACCAGCGGTGAGGGCGTCGTCTGTTGGAGGTGTCGCTAGATGGCGTTCGCCCAGTCGGAGTCCGAGACCGTGCGCGTCGAGACGGATGCCGAGCAGATGTTGACCGGTCTTCAAGTCGGGCTGGACGGTGCGAAGGGGACGTGCTGTTGGTGTGGGCGAGAGTTGTACGATGGCCACTGTGTGACCGTCTACGCGTATCGCACCGCCGGGCACGACCAGTGGAACCTCCCGCGGGTCTACTGTCGGGAGTGTAACGGCGGCAAGATCGAGACGCCCACACTCGGGACGAATGAGGTCGTGGCCACCGCGTTCCTTGGTGTGATGCAGGTGGCCTCCTCGCAGACGACGCGGTTGGTGTTGACGGGTGTCGAGGTAGAGGAATACAGCGGGCCGGACGACGGGAGCGAGGCGTAGCGCGTCGGTTGGGGGGTTACTCTCTCGGTTCCGGTCGGTGGTTCTCGATAGGTGGTCTAGTAGACGTGAGAGTCAAGACAGGCTATACGTTTTCGCTAACCAATGGAATACGGTTTCGACAGATGGTTCATTGGTTAGCTAGGTTGCTGGTGCAGTCTGTTTCCTACTACGACTACGCGAGTGTTTTCCGAGCGAGGAGGATCCAATGCGGCACCCTCCTAATCAATGAATGCTATCCAATAGACGGCGTCATTGGTTGGCTTTGATGGGTTAGAAAATGTTCTCAGCAGATGATGTTACAGGGATTATTCAATCCGGTTCTGACGGAGTATTACGACTCTGGACAAACATTCGGATAAAGCTGGACGGGGCTAGCAATAACAGTACTTGTTAAAACAATTCGTATTGAGGGTGGGTTTAAAGCACATGGACTGAAACTGATTACTATGGCATCGTCGCGTGAGAAAACTTACGAGGAAGGTAGTGTCGCAGACTTCGCTCACAAGGCTGTAAATAAAATCCAGACGTACGCTAACAGTGACGACCCTTCGGACAATTTAATCGGTTTAAATGCCCTCCTGTTTGTTTTCGTCACTGGATTCGTTATAGCGAGCTGGTTATCAAGCGCAAACACGATCTTCAGCATCACGTTTCTCATTGTTCTCGTGATTGGGCTGGTCTTCTCTGCGGTTCTGAGCCTTGCCTATCTTCCCCTCATGGAAGCAGTGAGTAGCTTCGGCTCAAAAACACTGAATGGACTCCGACTAGCGATTTTACTGGAGTTCTTTTCGTTCACTAGCGTCTTTGCAGGTCTGCTCTTCCAGATACAAGCACTAGTGAGCGTAGCGTTCGTTCTTATCGTGGTTCAGTTGTTCGTTCCACTCATTGGCGATGCAGTCCCAATTCTTGAGGCAGACCCCGTTCTTGACGGGCAAGAACCAAGAATCTGGCTTGCACTGGGCAGACTCAATATTCTGATAGGAATCGGCACTTTTCTTCTCAATCTAACCCTGTTTATCGTGGAATTCATGATCTAAGCCGCACTTTGGTATCAAAACAGCTTACTGCGGATTCTCTTGCCGGTGAAGTCTAATTACCGTTAAAAAGCTCCATGATCTTGCTCCCATTGACTGGGTTCTACGGAGCACTTCAGAGTGAGTACGTACAATTCTTTGCGAACCAATGCCGTCTCCTACACCACTGTCCGACTCTACCGTCAGATTCTACATGGCTATGGCCTATCCAAGTAGCTCGGACATGTATTCTGCCAGTGTTTCATAGTCTAGGTCAGTATTCACAACCCCGAGTTGAGGGAAACCAATTCGCTGAGCAACAGCGACAGCCATCTCGCCGCTAATGATGTGGTACTGTCCGGATGGAGCCAATTCAACGACTGGAACTGGGATTGGGGGATACCCCCGCTCACAGAGGTCATTCAGGTGTACTCTCACCTCGAACTCAGAAATGTTAGGAGATTCGATGTACTCCGGGAAGACTGTCGTATTTGAAATCATTCCGTTTCTAATTGGGGAGAATGAAATTTGTGGTTTAGCTTCGGAGTCCACACCGATCCGCTCATCATGCCGCTCTCGGATTTCTCCTAACTCAGAATGGTCTGTCGTCGGATGAGCAAGTTTCTCAAACGCCTCAAAATCATCCTGTGAATACGGAAGACGGTCTACTAACCATTCTTGTCGCTCATACATAGTCCAATCCCCATCACAGGAGTGTGGCGTCGGATGATGAACGACAGCCATCCAGAGATTCCGTTCTGTATACTCTGGGAATGTCGCGTGCGACCCTTCATCCAACACTGTCTGTAGGTTGGCTAAAAACTCCTCCCAAAATCGGTCGCCGTGCTCCATGTGTTCGACGTGAGTGGCTTCATGAATCAAGAGGAGAAAGTTGAATTCTGGTGGCTGTGCACGCCACTTTTCGGCATCAATGAATAAATGGAGATCGTTAATTTCAGCACCGTGTCCACCAACGACTGCACCCACACGTTCCTTCTCGGAATTCTGCTTCTCTTCTTTGATTTCGACTTCAGAGAAAAACTGAACGTAGATGTTATCGGGGACAGAGTCGTCGATGTATCGGCAGTCGGGGTAGCAGCGTTCAACAATCTCAGAGAAGCTCTGATAAATAACCTCTCGTTCGGATGAGGTTGGCGGTCTTGTCTCATTGTACGGCATTCAGATTGGTGTCTAATTAGCAGAACTAAATAAGTATCTTCCGGAGGAGGGCGTAAACAAATTGACCCGGTCGATTCCTCGATGAGAGAGCATGGGAGGTTTTTGATTGCGGACGTACGAGAGACAGTGAACGGAGAGAAAGCCCCCGCCCGCTCGCCGTCGCTCCCCGTGAATCTGACGGGATGTCGGTTCCCCTCCTTTGAGGAAAGCAAATTAGTAGGTATAGCTTCAACGTCACTCTCAATGGTTGCTGAGAAGGTCTTGATTACCTTCGCCTATGATGCTTGGAAGGGACTTTTCGGTTCCTTTTTGAGAGATCGAGATCACGAAAAAGCCGTTAATAATGCTGCATCTACCGTTGCCTCGGATGTAGATGGGATCTCAGTTGATGATCTTCGCGATATATTTGAGGCTGAACTTGACGAAGATGTCCTGAATAGTGCAGGGGCAAGCGAAATCGAATCGGATTTAGCTCGTGCTTTGAAGATTAGAGCAAATACCCCCGAGGAAGTAGACTACGAAGCTGTCATCACCCGGTTCTTGGACGAACTTGAACAGACCATCGTAGCACAGGGTCGTCCTGAAGAGGGAGTTCAGGTGTTGTACGAGTATGCACAGAAGACGAACAATCTCGCAGAGGCCCTCCGGGACGAGATTAGACGACTCCATCGAGAGTACTACGACGACTTCACGACCCTCTCGAATAGAAGTAACCGGGTAGTCCCTGATGAGGATCAGTATCATCTACCGGGAATCGATAAACATATCCATCAACCAGCTACCTCGGCGATACAGCGTTCGATTTCTGATGGGGAGAACGTAATTCTCACTGGACCCGCTGGCGTCGGTAAATCCGGTATTCTAGCAGAACTGTATCACACTTGGGAGGAGGAGCAAGCAATTTATTTCCTTGATGCACGCGAGTTCGGGGGTATCCGTTCAAGAAGAGATATCGAATCAGAGCTTGGGCTACAAAACGGGATTCGTGACGTTTTCAGCCGAATCACCGACAACTCTTCAGGCTGTGTACTTCTCGTAGACCAACTCGACAATATTCGGACAGAGCGAGATGTGCCAAATATATTTCAACACTTGCTTCTTGATCTTGCGAAAATTAATAATATTACAGTAGTCTGTGCGTGTCGAGACTGGGACCTAAACAAGCAGGATTATCAACAACTACGGGACGCAGATAATTTCTCTCAGATTGCGGTTGAGCCACTTTCGGAGAAGCAAATCGAACGTACTTTCACCGAACTCGGAATTAAGGAGGCAGTTCAAAATGACGACCTGCTCGAACTGTGCCAGAGTCTGCTGAATTTGTCCCTCCTCGCAGATATTGTCGCTCAAAACGGAGACGTAGATGCGAGTACGATTACAGAGAAAATCACTCTATGGGAGAAATATCGGGTATCACTCAACAGTGAAGGGAGCGAAGCACACGGGAAAATCCCGCGTGACTGGGACGAAAGCCCCGTTGATCGTGCTGTAGGGCATGCACGGTCGTCCTTGCAGAAGGGGAAAGCGTCATTCAGAATTGATAGAAGAAAACCGGGTGACAAGCGTCTATTGAGTCGAAGGACAATCAATGAGGACGCCCCGGAGAAAGGTTCATTTCGGCACGATCAACTCCAAGCATACTTTTACGCATTCGATGCCCAGAGAGACAATCTAGACATACAAGAGATTCTCGAAGACGGTCTTGATGAACTTATTGCAGCAGACGTTTTCGAGTGGATGTTACAATTCTATTTAGACAATCCGAGTCGAGGTACTTCCTTTATCCGAGACGCTCTTGGGTCAAGTTCAGACCTCGGGTTCTATGCACGGACTATCATCGCGGAAACCGCTGGTTCGCTCGGTCCGGAAACATTAGGGGAAGATGTGGCGAGGGCAGTAGTAGAATCACTCAATACCGACTCGAAATTAGCACGCGAGTTTTATAGGGAACTGGAGTCCCCAGATTGGGCTGATTTCCTTATTGAACAGGAACTCCTTTCCGAAACAGGGTTTCACGCTGCTCAGTACATAGCTCGTCTTGCTGAAGTACATCCTCAAATCTTCGTAGCTGTAATGAAAAGCTACGATTCGGTAGAAATACAAATAGTACAAACCTATCTATCAGCTTTAGAAAACCTTGAAGGAGACCAGTTAGCCAGTACCGCTCAGACTATCGAAGCTTGGATACATAACTTTGAGAATGAGAAGATACATCTCGTAGAACGAGACTTGACCAAACTCATCAGTACTCTCTTAGAGGACAGCCAGCCAGAGACGGCGACTGAACTTGTTTCTCTACTGGTGGAGCCAGTCGAAATCGAAGTTGAGGAACAAGAGATAGGAGAATATTCACGCACTAAAACGACAATTGAAAGCAGATTTGAACCATACACACTTCAAAACTTCTTTGAAGAGCATACGGAAGAGTTGGCTGAAACGTGCGGGATGGAAATATTGGACCACTTAGAGACACATTTCCGCGATTGCTTAGGCCGACTGTGTGAAAATTCCGAGGCCGATATTCCTCCGGAGCAGGCTCTGACGCGTCGGACGGCTAGTCCATCCTACCAAGTGAGGGACCTCGAAATAATCCTGTATCAATCGGTCGAAGACACTCTCACTCACTTAGTTTCAACGGGGTCGGCAGAATCGAAAGACAAAGTGGAAGAATACATCCACGAAGGTGGGATTTTCACGCAGATCGGAATTCATGCCCTCGGGAAGAATCCGGAGCAAGCTACGGGGCTAGTCACCGAACTACTGACAAACTGGTCAGAGTACGAAGAAGATACGTCAGAAGACGACTACATTTATTTACTTAAAAACGGGTTCGAGTATCTTCCCGATAGTGACAAGCAAGAAGTACTTGAACGAATCGAAGAGGGGCCCGACGAACAACAGATTCGCGAGTCCCTTCGTTCCTATTCAGATGTAGAATCTGAAGAAGCTATCGAGGAATCAGTAGAGACGCAGGTCGAAGGGTGGAAATTAAAACGTTACTACCACATCCAACAAGAGCTATCCAATAGCAAGCAGGATTACGTGCAGGAATTAATTGACCGACACGGTGAGTTAGAATACGATCCCGTTTCTGGCTACCGACTTCCGTATCCTTCAGAACGGGAGATCGAAGAGGAAGAGAAGTCACCTTCGTTTGCAGACATGGATGTAGACGACTTCATCGAGTCGTGTATCGAACTTTCGACATCGGAACCCAGTAATGAACAAGAAGCGATTCCGACAGGGCCACGACCAGAACTGGGGCGAGAGCTTGAAGAACGGATACGTTCTGAACCGACGATGTATCTCCCTCAGTTGCCAGCACTTGTTGAGGCCGGGGATGAATTATTCGTAGACACAGCCTTTTCTGCGATAGAATCTTTGATTCTCAACGTTAACCATCAGGACACGTCGATTGAGAACTGGGATGCAGTGATTACTGCCGCAAGTGCGTTTTGCAGTTCAAGTCCCGTTGAGGAAAGATGGTCACAAGATTGCCGTCGGACGTTCGCCGATATGATACGTGCGATAATTAGCCATGCAAGAAGTACTCTACAGGTAGAAAACTACGCGAATGAACTCTCAGAGATACTTCTTACATTACTTGAGGATGTTGACGTTGGTACAGAACACCAGTCGGTCGAAGGGACCCTTTCTATCCGAAAAGGCCTCTCCATGAATGGTGTTCGAGCAACCGGGGTAGTAGCGACCATCTATCATCTATCGAAACTCGAAAGAGAGTCGCACGAAATCCCTTCGGAGCAACAAATTTGGGACCGACTGCAGGAACTCGTCACTGATAGCGCCGAATCAGTACGAGTAGGATTTGGCAAGATGTTCCCCACGATTCATGCTCTTGATGAGGATTTTATTTCCTCAAACCTTCACGAGTTTCTTCCAGAGACTACGGATGATGATACTGTTTCACGCTTCGTCTCGGTCTGGAACGGAATTATGATGAGTAAAGGTATGAGTGGCGACTTATTCGGGTTACTAAAGCCAAAGTACGAACACGCGACAAAATTATACGAGAACTTCGATATCCCTCCACACGACCAGACCTTTGAAAATACCTGTTCGCACCTAGCGATAGCGTATGCTCGTTCTTACCTCTCTTATAGTGACGATTTACTTCAGTCGGTATTTGCTGTTTCTACAGACAGTCTTACTATTAATAACCCATCTTCGGCTGATCATCACTTCGCTCAGACGTTTTCCGATTTGTTGTCAAATACCGATGACCGAGATTTAGAAGAACAATGTTGGGAACGGGCAATCGGATTTTGGCAACAAAGGCTCAACGATAAGGACACAAACGATACGAACGAATTAGTGACGTACACCCGGATGCTCTTTGATCCTCCACAGTCTGCTTCGCTTGAAGGTGTCTCGGAGCAATTAAAGCGAAGCGGCCCAAGTATCGCTTCTTCGATAGCAGATAGGCAAGTGCTTGAATTCGTCGCAGCTGAAGTTGAGGCTACAACTCACCCCGATATACTCTCTAATGCCATTGAAATATTGGATACAATCATCAATCACAACGACTCGGATCGTATCACAGCACCTGACGAGCGATGGACGATAGTCAAGGCTGCAGCAGAAGATGGTGACGACCTTGCTCTTGAAGTTGCTCAGAAGTTGCTTGAATTAGGAGAGCCAGAATACAAGAAAATAATCGACCAGTATAAACGGAAGATATAGACTGGCCCTTTGATATCTTCAGTACACATAAACTCATATCACTACATACAAGTGTTTTCGCCGACCTCTAATTCCCCCTGAACCCCCGGGTCGACGGAGACCAAGGACGATTCTTCGAGAACCGTGGGGTTGGTGCGAAAGACATCTGCTGTTGGTGCGGCAGAGAGGTATACAGCGGGTGTTGGGTCATCGGCTATGCGTCTCGGACCGTCAGGGAGGAGATACCTTCGTGGTTAGTTGATTTCGCGAGTTGAGTGAGCGGGAAATCATGTCGGGACGATGCGTCTCTCGCTAACCAATGGAATCAACGCTCAAAAATCACCTCATTGGTTAGCGACATTGCTGGTACAATCAGTCTCCTCGCTACTTAACCACCAAGCCGGTATTTTCCGAGCAGGGGGAGTCCAATACGGCATACTACTAACTAATGATTACTATCCAGTAGTGAGTGTCATTGGTTAGTAGCGATGCGGCCCGGCGCTCGAATCGGAATAGCGAGAGCAGTTGCGGTCGAGCGTAAGACGTTTTGCGCACATGACCGGTGCGCAAAGTGTACTACGTCGCCCCGGTCGAGGAGTTCGTCCCGGCTTGGGAGGCCGGACTGGTGACGTCGGGAGACGAATACACGGGTGGGGAGTCGACGTTCAGCGAACGCAAGAAGATCGTCGTGTTCGAGTTGGGGACGCTCTACGAGTTGGCGGTGTCTTCTGAGGTAGTGAACTCTTTATTCGGAGTACCGGTTTACTGCATTGCGCCAGCGTTGGATATAGTCGAGCGTCTTTTTCGGACTCACCTGTGGTGACCGTGAATAGTGCTGGATGAATTCATCGTAATCACCTCGAAGCCGGTCTAATGTCTCATCCAGCGATTCAGACTCGACCTTCCGAATTTGCTTCCATCGTATCAATAGGTGATGCTTGCCGAGGAACGCCTGCATATTTTGGTCGTCATCGTCGTCCATATCCAGAAGGTCACTCCAGTCGTCCAAATGGCGCTGACAAACCTCACAGTCGCAGATGTCGGCGTCGGCGCGACGCATGACGTCAACCGTGGCCGGGATTTTAAGGAAGTCCTTCACAGGATCTGTATAATATCGATTCAACATCCCGCCACCCCCAGAGGGGGTGTCAGTTCGTTCCTTGGCATCCTCGGCGTACATCGTTCCGTACGTAGTTCCACCAGCTCCGAAGTGGGCACTGATGGTAGCGAAATAGTCACCGTAGAGGAAATGAGGCTCGATACCTGCATTCGATAGTTCATCCACGAGTTTGGTGATTCGATAGTAATCGCTTTCTGAGGTGTTGTGCTTGCCCATATCGTCTACCCAGAGGAAACACTGGCTGATTCCTTCCAAGTCAACCACATCTACAAGCGAATCGATATGGCCATCTCGATGCAAGAACGGCTTTCCGACATGTAGACATGGCTTTACTGACTGCGAAGCCTCATCAAGCGAGGCTCTAAGGATGTCTCGGTTAATCTGTATATCTGCTTTCGATTCGATTTGGTAATACCAAGGAACAATTGCTTCAGGGGCGTACTGGTCCGGGTCGAACTCTTCGTACTTTCCGGAGTGTTTTTCGAGAGATTCGGGAACGATTGTCTCTTGGAACTGGACCTCTTGTCGGGCAAGTTCGATAATAGTATCTGTACTAAGATTCGCGGGTTCGAGTTCCGTCTCGTCCTCAACCAGTGATTGAACTGGATCGCCGAGATCACTGAGATATTTTTGGTGCCAGCCTTTGATACCGTTATCCCCGACGAAGTTATCCTGATGATGGAAGTCAGATAATGCAGGGTCGATGTAGTAGACCGTACCGTGGTCTTCAGCAAGTTGCTTCAATCGAGGTGGGGCAGCCTTCTTTGCGTGGGAAAGGAGATGGCCTTCTACGACCAGTGAGTCGTAGTTGTTCGGGACTGTTTCGATAGGATGGTTGTTGTTGAAGTTATTGTACCGGAGACTTGCTTCGAACATCGTCATTAATCACATCTATAATATACTCGCTGTCACATAATCGTTCCGCCTTAGTAGACGGTGAAGAATATATCTGGACGTCAGTGTCCACACCAATTAGGCCAATAGGAAGGTCAGAAACCTCGTCAAGAAGTGTATCCGTAACGTCCGCCTCCCAGATAGACAGGAACGAGTGATCGACGAAGTCCGCGTTCCGCCGAGCCTGTTCAATTCCCCGCGCGATGTCTCCGGATTTGAGTTCTACCGCCATCGTCTTCCCCCGATGTTCTGCGAGAATATCAATCGGATAACAGTATACCTGCCCCTCCGTGATGTAGGTGACGTCTTGGGAGTCAAGGAAGTCCAAGACAATACCAAGTTGGTATTTTTCCGGTGTATAGTACTCAGACCCTTTTTCTTGGAGATTTGCCCACCGTTCTTCGTACTCTTCAGTCGCGCTGGTCGATTGTACCTCACTCATGATTCAACACGTTCCCTCTGAACATTCTTGAGACCGAGATCAGCAATTATCTCTGACTCGGCTGCATAATCTGGATACTCAGTGTAGACGTATCGCAGCAGTTCTTTCAACGATAGACGGTTATATTCCTCTACGAGATCGACTAGCTCAGACTGATATTCTGCCTCCAACTGATCGGCGAGTCCTTTAGCGATTTTCGATCCCTTATCCGTGATGACGAACCGTTTCTCTTGAAGCCCTCCGAGGATCTCAGTTTCGTTCTGGTCGCCCAAAGGCCGACCTTCGATAGCATTCATCGCTAACAAGAACTCAAGCTCCTCATAAACGTGTTCAGAAAACGGCCCCATCTTGTACGGCGCAAAGTTGAACGCAATATCCTCCTCATACTCCTCGAAGAACTCCGTCTCTTGCTCAACGAGAAATAGAAGCTTCTGCAGTTTCGTCACTCCACGAATCTCGTCCGCGAAGTGGAACAGAAGGAACACCACATCAGTCCGCCGATCAATCTCGTCTATTGGAGGCATACTCGCTGGATATTATACCGTTTCTAAGCCCCTCCGCATTAAACCTCACTACCTGTACTTATCACTTCTGTCCGTCGAATACGGTGAGTCCTAGACCACGACTTCGACCACGCGCTCAACGAATGCCCGCCTCGGGCACGAGTCAGTCGAGCATCTACCCGGTGCTGAAAACACTCCGGAAGGACGGACTGGTGGAGAAATGCGAGAGCGAGGGCTACGGGAGTGCGTACGTGCTAACCGAGACAGTGCAGGAGTATCGCGAGTGGGTCATGGATCGAAGGGACTTAATTCGGGAACCACGGTTTGTCTGTTCACCATTCAGGGTTCTCACAAGAGTATGGGAATACGTCGATTTCGTACCCGCTACCTTTCGTCCATTTCACCGAAGCACAAGCACCAGCGCCAACTTCACCGTCTGGATGATAGATTTGAACATAGATTACATCCTCCCCATTCCGCCCAGTGACAACATCTTTTCCGACGAGTAAGGCTTCCTCTTCGGTCAGTTCTGGGTGAGGCTCGTCCAATTTCACCGATATTTCTACTCTACTTTTGTCTGGGAGGTCTAAGTCTTCAGCCTTCACAGAATGATACGAAGGCATATTCTGGGTTGGCGACTCAGTCGCTCTTTGGGCACTCTGAACAGAGTCTGATTCGTCATTCATGCCTGTACCTGAATTGGGAACAGTGCTTGTCGATTCTAAATTCGAATTTGGCGATGATTCGACGGAGTCCCCTACGAGTGAACCAAGACCAACGAGTACGGTACTCATTACCGCCGCACCGTAAAGATAGACTAAAACACCTGATTTCACTCCTCCTGTTTCTGAGATACCGGGTAACCCTCGAAACAGTTCTGCTACGTTGAACCAGTTTCTCCACACACAGAGTCCGAGAATAAGAGGAGAAAGTATCAATAGCAACAGAATTACCGGACTCAGGATTATACCTACACTCAAATAGCCGATTCCTACGAGGATGTTTCTGCCCTTCGCTCCCTCTCGCAGTCCCGGTAGCCGACTACTATTCACGAAATCGTAACACGGTCTCAATGACCATATCCTTAACTAGGTAACAGAAAGCCGAGGCCTCAGTCAAAAATCAGCCAGATATTGTTTTCGCTCGCTCGAGACAGACCGGTCGCAAAGCACGTGAGCGAAAAATATCGACAAGGGAATGATTTATTTGATAACTGTCTCGTGAGACTATATGGAACGACTTGCCGATGCGTATACTTCAGACAACACCAAACGCCGAAACCTTTCAATCCTAACTTCCCTCGACAGCTACGCCTTCGACATCTTCGCCATTGCCACGGTCGCGGTCGTTCTCGTTCTCGTCATGCAGACTCGGCCAGCGTTCCAGAACCAACTCGTCCTCTCCTATCGCAATCCGACCCTCCACGCGTTCTACACGACGCACTTCGTCCACAGTTCAGCGACACATCTCTGGAACAACCTCACGAGCTATCTCGTAGTCGTCCCTCTCACCTACCTAATCTCGCTCCGAGCTGACCGCCACCGCAAGTTCCGTCTTGGATTTCTCGCTGTTCTCTTCGTCTTACCGCCGATTATCTCGCTGGTGAGCTTCCTCGGCCTCGAGCTCGTACTCGAGACGCTCTTCGGCTTTGACTCAAACGTCCGAACTAGTCGTGGCTTCTCCGCGCTCGCAGGTGCGTTCGTCGGGATGCTCACGGTTGCAGTGGCCGACTTCTTCCGAGATATTGCCGACGGGGAGGGGTCTCTTTGGTCGGTGATCGGCTTGATGTTCTGGTACGGGTTGGCGGTCGCTTTCTGGGGTGTCTTTGAGTACCTTATTAGTCCGCTTACAGTGCTGTTGGTCCTTCTGCCGACGGCTTACACAGTGTGGCTCGTTCGGAAGGTCGAGCGACAGTACAATATCGTCGATGGATTGCGAGCGGGTGGTTGGCTACGTGGACGGCCCGTGACAGTTGGCTTGCTTTGTCTCGGGTTCTTCGCCGCGGTCTGGGGAACGCAAGGACTGTTGGCGTTTCCGTGGTTCGAGGGTGGGACGAATACGTTGTCGCACTTTATTGGCTTGTGTTCATTTCTTATATTCGACCCCTTACTAATGGGATTTAGATTAATGACTTAGATGAATCAGAATTGTATAAGTACCTCCATTCTAACATCAATTGTGATGGAGAAAGAATATACAAAGAATGTCGCTATTGACAATCAAGATGCCAGATCAATTCTGGAGAATCAAATAGGAATGCTACAACATCTTCAGGATCAAGCCCAACGGACTATTCGCATCTTAATTGCGGCAGCTGCGCTTACTGTCGCTTTTTTATCGCGGAATCAGAACTTGCTCCAAGAGTTTTCTATACCTAAATCTCCGGAACCGTTTGCACAAACTGCTAACCAGTTAGGTATTCCTGCGTATCTAGTATATGAAATCACAATAGTAAACATCCTTATTTCAATTTTATTACTTATGCTGTCGGTGCTTTTCATCGGTCAATCATTTGTACATTTTGTTTCCATCCTATCACCAGAGCTTCTACTTCCACTATCGTTAGAGACTAAAAACGAATCTTTAGAATCTGTCCAAGACCTTACTAGAGGTAATTCACCATCTCCGTCCATAAACGATAAAATTTCTTGGATTTCGAGAAATGAACTGAGATTATCTAAACTATCAAAGAAGATTGATTCCGGTTACATGTTAATCGGTGGGGCTACCGGATCTCTTCTTACCACAATCATTCTCTTATGGCTAATTTCCGATATAGAAGTCGGATCTCTAGTTTATATTAATATTTTTATCTTTGTAATGTTCACCGCTGGTTTCCTAGGTTTCCTTTTCCGCATTGGAGTACCAATAGGAATTCGCACTTGCTATCAAGTGTATCAGGTTCTTTCGATAGAAGTAGGGCCGTCTAGCGAGATTTGGAGAAAATTTGGCACAGAATTGAGCGAAGTAAACAAAGACCTAAGCGAGAAGACTGCTATAAATATTCTTTCTGCCGAATATCGGTTAGTCAAGAGCAAATATAAAAGCACGAAAGAAGATCTCTACCTACCTCCATACTTACTCATGTACTTTTTTGGTATAGTTATATTAACAGTTATTCTTTCGCTGTTATCGATTGTAAGATGGTTGTCGGCCAGTGGTATTCCCTTTTAGGCACAAAGTAGTGCTAATTGGACTATCAGTAGTATACCTACCAAAATTACTGCTTGATTTCTCGCTCCTTTTCGGTACGAAGACGGGGTTTGAAACGCCCGCACGACGACGAGACTCACACGCGAACCGAACGCCGACCCGATCCGAGGTGACCGCGGCATGAGCGAGACTACCCGCTCTGAATTCGCGCAGTTCCGCGCCTTCGAGCGCAATCTTCTGTATACGGACCGTGCGCTCAAATGAGATAGCGAGACTCCGCAGAAGGATCTCGCGGTCAAGGCGTACCTTGATGAACAGCACGGCGAGGATCTCAATCATTCCCGACTTTCCCCGAATCTCGACCGCCTTGTCGAGCGCGGCCTCCTACAGAAGACCGAGAAAGACGGCCACACCAACGAGTATATGACGACCGACAAGAGCGCGCTCTACCAGAGATGTAAACCAGATAACAAAAACGACGCCCGCCGCGACAAAGCCGACCAGAAACAGCAGGAGAATGCGCGTACAACGATGGACTGACGGACCGACGAACAAGTTACTCCTCGTCGCTTTCCAACTCTTCGGCGTCAAGATTGCCTGCGAGATATGCGCGACCTTTTGTAGTTAATTTGTATAATGCTCGCTCTTCATTTTCGTACGTGATGAGATTTTCATCTTTGAGTTCGCGCAGACGCTGATTTACCGTTGAGAGTGTATACGGGAGATTCGCCTCGATAACACCGGGGGTAGCAACCAACTCTTCATTGCCCTCGTTAAGGAGAAATTCAAGGATTGCATCGTCCGCACGAGTCATCCAATCAACGTACGGACGTCTCATCGTGGTATCGGGAATGGGTATAAGCCATTTAACGCCGCTGATAGGCAATTATAGTGCATAGAAAAGCATATTGTAGTGCAGAGTTCTATGCATTAGAAATAAGTATCCCCTGTTGCAATTCAGAAAACAACGACTGTTCGATAGGCCATCTGGTCATAGAAAAGACCCGTGGGGCATCACGGGCCTATCGTGCGGTCGTTCGGAGAAACGAACCGCATGTTCGCCTATACCCAGACGGGACTTGAATGTCCCGCACGACCAGCGAATAGTCTAGCAATCGCCCACACTACGGGAGGAGTCCAGCGATGAACGCGGCCTCCTCTTGGTCGGTCGAAAATCTCCGAGCGTTCGGTCGTGACTTGCTGTACGCGGTGCGCGCGCTCGAACGCGAGAACGACACCCCGCCGAAGGGTCTCGCCATCAAGGCGTACCTCGATGACCAACACGACGAGGATCTCAATCATTCTCGCCTCTACCAGAATCTCGACCAACTCGTCGAACGCGGTCTCCTCCAGAAGGGCAAGAAAGACGACCGGACCAACGAGTATGCGACAACTGATACTGCCAAGCAACTCCTGATCGAACACGCCAAGCAACGCGCTCGAGCGGTCGGCTTACACGGAGGTGACTCGAAATGACCCACGCCACCGAGGAGTTCGGCCCGGACCTGACCGAGGCGATTCCCGAGACGTTCGACGTCTGCGAGGACTGTGGCACACCAACGATTCAACTCTCGTCGCATACGTGCCCGGATCCGGAGACGGTGGACGACCCGACGCGTGAAGATCTCGACGCCCGAGTCAACAACGACCTCACGCAACTCTCCCGCGCCGAAGCTCAACACCAGCGGTACGCGCCCTGCCAGTTCTGTCAGCGGATCCGTCGCGCGAACGAGGAGGTGACCGGGCGATGAGTACGACGACGACGCTTGAGAATGGTGAGTGTCCGTGCTGTAACTCGAAGATTGCCGCGATCACCGCTGACAGCCCGAGCCAGCATACGGTTCAACCGTGTGGCTGTACGCTCCCCGGCGGGCCTACTGCTCGGACGGGAGGTGACCACTAATGAATCCGTCTCGCTCGGTCAACGAGACGGCGGCCGATCTCACGAGCTATAAACGCGATCTCTTGCTGGCGACCTACCGCGCGAACCAA
>SDGW01000469.1_pt1 | contig 16844 bp, 10 predicted proteins | sample 2873831 | NCBI WGS metagenome assembly SDGW01 (sample SAMN08132700, study PRJNA421101) | hypersaline lake metagenome | isolation source: celular fraction 0.22 microns magnesium sulfate-rich crust from ephemeral... | place: Spain: Penahueca Lagoon, Toledo | collected 2011-07
CCCTTCCCGGAAACATTCGCGAGTCTACAGAGCTGTTCCCTATGTCAGCATTTCTGTTTGGACTTCTTCTGTGGTTACTGGTTCTGGGTTGTCGTGGCTTCTGAATTTTTCCCAGTGTTGTTCGTTTTCTGTAATGAGTAGACGGTTTTCGTTTTGGTCGCCGCCGTAGATGATTGGTATCTGGTTTTCTGTTTTGTAGGCGGTGATTGTTGCTGCTCGGAGGATGTTTTCTGTTTCTTGTCCGAGTGGTTCGTCTCTTCCTATCTTGTTTGTATTTTGTTTGATCCAGTGGTCGTCTGCGTCGAAGTCGTCGCTGGATATCAGTCCTAGTTGTGTTGTTACTGCTATGCTTCTTAGCCCTTCTTCCTTCTTTCTGTCGTATCCGCGTACGCCGTTGTGGTTTTCTGGTTTTCCTATCATGTATTCTATTGGTGCGTAGAATCGGTCTTCGTCGTCTATGTCTGGTGCTTCTGCGGGTTTGGTTACTACTGCGCCTTGTGGGTCGAAGTTGAGCCATTGTTGGGTGTTTCTTTCGTAGAATAGTGCTTGTCCGTGTCCGACTGTGCTGAAGTGTCCGCCTTCCAGGTCAATTTCTCTTTCGTGTTCGTACCGGTTTTCTCCTTCGGGGATCTGGTTGTGGTGTCTGTCTACTAGTTGGATTGTGGTGGCTGCGTTGTTGATCATGTCTCCTGAAGGTGGTCCGCCTATTTCTTTATCGTATTTTTTCATCCATGCTGTTCCTGCATCCTGGATTATTTTTCGAAGGTCTTCGTGGTTTTGGAAGTTTTCTGTTATCCATTCGTTTTCTCCATGAGTGTACTGTAAGAAGCTTACGTCAAGTCCCGGGTTGAAGTTGTGTCTTTCATTCTCCAAGGTTGGTTCTACAACTCTGCCGTTCCATGCGTCTTGGTTGATTGTTTCTTGTCTTAGTCTCTGGTATTCTTCTGTGTCTACATTTATTGTGTCGAATTGGTATGGTGTGGTGTAGCTGTCCAGATTTTCTCCATCTATCTGTACTTCGGCCCGGTATGTTTCAGGAGTTTTCTTTTCGGTTGTGTCGGATGCTTCTACTGTTTCTCCGTCTATTTCTGCTTCTAGTGTTACGTCATTTTCTCCTTCTAGGAGGTCGTAGCATGCGATTTGGTATGCGTTGTCGACTTCTGGTCCGAGTTCGATGTTGTTTTCTTCGCCGTTTTCTCCTTCTAACATTAGTTTGATGTGGTCAGGGTCGACTTTTTCCCTTCCATTTTCATTTTCTTCGAGAAGTCTGTATTCTAATTCGACGTAGTCTTCGCTCCGTATTTCGTCAAGACTGCCTAGTTCGGAAGTTGGTAGTTCGGATAGATCGACTTCTCCGTTTACAGAAAGTTTTAGTTCGTAGCTTGGACCGGTGTCCCTGTCGGTGTTATTATCTTCGTAATTTTCTTCTTTGTTTCCGCTGTTTTGATCTAGGCATCCGGATAGGCTTGTCGCGGTTGCCGCTGCTGCGCCGGTGCCTTTTAGGAAGTTTCTTCGGGTCATGTCTGCCATTTTTGGTTTCACCTCGGTTTATGAGCAGCCACTACGTCTAGTTGTTACTGTATAATGGTTAATTTGTGTTCCTTTTTATATAAAGTTTTTGATTGTTCTTATTAATTTTCTGCCGATACTGTTTCGTTCAGAAGTTATGTTGCTGAAATGCAGTAAGAAGCTCTTAAAACGTGTTTTTGTTGATGAACGAGTAGTACAATTACCTGAGTCGGCTGTGTTTTTACGTTGTCCGGTGTCTTAAACATCTCATCGACCCAAGTTTATTTATTCAAAGTACAGGGAATCACTTGTATGGATATTAGGAAGACTGCTTTGCTACTCTGTATCTTTTCTATAGCAGTTTTCAATGCCTCAGGTTATGAGGGTTCAGGCGGTGTTGGGTCGGACGGTGGAAATGACCCAATACTTGATCCTCCCGAGTACAATGAAAACCCTATCTATGATCTACAGGGCTCATGGATTTTCGAGGGTAAAAGCGCTCCTGATAGTTCCGGACCTTCCATTTTCTTCGGTTCTCAGGTTAAGGAAGAGCTCGATGACGGCACGGTGGAAAGTTATCCTGATGACGGAACTGAGGGTTTAGGTAATGAAATAACGTTGCAGTATGTCCAGAACTCTGATGATGAATGGGGTAATGGTAGTCTGGAAACTGTTACTATAAGCCAGAGCGACTGGTATCTTAACAGTAGTGGCAGAGATGGTTTTGCAGCGCTCATAAGGCCTCCACATCCTGACGCAGGTTCGGCTTCAAACAGGTGTGGCGATACAGTTCATAACGATGGTAACGATGAGTCTTCATGTCCTGAAGACTACGGTCTTCCATCCGATAGTGCCGATTCAGGGTCTGAAGATTCAACCTATGATTCTACCGAGACTATAACACATACTTTCAACGATCAGTACGGCGAGTACGATATTAACGATATTGGGAGCGTATCGGGAGTTGGAGACAGCGGCGACGATACAGACGACTTCATAAGTTATGACGTGGATTTGACCGGTGGTTCTCGTTTTTATGCCAAGGAGCATGATACGGATGATACGGACGATATAACCGGTCCTAACGAAGGAGGTTTTACAGATAAGATATATGAGGACGACAACTGGCAGTCAACACCTGACTTCTACCAGGAAGGAAACGGTGATGAAATATGGATGAAGTACGTAAGGGTTTCAGGAACTACTTCGATTTCGGACAGTCAGAACCCGGTTAAGACTTACGACTTGTCGATTGGAACTTATGATGAGAACTACCAGAAGGACGGAGATTCTATCCATACTTCGTGTACTAACGTAGATGGAAACTATACTTGTGAAGAAAGTACGGACGAGTACTGTATCGATGCTAATAGTAATACTGTAACAAATCACCACATTACTACGGAAACTATAACTCTGAATGCGGACGGACCTCAGGAGTATACAACAAGTTCTGCTTCAGGTAATGGAATCTCTACATCCAGTAGTAGTTCAGGTATAGGTTTCCAGGTGGATGTAACAAGGAACATAAAAGACGGTACCACGGAAGAACCGGCCAATGAGTGTACTTCGTGGTCGCCTGATCACAGCTGTGCTTTAGATGGTTCCGACGATGAAGGAAGTAGTTGTGAGCTTTCAGGTCAGGAAGATACGTACTCTAACCAGCTTAACGATTACACTAGAGACGATGATAGCAGAGGCGGAGAAGGATACTACTACGATGGCTGGGATGATCACTACAGGGATTACAGGTACGAGACTCTGACATTCGATGAAGCTAAGATATTTGACATCAATCCTGCAGAAAACCCGGCAGGATCCCCAACAGATTCTGGTTCACTGGATCACCCGGCTGATGCTCTTTTCTGGAACGACAACTTCAAAGGAGAGACTTATGGTTCAGGAAACGCCGATGACAACGACCTCTCCGTTTTAAGCCGGTCTGGCAACGCATTCTATTCCTGGGGTATAACTGAAAACTCGGAGGATATCGCCAATGATCCTTCAGTAAGCCTCTCCTCTTTCTCGATAGATGTCGACGGAACAGACTTCCACTCTGTACGTGACTCTTTTGAGACGTATGATGTTGACGGTCCACGGGGTCTAGGTAATGGCTATGTTGCTATGAGGCATGAAGTCGTCAATGAAGGGACTGATAATGAGCAGAAAAGCAACAACTGGCATATTACGGGAACGACGCAAGGTTTCGCCGCAGAAGAGACTTCTGCAGATGGTTCTTCCGCCAGTTTCGTGACGGAAAGTCAAGTTGAGAACATGATGAAGAGCAAGGACATACAATGTCCTGGAGACAGTCTCTACTGTGTTGCAGCTGTTGATCTTCACTTGGACGACTTGAACCAGTGGAGTTCGACTGATCCTTCTGACGGCGTAGATCTAGATATTACCGCAAACGGGCCTTACGTCACTTCCGAGTCCATGGGAGTATGTAACATGTATAACAAGATTTCTGATGAAAGTGGTAGTCTGGACGATATAGAAAATGTGGAATGCCAGTACGATAATGTGACGAGACGTTGCCATACAGCAGGTACAAGAATGCATACTATGGAGGGGCCTGAGGTGGATGAAGATGCGATGAAGTCATCTGATTCTGAAGCTGTTCAGGACGATAGACGCCACTGCGTAGAACATTCGCAATGCGTTCTCCACGATAATAACGTCAGTGAAGGTACTGTGGCAAACGTAGCTCGTGAATACTTCCAAGGTTATCCTGGTTATGAGGAGGGTGGAGACTCTCCGGACTGGGAGGTTTGCCTAAACATTAATGATGACTCCAGCTACCACCAGTTTGGAGGACAATGGTACGATCTTGATAACCCTGTAGTGGGAGAATACTTGAGAGGAGAGATTGATGGAGGCGGAGATGGATCTCAGTTGGTAAGCGGTGCAGATACCTCAAGCTTTAATCCCGATCCAAGTGATGGAAAAGATCATATTGAAAACTACTGGCTGGAGAACCCTAACCCTCAACACGACATGTATAACCCAAAGGGTGGAATGGAGGGAACAGCACTGGTTGCACACTGTGGTCCAGGCATTGACTGTGGTGAAGAGGAAGATAATACAAGAGGGGATGTAAGCTCCCGGAAAGGCAATTATTTCTCGTTTTTCCAGGAGTACAGTAGGGACGAAGACTATCACCCTCAAGGGAAAAGCGAAGAGACAAACATCAGCCATAGGTTTGAGGGAGTTCTAACTATGACTAGGAAACATCCTGAAAATAACCAGCTAAGTCCAGGACATTACGACTACAGTGTCTATGAACCTGAATGGTATAGAAACACAGAAATAGGGGAAGATCAGGCTGTTCAGTATGCTTACGCAGTCAATAGAAGCTGGGTTTTAGACTCAACAGGCGTGCCTTATCCTCCTTGGGGAGAATCCGGTTCAGGGTATGCGTCTAGCTCTAGAGGAGTGCATTATAGAGAGAACTATACAGGTCCTGAGAGACAGGACAGAACAGATAGTACCGTTCAGAAGACATCTCGAGCTTTCGGTAATTCCCTTGCCGTCGTTGCCCAGCAAGACATTTCGACAGGAGCTAGCCAGAATGATATAAATAAGGGAGATGGTTTCTGGATTGATCCTGATAACATTAGGGAACATTTCAACAACGGAAACATCGATGATGGTTCGGGTAGTCCGGATGGATGGAAGAACTTTGTCAGTTTCAAGATGGATCTTACCGGTCCAGACTCCGGTCTCGGATGGGACTACAGCGGTTCAACAGAGAAGCGTGAAGGAGGTAACGTTGTTTTCACAGACATTGACTGGGAGAGAGATGACAGTGGAAATCTAAGAGAAGGTCTACAGCAGCCTATGTGTGGGGATGACAGATATGAATACTTGATTGAAGAAATGGGGGAATCTTCTAATTCGGAACAGTACACAGGATCTTACGGATGTTCTCCACGTCAGGATATCTGTTACAGCAGCGAGGTAGGAGGTTTCACAGAAGTAGGTTCTTACACGCAGACAGGTGAGCCAACTGAAGACGTCGGAAGATACAAACAGGATGAAGAGTACTGTGGGACAAACGATGAAGGACTCGGTGTCTGGTACGATCAGGACCTTAAACAGAAGGCATGCAATGAAAACAGTCTATACGGCTCCTCCGGTGTCAGATGGTTTGACAAGGATTACATACAGGAGCATCCTCACGCCGTTACAGGAGGCATAGATGACTCATGGAACAATTACACGTCACAACACGGTTACAGCAGCTGGGAATCGCTTCCGAATAAAGGAGGTTCATGGGACCTAAGCGAGGAAACACCTGTCCCTACCGGAACGAACCGCTCCAAGACAGCTAGCCTAGGTTTCTGTGGTGGAGATGACGGAAGTGAATACCTCACAACCCAGGAATGTAACACCAATCTATGTGAAACAAAGAGAAGGGTTCAGGGAGTAGCAAAAGTACCCGGAAGCTGCGTGTTTGACGGAGATCAGAGCAGTTATCCTTCCAACGTCAACGATAGAAGACTATACCAGCCAGGCGAGGAGATCACGATAAATCTTGAAAGTCAGAGAACCATAGTATGTTTCGACGGTGCCTGGCACGATAAGAGTCCTATATCCTTCAACCAGCAGAAGCTTGACCTACCTCTGAACGAGGAAGTTGATGTAAGTTTCCAGATAGTCAACGTCCGGAACCAGGAGGTAACATATGATGTTTCCATGATCGATCCTCTGACTGATGAGCTATCAGTATACCAGCTTTCACAGTTCAAAGAGAAGAACGGAGACTCTTTCCGGGTAACTCTCGGACCTCAGTCAAGTAAGGAGTACCAGGCGACTATAAGAGGAGGAACATTGGACATTGACGGAGATGAATCAGATGATCGGGACAAACTAAGGCTTAGAGCTGAGGCCGTAAACCTAGACGAACTGGGAGAAGACAGTCTCACTGTTGACGTGGTAAACAACAACCGTACGGGAACCGGAAGCAGAGCAGAACCTGAAAGCGTTCCCGGAGTTTCAGCAGTCCAGCTGATAGTAATGACTGCGATGGCTTCAGTCCTGTTTTTCATTCAGAGTTAAATCTTTTCACCACTATAAACCAGAGTTATGATCGGTACAGTCATCCAGAGAAGTGAGACACCGACTTCACAGGAGTTTTTCTTTGTACAGGAAGAAGATGTCGGGAAAGGAGCCTACATAGAGTACGAAAACAATGGAAAAGTTATTGCCAGGGTCGCTGAAGTTTACAAGGCAAACGAATACTTTGAGAACCCGGAAAGTGTCTCCGAACTCTCTGGAAACAGTGAGAAATTCCCTGTGGATGACTGGGAGGTATCCGTCGGAAAAGCAGTGATAATGGGGAAGTTCCAGGACGGAATGATCCAGCGTGTAAGTCAGGCGCCGGCACCAGGAGTAGAGATAAGCAAGGCGGAAACTGATAGAGTCAAGGAGTTCCTCGGACTGGAAGAAGACGGCCTGCATCTTGGAAAAGTACAGCAACAGGATTTGAAGGCCTCCGTAGGACTGACTGACACACTTCAGAAACACTTTGCGATTCTAGCTCAGTCCGGCGCCGGCAAATCATACAGCGCATCAGTTTTACTAGAAGAGCTTCTAGACAGGGATTATTCGCCCGGTATCCTTGCTGTCGATCCTCATGGAGACTACACCAACTTTGCGGATGACAGAAAATACATGCAGGACACAAAGGTTTTCAGGGAGAACAGTATCTCGATCGCCGTGAAGAACCTTTCCGCAGACAAGCTTGATGCATACTTTGACTTGACAGCAGCGCAGAGAAGAGAGCTTGGGAAAGCGTTCAGCCAGTTAAACTCGATGGAGAACGATGACTACGGACTCGACGCTCTGGAACATGTTATCGAGGAGAACGAGATGAACGAGTCCACGAAGTATGTTCTGAAGCAGAAGATCAGGGAGATGAAGATGATGGATATATTTGGAAAGGCTGATTCTCCCTCAAGCAACGATATAGAGCCAGGTAAGTTAAACATCATCGACCTAAGTGAGGCGATTAACCACCAGAAGAAACAGATAATCACAGCTTACTTTGGAAGAAGGTTCTTCCGGCTGAGACGTTCTGGAAAAATTCCGCCCTTCCTCTTTCTTATCGAAGAGGCTCACAACTTTGCGCCGGAGAAACAGCCTTCACCTTCAAAATCTGTCATTGAGAAACTTGCGAGAGAAGGAAGAAAGTTCCATGCATCGATCGGTTTAATCAGTCAGAGGCCTGTCCGGCTCTCCACGACCGCTCTTTCACAGTGCAACACACAGTTCATACTCAGGGTCACTAACCCGAACGACCTGGAACATATCGCCCAGTCCTCGGAAGGAATTACATCCGATGTAAAGAACCAGATTCCCGGGCTTAAAACTGGGGAGGCAATTGTTATCGGAGAAGCTGTAAACCATCCAACCTTTATTGACGTGCGGGAGAGAAGATCTGCGGAGTCCGATTCCGGAGAAACTCTTGAATCGGCTCTTGAGGAATGGAAGGAAGAAGAGGAGCAGAAGGACAAGGATGCGGAAGCGTTTATGTAAAAATTCTTTTAGTCTATTCTATATTCTTAACTTCTGTCAAACCGGTTTCAGTGTTCTTTTTCTCAAACTGGTACAGCTCTCCTGTCGCCGCTGATTCCAGTGATGGGTCATGTGTTACTATAAACAGCTGCTTGATTAGATCATGGGAGTTTTTCCGCAAGGTTTCCGCAAGTTCGTCGACTGCGGAGGAATCCATGTTATGTGTTGGCTCGTCAAGCATCAGGACCTCAAGCTTCGGAGACAGGGTAAAGGTAAGGGCTAGACGCATGACCAGTGCGGCCGAATGTCTTTCACCGCCGGACACCTCCACCTCTGCAGAGATCCACTTGTTTTCGGAGTCAAGCAGTTCAAGTAGGTAGTCCTTCTCGGCGTTCAGACGGATGGAGTAGTAGTCGTCGTAAGGGTAGAGCTGGTCCCAGATATCGTCCATCATCCGGTTCAAACGCTCTACAAACATTTCACGGAGAGAAACCTGTGTCTTCTCCAGTCCATGTCTGTAATCGTGGGAGAAATCTAGTACAGCGTCTAGCTTCTCAACTTTTTCCTCCAGGTCCTGTTTCTTGTCTTTCTGTCTCTGCATCTGCTCCTTTCTTTTCTCTTTCTCCTGAATCAGTTCTTCTTCGGATTCAAGCTCCTTCTTCTTGACGGATTTTTCCTCCTTCAGTTCGGATACTCTATCCCTGGTCTCTTCGAGTTCGTCCTCATCAAACTCCAGTTCCTCAAGTTCTTCTTCGGCCTCGCTCAGTTTTTCCTCTATATGTTCAAGTTTCTCTTCCAGCTCGTCTCTTTTCTCAGTCTTCTCCAGTTCCTCAATACTTTCCTCCAGTTCCTCAGTTCTGTTCTCGGAGAAGTCTTCCTTAAGTTCTTCGAGTTCTTTCTCGGCTTCCTCAATCTCCTTGTTTTTCTCCTTTAACTCTTTCTGTCTCTGTTCTAGTTTCTCTTCAGCTGACTTGAATTCCAGTAGCTCGTCCCTTTTCTCTCCCAGTTTTTCCTTCTTCTCCTGTTTCTTCTCAAACTCTTTCTTCAGCTTGTTTTCCTGTTTCTTCAGCTTCTCAATCTTTGCTTTCCGTTCTTTAAACACTTTCTCTCTATGCTCTTCGTCAAGCTCTTTCCCGCATGTAGGGCATTCTCCATCGCTGTCCTGGAGATTTTCGATGCTTTCCTCCAGGTTTGTTCTCTCTACGTGTTTAGTGTTACCTTTCTGCCTGATCTCGTCTACAACCTTTGTAAGTTCTTTAATTTCTTTTTCAATATCTTCAATTTCCTCGAATTTTTCGGCTTTCTCCTCCAGTTCCTCTATTTCTTCTTCAAGCTTCTTTTTCTCTTTCCTAGCGTAGCTGAGATCTTTTTCAAGGTCATTGATATCGTCTTCTTTTTCTTCAAGTTTCTTCTTTTCTTTACGGCATTCTTCCAGCTTTTCTTCAGGATTGTCGTATTTCTCCAGCTTTCCCTCTATTTTTTCCAGTTCTTCCTGAAGCGATTCTTCACGTGTCTCAAGCTTGGTTGCTCGTTTCTCAAGTTTCCGGAATGTTTCTTTCTTTTCCTCGAGTTCTTCCCGCTTCTCCTGTTTTTCCCCAAGTTTTTCGTCCAGTTCTTCAATGCTTTCTCTGGTATCTTCAAGCGTCTCCCTGCGTTCCTCAATATCTTCTTCCAGTTCTTCGAGTTCCTCTTCTTCAAACTCTTCTTCCAGTTCTCCCAGTTCTTCCTGCTTCTGCTCTAGCTCATTTTTCAGGTTGTTCTCAACTTTCACGATCGTCTTTCTGGCGTTCTCGAAACGGTCAATCTTCAGTAGCTCGTCGATCCTCTCCTTCCGGTTTCCGGGCCGCATGTTGAGGAAGAGATCTAGGTCGTTCTGTTCTGAGTAGATGGCTCTCACGAAAGACTTGAAGCTGAGGCCGAGAAGTTCCTCTACCTGTTCAGTTACTTCACGTGTTGAAGGAGCTTCGATCAGCTCTCCTTCTTTCCGCAACTCGCTTCTCTCTGTTCCTTTACCTCTTTTCAGCTCTCTCTTTACGCTGTATTCTGTACCGTCTACCTCAAACTCTATCTCCACGGACGCTTCTTCCGCCGGTGAAGGATTTCTTCTTATCAGGTCGTCAAGTTTTACGTCTCTGGAGTTTAGTGACGGTGTCGTGCCGAAAAGTCCGAAAACTATCGCTTCAAGAACTGAGGATTTTCCGGATCCCATGGTCCCGATTAACGCGTTTACTCCTTCCGAGAACTCCAGATCTGTTTCGTGGTGCGACTTCCAGTTCTCCAGTTTGATTCTAGTTATCATCCGTTTCTGTCACTTCTTTCAGCATCTCTGCCGCTTCATCAGGTTTTCCGTCTTCGAGTAGCTGGAGGAACTCTTCTTCATCGACTTCGAGATCGGCGTCAACTTCTTCTTTCAAGATCTCCTTTCCTTCGTCCCACGGGTTCTCACGGTCCTCCATCTCCGTTCTTTCACCGGTTCCTGAACTGGAAATAGAGGAGTTGACGTTCAGGAACATGTCGTCTCTGAACATCTGTTTCAGCTCCCGCGGATTTACGCGTGAAGATGTTTCGCCCGTGATTTTCAGGTTTACAAGAGGTTTCTCTCCGTCCACGTTCTCCAGTTTCTCTCTTGCTTTGTCTTTGATCTCTGACCAGTCTTCTCCATCAACTTCAAGTTCAATATAGTTTACTTCCCGGGGTGACTCCAGTTCCACGAACTCGAGGTTTTCCTCCTCCGTGTCCAGACGCAGAAATCCTTTCCCTTTCTCCGCTTCGATCTTTCTCATCTGGGTTGTGACGGTGGAACCTGGCAGGATAAGCGGTCTATCCGAGTCGGAGTCCTCGAAACGTTCCAGGTTGTACCAGTGGATATGCCCGTTAACTATCAGGTCGAACCCTTCCGGAAGATCTTCCAGGGATAGGACGTCGTGATCTTCATCGGTATAGACGAATCCTTCGATCGACTGATGTAGAACAAGTATGTTGAATGCGTCTTCGACAGGTTCAGGGTCGAACTTTTCCAGTACTGTAGGAGCGTATCTCTCCGGCACCCCGCTCATTCCATGTACGGCGACTTTCTCGCCATCTTTCTCGAAAACGATTTCTTCGTTGTCTAGATGGTGGAGGTGGCCTGTCCGTGACATCAGCTCTATAGGATTTGTGTAGCTTCGAGGACGTCGTTCATGTGTTCCATGGATTGCGACTACGGGAACTCCGTCTCCATGTATTCCAAGATCTTTGTCGGTCTCAACAGTTCTCTCTCCTTCCATCGCTACTGAAAGCGTTTCTGTGGCTCGGTCCAGTACTTCCTGCTTCGGTATTTTTTTGTGGAAAATATCTCCCGGCAGTATAATTATATCGGAATCCAGCGACTTTCGAAGTGCTTCCTCAGCGTTTTCAAACGGTTCCTCTCCACGCTCTTCTCCCCATTTGTATCCGAAGTGGGTGTCACTGATTATAGAAATATCCATCATCTAAGACTATACCGATAAAATCTTTTATCTATGCTGTAGAACCTGGTTAAATGGTTTCTTTAACGGCTTTTCTAGGCCTCCAGACACAGTGCCCACAGTTTTTCCTGGAAAAGTTCAATTATCTAGAGGTTTGCCTTCTGAAAGCCTCTGTGCTGTTTCTATTCCTTCATCCGGGATTACGTATGCGTCTTCGGATTTGACGAGTGTTGGCTCGACTTTTGTGAAGTTCTCGGCCTGCTCAATTTTTTCCCGATCGAAGATGAATCCTGGGACATATTTCAGATTGTACTTTTCTATGAGTTCCTGTCCTTCCTCGCTCTGATAGTCTACTTCCCGGTAACTGGCCTTGAAAATGCGGTCGGTTGATTCCCTGAACTCGCTCCATTCACATTCTTCACAGGTTACAACAGTGACCGGCACTTCGGTTCTATGATCCATGGAGTCCCAGTAAAGATATCCTGAGAACACTGCCGAGGAAAGAAGTATACCAAGTAGCATTCCGGTGCCGAAGGACTTCTTCAGATGCGTCTTAACGCTAAAACTAGGAAGTCTTTTTCCTGCCGCTGTCTCTTTACCGTGTTCCATCTGAGAGTGTTCCTTCAGCGTTTCTTCTGTACTGAAAACCTGGCTGCATTCAGGACATTCGAACTTTTCCTCAGACATTACCATAAAATTAAGAATCCGTCTTAAAACAGGTTTCCCTTTGGTTCAGGTTTTCTTTTTTAGATATGTTTCTCTGCGAGAATCCTGTTAACTCACGACGAAGTGTGCAGAGAGTGGAGGTGGTTAATATTTTCGACGACAAAGATCTTGAACGCCTTACCGGTCGAGGCCGTTTCGGGGTAGAGGCAGAGATGCACGAGGACGAGGATACGTACCTGATGATGACGGCTATGGAGTTTGAGACTGCGGAGGAACTGGTAAACTTCTACAATCAAAATCTAAAACAACATACAGAAAGACCCGAGCTTATCTACGGCAACAGCCGAGAAGTAGAGGACGTACTTACTGAGAGAGACACTTGGGCGTCCTTCAGACCTCAAGAAGAGTCTGTGCGGGAAGCAGAATGGGCAGTCGATACTCCAAGAACAATAGAACGTTTTCTGGATCTCAGGAATGTTGAAAACGATTACGAGGAGACTGCCAAGACTCTAGCTGCTGCCACATTTTACACTGTCAGCCGTGCAGAGAGCGATGGAGAAGTCGGGACTGGACTGTACAACTTCCACGAGAATCTGATTGATATTCCGGGAGAGGAGCCTATAGAGATTGAAGTTATGAGAAGAGAGCCTACGGACTATGATCATGTCCTCTCAGGAAATATAGATGAGGTCAAGGAAAAAGTGGAAAGCATAGAGGATCCCGACTATAACCGGCTTGCAGATGAGGAAGAGAAGAGACAGGACAGAACCACACTGACAGACTACTTCAGGCGCCAGCAGAGGAAGGAGCACGAGGACATGTAGTTTCCTGACAAGGAACCAATTCAGTGATTCTGTTTCTACTCTATTTTCCTCTATTTTTGTACATAGGAGGTGTTAAGCATCGACAGCGATGACTTTGAAAGGCTTGTAGATCAGGGGCGTATAGCTGTCGAAAAATCCGAAGAGGAGGAGTATGTTCTCTTTCCCGGCATCAGCTTTGACACCTCCGAAGAGCTTCTAGATTTCTACCGTGAAAACCTGCAGAGATATGTTTTAGATGAAGATTTAGCAGTCTATGGAAACAGTGATGAACTGATTCAGAGTGTAGCTGAGAGGGATACCTGGGCTTCGTTCAGATACAGTGATGAAAAAGGAGAGTGGGCGGTCGATGTATCGAATACTGTGAAGAAATTTTCAAGGGATGTAAGAGTAGAGCCTTATGAGAGAGCAGTTGAGAGCTTAAGTGCGGCAACTCTTTACGCAGTTGCAAGAGCAGAAAGCAAGGATCTAGGTCCTGGAATGTACAGCTTCCACCACGGTTTAGTGAGATATCTCCGGGACGGGTCAGAAGCTCAAATAGAAGAGTTAGCGGAAATAGAGTCTGAAATAGAAGAGGTTGAAGATGAGCTTGAGGATTACCTGGAAGAGAAACAAGAAATAGAGGGAGAGATGGAACAGGTAGATGAAAAACTAGATCAGGTAGAAGAGGAAATACAGGAAGTAGATAGAGAAATAGAGCTTTACGAAGGGCTGATAGAGATCTTCCAGACAGTCGGAGATGTAGAGGACAATATAGAAGACTTGTACAACAGAGTAGAGGATGCTGAAGACAGAAGCGATATAGAAGGTTACATACAGATACTTCAAAATAATATCGAAAAACTGGATTCTCGCCTAAGAAATGTTGAATACAGCGATAGAAGACTTCAGGAGCTTGAAGAGCAGGTAGATTTTCTAGAGCAGAAAACCGAGTTCCAAGATATCTCCATACGTGTTGAAAACGAAGAAGTTATAGACACAGAATCTAGGTTGGAGGAGTTAGAAGACAGGAATGAAGCAGTACGGGAGAATATAATTGATATTGGAAGTGAAGTGGAGGATATGGAAGAAGTCGTTACAGGTCTCGAAGAACGTATGCAGCAAGTAGAAGAAGAGCTTGAGAAAGGTCACGGCTTGACTAGAGTGTGGAGAGGAACTAAAAGATGGTATGGGAGAAGAAAACAGAACGTCAGAAACCTGTTTGACAGTTCGGAGGAATAGCAGCTTCCGGCGGAGAAGAACTGTCAAAGATTTCAGTACTACAGTTTTTGATTATCGCGTATGTTTCTCCGAGGTATATAAGGAGTTCTTTGAGGAAAAAGGTAAAAAAGTCTAAAGGAGAAAGCAGAAATAGTTATACATGAAGCCGGCAAGAGAAATCCTCCAATCTATGATAGAGAAAGGAAGTCATGAAATCAGCAGGGAAAAAGAAGGGCTTTTTCTGTCCAGTATCTCAGCTGGCCTCGATATTGGATTCGGACCTTTGCTTATGGGCGTGATACTGACGCTTTCAGCCGGAAGCTATGGCGATCTGGGCACAGAGATGCTTCTCGCAAGCGCATACTCTGTCGGATTCATATTTGTAATACTTGGAAGATCAGAACTTTTCACAGAGCATACCACTCTTGCAGTAATGCCAGTTATTGATGGAGAAGCTTCTCTAAAAAAACTGGGGAGGCTCTGGGGTATCGTCTATACTGGAAACATTGCTGGAGGATTTATTTTCACAGGTCTGGCCGTACTGCTTATGCCCGGGCTCGGAGTTATTGAACCTGCGGCCTTTGGTACCATAGCGCACAAACTCGTCAGCCATCCTCTTCACTGGCTATTCATCGCAGGGGTGTTTGCCGGATGGCTTATGGGACTTCTCGCATGGCTTGTAACTTCGGCTGAAAACACGATTGGAAGAGTATTCTTCATCTGGATGGTTACCGCAACCATCGGAATGCTTCACCTACCTCACTCTATAGCAGGTAACGTAGAGGTTCTCTTCGGTCTATTTACAACGGCAAGTGTTACGGTAACAGATTATCTTGCCTTCCTCATACTGTCGACACTTGGAAATGCATTTGGGGGAGCAACTTTTGTAGGTCTGATGAAGTACGGACATGTAACACGAGGAGCGAAATAAAACAACGTCAGACCGACAGGGTATAAAAACCTTCAAAACGTTTTTCAGCTCTTATAATTTCAAGAGGTATCTAAAATTTATGTCACAGGAACTCGGAATAACGGTCAAGAAGGATCAGGACCCGTCGGAATGGTATACACAAGTTGTCAAGAAAGCAGGTCTGGCTAGTTATGCGCCGGTCAAAGGCTGTATGATAATCAAGCCGTACGGAATGAAACTCTGGGAATCGATCAAGGAAGAGTTCAACTCAAAGATCGAAGAGACAGGTGTAGAAAACGCTTACTTCCCGCTCTTCATCCCGGAAAGCTACCTAGAGAAAGAAGAAGATATTGTTGAAGGATTCGACCCTGAAGTCGCATGGGTAACACACGGAGGAGACAAAGAACTGGAGGAAAGGATCGCTGTAAGACCTACATCCGAGTCAATCATCGCACCGTACATGAGCGATGAAATCAGAAGCCATAGAGATCTTCCGCTAAGACTTAACCAGTGGGCGAACGTTGTTCGCTGGGAGGCAACAGACACAAGACCGTTCCTCAGGACAAGAGAGTTCCTCTGGCAGGAAGGACATACGGCGCATGCAACGGAAGAAGAAGCGGATGAAGAAACAATGCTGCGGCTGGACCAGTACCAGGAGGTAATCGAAGAACACCTCGCAATCCCATCAATCCTTGGATACAAGCCGGAGCATGACAAGTTCCCTGGCGCAAAATACACTACAACAATTGAGACACTGATGCCGGACGGAAGAAGCATCCAGTCCGGAACCTCGCATCAGCTAGGACAGAACTTTGCGGAAGCATTTGATATCACGTTCGAAGACGAGAACGGAGATAAAAAGACTTGCTGGAATACTTCATGGGGTCTCTCCACAAGAACAATCGGTGCGTTAATCATGGCTCACGGAGATGACGACGGTCTCAGACTGCCTCCAAGCATCGCACCTAAACAGGTAGTAGTAGTACCGATCTATCAGGAAGACAACCAGGAAGAAGTCATGGAATATGCGGAAGGGGTGGCAGAAGACCTCAAAGACGAAGGTTTCCGAGTAGAGTTCGACGGAAGAGAACATAGGACACCGGGCTACAAGTTCAACGAATGGGAGCTCAAAGGAGTACCTCTCAGGCTTGAAATCGGTCCAAACGAAATGGAAGACCGGACGGTTACAGCAGTAAGAAGAGATAACGGAGACTCAGAGGAAGTACATAGAGACTCGGTGAGAGATAAATCAAGAGAACTACTTGACGGAATTCAAGACTCGCTCTACAAAGAACTTGAAGACTATCTAGAGGAGAACATTAGAGAGGCAGGATCCAAAAACGAAATCCTTGCCACAATCGGAAAAAGCCGTGGATACGTCAAGACCAAGTGGTGTGGAAAGGAAAGCTGTGAAGAAGAAGTTAAGGACGAAGTAGCCGCCGAAATCGTTGTTCTGCCGTTCCGCGAAGACAGTAAACCGGCAACTATTCAAGGTAGCGAAGAAGAAATTGAAGGGGAATGTGCTATCTGCGGTGAAGAAGCCGAGAGATGGGCATACTTCGCAAAGAACTACTAATTTCCTCCCTTTCTATCTACTTTATTTCGGTTGAAGCTCTTCTAACTTAATCTTCGTAACTTTTAAACGTGAATTATATCTCAGTAAAGGTATGGGAATCCCTTGGAGAAAGATTTCTTCAAAGCTGTCGGTAAAAGCCAACAACACACTTAGTAGTTTGAACAAGAGGCACTTAGCTACTCTTGACAAAAAAGATC
>SDGW01000470.1_pt1 | contig 16839 bp, 19 predicted proteins | sample 2873831 | NCBI WGS metagenome assembly SDGW01 (sample SAMN08132700, study PRJNA421101) | hypersaline lake metagenome | isolation source: celular fraction 0.22 microns magnesium sulfate-rich crust from ephemeral... | place: Spain: Penahueca Lagoon, Toledo | collected 2011-07
CCTGTCGACAGTCCCCGACGAGAGAGCGCTGACGTCGGCCGAAAACGACCCGCTCGCGGAGAGCGTCTGCGTGGTCGTCGTCGACGTACTCCCGCCCGTTGGCCGGTACTCGAAGGACACGTCAGCGGACGACGCACCGCCCAGGTCGTCGAGCGACCCTGTGAGTGTCGCTGTCGTCTCACCCACGCTCGACGGAGTGCCCGTCGAGACGGCGACGCTGGTGTCGGTGCTGCCGGCGTCCAGCGCCGCCTCGACGTCGAGCAGTCCAGCGCCCTGCTCGTTCGAGGCGAGGCCGACGTCCTCGGCGCTCGCTCGGAGTCGTTGCCGAGCCTCGGTGTTCGTGAGACCGGTCGCCATCAACTGGCCGGCAGCGCCCGAGACGTGGGGACAGGCCATCGACGTGCCCGAGTAGTACTCGTAGGTGTCGTCGGGGACTGTCGACAGGACGCCGACGCCGGGCGCGGCGAGGTCGACCTCCGTCCCGGTCGAGGAGAAGTCCGCGAGAGTGTCGCTGTCGTCAACCGCGCTCACTGCCATCACAGTGTCGTACGCCGCGGGATAGCTGACACAGTCGCTGCAGGGGCCGGAGTTGCCGGCCGCCTCAACCAGAAGGACGCCGTTGTCGTCGGCGTACTGGCAGGCGTCCCGGAGGGTCCGGGTGCCGCTGCTCGCGCCGAGACTGATGCTCGCCACGTCGTACCCCTGGTCTGCGACCCAGCGGATGCCATCGGCGACGTCCGAGAAGTAGCCGCTGCCGTCACCGGTGAGCACTTTCACGGCGTGGAGCCGCGCTTCCGTGCTGACGCCGATGACGCCCTCGGTGTTGTCGTCGGCTCCGGCGATCCCAGCGCAGTGGGTGCCGTGGCCGTTGTCGTCGCCCCACGAGGAAGCACAGCCGCCCGAGCAGTCGTACACTGCGTACCCCTCGCCGAGGTTCGCCGCCAGATCCGGATGGTCCGCATCGATGCCAGTGTCGACGATGGCGATGTCGGCCCCGGCACCCGTGTCACCGCTGTCGTGGGCGACGTCGGCGTCCACGCGATCGATCCCGTCCGGCAACGTCTCACCGAGCGCATACGCCCTGACGTCTCGCTCGACGTACCGAACGTCCGGCCGGCGCCGAAGCCCGTCGAGCGCTTCCTCGGGGAACCGTCCGGCGACGGCCCCGCCGATGTCGCCGAAATCGAGCTCGTGAAGGACCTCGTTCGCCCGCGACGCGGCTGCTCGTTTGCCGGCTTCCGACGCTGTCCCGACGACGTATCGCCCCCGACCAGGCTCGGCGGCTGCACCTTGCACACCCACGCCACCGAGCGCACCCGTCGCAATTCCTGCTAGTACTGTCCGTCTTTGAATGGGTGTCTGCTCCATGTTGTGCCTGAACCATTCGCGTACTGGTACTTGAAGAAGGATGACTGTTGGAGTGGCAAAACTCAGTGATATTGACTGCCCCTACACTCTCAGCCGTGAAAACAGCTGCCGAAATCGATGATAATGGTACGCTCCGGTATTACAACTGGGCTTCAGGACAAATGGCGTTTTGATTATAATTCATCGAATCTCCGTAGAATCCGAAACGGGAGTGCACTGACAGCGAGCGCCAGTGCAAACGGCGATGGCGATTCGACGGAGCCGTTCGAGCACTCAGTGTTCGTCCAGCAATTCACGCACAGCCTGCCGGACCGCATCGTCGCTGGACTGTTCGGGATCCCACCCCAGCGCGGACAGTTTCTCGATGGAGAGGCGCATCCGCGGAACGTCGCCGACCCACCCGCGGTCACCGCCAGTGAACTCGTAGGCCGGATCGAGTCCCATCTCGTCGGCGACGATGTCGGCGATCGTCGTGACCGACGTGGTCGTCCGCGTCCCGAGGTTGTACACGTTGAAGTCCTTCTCGGCGTTCTCCACGACGTGACACATCGCGTCGATGCACTCGTCGATGTGGAGGTAGGATTTTTCCTGGCGACCGTCGCCGAGGATCTCCAGGCTCTCGGGGTCGTCCCGGAGCTTGTGGATGAAGTCCGGGATGACCGCGCCCTTCTGGAGGCGCGGGCCGACGATGTTGGCGAAGCGGTACACCCACGCGGTCATGTCGTGACTCTTCGCGTAGACGGAGATGAGGCTCTCCTCGCCCAGTTTGCTCGCGCCGTAGATGCTGATCGGTTCCAGCGGAGCGAAGTCTTCGGGCGTGGGACGCGGCGCTTCCCCGTAAACGGTCGACGAGGAAGTGAACGCGATGTTGTCGACGCCGACCTCGTCCATCCGTTCGAGGACGTTCTCGGTCAGGCGGTTGTTGAGCCGGTACTGCGCCACGTCGTCGCGGGCGGCGTTCTTGTCCGCGGCGAAGTGAAACACCATGTCGAGATCCGCGGTGATTGCCTCCGCGGCGACGGCCTCGTCGGTGAGGTCGCCCTCGATGAGTTCGACGTCCTCCGGCAGCCACGACGGGTCGCCGTTCGAGAGATCGTCGACTACCCGCACCTCGTTGTCTGTGGCGAGTCGCTCACACAGGTGCGACCCCACGAACCCTGTACCCCCGGTCACTAGCAACCGTTTTCCAGACAGGTCCATGCGTCTGCTCCCACGCCATTGGCCAAGTGCTTTTGGAAGTCAGTCGACATCATTGCTCGCTCTCTGACTGGCTCCCCGCTTGTAAGTAGTATGTGAGAATATTGAAGCTGCAAGTAACTGGTGACCAGGGATGCACTATAAGGACAGTAGTATTTTCTTACCGCCACGAGCACGGCCGGTAACTATCACAGCGGGAACGGGCTTCGGGGGTCGCGGTAAGTGGCCCTTACCGACCCGCGCTGTGGGGATGACGACGCCAAGCGATGAATCCGTTGACCTGGCTCACAGAGTGGTTCGAACGCCGATACACGAAGCAGGCACTGGCCAGATTGTCAGCAGTCTTAATTGTCGCGCTCGTCACCACCCAACTCCTGTTCGTCTGGTATTTCGGTTCGGTGGGACTGTCGATGGGCAAGACAGCGTACAACAACGACGATCGAACTGTCGTCGTCGACGCGTCCGAACTGCGCAAGATCGAACGCGACTACAGCACGACCCACGAGGAAGGCTGGTGTCTCTACGGGTCGAAAAACCGGACGCACATCCGCGTGACGGAGGTGGTCCGGGCGCAGACGATATTCAAGCGATCGGACCGGATCGCCTTCACCTGTATTCCCGAGACCGCGTCCCAGGTCGCCGCCGGCCGGAACCCGCGCCTGATCGGAAACGTCCACAGCCACGTCGGCTACAACGAGAGTCACCTGAGCCGCCTCGACGTGATGCTCCTGGGCCGGGTGAGCCCCGTCGTCACGGTGATGGGCGTGTACACGGAAGCGGACGGCGTGGAGTTTTTCACGACCGAGAGTCTGAACGAGCCCTTGGAGAAGGAGGTCGTCTGACTCGTCGTATCGAAACCCCCTAACCGCAGACGGCCGTTCTGGCGGGTATGCAAAACGAACCCGAGGTCGCAGTGCTCCGACTCGGCCACCGTCCGGGCCGTGACGAGCGTATCACCACGCACGTCGGCCTGACGGCACGGGCCCTGGGTGCAGACCGCGTTATTCTGGCCGGCCAGGCCAGCAGTCGGGCAGACACCGTCCTCGACATCACCGACCGCTTCGGCGGCCCCTTCGAGACCGAGACAGTCGAGTCCTGGCGCCCGATCGTCCGCGACTGGGACGGCCGCGTCGTCCACCTCACGATGTACGGTCTGGAAGTACAGGACGTCGAAGCCGAGATCCGAACGACCCACCGGGACGACCGCCAGCCCATCCTCGTCGTGGTCGGTGCCGAGAAAGTGCCCTTCGAGGTGTACGAGTGGGCCGACTGGAACGTCGCCGTCACTAACCAGCCACACTCGGAGATCGCGTCGCTGGCTGTCTTTCTCGACAGACTGTTCGAGGGACGCGAACTCGACCGCGAGTGGGAAGACGCCGAGAAAGTCGTAATCCCGCAGGAGATCGGCAAGCGAGTCGAAGAGACCACCGACGAGTAGTCACGACGGGACGAACAGCCGGAAGGGACGCACGAAACGGGCAACGAGCCGACGTGTGTTGTCGCGGACGAACGCCCAGAGTCCGATCCTAGATTCGTCGAGGACCCACCGGTCGCCGTCCCTGTAGACAGTGCCCGCCCGCTCGTGGAACTCCAACGCGTCGCGTACCCGTGATTCCGTCATGTCGCAGGCCTCGGCGAGTTCCGCAACCGTCTTCGGACCCGTTTTCAGTTCCTCGGCGACGAGATGACCGACCTGCATCGACAGCATCAGGTCCTTCGCAGTCGGGTCCTCGCCGTCCCCCTCGTTCGCCCGGATGCCAGCGTGGAGGCTGTAAACAGCGTCGAGCGCCAGCCAGCCACCGACGGCAGCTGCGATGACGGCCATCACGGGGTCGGCCCCGCGCCAGTACACGGACCCGCTGGCAGCCACGACGACGACGGCGAGGACGAGTCGAGCGTGTCGTTCGTCGAGTCCCGGGAGTTCGCGCCCGATCTCGACGGACTCGCTGACGAGGAGCAGGCCGACGAGTACGAGGACCTGTGCCCACGTGAAGTCGAACAGGAATCGGAAGAGAACGACCAGCCCGACGGTGTACAGGCTCCGTCGAAGGGATTCGGAACCCGGAAGGGCGTCTGACTGGGGGCCAGCCATACGCCGTCGTACGTGCCGACGGCCCCTAATCACCTGCGGGACCTTGCTGGTGGGGAGAACGGTCCGGTGGGTTTAAACGATTCACGCTCGGATGGACAACCAATGGCTTTTGAGGAACTCCTGGAGGACCCGGTTATACAGAAGTACCTCCACGAACTGGTGGGACCGAAGGGGATGCCGGTCGCTGCGGCACCGCCGGACGGCGAGGTAACGGACGAGGAGCTCGCGGAGGAACTCGGCCTCGAACTCAACGACGTTCGCCGGGCGCTGTTCATTCTCTACGAGAACGACCTGGCGACCTACCGCCGGCTCCGCGACGAGGACTCGGGCTGGCTCACGTACCTCTGGACCTTCCAGTACGACAAGATTCCAGAGAAACTCGAAGAGGAGATGTACCGCCTGCTGGACGCGCTGGAACAGCGCCGCCAGTACGAGCGCGACAACGAGTTCTACCTCTGTGAGGTCTGTGGCATCCGCTTCGAGTTCGGCGAGGCGATGGACTTCGGGTTCGAGTGTCCGGAGTGTGGCTCGCCCGTCGACGCGATGGAAAACACGCGGCTCGTCGACGCGATGGAGGAACGCGTCGCGAACCTCCGCGACGAGCTAAACGTCGAAACAGAGACTGAAGCCTGATGGTCGTCCTCGCAACGAAGCTGTACGTCGGTGGCGACGCGCGCGAGCGGTCGCTCGATAGCCTGCGGTCGATGATCGACAACGAGGTCGGCGACCTCGACGTGACGATCGACATCGGAATCCGCGACGACGACTTCCCGTCGGTGACCATAGACGGCGACGACGCGGTCGTCGCCCGGAACCTGCTCCGCGAGGAGTGGGGCGAGATCACCGCGCACTTCGAGTCGGGCGAAACCTACGTCGGCACGCTCGAAGGCTGGGACGACGACGGGTTCGTCCTCGACGCCGGCCAGGAAGTGCGGATTCCGGCCAGCGAACTCGGTCTCGGTCAGGGGACGCCCGAGCAGATCCGCAAACGCTACGGCCTGGTCCAGCACATGCCGCTCCGATTCGTCTGGGACGAGCCGCCGCGGCTGGCCGACGCAGAGCGAGACCGGCTGTACGACTGGACGCGCGGCTCGGGCCGTGTGAACGTCAACAGCGCGACTCGCTCGGAGATTCGCGCGACGGTCAACCGTGCGGGACACGCCCAGGACATCGTGACCGTCGAGCGACTCGGACTGCTGGAAGGGAGCATCGTCTGTCGCGAGGAGACCGATCCGCCGGGGCTGTTGGCCAGCATCGGCGGATACCTGCCGGCGGAGCTGCTCGCCGTGGTACCGTGACGCGACGGCGTCTCCTTCTCGGCGTCGGCATGCTCGCTGTCGTGGCAGCGCTCGCCGGCTGTTCGACGGTTCTCGGGCCAGGTGAACCCGATCCGGCGAAGATCGAGCAGAACGTCAGCTACGACTGGAACACGACCGCCAACGCGACGTTCAACGTCACGCGCAACGAGTACACCGCAGTGTACGCGATCGAGAACCGCTCGAAGATCGATCTCTATCAGCGTGACGCGCTGGGAACGAGACACCCCCTGGACATCGAGGGCGTGAAGTTCCAGTATCCGAACGGCACGGTCACGAACGTCTCCGCCGAGAACGTCGAGTTACAGCGAAAGAAAGCGATCGTCTCGCTGCCGGCCGAAGACGGGAAACTCGCCTTCCGGTCGCCGCGGTCGGGCAAACAGTTCGGCCTCCCGACCTTCGTCGGCGGCACCTACGAGGTGACGCTCCCGCCAGGAGCCCGGGTCGATGTGCCGATTCTGGCCCAGGTGAGCCCCCGAGGCTACGAGGCGACCCTCGAAAACAACCGCGTGACGGTCGCGTGGAACGACGTCGAATCGCGGTCGATCTCGGTCAGGTGGTACCTCGCTCGGGACCTGCTGCTGTTCGGCGGCCTGTTCGCGCTCATGCTGGTGCTGGGCGCCATCGGCGTCCTCTATTACCTCCGCCAGATTCGCGAACTCGAACAACGGCGTGAAGAAGTCGGGCTGGACGTCGACACCGGCGACGATTCGAACGACGGCGGACCGCCGCCCGGGATGCGGTGACGACGGACGGCGACGAATTCACGCAGGTGAATCGTCCGAAACCACTAATTGCTCCCCTGCGTTGTCGGACACCGAATGCCCCTGCTTATCGACGTCCGGAAGCTCCGTATCATCAACGTGTTGATGGAAAGCGGGGCAGGCAACGTCGCGAATTCGCTCGAAACGCTGGCTGGCCTCAACGCGGAGGTCGCCGTCAAGAGTCTCTCGCTCGTCACGCCCGGTGACATCCCCGAGGATCTCGGCGACGACAAGGTGTTCTCGGCGACGATCAGCCTCACCGAGCCACCCTACGGTGACTTCATCATGACGTTCAACGAGGGCACTGCCGAGAGCATCGCCGAGGAGATGACCGGGACGGAAGTCAACGGCGAGTTGACACAACTGCAGGAGAGCGCGCTCCAGGAGATGTGCAACATCTTCACCTCGGGGTTCATCGACGGGATGGCCAACACCCTTGGGTCGTCGATCAACATGGGGACGCCACAGCTCGAACACGGGACCGGACGAGAACTGATGGCGGACAACCTCTCGCACGTCAGGAACGACTCGCTGGCAGTCGTCCTGGACTCACACGTCAACGTCACGGACCCCGGCACCGAGTTCCAGATCCGGATCTTCCTGATCCCCGACCCCGGCTCGTTCGTGAACCTTATCGACCACATGGATATGGACGACATCAGGACCGAGGAACTCGAGATCGAGGACGTCCTGGCCGGCGAAGACGGACCGGACGAACTCGCGGAGCCAGAGGACCTCGGGACCGGTCACACGGCGTTCGAAGACATCTGAGACGAACTGCGTGACGGCGGCGCTTCGACGGGCACCTGATGGACTTTTACCTGCGGGTCGCCAACCGGGAGACATGCGTGTCGCGCTGGTCACTGTGGGAGACGAGTTGCTCGCGGGGGATACGGTCAACACGAACGCCGCCTGGTTGGGGGCCCGCCTCGCCGAGCGCGGAGCCACAGTCGAACGGGTGACGGTCGTCCCCGACCGCCTCGCCGACATCGCCCGCGTGGTCAACGAGTACCGCGCGGAGTACGATGCCGTCGTCGTCACCGGTGGACTCGGCCCGACCCACGACGACATCACGATGGACGGCGTCGCCGCCGCGTTCGGTCGCGACGTGGTCAAAAGCGACGAAGTGCTGGACTGGCTCGAAGAACACGGTGGGTACGCTCGCGAGGACCTGACCGAAGGCACCGCCGACATTCCCGCCGGCGCCCGAATGCTCCCCAACCGCGAGGGGGTCGCTCCGGGCTGTGTCATCGACGCGGTGTACGTCCTGCCGGGCGTTCCGGACGAGATGAAAGCGATGTTCGAGGACGTCGCCGACGAGTTCGAGGGTGCCCGCCGGTACACTGCGACGGTCGAAGCCGACGAAGCCGAGAGCGCAATGCTCGACCGCATCCGCGAGGTTCGCGAGCGCTTCGACGTGAAAGTCGGGAGCTATCCCGGCGATCCGGTTCGGATCAAGTTCGAGAGCACGGACGAAGCCGCGGTCGAATCGGCGGCCGACTGGCTGCGTGAACGAATCGAACCGCCGGAAGCCGACGAGTAATCGTCAGCGGTAGAAGTACGCCCACCAGGCCGCCACGAGAATGACGCCCACGAGTCCGACAGCGGCTCCGGCTCCGTTGATGATTCCCTCTTGCACACCGGCTCCAGTCGCGTTCGCCGCTTGTTCTGCGAGTACGAGGTTCATAATCGGCCGTTCCAACCCCTCCATCTTAACAATCCCGGACTGTGCCCGACTCGTTTCGGTGGCAGTGGAGTGATCCCTGTGAATCGAAACCTCTCTTGTACGCCTGCCTACGACCGGTTTCCGGTCAGTACGTCTCGGACGATCGACCGTTGGGTCGGCGGCGTCGGTACGATGGGAGAGTGAATCGCGGCCCGGACGGCTTTTGAGCCTGCCCGCAATATCCACCAGTAATGCGTCGTATCGGCGTCGTCGTCAATCCGATCGCGGGGATGGGTGGTCGCGTGGGCCTCAAGGGAACGGACGGGAAAGTCGACGAAGCCCGAGCGCGGGGTGCGGAACCGCGCGCCCCCGACCGCGCTCGCGAAGCGCTCGAACGGCTCCACGAACTCGAACCGGAGACTGAGGTCCTGACCTACGGCGGCGCGATGGGAGCCAGCGCCGTTCGTGCGGCAGGCTTCGAGCCCACCGTGGTCGGTGAACCGGCCGGCGAAGAGACGACGGCCGAAGACACGCGTCGGGCAGTCCGTGACCTGATCGCCCGTGACGTGCATCTCATTCTGTTCGTCGGCGGTGACGGCACGGCAGTCGACGTGGCCGAAACCCTGGACGAACTCGGCGACGACACGCCCGTGCTCGGGGTTCCGGCGGGCGTGAAAGTCTACTCTGAAGTGTTCGGCGTCACGCCACGGGCCGCAGGACAGGTCGCGGCGTCCTACACCGACACCGAGACGGCAGAGGTCAACGACATCGACGAGGACGAGTATCGCGAAGGCGAGGTCCACACCGAACTCCGCGGCGTCGTCAGGGTGCCGGCGGCCGACCAGCGCCAGGCAAGCAAACAACTCGGTGGCGGGACCGTCGAGAGTCTCGCCGAGGGCGTCGCCCGTGAAACCCAATCAGGGGTCACCTACGTCCTCGGTCCCGGCAGTACGGTCGGCGCGGTCAAGGACGCACTCGGGTTCGAGGGGACGGCGCTCGGCGTCGACGTCTGGCGAGACGGCGAAGTCCTCGTCGAAGACGGCAGCGAACGAGAGATCCTGGACGCACTGGGCGAGGAGAACGTCATCGTGGTCTCACCCATCGGCGGCCAGGGGTTCGTCTTCGGTCGCGGCAACCAGCAGCTCTCACCTGCCGTGATTCGCCAGTGTGAGTTAGAGGTCGTCGCCTCGAAGCGGAAACTGGACGACCTGGGCGTGCTGCGCGTCGACACTGGGGACAGGGAGCTAGACGAACAACTCCAGGGGTGGCTCCAGGTGCGCGTCGGCCGGTTCGAGCGGCGGCTGATGAAAGTGGTTTAGGAACACACCCATATAGCGGATCTTCATGAAGAGATATTATATTTCCCGTCGTCATAAGTGATGTATAGACAAGATTAAGGTGGACGGTGACTGACAAAGGGCATATGGAAACCCGTAAGGTGCAACGACTCGGTCCGTCGACCCTCGCGATGACGCTCCCGGCCGAATGGGCCCAGGAGCACCACGTCGAGAAGGGCGACGAGGTGTCGCTCCGAATCGGTGGTAAGGGCACGCTGACGGTGATGCCCGAGTCAGTTCAGAGCGAAGAGTCGGAAGCCATCATCTACGCCGAAGATCTCGATGCGGACGCAGTCGAACGTGCGATCGTCGCCCAGTACGTGCTCGGTCGACGTATCATTCACGTCGAGGCCGGGGAAGACGGCACGCTGATGAGCGAACACATCAACGCCGTCTACAACGCCGAAACGCAGCTCATGGGCCTGGGCGTCATCGAAGAAACGCCCGAACGGATCGCCATCCGGTGTTCCGTCGACCCGGAAGACTTCACGCTCGACAACCTGCTGGAACGGCTCGAATCCACCGGCTCGACGATGCGCAACGAGGCCGTCAAGGCGCTCGCCCACGGCAACCCCGACCTGGCACAGCGCGCGCTCAACCGGGAGCGACAGGCCAACAAGATCTTCGTGCTGCTGCTCCGCTTGATCTTCACCGCCTACCAGAATCCGAACCTCGCCCGTGCAGTCGGCCTCGACAACGGCTTCCCGCTGATCGGCTACCGCTCGATCGCGAAGAACCTCGAACTCACTGCGGACAACGCCGAGGACATCGCGGAGATCGTCCTCGAAACCGACGGCCACACCCTGAACGTCGAGTCCTCGACGATGCGCCGGATCCGCGAGTTCACCGACCAGGTCAACGAGATCACCGAGAAGGGGGTCATGGCTGCCGTCGACCGCGACTACGACACCGCCATCGAAGTGCGCGAACGGTACGCCGACATCGGCAACCGCGAGCAGGAGATCCTCTCGGACCTCCCGGAGATGGACAACCAGGACCTGCTTCGCGTCCGCGAAGTGCTGGTGAGCCTCCAGCAGACCGCCCAATACGCCGTGCGGGACGCCGAAATCGCGACCAACCTGGCGCTCAACGAAGAGTCCGTCCACACGACGATCAGGTGACGGCGCCGTCGCTCACGGATCGGTCAGAAGACTGCGCGGACCGAGCCAGGTGCTCAGTCTGCAGTGGCCGAGTCGGATTCCCCCTCGGAACCCGGATCGGCGCTCGTCGCTGTTTTCCGAACTGTCAGCGGATTGCGCGTCGTGATCGAGCAGTCGAACGCGGGATGTTCCGCGAAGTGGCGCACCAGCATGTGCCGGCGCGACCCCGTGATCCCCGTCCGACTGACGTCGTCGGCGGTGAACTCAGCGGGTAACCGCTCGAACAGTCGGCGCAAGTTCGCGAAGCTCTCGAACACCTTCGTGTTGCCCGCCGAATCGGCACTCCGGCGGGAGACGACGTACTTGCCGTCTTCCCGGTGTTCGCCAGCGGTGTGCAGGAACTCGCGTTTGCGCGTCATCGCGTCCCCGATCGCGTCCTGCAGTCCGCGAGCCGCCTCACGCGACAGCTCGTGTGTCTGGTCGCCGATAGTCACGACGATCGTTTCTCCCTGCGTCGATACCCGTACCCCACCATCGGGCTCTTCATCACCGTCGAAGAACTCGATCAGGAGCGGTAACACTCCGTGTCATGCGATGCCACGTTTTCACCGCATCGGATAAAACACTACTGTGGGCGTGAACGGGGTCTTTAAAACCTAGCACCGAACAGATCGGCGATGACTATCCGAGCAGTCCGCCGTCGTCGGTCGCCGTCTCGGGCGTCGAGTCGGAGTCACCACTGAACAGACCACCATCGTCGTTCGGCGTCGCTGACTCGCCACCCGTCGTGGTGGTGTCGTCGGTAGTGGTCGTCGTGTCGCCAGCAGTCGTCGTGTCGCCAGCAGTCGTCGTGTCGCCAGTCGAGGTGGTCGTGTCGTCACTGGTGGTCGCCGTAGATTGCTCGGCCTCGTCGTCCTGGGCCGGCGTTCCGGTCTGGGCGTCACCGTCGGCGTTCGCGGTGGTGTTGGCGGTCGTTTCGTTCTTCGTGCCGAAGATGTCTGTCTCGATCGTCCGCTCGTAATCGACGGTGTTCAGTGGAATCCGGAAGGACCCGGCACCCCCCAGTCCCGCGTTCGTTTCGGGATCGACGACCAGATAGAAGTCGATCCGCAGGTCCGTGACCTGGTTGCGTTGCAGGTGGCTCACCCACCACTCGTCCAGTCGCTGGTTTTTGATCGCGGTCTGGGTCTGCAGTCGCTCGGTCGTGCCGGGCAGGACGGTGGCGACCTCCTCAGAGCTGCCTTCGCCGACCGTCAGGTTGTTCATCGTGATCGTGTAGCCGATCTCCGTGACCGCGTAGGGCCACGGCTTGGGGTTGTACACGTCGAAGCTCATGTTGATCGGCGTTCGTTCGCTGGAGAGGCCCGCCTGATCCCACTGCGCGTTCGGTTCGTTGACGGAGAGAACCGGGTCGGACGGGATGGTCCTGTTCGCGTTGATCGGGCGCGTCTCGGTGGAGTTGAACTGCCCGATGATGTCCGTCTCGACCTGCTTCGTCTGCGGGAGCGTGAGCTGCTTGCCGCCCAGGGTTGCGGACCGGGCCGTGGCGTTGATCAGCACCTGGGTCCGTTCGCCGTTCGCAACGTGCGACCGCCACCAGGCCGGGATGCGCTCGTTTCGCATGTGCGTCGTAAAGGCGAGCGTCGAATTACCACGCCCGACCTGGATGCCCTCCTTCTGACCGCTGGCCATCCGAACGTCGTTCATGGACACGGTGTAGTTGACGGTCGTCCCACCGAGGGAGACGCCGACCGGGTTCGGATTCGAGACGACGAGATCGGTGTGGATGGTCGTCGTCGAGTCGTTGACCGGTCCGAAACTGTTCTGGACGGCCGCGACCTCTGGGACGCCGACCAGGCCGAGCAGGAATCCGAGTGCGATCACGACGGCGATCGACAGAACAACCGTCGCTGCGATCCGCGCGGTACCGCCGAGAAACGTCACCTTGAGCCGAGACATACGCTTCGGTATCTCGAAGTAGAGGCGGTAGGATATGTCTTCTGGCATGGAAGGAGCAGACAAATTCCAACCCGGTTAGTGGATCTGCGGGCGACAACCGGTATCCGCATGAACTAAGTACGCGCTGGCGGAATCCACCGCTCATGGCAGAAACCGGACTGCAGTCGGACAAATCGCTGGGACTCGGCCTCGTCTTCGGGATCGTCGCCATCATCGGAGCGCTCGTGATGTACATCGCCTCGGCAGATCAGCTCACCACGGGCTGGGGATTCGCGCTCGCGATGATCGCGGGGTCGATCGCCATCGCTGTAATCCACATTTTCTCATAAACTCATCTCGTTTGTATCGGTAGGCATGCGACATTTACCGGAAACAAATCGTTAAAAGTCAGCACCGCCTAGTTCTGGTATGACCGATTACAGCGAGGAGGAACGACGAATTATCGAGCACCTCCGCGACCAGGTCGCCGGAGGTGAGTCGTACGTCCGCGCGAAAAATATCGCCGAGAGCATCGGCCTCTCCGCAAAGCAGGTCGGTGCCCGTCTCCCACGGTTGGCCGAGAAATCCGACGAGGTCGACATCGAGAAGTGGGGACGTGCGCGGTCGACCACCTGGCGGGTCACGCCCGCCTGATTACGCGCCCCGAGTCGAGTCGCACTCTTTTTTGATACGGGACTCCAAGTGGGGGTATGACTGTCCGGGTCGAGCGAACGTTCGAGTTGCCGGCAGAGCCCGAGCAGGTATGGTCGTTCATCGCTGACCCGGAGAAGCGTGCCCGACCGATCAGCGTCGTCACCGACTTCGAGCGGACCGGCGAACACACGGCGACCTGGTACCTCAAGCTCCCGATCCCTGTCGTCGACAGGTCCATCGCCGTCGAGACGGAAGACACGCAGTTCGAGCCCCCGACCGAGGTCGAGTTCGTCGGCCGCTCGAAGGTGATGCGCGTCGTCGGCGAGCACGAACTGGAGCCCATCGACGGCGGGACGCGACTGATCACCCGCTTTACCGTCGACGGCAAGCTCCCCGGCGTCGAGCGCTACTTCAAACGGAACATGGACCAGGAACTGCACAACATCGAACAGGCGCTGCTGGTCGATCTCGGGATCGAGGCCTGAGATGAAGCTCGCGCTCGCACAACTGGCCATCGAGAGCGGCGACGTTTCTGGGAACGTTGCGCGCGCACGAGACGCCATCGCCGACGCCGCTGCCGGGGGTGCCGACCTCGTTGCGCTCCCGGAGATCTTCAACGTCGGCTACTTCGCGTTCGACAGCTACAGCCGCCGCGCAGAGTCACTGGCTGGCCCGACGCTGGCGGAGATCTCGGCGACTGCCCGGGAACACGACGTGGCAGTGCTGGCTGGGAGCATCGTCGAAGACCTGCGTGCGACCGCCGAGGAGACGGACGTTTCAGTTCCGGCCACCGAGGGGCTGGCCAACACCAGCGTCTTCGTCGACCGCGACGGGGAACGTCGGGCAGTGTATCGGAAACGCCACCTCTTCGGGTACGGATCGGCCGAACAGGAACTGCTCGTGCCCGGCGAGGCGGTCCCGACCGTGGAGTTCGAGGGGTTTACCGTCGGCATGACGACGTGTTACGATCTGCGCTTCCCGGAACTGTACCGCCGACTGGTCGAAGCCGGCGCGACCCTGGTGCTCGTCCCGAGCGCGTGGCCCTACCCCCGCGTCGAACACTGGCAGACGCTGGGGCGCACGCGAGCGATCGAGAATCAGTACTACGTGGCCACCGTCAACGGGAGCGGGGCGTTCGACGACGCGACCCTGCTGGGACGGTCGACGGTGTACGACCCGTGGGGAACGGTGCTCGCGAGCGCCGACGACGATCCGACGCTCGTGACGGCCAGGGTCGACCCGGACCGGGTAGAGTCGGTACGCGAGGAGTTCCCGGCGCTTGCGGACCGGCGAACCTAACCGAATATTTATTTTCAGGGCTGCCTTACCGTTCGGTGCCGGTACGACGCTTTTCACGTCAGCACCGGCAACACAGGACGCACCCGCCTCGCTGCTCGGCCACCGTTGCGACGATGGCTGTCCGGACAGCCACTCAGTCGCACTCTGCCTCGTCCCGTCGGCGCGCCCCGGCAGGGAGCGTCGGCCTGTCGGGGCCTTCATCTCCTCGAACTGACCGGTCAGCGGCGCTGCTCAGTCGTCGTCACCGCTCGTGGTGATATCCGCCGAGAGGCCCTGTGCCATCTCGATGTCTGTGGAGTTGTTCAGCGTCCAGGCCGTTCGGTCGGTGACCGCCTCGATGACCTCCCGGGCAGAGGGCGATCCTTTTCCCGACTTTTTGACGCCGCCGAACGGGAGCTGGACCTCCGCACCGATACACGGGAGGTTCGCGTACGCGAGGCCCACCTCGGCGTGGTCGCGGTAGTAGTTGAGCTGGCGGTAGTTCTCCGAAATGACGGCCCCTGCCAGACCGTAGGGAACGTCGTTGTGGATCTCGACGGCCCGTTCGACGTCCCCGCTGTAGGGAATCAACGCGACGTGGGGACCGAACACTTCCTCTTTGAGACACCGTAGCTCCGGGTCGTATTCCGTCTCGTAAACGAACGGCCCGACCCAGTAGCCCTGTTCGTGCCCCTCGGGAATCTCCGCGTTGGCGAGGTCGGCCCGGTCTACGAGGACGTTCACGTCTTCTTCGCGCGCGAGGTCGTTGTACCGGTGGAACTTCTCGACCTGACTCTCGTCGACGACCGGTCCCATGAAGGTGTCTTCGTCGAGGGGGTCGCCGACAGCCACGTCCTCGGCGAGGTCGACGAACCGGGATGTGAACTCGTCGTAGACGTCCTCGTGGACGATCAGGCGTTCGCTGGAGACACAGCGCTGGCCGGTCGTTTTGAACGAGGACATGACTGCGGCGTGGATCGCCACGTCGAGGTCGGCGTGTTCGGTGACGACGACGGCGTTTTTCCCACCCATCTCGACGGACACCTCGCGTCCGGGTTCGCCGCCGAGTGTGTCCGCGATTTTGTGGCCGACCTCCGCCGATCCCGTGAAGAGGACCGTCGGGACGCGGTCGTCCTCGACGATGGCGTTGCCGGCGTCGCCAAAGCCCTGGATCATGTTGAACACGCCGTCGGGAATCCCGGCGTCCTCGAACATCTCGGCGACGATTTGCCCGCACCACGGCGTCTGTTCGGCTGGCTTCCACACCACCGTGTTACCCTCGACGAGCGCGACGGCCATGTGCCAGAAGGGGATGGCGACCGGGAAGTTCCACGGCGTGATGCAACCCACGACGCCGCGTGGTTTCCGCCGCATGTACGAGTCCTTGCTGGCGATCTCGGAGGGCACCACGTCGCCGTGGGGGTGGCGGGCGTTGCCGGCGGCCCACTCGACCATGTGGGAGGCTTCGACCACGTCCGCGCGCCCCTCGCTGATCTCTTTCCCGCACTCCTTGGTGACGATTTCACCGAGTTCGTCGGTCCGTTCGCGCAGTTCGTGGTAGATGTCCCAGAGGTGTTCGGCCCGATCGATGTAGGAGAGGTCTCGCCACTCCTCGAACGCCGAATCAGCGGCGGCGATTGCACGCTCGACGTCGGTTTCCGTCGCACGCTGGAACTCCCCCAGCGACTCGCCGGTCGCCGGGTTGACGCTCTCGAACGTCTCGGTACCAGTACCCGTGACCCACTCGCCGTCGACGTACAGTTGGAACGGGGCCTGATCGTCCTGGCTCATAGAAACTCCGGCAAAAATTGCACGCGCGAGGTAAAAAAGGCACTCCCGAGAGAAACCCCTCAGTTCGTCGTGACATTATTACCAACAGGATTCACCCTTGGTTTCAGGTACCTGGACGTTGAACTCGGATTGCATGCGTCTCGATAGACGTGCCGTCCTCCGAATTGGTGGTGTGTCACTGGCTGGACTCGTTGCCGGCTGTGCAGACCAGGGTGGGAACACGACCACGGAAGGGAACGGCGATCCAGCAGACACGACCGAACCGACGGGCGCAGGTGGAATGCAGACCGAGACGACGGAGACGACGGAGCCCGCAGAGTTGCCCACGGAAACCGACA
>SDGW01000471.1_pt1 | contig 16837 bp, 22 predicted proteins | sample 2873831 | NCBI WGS metagenome assembly SDGW01 (sample SAMN08132700, study PRJNA421101) | hypersaline lake metagenome | isolation source: celular fraction 0.22 microns magnesium sulfate-rich crust from ephemeral... | place: Spain: Penahueca Lagoon, Toledo | collected 2011-07
GGGGTAGTTGACGGGAACGGTTCGATTGGCGAGTGCGTAGTCACACCAACGTATGTGTATTGGGGACTCTCCTAAGTGCGATAATACAGGTTTAAGTTGCTCGTCTACCTATACATGGACACACAGACAATGCAACTCGATCCGGACATCGAGACCGACTTCGAGGAAGATGAGGACGAGTTCTTTGGATACATATTCAAGAACAAACCACAGATCCTCACCCTCTCAACGTTGCTTTATTCACACGGTCTCACGACGCGCCACGCTGAGATCCTCGCAGCCGATATTATGGATAGACCCGACCCGATGGGAGATCAGCAAAATCTCAAGGCACTCGCCGAACGGTTCGAAATCAACGATAGCACCCTTCGGTCACACAAACAGGAGTCCGAGACGGCCGTCGATGACGCACAATGTATCCATTACATGCTTCATGAAACCCAGCGTCCAAAACGGCTTATTGCTACAGACAGCTTCAGTTCACATATTGATGAGTGCGATTCCGTGCGGTTCCTCATTGGGCGGTATATCGAGAACGCGGATTCGCAACCAGAAGACGAAAGTGATGAGGAGTATGCGATCTACCTTACAAAATACGAGAATACTGGCTGGAATGAACAGACCTATATTGGCGAAGAAGTCCGACGAGTGACTGGACGGCGAGCAGTTCTCGATGAGATCAATCGAATTCTCGCCGAATACCAGTCTCGAATGAATCCAGCCCCCATTGTTGGCGACCTCATGCACGCGCTCGATATTCCTGAGGGACCGCTCGACCCCCATAGCGAGTATCGACATAGAATCTCCCTTATTGATCCGCTCAACGATCCTGATGGCCCTCCCGAAGGGTATGAGAAACCCCCTCACCCATTTGGAAATCTCCCATCTCTTATCACCCGACCCGCGCACGAAGAGACGGAGTCTGACATATCTGGGTAGCTTCATCAGTGTGACTCTCGTTGTCACTTGTATGCCTCAATCAGAGCCCGATACCGAGACCATCACAGTTGGCGAGCTTGACCCCTCGATGACTGTTGTCCTGCCCGAAGACCATCACCGCGAGGCAGATGCAGGGCTGACCACAGTGGGCGGCCACCACAGGCGTCCGAGGAGTTCGAGACGCTCCTGCGGGCGGCGAAAAAGAGTGAAGACCTCGTACACGAAGCGGAAGGCGGTCAGGAAACGGAACTTGTTCTCAAAGCCGCGTGACGGGGGAAGCATTCGGAAAGCGGTGTAGTTCGGCTCCAGTGAATATCTGAAGTATTATGGGGGTTCGTTCCGAACTGCCTTGATAAGCGCACTATGGCTCTCTCAGACTCCCAACCCGATGATTCCTCAGACCAGTCCGCCGAGGTCGAGGAGGTATCCGTTACGGCTCGCGGTGGCGCAAACGAGGTCGGTCGCTCCTGTTACCACGTTGAGATTGCTGGTCTCGACGTGCTCGTCGATTGTGGACTTCGACAGACCACTCCAGTTACATATCCGAATTTCCAAGGGATAAAACCCGAGTCGATTGATGCTGTCTTCGTCACCCACTCCCACATCGATCATACGGGAGCGCTGCCGCTACTGGAGGCCAACAACCTGCTCGCGGAGGACGCGTCGATTCTCGCTACGCGCCCCACAGCGACCCTGACGAACGTGCTGTTGCGCGATAGCCTGAAACTCCACAAACGAGATGCCGAACAGCGGGGAATGCCCCAACGATTTACACAGGAGGATCTCTCCGCCGTGCTCGACCGCTTCAAGGGGCGACCCTATGGTCACGGCGTTCACGAGAACATCACGTATCAGTTCGGCAATGCCGGACACTTGTTAGGGTCGGCTTGGCTCGCGCTGGAACATGATGGCAAACGCATTCTGTTCAGCGGCGACCTTGGTGGTCGCTCGGCCCATCTTCCCGATATTGACACCCCGCCCTCGGCCGATGCGCTCTTCCTCGAAAGCACGTATGGCGATCTCGACACCCATCGGTCGTTCTCAACCGCGAGAACGACACTGTGGGAGGAAGTCGTCAACGCGGTTCAGAACGATATTCCCGTTCTTATCCCCACGTTCGCCGTCGGCCGTGCGCAAGAGGTACTGCAAGTGTTCCGCGAACGGATGCATACCATCGAGGACGACGAAACGCGCCAGAAGATGACGGTCGTGTACGATGGGATGATAACCGATTCGATGGAGACGTACAACGCGTTCGTCCGCGATATGTGGTATGGTGACTCATTCACAAACTACGCCCAATCCTCGGGCGACTCCGAACCGTTCCTGCCCGACACGGCGTTTGCTCCCTCGTCGCTCCCCCAGCGAGAGGGACTCACTGATGGGGAGGGCGGTAGCGTACCCGTCATTGTCGCCTCCAGCGGGATGCTCGTCGGCGGTTGGAGCCCATGGTACCTTTGGCGACTCGCCGAGAACTATGACGACGCTCGCGTGTTTCTTATCGGGTATCAGGCCGCGGGGACCCCCGGTCGTCGCCTACAGAATCTCGCACATGGAGAATCCGAAACGTTACAATTCGACAACATGTTCCGATCTGACGCTGATGGCGGCGTCGATGTCGAATTCGAGGTTCCGCGGTCGTGGGTCGGGACTATCAATGGGTTCTCTGGGCACGCCGCCCGCAATCATCTGCTTCAGTTCGCACGAGATGTTGACCCGGCAACTGTCCATTTGATTCACGGCGAATCGGGAACGATCAGTGAGTTCAGGGATCACCTCCAACAAAACCTCGATGCAATGGTCAGCGCAACCGACGAGGGCGTCCAGATTCCGATTCAATGGGGCGGAACGAAACAACCCCTCGAGACCGATGCCGAAACCCCTGACGCGGTCGCGGACTCACTGTCGCTCCCAGATGGAGACAATGATGAACCGTTTACCCCCGCCCAAGAAGAACGCCTCCGCGAACTCATCCGCGATGAACTGCAAAATATGATGCTTGACGCGTTCGCCGACGGCGGAGGTGACAGCGATGAGTAGTTCCATTTCACGGTCCGAAGAACGCCGCGAGGTGATCCTTGGAGACCTGCATGTGACAACTCTCATGGAAGATCTGCCGCCGACGGTCTTCCCTGTGAGTGCGTCAATCACTATGCGGCGGTCGACGTCTGAGGACCGCCTCTATAACACCTATTGCCCGCCCGAGTATCCCGTTCCCGTCCGCGAACCCGTCGGCGCGTATATCCCCGACACGACGGTGTACTTCGATAACCCCGCGCTTGTCGCGGATGAACGGCGAAAAACGTGGAAGTATCACAAATTCACGGAGAAGTTCGAAGAGCAACTCGCCGAAATCGATGAACTCGGCCCGAATGCGATGGATAAACTCTATCTCACCGGGCTTCGACTGGTCGAACTTCCCGCGACTTATATCTCCAGTGAAAGCGGGCATCGAGTTGCCGATGAGAGCCTCTACCAAGATGAGGCCGAAATGACAATCGGGCGATTTGAGAAATACACGGAACTCTCGGCGGCGGCAATCCGTGAGGAACTCGGTGACGCGCTCCCCGGAGATACGGAGAAACCGCTCCGACTGACACAAATTCAAGAGGTGACGGCAAAACCATATCAGGGGGCGGGAACTGGAAGCAAGCGGCGCTACTACACGGGGGGACAGGCGGACTCATACGGGTCTGCGGAGAAAGCACCGCGCGTCTGGTCCATTGACGAGTCGTCTACGGCGGACGAGATTAATGAACAGCTCCCCCTCCGCACGGCATTGGATAAGGCCGAACTGTTCTTCCCAGCACTATCCGAAACCGAATTCTTCAGGTCGGTGAAATTCTACGGGCATACCGAGACTGGCACAGCCTTTGTCGCAGATGATATGGCCGACGTGACAAACTGAGGATTGTACGATCCTCGGCGGCTCTTTCGCGAGTCGCCCTCTCCCAGAATACTTTTGAGTAGGTAGCGGCATACTGCGAAATATGACTGACAGTGCGGACGCACATGCGCCGCATAGTGGTGGCCGTAGCGTGAGAGTCATCGTCAACGACGAGGATACATGGACGCACGCCCTCGGGCCGCAGCCTGACGAGGCCGATGAAACACGCACCGTCGCGCTGGACGATATCCTCCCCGCCCTCACGATGCGGTATGGGAGTGACCCGTTTTCGAACGCTGAACTGGCAAGGGTGATAGAAGAACAACTCGACGAACGTGAGGTTTCGGTGAGCGATAGAGGAGCGAAGTACGTCGCACGCCAGCTTCTCGATCCAGACAGTCTTGGCGGTCCACAACTGGGAACGACACCGACGTGGGAGTATCGCCTTGCGTCATACGTGCGAGAGCAATATGCCCCCAACGCGACGTGAGGCAGCGGTAAACGAACCCGACTGGTGAAATTCTTAATATGATTGGTCCGACTGATCCAAACATGGTGCGGTCATTGGATCGTGATTCGAACTCAATCTGCTATGCCGCATTCGAATCCGAAATTGAGGATTTCCCGTATCTTTGTACTCTCCGTGCCGGGCATGAGGGGGATCACGAAGCACAAACCCCCATGGGTCATACGGTGAAAACATGGTCTCGAGAACCGACTGAGACCCAATCCGAGACCTGAGACGCAGAATTTCATATAGCGGTATACGGTATATTAGGCAAAATCGTTCGGGAATCAGACGCCACAGCTATCGTCCCCGCTACTCAGGAGTGTGTTAAACACTGTCGCTCAACCGAATACCTTTTCCTCGCCCACTCTCTACGAGAAGATATGCCGGATTTGCGCGGTCTGTATGCTCTCATCAAGAATGGGCCGCCATCAGAAAGTTCGACCCTGATCTGGGTGATCGGCCACATGGTGTGGTGGCGAGTGCTTGGCATCGGATTTCTCGCCGTCGTCGGCATGTATGCGAGTGTGTTAGCGTACGCTCTCGTTGGTGAATTAGGTGTGGTGGTAGCATTTGCTCTTGGAACGGTGATCGGAAACTGGATGATTCGGGTCTCACCAAAATACGAGGTGCGACAGAAGTACTGACCGGAGAGTGTCCGACTCCCGCCATGCATTTGAAGAGGAGGTCAGACATGATCAATATGGCTGGTATCGAACCCACGGACAATGACGACCGCCCGGTGGATGACCCAACGGTTGGGTATCGATGCGCAGACTGTGGAACGAGTCGGGACTGGGCGTTCATCGACATGGTATCCCACCCGCAGGACGACCGCAACCGCTTCCCCATCTGCGCCGACAAGCCCTGTTCAATCCACTCTGTTACCCTTCCTTCAGCCAATGATCCACAAGACGGACGTAGCTCGGAATGACACAAGGCTAGCGGAAGCCCACGGCTTTAGCCATGGGAGGACGTCACGCCGAGGTGGCATCACACATCGAGGGCTCCATCATCGGTTGTGTGCTTGAGAAAGCCATTGGCAAAGCTGACGTGAAGTGCGACAAGGAGCCCAAACGCAACCATGAGAGTGAGTGGGACGCCGATCACGGGGATAATCAATACAGGAATCCCGAGTAGGGCAGACACAAGGACGAAACCGAGGATGGCGAGCGCTGTTTCGATATACGGATGTGATGTCGCGATAGAAAAGATAGTGTGTAGCCGCAGCGCGCTCGTGGCCGTTCCCGTGTGGGCGGCGTGTGGGAGCGCAATGGGGAGCAGATACAGCGGGAGGACTACGAGCGGCACGGCAAGAATAAGGAGCGGGGCGGCGACGACGAGCACAGCGAATACATTGGTGGCTCCAATAATGCCTCCGGCGACGAGTAATGAGATCGCGTATAGCATCAATGGCGGGGAGTACAGACACACTGTGGTGAAATATGTGATTCCATGTCGGAGTCGTTGTTCATGATCCGCACCGCGAAAGATCGGAAGTGTGTCCGCACTCTCAAGCGTCGCGTCAAGCACTTCGTAGAGATAACCGAAGAGATAGATCACCGCGGGGGCGGCGGGGAACACCATCGTCCACCGTGGGATGAGTGCAGGGAGCGGAACTATGGCGAGAAGACACACGGCGCTAGTGAGCCCGGTTCCGAGGCCGTACTCGTAGTACCACTCCTCGTTCCGCGTAGCCGCTTCTGGAAGCGTATGTAGGAGCGCTGGGAGTGGCTGAAGCATAGCGGGTACTCTTTATTCGAAGTGTATACATTTTTGCGGGCTACGGTCGGTCAAGAAGTCTCCGTCGGATCGAGGTCACTACATTTTCAGCAGAAGTGGTGGGTCGGCGGAGCCCCCCGTCCTCAACGAGCGAACGTAGTGTGTGAGTAGGGAGGGGGGTAGTTGACTGCTACACTGTGCCGCGGACGGGGACCGTTGAGGGGAAGGTCATTCGATGCGTTCGGACTGAAGAACGAGTGAGTGTACGCCGTGACGGCGAAGTACCTCTCTCACAGATATCCATATCCCAATGCACACGGCAAGTGCCGAGATAATAATGCCACTTCCGAGTGCTGTGAGGAGCAACGCATTGGGGGCAGTGGGGGAGTTGTAGATTGCGGTGGCCAAGAGGGTGCTAAGCATGCTTCCGAGGATTCCACCGTGAAAGATAAGGCTGTGACCATCGGTCCGATGGGTCTGTTGACCGGGCATATAAGTCACTACGCGATCATATACCATAAATCCCTGTTTCGAAGATCGAGGAGTTAACGTTCAGAAATAAGTTTTTCAGGCGGGTCTTCCCCGATGAGAGTGTAGGTTTCTTTGTGGATTTCATCGAGGAATCGTTCGTACTCGTGGTCTGGAAGTTCATCGGCGTTCGCGATGCATTCATCAACCGTCGAGTAGAGAATCTGTTTAGGAATTCCCGTAAGATTGTGATACGTTGTTCGGTTGACTCCTGCAAGGTAACCAACGATATACCGGGCAACCTGTTCAACCGTATGGTCCGACGGCTGTTCGGTTGGATCGAGAACAATCTGTGTCATGGGTAGTGTCTGGGGACTTGGGGATGGTGCAGACCAATCTCCCTGTCCAGAAACACGGCATCGGGCCCGATAAATGCTATTGAAATAATATTATACGTCTGTATGAGTGGGTCAAGAGTGGGTGTGGGCGATCTGAGAGTTATCCCACTGTTTTTTGTAGGAAGACACCGTAGAGTCATGTGTATGTCAGAGAAAGCCGCGTTCCGAGACTCGCTCGAGGCCGAATTTTCGGATGCCGAATTCCCTGTCAAAAACCAAATGGATCTGGTTCCCGTTCTCTCAAATGGTCCCACGACAACATTTGAGGGCGAGGATACCTCTATAACGGCAATGGAGATGGCATCGAAGTCAACGACGCATACGGATAGCGCGCCGAATGGCGGCTTTCCCTACGAAGACATCGATTCGATGGTCGAGGATATTCTGTATGGGCTCGAAAAAGATGGCGTCTTCGACGAATAAGTCGAATAGAGAGGGGTGACCGCGCTGTTTTCCTGCTCAGTCGCTTTGGTGAGAGTTGCGTTTGCTATCTTTGGTCTTCTTCCCAACTCCTTTGCAACAAAATCTATATTGTTATAGTATGCCATACTCCGAGGATGATCTCCAGACGCTTACCGAGTACCGGGACGGGATTGTATCTGCACTTCAGAAAGCGAACCTTGCAATTGCTGAACTAAACGGTATGATCGAAAAGCGCGACGTGGAATACGAGCAGGTGGTCCCAATCGCGGAGGAACGGATCAAGGCGGTCGAGACCGCACGACTGGACGACCGTGACCCGTTCGAAGCGGCTCGGGCCGAGGTCAGAGAGCATCTCGGACCCGACATGGCTAGCGGGCCAGCGCCAATCCAATCATACCTAGAGGAGTACGATACACGAATGAAACGCGCACACAGACATCTGGAAGAGTATCTGGCCGAACAGAAGCGCGCACGACGGGTCGAACAGTAGGTCAGATTGGTGTCGTGATGCAAATACTTTTAGTATTCTTTGTTCAAGTATATCATACATGTCGGGAGCGAGCCCCTACGAGCGGCTACGGGCGGAGGTGAAGGAACCACACGGGTCCGTATCCACAGTGGCTGCGGTACTTCAACAGCAGACCGAGTTTTCAGCGGACGAGGCACAGGTTGTCGCACACGCCGCGAAGAACTACAGCGTGGAGGATGTGGCGGATTCTCTCAATGTCGATGTTCCGACGATCAAGTCCTATGCAGCAGATGCACTGGAGACGATGGCTGGCATTGATGAGGACCTCCTCACCCCGCCATTCAACGAGTGATGTCCGCCGAAGCAATATTTTGATCCCGTATCATTAAGAGAGTGCTTCTCGTATTGAGGGATATGGCTGGAGACCAAGATGCTAGCGCCGAACATACTAGCGTGATGATCAAAGTCGAAGGACCAATTCGAACAAGCGAATCGTTCAGCGATAACTCTGATCCGCGGCATACGAGCAGAGCTGATATAACTGGGCATGGAGTAGGCACCGCTACTGTGTTAGACGATGAATTTGCTGAGATGCTTGTTAGCAATGATCCACGATCTTTCTATCTTTCCGTGACTGCGTTTGACGAGTCCCCTTACTACATCTCACAAATTGATCAATGGGAAACGGAGCTGTCGGGGGTGCATGAATCGCGAGGAGTTGCTCTCGCTGCCGACTTTGCGGTCGAAGATGGGGAATACGAAACAGCACTCCAAGCGCTCATCGAATGGTCGCATGATGAGGAATGTCCAGTCCAAGAGTACGCGGAGAGTATTGCGGAGCGCGCCGCCGAACACGGGCGAATAGACGAACTAGGCGCGTGGTATACAGAGTATTACTCGTAGAAGCTATCCATATTTGAATCCGAGGAGCGCGCATGCGGCAAAACTTCCGCCGAGGGGGACGACCCCGATCATCGCCCGCGCAAATCCGAACACAGAGCCATCGCCGACTCCGCGTGTTACCCAGTGGAATACTGTGCCGACCGAGGCGACGAGTCCGTTCCAGTGAACGCTCACAATACCGGCCAATTCAAGATAGGCAGCTACGGTGGCAATGAAGCCAACAAGCAGCATGATAAGTTTGGTTGTCTTTTTGAGGAAATAGCCCATCGAGAATCCGAAAAACGCTCCAGTCCCCACTTGAGCCCCGATGGCGGGCATTGCGCTACCAGTGGCGGATACTGGTGTCTCCAGTAACGCACGAGATGGTTCGATCATAGACATGAGTATGGGAGTCCCGGTTATAAATCCTCGTGGATTATTCCGCATAAAACACAATGGATTTTGACGATGCTTCCATCTGGCGGGATCAACAGCGCAATATAACATATCTTTGACCCGCATTCCCCCTAACGTATTGTTTAAATGACTGGTACATATACTAATTGCCAATGACTTCGCGAGATCCGACGCCGTCTGATCGCTCGACACGTCGTCGCTACTTATGGGCCGCCGGGGCAGGACTTGCGGCACTCGCTGGCTGTTCGAGTACTGAGCCCCCGGCGGATAATACCGAGCCAGAGTCGAACCAAACCCCCTCCGAGTCTGACTCGGAAAACGATCTCTCTGTGTCCGCAGAGACGAAGGAATGGGCCACCTTTGGGCATAATCTCCAGAACCATGGCAGCGTCGACACAGTTGGTCCGACCGAGAAACCAACCGAGGAGTGGCGTGTCGACACCGAGCACGACAGTGATGGGATGCTGGCGCTTAGCGAGGGCGTTATATATGCCGCCACCGGAGACGCTAAGTCAGGGGTCGTATACGCTCTCTCTGCAGATGATGGACGCGAGATATGGACGTATGAGACTGGCGGACTCGATGGAGCGACGCCCGCGATTCATGACGGAACCGTATATGTTGGCGGGCGCGAACCCGACGATACGGATGGGTTTAGTATGGAGCCTACTGCTGCGGCATTGTACGCAATTGATGCGGGATCGGGAGAGTTGGAGTGGACGTTCACGACAGACGATGCATTTCACCTAAATGCCCCGCCAGTCATCCATAACGGGCGGGTATACATCGGTGCGGAAACGACGGTCGGTTCAACTCAACTGTTCGCCATCGAGACGGCTTCGGGAGAGAAAGCATGGTCGGCGCGGTTGGGGGATCAGGTGACCAGCCCCGCACTCCATACGACGAGGAACACGCTGTTCATCGGTAGTTCGGACAACCACCTGTACGCGCTGGATGCCGATACTGGTGACGAACGCTGGCGGTTTGATACTGGCGACTTCGTTCTTACCGAACCGTCCGTGTGGGGGAACACCGTATACGTCGGCAACCACGGCGGACTGTTCGCCGTCAACGTCGAGACGGGGGATGAAAGATGGACGTATGAGGGAAGTGCGATTTCGTCGGGTCATGATACGACACAGGCGCTCACTGATGAGGCAGTGTACACGACGATGCAATCGGTTCTTGCCCGCGTGTCTCATGAGGGTGAGGAGCGCTGGCGGCTAGATACGCTAGCGGGAGGCGGTTTCTCTGCTCCGCCGCTGGTCACCGAAAATATGGTATACGTTGCATCGAACGATATTCGGGCCCACTCTGTCGAAACTGGAGACGAAAAATGGATTGTCGACTCGGTGTCTGCAACGGGGCGTCCCATCACCTCAGATGGCGTTCTGTACGTTGCTGGTGATGAGGGAATCGTCGCCCTCAGTTAAGACTGCTCTTCGTCGTCTGCTCCTGTCTCGTCTTCCACTTCGGTCACGGGTTCATCAGTGAAGTCAGTGGTATCATCGAGGTCTGTAGTCGTGTCTTCTTCGCCCGCGAGACCAAGAACGTCCGTATCGGCGTCTGTGTCTGATTCTGGGTCCGATTCCGTGTTGTCGGGGCTCTCGTCCGCGGTGGCATCTTCCTCGGGGTCAACGGCAACCTCGATAGGGCCAGTCGTTGGCAGTGCGGAGGGGAGAGTAGGACGTTTGCGTTGGATGGCGATGGCTGTTGCGGCGGCAACTCCGATAGCAACTCCGAGAATCGTCTTTTTCCGAACCATATGCGTACGGTGATTGTGGGCCAATTGCCGTAAGGCTTTGGGAGTCGGCGTGCGACGGGACCGATTGCCATTCGGAGAACACCTTTGTACAAGAAATGTGGAAGATATCCACATGCCATCAGACTCTCCCCCGCCCGGGCCAGATCAGTCGAGAGATTGGGTGTTCGCCATCGGCGCACTCTCTCTTGCCACAGTTATTGTTCTGCTCGGGGCTGCCGTCTTCTATTTCTCCCCGCCCGCAGAACTAACCATCGCCGAACTAAATGATGAGGAAGCCGTTATAATCGTCGAAGAACTCCATCACGGGTCTGACCGTATTGAACACATTATCGTCCCCGCAGAACCCGTTCGCGACGCCCACGATTGTACCAAAGTCGAAGATGGGGCATGTTACCTCGACTCCGAGGGTGACGCAGTGATTGTCGATGTCTCGGATGACGCGGAGTTTGATATCACGATTGTTTACGCCGACGGAAGCGAAGAGATACTTGCCTCGTATCCTGAAGATGCCGATTGGGTGAGAACTTCTCAGGAGTGAGGGCCCCGAACTGTGGGCTCGTGATCATTTTGCAAGCGGTGGATTCTAAAGCAAGCATCGAAATTTCCAAGGGTCGCTCGACCCGTGGTCGTTTACTCGACCGCGAGGGCGGGATGTTCTACATAAGAAAACAGGTCGTATCGTATACCGGCAAATATCCCACTCGCGGTACGGGAAACCTCGCTGTTTACAGCGAGGAGGATGTCACCCGCTGTTGTGCAAGCTTGAGTAACTGTAATGACTTCACTCCGATGATATGGAGTAATAGCACTGTCTGACTATCACACAGGTTTGAGTAGTATCCTAGTTCGTCACGTCTGAGGTATCAATAATAGCGCACAAAATACATATATAAATTATTTTATAATATGGTGGTTAAACCTTTGCATATAGTATGGAGTTTTAACATATATGTTGAACGAATGGGTCGATAGTCGGGGTGTTTCTCCAGTAGTTGGCATAATCCTCATGGTCGCCATTACTGTTGTTCTTGCTGCCATCGTCGCTGTATTTGCTATGGGATTGGGCAACCAGACGCCAAGTATGACATCGGCTGCGACGGAGATCACCGCGTCTGTAAGCGGACAATATGAGGTGCAGGTATTGGATCTCGGTAATGCGGCGAAGATTCGAGTGGAGTGTGACGGAAGCACAGACATAGTGTCTAGCGTCGGTGCTGTTGCTATGGTGTCCGGGGAGTGTGAGAAGCTAACTATCGTCGGCGTAGCCGACTCGGGAGGTGAGCAGGTCATTAGATCGCCCGATGTGTCACAATTAGATCGGTCGAGCATGAGTTTCACGCATTCGTCGGGACCCTCGAATGCGTCGAATCCATCGTTCTGCTCTGACTTTTTGAGTGAGGCCGCTGCGGGGAATCCGCATAAGATTACAACAGATCGTGAATTGCAATGTATAAAAGATGATTTAGATGGAGACTATGTCTTGGCAAATAACATCGATGCGTCGGGGACGGCGTCGTGGAATGGTGGAAATGGGTTTGACCCAATTGGTGTAGACGCGTCTGGGCAGAAATTCACCGGTACGCTTGACGGACAGGGATATGAGATACGCGGGCTTACGATTTCTCAGTCAGGAACGAACTGGATTGGCTTGTTTGGAACCGTCTCGGGCACGTCTGGTGTGACTGAGATACAAAATGTTCATATTGTAAATGCGAATTACGCTGGAAATGAGTGGATTGGTGGAATAGCGGGGTGGATTGAGAGTGACGCAGTTATCAAGCAGTCATCTGTTACTGGAACGATAAATGGTTCGCAGTATGTTGGTGGAATAGCAGGGGGGCAAGGAAGTGGAACAGTCGTAGATAATGCTTCGGTCACAGGTGAGGTCACTGCGACTGGAACATGGGATGCTGGGGGGATAGTCGGGTGGACGAGCGCTGGTATAGTACGGGAATCGACCGCAAAACAAGTGACCGTGACTGGAAATGAGGGAGTTGGTGGCGTTGTAGGATGGAACGACGGAACAGTCAAGACCTCCTCCGCATCTGGGACTATCTCTGGCACCAATTATGTTGGGGGAATAGCTGGAGGAAACGACGGGTCTGGTAGCGGTCTCGTAAAGAATTCCACATCATCTGCAACGATAAGCGGAGAATATGAAATTGGAGGAGTCGTAGGGGCTAATCGGGCAACTGTTACTGGTTCGTACGCGACTGGAGCAGTATCTGGCCTTCAACAAGTCGGGGGTCTTGTCGGAGAAAACTATGACTTCATTAACCGATCTACCGCTACTGGAGATGTGAGTGGTGATTCGCAGGTTGGTGGGCTCGTTGGGTATAATCGTGGATCGATTCTGAACACCCGTGCGAGTGGGGCTGTTACTGGTGAAAAGTCGTCTGGGGTGAACGTTGGCGGTTTGGTTGGACAGAATACCGCTGCAGCAATGCCGAAATCGTATTCGATTAAATCCTCTATCGCCACTGGCGATGTGACGGCATCGGGGCAGAACAGTGGTGGTCTTGTCGGTCAATTATACGATGGGTCCATTGAATCCTCACTTGCAACTGGAGACGTGATATCATCTCATGACAGCACGGGGGGGTTGGTCGGGAAACTTGGAGACGCAGATTCAGACACGGCTTACATCAATAATTCAGTTGGATACGGGTTTATTGATGGAGAGGCAAACGTTGGTGGACTGGTTGGCTATGCGATCAGTGATGGTGAAGTCACAGGGTCATACACGCGTGGGAATGTGAACGGAACGATTTATGTGGACCCGGTTGTCGGACATAATAGTGGAACAACAGTATCCAATTCTGCCGACCTCACATCCTCAGAGATGACGGGATCATCAGCTGAGGGTAATATGCCCGAACTCGACTTCACTTCGGTGTGGACAACCGTTCCGAACGAATACCCGACTCTCGCGGGCGACATTGGAGCGTGAAGTGACGTCCTCGCCCGCCGTAACCGACGGATTCTTTCGCTGAGATAGACGAGGATTCTTATCGAATCGTGTATCTGCTTATCGAGAGGAGATTATCGGTGGACTCTGTGGGGACTGCCAGCGTGTTGTTGAAGCACGGTTCTGACACCTCATTTTATGATGCCTGTCTCCCTACGGTGATGTAAGCCTATGATTGAGTTTGAGAATCTCTGTGAAGGCCTTCACAAGGCTATAGAGGAGTATCTCGACGGGCATCAGACCAGATTCGAGCGGGTCGAATCCGAGTACGAGACTGGTGACGGGGTTGTCGATATCTATCTGGAAGACCGCGGCGGGCGGACGGCGGTTGCGATGTTTGATCCGCTCGAGGACGGAGTGCTAGATCGAGACACGATAAAACAGGCGCGCGACGGAACCCTTGCGGTCGGGAGTTCGATCTTCGCAATACTCACGAGCGAGGAATTGTTCCTATTCGAGTACGACAATCAAATCAAAATAGTAACAATCGATTGTTACAAGTACGAATTCCACGGCTGTGAATCGGTTGAAGATATTGTTCCAACGATTCTCGCCGCAATCCATGCGCGACATGAGGGATACCAGATGTCAAAACTGCCGCGCGACAAACTGGAACAGTATGTCGAAGACGAGTGAATCAAGCCGCGGTGTTGGAGTCAGACCTCAGTAGTACCCGGTCCCGTTTACAAACAAGTTGACTGGGTAATCCTTATTAACCTGTATGTATAGTGTATGGATGTCATATGGGTCAATTCACTCGGCGCGCAGCATTATCTCTGGGAGCCGGAACCCTCATTGGAACCGCGGGATACCTCTCGGGGAAATCGTTCTCCAATGCTCGGGATGTCCCGTATTTTACCAGCCCGGGTCCAATGGACTCGCAGTACACGGTAGATGTGACGCTCCACGCAACTCCCAGTGTTCATCCACAGTCTACCGACCTGCCGTATACACGGTTAGACCTTCTCGCGGACGCCATTAGATACGCTGTTCCGTCCCTTTCTAGTGACAATTTTGATATTCTGGTCAACGTTACCATCGCTCCGACCCCAGCCCCTGCTGAATTTGAAACTAGTCGGGATTATAGCGCCCTCGTCGATGGGTTCACGGATTACGTAATGTCCGAAATCGATGACGGAACGCGTGGCGGTGATGCCAACCTCTTGGTTACCGACACGGTCACGGAGGAGCTTCGTGGTCATGGTGAAATTCCCGCCTCGATCTATACAGACGGATGTCGCCCGGGTCAGGCTGTGATGGGGTCCGGGAGTGACATTAATCCGACTGTCCGACAAGCCGCTACATCAGCACGAGACGGGGTACTTGGCGCACGATTGAATACCGCGGTCCATGAAGTCGGGCACACACTGGGTCTCGAGCATACGATGGGTGATGCGTGGCGTGATCCCGAAAACGATGACCGAGTTATAGTTACACCGATGCTGTCGACATACGTGTACACCAACAAGGATGGGGCCGTCAGAGACGAAAATAAATATGGAACGTCACTCCCCGACATTGTGGAAAACGATGATGTCTATCTCACATTTACGCCGCAGTTTAACCCGGAAATCCCCGTCTCGGACCTAATTCTTGGAGACGATATCGACCCCGTGTGTACCGTGACTGACATTGCACATGACGCGGTGGTCAGTGAGTAGTTACAGCACGTCGATTACGTCACAATTCAGTATTAGATACAATACCGTAGTTTTATTGTGCATAGCGGTGTAGAGACATACAGATCATGAAATCCCTTGTGCTGGCGGCGGGTGAAGGGACGCGTCTCCGTCCGCTCACCGCCGACAAACCCAAAGGTCTGGTACGCGTCGACGGAAAACCGCTGCTCGCCCACTGCTACGACACGCTTGCCGACCTCGGTGCCACCGAGTTCGTGACGGTCTACGGCTACAAGGGGAAGCAACTCAAGGATCATTTCGGCGAAACGTATCGAGGGCGTCCGATCACCTATGTTGAGCAAGAGGGACCAAAAGGAACGGCAAGTGCCGTCCAATCCGCCGCCCGGTACATCGATTCCGAATTCATGCTTCAACTTCCCGACGTGCTGTTTGATAGCGATCTCTCCCGCGCTGTCGACGCCCAACAGCGAGACGACACCGACGCGACGATTGTAACCGAAGCCATTCCCTACGAGGAGGCGTCACGGTACGGCGTTGTCGAGACGGAGACCGACGGCAACATCGCGAACCTTGTCGAAAAACCAGACGATCCCCCCTCCAACATGGTTCTCACTGGATTTTACACGTTCCCGCCCGCCATCTTTGAGGCCTGTAATGAGATCACCCCCTCGAACCGGGGGGAACTCGAGATTACAGATGCGGTGCGAAAACTCGTTGAATGGGGGTATTCGGTGAAAACCGTCCCCCTGAATGGGTGGCGAAAGGATATTGGGTATCCCGAAGACCGCGACAAAGCCGAACAATATCTCCGCCAACACGCGCCCTCCCCCACGACCACCGTCGCACAGAATAGCATATAACGGGATTGCGGGATCAATGATAACGAACGGTGAATAAGTATTAAGGGCACACCGATGGATGGAGATGGTGAGGGACGCATTCATGACGCAGACCCCGCCCGCCACGAGTGAGGGAACGACCACTGAAGGAACAACTGGGCAATACAGCGACCGCGGATGCGACGAGACACTTCACGTTCGTATCGATGAGGAAGATGTGTATGTGCCGTTCACAGGAGTCCGCAGGCGCGCCTACGATTATCACGGCGACGTGCCCGTGACGGTCGACATGGACCGAGTTATCGTGTATGATGGTCGCATCCACGCCGTAGCGGATGTGGATGGAGGTGTTGTCGAACTTATCCCCGAGTACAATACGGCCACTGGAGAGTTCCAAGGATACGACCGCTGGGAGATGACGTTCTTCGAGACGAACTCGGAAGAGGGAACCGTCATCTATCGCCGAGGAGAGTAAGCCCCACATCTCATCTCATCTCATCTCATCTCATCTC
>SDGW01000538.1_pt1 | contig 16832 bp, 16 predicted proteins | sample 2873831 | NCBI WGS metagenome assembly SDGW01 (sample SAMN08132700, study PRJNA421101) | hypersaline lake metagenome | isolation source: celular fraction 0.22 microns magnesium sulfate-rich crust from ephemeral... | place: Spain: Penahueca Lagoon, Toledo | collected 2011-07
TTCTACTACACGCTCGTCACGTCGAGCACGGTCGGCTACGGCGACCTCACACCCGCCACTCAGACCGGTCGCCTGTTCGGGATGACGGTCGTCGTGTTCGGCACCGCGAGTTTCGCCGTCGCGCTGGCCTCCCTACTCGGTCCCGCCATCGAAGCCCGCCTCGCCTCCGCACTCGGAAGAATGACAGAAGCACAACTCGAACTACTGGAAGACCACGTGGTCGTCCTCGGCTACGGCGACCTGACCGAACCGATTCTGAACGAACTCGACGGACACGCCGATTTCGTCGTCGTGACGCCCGACCCCCAGCGCGTGGACGAACTCTCGGACCGCGACTACAAGGTGCTGAAGGCCGACCCGAGCGACGAGGAGCCCCTCCGGCGGGTCGCCATCGGCGAGGCGCGAGCGGTCGTCGCGGCGACGAACAACGACGCCGAGGACGCCCTCGCGGTGCTGACCGCCCGGCAACTCAATCCCGAGGTGCGCATCGTCGCGGCCGCGACCGACCGCGAGAACGTGGACAAACTCCGACGTGCGGGGGCAGACTCGGTTATCAGTCCCGCGACCATCGGGGGCCACCTGCTCGTGCGCTCGGCGCTCGGGAGCGACGGGATGGAGACCGTCGCCGACCGACTGTCCGGCGAGTCGCCGCGGTCGAACTGACTCAGTCGCGGTGGACGATGGCCACGTCGCAGTCCAAGTCGTGGATGCGCTCGAACGTCGGTGGCGAGACGAACCGGGAGGCCGCCGACCGGTCGGTGCTCGCGCCCATGATGGTCAAATCGTAGTAGTCGTCGTTGGCCGCGAGGAACGACTCGATGGCCGACCGCGAGACTCTGGTCTCGAAGGAGCCTTCGAACGCCTCCACGAGGTTCGCCAGCGTCGTCTCGGCCGCCCGGCGCTCGTCCTCGCGGTCGATGCAGGTGCAGACGCTCGTCCGGCCCGACCCGCCAGCGACCCGGCGGGCGAACTCTATCATCGCGTGGGCGGTGTCGCCCGCGCGCCGGACCGGCACCAGCACGCGCTTCCACCGCTCGCGCGAGTCGTCGGTCGGCCGGAACGCAACGACGTCCACGTCGCCACGGAACAGTCCGCGGACGAACGGCGAGAGACTGCCGTTCTGCTCGTCGTAGGGCGCGACCACGAGGTCGCAGTTGGTCTCGCGGGCGGTCTTCAACACGGTCCGCGAGCGGTCGGGACCGTCGCCGACCACGACCACCTCGCAGGGGACCCCGACTTTCGTCTCGATGCGTCTGGCCTCGGCCTCCAGCCGCTGGGCCGAGGCGTCTGCGACCTGCACCTCTTGTGTCTCCACGTCGTCGGTCTCGGCCACCGTCGCGTCCACGAGTCGCGTCTCGGTCCCGTCGGTCGGGACGGTCATCGTGCGCTCGGCCTCCTCGACGGCCTGCTCGTCCACCACGTCCAGCAGGACGACCTTCCCTGCGTCGTGGGCCGCGGCGAGTCGCGCGCCGAACATCGCGGCCGAGCGGTCGCCCTCGGACCCCATCGGGACCAGCACGTGGTCGTCGCCCTTCGTGGACTGGTAGAGGTAGCGCGACCGGCGCTCGTAGAACCGCTCGCGCCAGACGTGGAACGCCCCGGCGACGATGGTGCTAGCGACGAACACCGACCCGACGTACTGGCCGAAGAAGGCCCCGACCGACTCCGGCGCGCCGAACGCGGGAGCGATGAGCGCAAGCAGGGCCGTCGAGAACGCCGAGGGCTCCTCGAAGTCCAACGCCCACGTCACCCCGCCGGTGAAGAAGATGGCCATCGCGGCCTCGACCGGCGAGACGAACAGTCGCCCCGCGGCGATGGGGTCGTGGAGCGACGAGTGGACCCCGACCCACATGGCCAGCGTCCCGCAGAGCGCCCCGGTCGTGAGTCCGCCGACGAACTTGGTCGGCGAGGCGTAGGTCCCCTCGGGGTCGGCGAACAGCGTGAACGTCCCCGACGCCAGCGGCGGGAAGAGGACGAACGGCAGGACCTCCAGCGAGTTCGAGATGGCGGTCACGAGCGCGATGAGGAGCGGAACGAGAAGCAGTACCGAGAGGTGAATCAGGTTCGAGGTGTGTTCTATCCACCGGCGGAACTCCCGAATCTCTCGGCGCTCGAACCGCCGGACACGCCGGAGAGCGCCGAGATACCGCGTGCGCAGACCGTCCAGCATGGATTACCGACACGTCTGCCGCGGCGCTTCAAGTATCTGTTTGCTCGTCGCGGGGTCCCACGACGGAGATGCGCTCGATTCGACTGTCCACCGGCGGACGCTCGGTAACGCGGACCACCGGAACGTACTCGATGACACGAACCGCGGTTTGGGTGGACTGAAAGGGGCCGCCCGCTCGCGTTCACGTGGTCGTCTCTGCGGGCACTGTTCGGAGCGGCGAGCGAAGCGAGGCGCGAGAATATCCCGCAGAGCGACCGCGAGCGGGCGGGGGCTTTCTGCGACGTCGCTTCGGTAACTCGACTCTGCGCGACGAGACGACGAGATTCAGCGACGAACGAAAAAAGGCGACTATCAGCGAGTCACTCCGCCAAATCGACCACGGCGTCCAGCGTAATCCGAATCGCGCGCTCGACGTTGTTCTTGGCCTTCTCCGGTAGCTCCTCGTCGTCGGTCTCGCCCTTCTGAGTGCCCTCCACGAGGTTGCCGTCCACGGTGCAGATGGCTCCCGCGCGCATGTCGCGTCGCCGCGTCAGCGAGAAGACCGCCGCGGCCTCCATCTCGACCGAGAGGAGACCGGCCTCCTCCCAGTCTTCGACGTACTCGTCGGTCTCGGCGTAGAAGGCGTCGTCGCTGGCGATGGGACCGACGTGGACCTCCTCGTCGTTCGCTTCCGCCGAATCCACGAGCGAGGAGAGCACGTCGTAGTCGGGCACCGCGGGGTAGGCCACGTCCTCGTAGCGCTTGCTGGTGCCCTCGTTCTTCGCCGCGCCGGTGGCGATTATCATGTCGCCGATTTCGATGCCCGACTGGAGCGCGCCCGTGGTGCCGACCCGAATCACGGTCTCGACGCCGACCTCGTGAAGCTCCTCCACGGCGATGGCGGCGGAGGGACAGCCGATACCGGTCGAGCAGATGGTGAGGTCCGTGCCCTCGTAAGTCGCGTTGACGACCTTGTACTCGCGGTTCTCGGCGACGACCTCGGAGCTATCGCAGAGGCCCGCGATGCGGTCCACGCGGCCGGGGTCGCCGGGGATGAGCGCGATGTCGTTCACGTCGCCTTCTTCGACGAGGAGATGGGGCTGTTTCGCCATGTGCGTCGTTTCCGGCGAGAGCGAGATAAAGCGTGCGGGTTCGGTCGAAACGGGGTGAACGGAGTCAGGCGTAGCGGTCGAGCGCGTCCCACTCCCCGTCGAGGAGTTCGCCGATACCGTCTTCGAGCAGTCCTTCGCCCAAACTGCTCGGCCGATAGTACGAGTACACCCCGTCCGTCTCCGGTTCGTTCCGTATCCAATTCTGTGCGAGACCGACCGCGACTAACTCCTCCAGACTCGACTGCACGCGGTCTTCGCCTACGTCGAGGAGTTCGGCGAGTTCCGAACTGTCCGCGCGTCCCTCGTCGGTCAACGCGTAGAGGAGGCGAAACTGCGTCTCGTCGGCGAGCGCGGCCTGCATGGCGAGGTAGTCTTCCAGTTCGAGGACGCTCTCCTCGGGGAGAATCCGTGTCGGGTCCGCCCGTTCGGGGCGAGAATCGAGTTCGGTCATCGGTGTGTCGCCGTTCCAGCCGACGACTGTAGTCACTTTCGACTACGGGGTCAGAACTGCCCGTCGAGAAACGCCTCGACCTCCGTGAACGACGGCGCGGTCCGCGCGCCCTCGTCCATCGCGGCCAAGGCACCGCAGGCGTTGGCGAACTCCAGCGCGCGCTCGTAGTCCGCGCTCGGACCCACGACCCCGCCGTCTCGCAACAGCACCGCGAGGAGGCCCGCGGCGAAGGCGTCGCCCGCGCCCGTGGTGTCCACGACGTCGGCGTCGAACCCCGGATGGTCGAACGACGCGCTCGGGGTGGATATCTGTGCGCCGTCCTCGCCGCGCTTGACGACGACGACCCGGCCGTGGAGTTCCGACGAGGGGTGTTCGAGGTCGCTGTCGAGCAACGCGCGGGCCTCCCGGTCGTTGAGGAACACGACGTCGGAGTACGCCAGCGCCTCGCCGAAGTCCCGCTCGGCGAGTCGGCGACCGGGGTCGAAGCTCACGCTGACGCCCGCGTCGGTCGCGGTCCGGGCCAGCGCGGCCGCGGTGTCGGGCCGCTGGCTGGTCAGGTGGAGGTGGTCGGCGCTGGTGACGAACCGGGAGTCCACGTCCTCGGGCGTGACCGCCTCGTTCGCGCCGTCGTTGCCCAGTACCATGACCTCGCCCTCCTCGTCCACGATGAGATACTTGGTCGTCGTCTCGCGGGCCTCGACCTCCAGCAGGTGCGAGCAGTCCACGCCCGCGGCCCGCAGCTCCCGGCGGACGAACTCGCCGGTGTCGTCGGTGCCGACGCTCCCGACGAGTCCCGCGTCGAACTCCATGCCCGCCAAGGCGACGGCGACGTTGGCGGCGCTCCCGCCGCCCGACCGACACTGGGAGTCGATGCGGGCCTCGCCGTCGGGTTTCGGGAGGGCGTCTACGTGGAGGGTCACGTCCCAGTTGACGTGTCCGGCGGTGACTACCTCGACCATAGCTGGCGACTGCGGCGGCGATTAGCGAACGACATACCGCCACGGTATGCACCCGGCCGTCAAAACGCTGGTGGGATTCTCGGGACGAAGTAGTAGTTACTCGTGTGGTGGCTGATTCGCGCGGATGTCCGGACTCTGTGGCCGGGATGCCGGTACTGGGGTGAAAAGTAACGAGAAGCTAGCGACTGCCGACTCCAAGGAACTGACCGCACAGCGCCGCTCCGCGACCGCAAGCCGCACTCCTCCCCACCCGACTGCGGTCCTCGGCCGTCGGCCTGCGGTCCTCGCCCTCGCGCGGTCGGCGCGGCGCACGAGAGCGCCGCGCCCGCACGCGCCGGAAAGAGAGTTCGATGGCACGAATTCCGGAAAATTCGATGGCACGAATCCCGGAAATCCCGCGCTCAACCCGTCACCATGAACAGGAGCAGATTGTGCGCGCCCGGTCCCAAGCCGACCGCGGCGACCGCGCCCAAGAGGAGAAAGCCCTCTCGGGGGTCTTCCCGAACGAAGTCCGCGAACAGGACGACTACGGCCTCCGCGATGGCGAGTTTCACGACGACGAACAGCCACCCGACGCCCAGCGTCTCGGCCGTCGGGAGCGAGGCCGCCACGTCGAGGACCGCCCGCGAGACCGGGGTCCGCTCGCCGAACCCGAGCAAGTCCACGCCCACGGCGGTCGAGACCGCGTCGAGCGAGTGGCCGAACAGCGCGAGCGCGCCCGTCGCGCCGGTCGCGGCGGTCACGCTCGGGTGGGACCACCGCGTCGCGGCCCACAGAATCCCCGCGAGCAGAAGCGCCAGCACGAGTCCGGCCAGCGGCCAGAAGAGCCGAAGCCCGGTCTCCGAGCCGCGAGCGAGCGCGTAGGCGACGACCGCGCTCGCGGCCAGCACGCCGACCGCGACCACCGGACGCTCGGGGTCCGTCGAGGCGTGAATCCCGACGAGCCAGACGACTCCGGCGACGACGAACGTCGAGAGGTAGACCGAGGGCGTGCCCAACAGGGGCGCGACCACCTCCGGCACCCAGTCGAGAACGAACAGCGCGTGGAGGCTCGACCCCACGACGACCCACGGCGCGAGCGCGAGGACGATGCGGTCGGAGACGTGCGGGTCCGACCGGGCGAGCGCCCCGCCGACCAGCGCCACCGCCGCCAGCAGACCGACCAGATACGGGAGCGGCGGGAGCGCGAACCCCTCTGGAAGCACCATGCCCGATACGGCGAATCGAGAGGCCGAAAGGCTTGCGGTACGCGCGACGGCCGAGCGACAGAAGACACGTACCGGAACCGGCGGCCGCCGCTATGCGACGACGCGCCCTCCTCGCGTTCGCTGGCTCCTCGCTCGCCGGGGCCGCGGGCTGTCGCTCCGGGTCGTCGGGCGGACCGGCGACCGACGAAACGGTGGCCGACGCCGCGAGCCGGACACCATATACCCCTTCGTCCGTGCCGACGAGCGGGTCGGTCGGGACGTGCGATACGCTCAGGCCGCGTCCACGACCGACACCGCGTAGTGGGTCGCGTCGCTGGGCACGTCAACGTCTACCTTCATCCGACCCTCGGTCCCGGCCGCCAAGTCGAACGCGGGTCCGCGGGCCGACCCGACCTCCTCGCCCGCCTCGTCGTAGAACCGGACTATCGGCGCTACCTCGGCGTCGTCGCCGCTGTTGGCCACCGTGACCGTCAGCGTGACCTCGCCGACCGGGAGCGGTTCGTCGGGGTCGGAGCGTTCGGCCTCCGGCTCCTCGTGCTGGCGGACGCCCGAGTCCACGACGAGGAGGTCCTCGTCGCTCTCGCCGAGCGACTCCCGGTAGACGTGGAGCCGGTTGCGAGCCGACCGGACGGCGCGGGTCGCCTCGTCGTCGTCCAGTTGCTCCTCGACCCGGAGCAGTTGGTTGTCAATCTCGTCGACGACGCCTTCGCGGTCGGCCCGGTCGCGCTCGGCGAAGGCGTCGAGGCGGTCGCGCACCGTCTCGAAGTCGTCGTCCACGTCGGCGTCGGCCTCGTCTCGCGCGCGCCGCAGGTCGTCTCGAACGTCGACAATCGGTGGTATCGAAGCCACGGTCCCCCCGACGCGACTCCGAGCGCGACGGGGAAGTGTTCTCCGGCCGCGGCGGGACGACGCCGGACTCCCGCTTACGTATCGAACGTTCAGGCACTGAGCGCCGGGCGGTGACTGTCGAAGCCGAGTAGTCGACCGAATCGAGTGACTACGCACATCTTTTCAAGTATGAATCCGATATTCGTTCAAGTACCTATCGGTGTATTTTTATTAAGAAACGCAAATTTATTCGTATGGCGAGTGGAAGAGTAAAACTCTCGATGTCCTGTTCTTCGCTCTGCCCGGTCGTCGAGTTGGCACAGAACGCGGACTGTCGGAACGAAATCCTCTCTCGGTGTGGGAGCGGTCGGAGTCGCGTCGTCGAGGAGTTCGCCAGTCCGGCGTCGGACCTCGACGAGAGTTGCGAGACGGTCGAAATCGAGAAGACCTTCGAGAACGCGACGACCAGCATCTACCGGTTCGAGCGCGAAGATGCCGAGGAGTGCCCGCGCGAGCGAATCGAGGAGTTGGGCTGTCCGGTAACCGACGAGTTCGTCGAGGACGGCCGACTCCACTTCACGTTTCACGCGTCCGACCACGAGACGGTCCGCGAGGTTGTCTCGCATCTCCAATCGGAAGTCGGCGACGTTCGCCTCGACCGATTCGTCGGCTCCGCGGACGAGTCCCAGTCCGACCCCGCGGTCGTCGACCGGGAGCGACTCACCGACCGCCAGCGCCAGACGCTCGAAACGGCGCTCGAAATGGGATACTTCGACCACCCAAAGCGGGCGAACGCGAGCGAGATAGCCGCGGAACTGGACATCGCTCCTTCGACGTTCACCGAACACCTCGCGGCCGCGCAGGCGAAACTCTTCGAGGACCTGTTCGGGACGTAGCTCCTCGCGGCCGTCTCGGTCCCCGCGACTTCTTGCACTACTTAAAGTACCGTTATTTTTACTCCGAAGACGTAACTCGACCCCGAGCGTGTCGTGAAATGTCGAAGGAGGTGAGAAAGACATGGACCCGTCAGTACTTACCGCGAACCCGCAGGCCGCCGAGTGCGGTGCCTGCGGCGCGTGCGGCGTCTGTGGCATCGACGGACCGATTCCGGACGCTGAAGCCGCGGCGCTGCTGGCCGGCGCTGCGCTCGCGTAGTACCACCCGTCGACCGAACTCCCCCGCGGCTTTTTTTCGTCGGTTGCGTCCTACTCGCGTCGTGACGGCCAGCGAAGGCTGCGGTACCCGTCCATCGAACGGAGCGAACGAAAAGATAGGCCTACGAGAGAAGGATGCGCTCGGAGTCGATGCGCGACAACAGGACGACGCCCGTGACCGAGACGGCCACGACAGCGAGGAACACCACCGCCATCACGGTCTCGACGCCGACGCCGCGGTCGATGATGAATGCCGGGAGGCGGAACAGCAGGATGATGATGCCGATGGTCCCGAACGTCGCCAACCGGGGCGTATCGAGAAGCAACAGCAGCGCCGTATTGGCGGACGTGAGACCGACCGCGAACACCAGCGATACCCCAGCCAGGAGCGCGAAGTAGGACGGAGAGACCACCTCCATCCGGGCGTAGAACAGCCCGCCGACGACGACGGCAGTGGCGAAACTGATGACCGCCGTCGGCGCGACCTTGCTCAGGAAGAGCTTCCACGGCGCGACCGGGAAGGTGAACACGCGGTCGTACACGTCGTTCATCTTCGCCTTCAGCACGACGTTCGATCCGACGAAGAACGCCGCCATGTACGTCGCCCCGAGCATCACGACGAACAGGTAGAGTCGGTACACCGCCGCTGGCGGAGGGCCCGAGCCGACTAACGCCTCCAACGGCGACTGGCTGTAGACGTAGCCGACGACGGCCGCGAGGATGACCATCGGAATCCGAGGGACGTTCTTCAGTTCCAGCCAACAGAGCCGGGCGAAGTTCATCGGCTCACCCCTAGCACCGAGAAGTACAACTCTTCGAGGTCGACTCGTCGGGGGTCCCCGTCGCAGTCGGCGGGTTCGTCGTCGAACACGTAGACGCCGCCAGCTTCGTGGTCGGCGAACTCGGGGTGGTCACCCTCCAGAACGTACACGTCGCCCGAGATATCGGTTTCGAGGACCGTCCTCCCACTCCGGAGGATACCGATCCGATTACAGAGCGTCTGGACCTCCTCGAGGTCGTGGGAACTGAAGACGATCGTCTTGCCACGGTCGCGGAGTTCGGTCAGCAGATCCTCGACGGCGACCTGCGCCTCCGGATCGAGACCCGACAGCGGCTCGTCTAACACCAACAGGTCCGGGTCGGGTAGCAGTGCGTCGGCCAGCGTCGCCTTGCGCTTCATTCCCTTCGAGCAGTCGCCGAACGCCTTGTCGCGGACGCCGGGGTCGAGGCCCACCACGTCAAGGTACTCGTCGATTCTCGTCGAGGGCACGTCGTAGACCGCGCGGGTGTGTTCGAGGTTGTCCCCGACGGTCCACTCGGGGTTCAGCGTCTCGTGTTCGAAGGCGACGCTGACTCGACTCAGCACCTCCCGGTTGGCGGTTGGCGACGCGCCGAGCAGGCTGACGCTTCCCTCGTCAATGCTCAGGAGTCCGAGCAGGGTGTTGAACGTCGTCGTCTTCCCCGCCCCGTTCGGACCGAGGAAGCCGTAGATGTCGCCCTCGGTCACGGTCATATCGACGCCGCGGAGTATCGGCTGGCCGTCGATGCGCTTGCGGATTCCGGAAGCATCAATTACCGTCATTGTTCGTTCCTCCACGTTGACTTTTCTTACTACTGTCGGTCATCGCGGAACCTAATCGCGTGACGAGCGCCGCGAGGGTGGCGACGAACGCTAACAGTGCGACCGTCCCAACGTCGATAGGGACGAACGGTCCGAGACCGACATCGAGCAGTCCGATAGAGATGGGGAGGTACGCACCGCCGAGAAGCCCCGCCACGTAGGTCGGCACGTACTGCTTGAGGTCGATCTCGAACCGATAGCGCACCGCGTTGAACCCGAGCGACGCGCCGAAGAGACCGACCAGCAACTGCACGGGGCGACCAGCGGGCCCGACCAGCAGTGGGGCCGCGAGTGCGGCCGCCGCGACTGCGGCGTCCAGCGTCCTGAGCCGCGACGCGATGTCGGCGTCAGCGTCGTCGTCGCGGACGTACCGGCGAGCGACGGTCAGTGATGCGACCAGTCGGAGGTATCCGTACGTTCCGAGCGCACCAGCCACGGGTAGTAGCGGTTTCATAGTTCTGTCAGTCGGCGTCGAGCATCTCTTGCATCCGCCGGTGTGGGCCATACCGACACACGTCGGTGAAGTCGTTTTCGACGGTCGCCCGCGAGCGCAGGATGCAGTTCCGGCAGAAGTGCAGGTTCGAGCAGTCGCCACAGACATCCTCGTTCGGCGGCGTGCGGTCGTGGAACGCCTTGGTCACGTCCCCGACCTCCTCGAAGAACGCCGTCGGGTCCCGAAAGTCGAGCGTCCCGAGGGTGTCGCGGGTGTCCTCGGCCATGACGCAGGGCCGGACCCCGCCGTCGGGACCGACCGCGACGGTCTTCCACCCGGCACCGCAGTTGTGCGACCGGGCCTCGTGGCGCTCCGTGAAGTTCTCCATGTCGATGGTCGGGATGGCGTCGCCGTACTTCTCGCGGACCCGACTCGCCTGTTCGGAGAGTTCTCTCACGTCCTCGGTCGTCCACTGGTAGTCCTCCAGCGCCCGCCCGAACGGCATCACCGGAGAGAACGAGAACATGTCCGCCCCGAGGTCGATAGCGAGCGAGGCGAGGTCCTCCATGTGTTCGGCGTTCTGCGGAGTCACGCTCATCGAGACGCGCGTGACGAACCCGCGGTCGGTGATCATCTCGATGCCCTCGGTAGTCCGCTCGTAGGCCTTCCCGGACCCGCGGAACTCGTTGTGGTAGTCGGGATCGTGGCTGTCGAGGCTGACGCTGAACATCACGTCGTCCCGGTGCGGTTCGAGCGCGTCCAGCATCTCCTCCTCGATGAACATGCCGTTGGTCAGAATCCCGACGAGGTTGAGCCGCTCCGCGCAGTAGGTCGCGATGTCGGTGAATCGGGGGTGGAGCGTCGCTTCGCCGCCGGTCAACTCGACAGTCGTCAGCGAGGCGTCGGCCATCTCGTCGATCAGCGAGATGGCGTCGTCGTACTCCATGTACGTCCCGTTCTGAGGCTTGGCTACCCGGTAGCAGTGGTCGCAGGTCAGGTTACAGGCATCGGTCAGTTCGACGGAGAGGTGGATGGGGAGGTAGTACTCCTCGCTCCCCTTGACCGTGATGTCCCTCGACTGTGGCTCGTCGTAGACTTCCACGCATCCGGTCTCTACCATCGTCCGCAGGAACTGCCTGACGCTCTCCTCTTCGGCAGGCGTTTCGGTGAGTGCATCGATTATCTCGGCCACCGTGCGACTGCCGTCGCAGTGTTCCACGACGGTGGCGGCGTCGAGATCGATCCACAGGAAGTCGTCGTCACCCTTCGCGTTGTTCTCGACGTGGGCGGCCCGGTTGTCCGCGGGCAACGCCTCGTTGATGACGGCCACGTCGGGCATCTTGATGAGTTGGTGTGCATCCGTGAGTCGAAGATACGTGTCGTTCGATCCTGTCCCTCCTCGCGGCATTGTCGCTTCACTCATACTCCCACCGTGTAGTACTTACAAGGCTCTACACGTTGAGTCCAAACCCACTATTTCCGGGGCTTTTATAAACCGACGGGCCACCGCGACCGGCGATAGCGAAGCATCTTTCGGACCACTGGACCGAGATGGAGACATGACCGACGACCCGCTCGCGTGGGAGACCCTCGACTCGGCGGTAGCGTACTCCTGTCCCGGCTTCGACGTGCGAAACGAGGAGGTCCGGCTTCCCGACGGCAGCGAGACCGACTTCGACTACCTCGACGAGCCCCCGAGCGTGGTCGTCCTCCCGTTCACGCCCGACGGCGACGTGGTGGTCATCGAGGAGTGGCGACAGGCGGTCCGCCGAGTGAACCGGAGCCTCCCGGTCGGCGGGATGGAACCCGAGGACGAGGACCGCGCGGCGGCGGCCCACCGCGAACTCCGCGAGGAGACCGGCCACGAGGCCGACAGCGTGGAGTTTCTGACCAGCGTCGAACCCGCCAACGGCGTGGCGAACTCGGTCCTTCACTTCTTCGTCGCCCGCGGGTGTACCCCGACCGCCGAGCAGGAACTGGACCACAACGAGTCGATTCGCGTCGAGACGACGACGCTGGACGTGTTACGGGAGCATATCGCCGAGAGAGGGATTCGGGATGGCCGGACGACGTTGGGGGTTCTCTACTACGACGCGTTCGGGGCCGAAAAGTCGTAGTTTCTGCCGCGACTCCGAGCCACACCCCGTACATCTGGGAGTTCTGTTTTCAATACTAATTTATATACGTGTAATGCTTATTTATATATGGAAGTTACGGAGGCGGGTTCGACGAGTGGTACTGACTTTTCCCAAGATATCGAGGGAGGGAAAGAACTCTCAGCGGAGAAGTTACACGACGTCTTATCGAACAACATTCGAGCGATAATGAACTCGACGGGGGCCGCGATGCGGATTCTGGATACGAATTTCAACGTCGTTCTCGAAAACGACGAGATGAAAGAACTGGGCGGAGTCGAGGCCGAGGGGAGCGAACAACTCAGTTGCTACGACCAGTTCTGTCACCCGGACGTGTGTGGAACCGACAACTGCACGCTCAAACAGGTAGTCGACGAAGGGAAAGACGAAATCCGGGTCGAAGTCGAGAAAGAGAGCTACGACGGTCGGGTCGTTCCGACCGAACTCGTCGTTCGTCCGATTCGGGACGCCGAGGGCGAAGTCGTGGCTATCAGCGAAACGTTCCACGATATCACCGAGCGCAAGGAGGCCACGGGGAGCATCAAGATATCCGTAGACGAGCTGAAAGAGACCTCGCGCGAGGTCGCTCAGAACTCACAGCAAATCAGCGCCAGCGCGTCCGAGCAACTCGATTCGATTACCCAAGTCGCCAGCGAGGTATCGAGTCTCTCGGCGACCGTAGAGGAGATCGCCGCGACCGCAAGCGAGGTAAACAGTATCAGCGAGCGCGCACGGAGCGAAGCCAAAGAAGGCGAAGCAGACGCTGAAGCGACCATCGAGATGATGGAGACCATCGAACAGGAGGCTCAGTCGGCCACCAGCGAGATTCAGAACCTCCATCGGAGTATCCAGAAGATAGACGAACTGGTGGACGTTATCAACGACATCGCCGACCAGACCAACTTGCTGGCACTGAACGCGAGCATCGAGGCCGCCCGTGCTGGAGAGGCCGGTGACGGCTTCGCGGTCGTGGCCGACGAGGTGAAATCGCTCGCGGAGGACTCGAAGAATCGCGCGTCCGAAATCGAGGCGATAGTAGAGGAGGTCCGCACGAACACCGAAGAGACCGTCACGACACTCGAATCGGCCAACGAGGTGGTTCAGGACGGTGCCGACAAGGTACGGGAGTCGGGTGAGAGTTTCAAGCAGATAGCCGAAAGCGTCGAAGAAGTGTCCGACGGGATTACCGAAGTCGCAGCGGCCACCGACGAGCAGGCCGCCAGTACCGAAGAGATAACCGGGATGGTCGACGAGACGGCCGACGGATTCGAGCGAGTGGCCGACCGAGCGGAAGCCATCGCCGCCGCCAACGAAGAGCAGACGAGTCAAATTGAGGACATCAGCGAGGAGGTCGATCAGTTGAACGCACTCGACGTGCAAACGGAACTCTGAGACGAGTCAACGTGTCGGCGCTGGCGGCCTCCCGACTACATTCGGCGGTTCTCACGACCCCCAGCGGAATGCGCCGAGAACGACCGGCGAACGGAACCCTTACCCCACTCGTCCGGCTACTCCGGGCCAATGAGAGACCACTTCGAAATCCGCGACCAGGACGGGCTGGGTCGCATCGGGGAACTCTCGGTCCCCCGAGCGGGCGTGACCGTCGAGACCCCCGCGCTGCTGCCGGTCATCAACCCTCACGTGCGAACCGTCGAACCCTCGCGCCTCGAATCCGAGTTCGGTGCCGAGATTCTGATTACCAACTCCTACATCTTCTACGGGAGCGACGACTACCGCGAGGAGGCGCTGGACCGAGGCCTCCACGACGTGCTCGACTTCGACGGGGCCATCATGACCGATTCGGGGTCGTTCCAGTTGGCCGAGTACGGCGAAATCGACGTGACGACGCCCGAAATCCTCCGGTTCCAGCACGACGTCGGGAGCGACATCGGGACGCCGGTGGACATTCCGACCTCGCCGGACGTGCCCCGCGAGCAGGCCGAAGACGAGTTGGCGACCACCCAAGAGCGGTTGGAAGTCGCCGAGGAGGTCGACGTGGGCGACATGCTCGTCAACGCGCCCGTGCAGGGTTCGACCTACCCCGACCTGCGCGAGGAGGCCGGTCGCCACGCCGAGGCCACCGACTTGGACGTGTTCCCGGTCGGTGCGGTCGTCCCGCTGATGAACGACTACCGGTACGCCGACATGGTGGACGTGGTGGCCGGGGCCAAGCGCGGCCTCGGCACGGACGCGCCGGTCCACCTCTTCGGCGCGGGTCACCCGATGATGTTCGCGCTCGCGGTGGCGATGGGCTGTGACCTCTTCGACTCGGCGGCCTACGCCCTCTACGCCCGCGACGACCGGTACCTGACGGTCCGGGGCACCGAGCAGTTGGACGACCTCGATTACTTCCCCTGCTCGTGTCCGGTCTGCGCCGACCACACGCCCGCGGAGTTGCGCGGGTTCGGCGACCGCGACCGCGAGGAGTTGCTGGCCGAACACAACCTCCACGTCACGTTCCGGGAGATTCGGACCATCAAGCAGGCCCTCCGCGCGGGGAACCTGCTGGAACTGGTCGAGACTCGCGCCCGCGCCCACCCCGCGATGCTCGACGGGTATCGCGCGCTGGTCGGCCACGCCGAGCAACTGGAGCGCGAGGACGCCGCGTCGAAGGGCGCGTTCTTCTACCTCTCGGGCGAGAGCGCCCGCCGACCCGAGGTCGTCCGCCACCAGAACCGACTGGACCGCATCGCCCTCTCGCCCGGCGACGAGGTACTGCTGTCGGAGGGCGGAGCCAGCGACCGCTACGACGAGTCGTGGCGCGTCGTTCCGCCGTTCGGTCCCTTCCCGCGGGACCTCTCGGAGACCTACCCCCTGACCGCCGAGGTCCCCGAGCGCATGGACGCCGAGGGGTACCGGTCGGCCGCCGAAGGGGTGGCGCTCCTCGTCGCGGCGAATCCCGAAGTCGAGTTCACGCTTGCGTACCACGACTGGCCCGAGAGTGCGCTGGCCGCGGTGCCCGAGCGCGTGGACGTGGTGGACCTCTCGGAGTAGCCGATCACTCGGAGAGAGCGTTCTGCCAGATTTCCACCGACACGAGACCGACCATACTGCCGAGGAGGTAACTCTGAAGCGGTATCGTCGGCGGTTCGATGGCGAACATCGACCCCCAGATCGCGATTGCGAGAGCGACGATGACGGCGGCCCGACCGCCGACGCCGATAGATTCGAACCACGACTCGACGCGTCGGCCGAACCGACTGGCCGCGACCGGACCCGCCGCTACCGCCCACGAGACGACGCCGAGACCGAGCCACGGCCACGAGACGGTTCCGGCATCGTAGAGTCCGATGGCGGGCGAGACTGCGATGAGGGCGGACAGCACGAGCGACCACTTGAGCGAGCGTCCGCGAGACCGGTCGGCGTTCACGTTCGGGAACGTTCTCGTCAATCGGATACCATTTACGGTATGTCTACCTGCTTACCTGCTACCCGAGACTGGCAAGCGGTCGGCGACGAGCCACATTACGGGGTCGCTCGTACGGCCGGATGCGAGTACGGACGCCGTGCGCGACGGCGACGAGGAACTCGTCACGGAGGAGGTCCGTCTCGCAAGATAGTTGCCCCTCGGCCCCCGACCCGAAAGCATGACCGACTACTTCGAGGTCCACGAGCGCGACGGCGCGGCCCGCCTCGCCGAGTTGCGACTCACGGACTCGGTGACGACGCCCGCGATTGCCGAGGAGTTTCTCGCCGACGCCGGGAGCCTCTGGACCGCCGACCGGGAGGTCCCCGAGGGGAGCGACGACGAACTCACGATTCTCCCCCATCGGGGGTTCCCGAGCGGGACCGACGACGAGGTGATGGACTCGTTCGCACCCGAGTACCCCGACGTGGACTACCCGAGCGCGGCGGTCGTCGCGCCCGAAACCGCCGACGACTTCGGCGCGGACGCCTACGTCCTCTCGGGCGCGCAGGGATTCGTCGGCCACGGCGCGGGATTCAAGGACGCTATGCCCTGCGCCTGTCCCGCCTGCCAGAAGCCCGTCTCGGAGTTCACCCGACGGGACTGCGCCCAGCACAACGAGAACGCCCTCCGGGCGGAGCTGGGCGTCGTCCGCGAGCGAATCCGGTCGGGTAGGCTTCGGGACTACATCGAGGGGCAGGCCCGCCACGAGCAGTGGCTCACCGCGGCGTTCCGGGAGTTCGACCAGCAGTGGAGCTATCTCGAACAGCGCACGCCACTCATCCGCGACGCCGAACTCTCGGCCGCGACCGAGGACACCCTCCAGCGAGTCGAGATACAGCGGTTCGCCGACCGGGTGACGACCCGCTATCGCTCGCGGTTCGACAACCCGCTCGTGTTGGTGCCCTGCTCGGCCGCCAAACCGTACAGCGAGTCCCAGAGCCACGGCCAGTTCCACGACGCCATCCAGTTCCGCGCTCACACCGTCTCGATGACCTCGCCCATCGGCGTCGTTCCCCAAGAACTCGAACTGACCTACCCCGCCCAGCACTACGACTCGGTGGTCACGGGCCGCTGGTCCGAGGACGAGAAGCAGTTCGTCGCCGAGGTCCTGCGGCGATATTTGGAACGGAACGACTACCCCCGCGTGATTGCACACGTCCCTCCGGAAGGCTACCGCGACGTGTGCGAGCGCGTCGAGGAGCAACTCGGGTTGGAGTTCGAGTACACCGTCGAAGACCACCCGACGACGACCGAATCGCTCGGCAACCTGATGCGGACCCTCGACGGCGAACTCAAGTACGGCAAGCGCGAGCGCCAGCACAACACGGTCCGAGCAATTGCGGACTACCAGTTCGGCGCTGGCGCGGGCGACG
>SDGW01000472.1_pt1 | contig 16801 bp, 20 predicted proteins | sample 2873831 | NCBI WGS metagenome assembly SDGW01 (sample SAMN08132700, study PRJNA421101) | hypersaline lake metagenome | isolation source: celular fraction 0.22 microns magnesium sulfate-rich crust from ephemeral... | place: Spain: Penahueca Lagoon, Toledo | collected 2011-07
CGCTCCCAAGATTCATCAAATTCCGCCGCATAGCACTCGCTGAGCAGGTCTGCGAGCATAGTTCCAACCAAACTCTACGACCTGCTCATTTCTCAAACTGCGCTAACTAGACGGTGCCGTGAGAGTCAGACGGTGTTATGCCAGTAATCGGTGGCACGGTACAGGAGATACAGGACAGTGTTAAGCACACCAGTTACAGCAAAGACCTGCCCAAGTTGGAGCCAGAGTTGCTCGAAGGGCAGTCCAAGATCACTTAATCCGTATGTGAACACCGCAGAGATAACTCCCCAAATGATGAGGATTGCCGCAATACGCGCGCCGTCTTCGATATATGACGATACCGCTTGTGGCTGAGGAATGGAGGACTTATCAGACATATCGGCACGGTTCTAACTTCACTGGTAAATGTATAACGAACTTGATAGATTAGTACGGTGCCTGTTCCCCGTCGATAAGTGCTCCTCCTGTATTGAACAGCAACTTCGAGCGATTACAGACCGAAAATACCGTCCGAGAATTCACTCAGAGTCAGATAGACAACTGGGAGTAGCATTCAAAACATCTGCTTTGCTGCCACGGTCGCACGCAAAAGGGACCGACGCGCAGGGTAGGAACCGGTCGGTCCCTGCCGCGGATGCGAACAATACCGTGCGACGGATTGTTCCAGATTCGGTGCTGGCACTTGGAATGAAGATCGTGTGCCGGTTCGATTCGTCAGTGATCTGCCTCGGACGAGGATGGTCGTCATGGGGTTGGGCCGTATCTCCCTGAGGCAGATCGTGTGGGCGTGTGGCAACCCTACAGATAGTTGTTCGCCCGATTGGTTTAGGCAGACAACGCAGCTGTGCGATTTTGGTTCAATTGAGGAGACGCCGACAGACAACCGTGGAGAATGTTTAGTGCAGATTATGTTTTACTCAGTCTTCACTCGTCAGATCAACAAATGACGTACTTCCACATCGGCAAGATGACCTGTTACTAGCCCGCGTTAGTGTCCCGTCAGGGAGTCGAAACGCGGGATAGATAGCACTACATTCAGTACAGCGGATGGTCACCTCCGTTGTACTCCCCGGATCATCCATCGTAGATAGCGTGAACAAGACTAAGTAGATATATAGGAATGGTGGCTATTCACATATCTGACTTTAATCGACACACCTGTGTCCCGCTATGAGAGCTAATTTGCAGACAAAAATCACGAAATAACGTTTGATACGGGAAAAGGTGTCCCGGAGCGCTGTCTGAGAGAAACGACAGGATTGTTTGACGGGGCAGGCTCCGAGACAAGCGGAAGTAGGTGCTAACGGGGGATAAAGTACAGGAGATAGATAGGTTTTGAAGTATTGTTGTGCAACATTCGTACTCTGTCTTTAGCACAACTGCTGAAGCCTTTCACCGTATGAGGGTTTCAACAAGGCCGAATACATCTATGCATGTGGTACATTGGTTCTGGCAGTGATTTTTATAGCCGAGGGTGCAGAGAGATCAGGATGTCGTCTGTACGGTGGAGAGCCAGTCTGCTCGCCTCCATGGTTGTTCTGGGACGCAACCATCGCGATCCTTGTCATCTCCACCTTACAGGCGGCTTTTCATTTCCGTGAATCCGTTCTCGTGCGCTTCGTTCTCTATTGACTGGATTGACGACTAATGAGTACATTTATCCAGTCACGTATAAGATATCGAGTATGTACGATCTCACCGGATTCCAACGAGACCTGCTCTATGTGATCGCTGGACAGGACGACCCCCACGGTCTCGCGATCAAGGACGAACTCGAGAAGTACTACGAGAAGGAGATCCATCACGGACGGTTGTATCCGAATCTGGACACGCTCGTAGACAAGGGCTTGGTTGAGAAGGGGCAAGAAGATCGGCGGACGAATTTTTACTCGGTAACAAGGCGCGGTACTCGCGAGATTGAGGCTCGTCGTGACTGGGAGAGTCAGTACGTTGACTTAGATTAGCTGTAATTGAGGGCGATACGCCCCTTTCCTCAGCGAGCGAAGCGAGCAGGAAGGGGATACAGCGCCCACACGCCTTATTTTCGTGAGAATCGGCACTCTTACTACTCCAGTAGTCCGAGAGGATAGTAAGATGCTCACCACGTTTCTGCCGGTGTTCAAACGCGACAAAAAGCGTGCATCGTCGGTTGTGGCCGAGTGTCGAGTTTGGCTTCTGATGACGGCCTGTTAACGCTCAATCTGGTTTGCTGTGACGGTGACCTGTAGATATCTCTGCGGCCGTGGTACTAGTTCACAGTGTCGGCGTCGCCACCCCGAGTGGGACGCTGGCAGTATTGCTGTGATCTTATGGGATGAACAGGCGCAAAACCTCGCCGTTTACAGTTGTTGAGAAGTGTGCAGCAGGCAGAACATACATCGTGCATATTAGTTTGATTTATCGAGTTGCAGAAGTGGTGTGAACCCGAATTTCGCATGGAAATAACTATGGGAGTCAGAACACAGCGGAAACCGTCAGTCAACCCGGGTGTCAGAAACAGTTGCCACTACGCGACTGAACTATCAGAAACAACTCCCGAACCCTACGTTGTCCCCGTCTCGTCGTGTTTATTCCGCAAAATAACCAACAGGTACTTCGCGGGGACTGGCGGCGACGCATCCGATGGATGCCCGATACTCTCGGATACAACCGCGTTCACCAATACCCATATATTGTACAGCAACACGGACATTCTATAATAGAACACCCGTAACGCAACGTCCGTGGACGCCGTCTTCGGGAGAAAATTCCCCACGACTCGATAACTCGTCTCAATTCCCCACCGACGCTCATACGTTTTGCCGATTCGACGCGTCTGTCGCTGTGTCAACTTCCGATTTGTGATGAACGACACATATTCCACGTCCATGCTGTCTCGTGCGGGCACAACAAACCGCGTGATTGTAACCGATTCATACGGGGCTCGCGACCGCGACATCGTTGCTCGCTCGACATAGACTCCATCCTCAGCCTCCTCCCACATCTCATTGCTCTTCGCCCCTCGTATCGCTCGAATGACGAAATTCACCCCCGTTTCCAGAAGGGCCTGTGCGAACAACACACCATAGAAGCCGCGGTCCAGTACCACCTCACGGACGAACAACCGCTCATCCGCGATTCCAACCATCTCTTTCACCGCTTCGAGCTTCTCTTGTTCTGACGCCACTTGCCGGACTGCAACAGTAAACTTCTCCCCTTCGTCACCGATGATACTCAGGGTAAGAAACTCATACGCTCTGTTCGTGCCGCGGTCGGGGTCAACCGTTGAAACCCGTGTTGTCTCCACATCACCGTAAAATCTCCACGCGTTACCGTCAATAGCCAAGTCCACGTATCCATCGCAATACCCCCGTCGCTCGGCTATCCCCCACAGCACATCAGAAATCGCATCGAACATCTCGGAAACTTCGCCTTCTTCAAACTCGTCGAACAGGCGGATATAGCGCCGAAGGGTGTCCCCACTGGGGGCAGTCTCCTCATCGTCTACCTCCTCTTTCCATGTCAGAGAGCCGTTGTTCGCGAAATCGTCAGTAAATCCCATGTGAAGGAAGAGGTCAAACAAGTCTTCTTTCGTATAGGTAGCTCTGTCGGGGATCTCGAGCGATAGCTCGTCATAAAACACGTCGCGGAACTGCTCAGCTACCTCGTGGGATTTCCTTCGCTTGACACGGTATTTGGTGCGGGCGGAGACATCCTGCTTGTCCTCCGTCTCTAGCGTCTGACTTCCAATAAGATTTCCAGTTTCACGGGCAATCTCCCGGAGACGCTGGCACGCTTCTTCAATAGCCTCCGTTACCTCGTCACTCATGTAGTCGTTCCACGCCCGCGAGAGAGCGGTTCGAGAGGGAGCGCCCGTACTATCCGCGAATCTCTCGGTATCGTACCCGAGTGTTTGAGCGCGATCTTCGGCCTCCAGAAATCTGTGGAGCGTCGTCCATTCGCACTCACAAAGTTCGTGATACACCATCGCCCGGATGTGCGGTGCGAGGTTGTACTTAACGTGCCAATCGGCGCGGTGGTCTTCAAACAGACCCACTGTCCGAAATGAGAGAGCCGCGGCGACGGTGAATGCATCGTGGCCCTTGTCTATCTGAACGGCACCTTGTGCGACGATAGCATCTACGAGTTCCATCGTCGTCGAACCGTCATCCTCCGTTCTGTCGTTAGTCATGTTGTTTATTTACTCTGACTTTTACTTGTATTCTGGTGTGTGATTTCCACTTTTCCGCGTGAGAAATGGCATGACAGGCACTCAGAAAAGCGATTACGGCAGAGTATACGTGACTGAAGTCTATAGGGAGTTTCCGCGTCTACTCAATTTTAGAGTATACGATGAATTTTAGTCACCGTCTTCTCTTATGGTATTCCGCCGGGAATCACCAGAAAGATGTCTGATTCGACCTATACATACCTTCGGAACAAGGGTGCAATTCGATTATTATGCGAAATCGACCCACAAGGGTCCCGATACACGGATTTAGATGAAGCACTCGAAATCAGCCACTCAACAGTTGGGGAACGACTTGGCGAACTAAAGGACGTTTCACTCGTTCACCAAGAAGCGACAAGTGGGGGCCGTGGAACAACAAGTCTCTACAAGTTAACTCCAAAAGGAGCGACGTTCCGGCGAGCGCTACACGAGTCAGGGACAGTCATGGCCCATCGACAACTCAAGGCTGCACGCAATCAGTTCGAACGCAAGAATGAAGAGATGCAAGAATGGGCGCGCACGGAACTCCCGAAATTTAGCGATGAACACCACGAAGGGAACCTTACACTGGTTCAAGATGATTCGGACTTCTACGTCGCCGATGACGACCTGCGAGACGACGGCTCACGGGACGAGGAATAGCAGACGGTGGGCTAGGAGTTCTTTATCCAAAATCAGGGCTAAAAGTGAACTAGCTCGCCTGCAAAGTACGTGTGCGGATGGAACACTGTGGATTCTGTCAAATGACGATAGTGCTGGTGTGTCGCGCAAAATATAGGACTCAAATCTCTCGTCGGCAAATCGGCGACAACAAACACCAAGCCATCGAGGCCTCATTCCGGTAAACACTACATGCAGTGTAGTCGCCATTCTTCCTCGAAGGTATGGATTGAAGCGATGCTACTGGATGATGGACATGAGATACTTCTGGAGGTCTATTACTGCCTGTGCGACCTGTCGCCGCCGACGCGATTTGGTGTCGATCTCCATACCATGACTCTCGATCCACCGCCGCATTTTGCTACTGCCAGCTTTCCGGTCGTTGCCGACCTGCCAGAAGTGTTTAATCGGGTGTCGCAGCCAGTTGTACTCCTCGTGAGCGAACACGTCGATATACGTCGGCGAGTGAGCGATGAGGATGACGTGGATCTGTCTGTCAGCGAGCAACGTCCGACGATACGTCCAGCTCCCGTTCGGCTCCGACCAGACCGGCGGCTGGTGATACCACGCCAGTGGGTCCCACTCGAAACCGTGTTCCTGAAGCGTCTCGGTGAACTCGCCCAGCGACTGCTGAACGGTGCCGACGTATTCGGTATCGGAAAGGCGGTACTCGGGTTGCCCGAGAGTTCGCCCAAGACGAGTGGTTAAGGGACCGATCCGCTGTCTCACGCGGTAGGGAACGTCGGGTTCAAGCGCCTCAACGATTGTCCGCATTTGTCGGACGTCGGGTCGCTAGTGGCTCAAATGTATTGCAAACATTGGCAATACGCGAGCGACACTCTGCCAGAGCGATCCAAGCGGAATCACCCGTACCGACTCCAGCCTCGGCATGCAGCATGCGACTCTTGACAGTTATCAGATAGACCTGCTATCCTACTGATGACGCTTTCAACTTACTCGCGTAAAGAAAGACCCCTTAATCCCGCTGGCGGGGTCGCGAACGTCGCTGCGTCCGGACGAAAAAGAGCGGCCGGTCGTCGAGCGACCGCGGGAAATCGACGCGCCGAGCGACCGATCCGTCGTCGGTCGTGATCCGTCAGTTACCGCCGTTATTGCCACCAGTCGTCGTGCTGAAGGATCGACTGCGCGACCTCGTCGCTGATGGGATTCGCGTTGACCGTGATAAGCCGCTGGTTGTCGCTGAACGGCGTCCACTCCTCGTTCATCTCGAAGACCTGCGGTCTGTCATCTCCCTGCTCGGGTTCAGGAATGTACCCGAGGTCCGCGTTGTACTGGCCGAGGTTGGTGTCCTCCGAGATGAACAGCGGCACGATCTCGCCGGAATTGAGCCACCGGATGTAGTAGGTATTGTAATCCGTGAACCAGCTATCGTTGACGTCTCCGTAGTTAGGGGTCCACTCGACGACGCCGGAGACGATGGCGAACCTCGCCTCGGGGTGGAAGTTGTTGGCGAAGATGAGCGCCCCCCACGACTCGTCGGGGCTGTCGACGATACCGTCGTCCTGTGCGGTCGCCGTGCCCGCACCGGCCCCGACGAGAGCAATCCCGGTCGTCGCCGCAGCGCTCTGTTTCATGAACTTTCGTCGCGTCGACTCCTCGTCGTCCGTCGTCGGAAGTGATTCGCGGTCCATAGTGGTAGCCTGCGTTGCCGACTAGGACGGCGGTCACCCAATAAGAGCAGAGACCGTTTCGGCGACCGCGGGGTCGGAGGGACGGTTTCGGCTCGAGCAGGTTCGGATTGAGGAGTCGAAGTATCGGACTGATTCCGGTAATTCGCTGTTAGGACCGACAGGCGTATTCGATCAGGTGCTATCAACAGTGAATTCGCCGAGACATCCACTGGAGTCTTCCCCGAGCCATTCTTTCCTGTAGCTCATGTTAGAAAAGCGTATATACTCGGCTATTGGTATCCGGGAGAACACAGGGCATGGGGACACAGGAGCCCAGATAAGGCCTTCTCAGATGCGGTATAGAGTGTCGTTTCTATATCAGCAGACTCAACAACCTCCTCTATCAGCCGAATCTCACCGGGATGGTCGTCAACTATGAGGAGGTCATCTGGTTCCTGCATCGCCGAAGACACAGAACAAGTATTGGCAGCCAGTCGGAAATGCTATGTGCTTCACCTGTACTGAACGTGAGTTTCACGGGTATTGGTGAGTGGAGAAACTATATTGGAAATCAGACCACGGTGAATCGGAAAAGTGGAAATCACACTCTTCCGAGGGTGTCATAGAACGGTTACCACACCAAAGAGCAGGGTGAACACTGAGATGGATGAGTTTAGCGACCCTGCAAGAGAAGCCGCCGGTAGAATCGTTCTTCAACATCGTGGAGACGGAGACACTAGCGCTGTTTGAGCATCTCTCCTTCGAGTTTCTCGATAAGTTCGACGTATTCGCTCCGGCGGAGACGGGGCGAACACGAGACCACAAGCCACCAGAACTGATGCGCGGCTTTCTCCACTGCTACTACCACGACATCTACGGCATTCGTCCCGTTGAACGAGAACTTCAGAACACAGTCGTCTGGCTTGGCTGTGGCTTCGATCGACCCCCGTCGAGAGACGCGGTCGATCGCTTCCTCACCGACCTTGAACACGTCGTTGACGATGTCTTCGACTATCTCGTCAAGCAGGCCGCTCATTGCGGCCTGCTTGACATCACCTACTGCATCGATTCGACCGATGTGAAAGCGATGCCCGCCGATCCAGACGCGTCAAAGTGCTACGATCCGACGGCTGACGAGTACTATTATGGCTACGGCTGCACAATCATCTCAACTGGCTCGAAGATACCGATAGCAGCGGAGTTTACTGAGAGCAAACAAGCGTCAGAAGAGACGGCGATGCGCGTCACACGTGACGCACTCGCTGTCGAGAAGCCGGTATGGATAGTTGGAGATAGTGCCTACGACACGCTGGACTGGCACGACTCCTGCAGCCAGCAGGTGGTCGTGCCAGTCGTCCCGTACAACGCGCGAAACACTGACGACCCGAAAAACATCAAGTACAGAGTTGAAAACCGTATCAAGAAACACAGCGAGGACGTTCACTTGAAGCAATCGACGCTAGATGAGACGTATAACCGCCGTACAGGAGTTGAGCGAACTAATCAGGCCGTTAAGGACTGCGGCCTCAGGCGACTCCAAGCCCGAGACCGCGTCCACGCACGAGCGCAGGTCTACCTTGCCCTATGCCTGCGACTCGTCGTTGCTATCACCAATTACGAACGCGGAGACACTCCGGGAAGCACACTCATCAGGCTATGACATTGATGCTATGAGCCATCCATTCAATTCTTGGGAAAGCGTAACACAAATGCGTGTTTAAGCATTCACAAGGACTTTTCAGATGAGCAAGGAAGTGGGGTCACATGAACCGTCGAGACGTTCTGGCGGCTGTCGGAAGCGTCGGCGTCGTGGCCACGGCTGGCTGTTCCAGCGTCGGCTCTACGACGATCACGAATCCGGAGGAAGAACCGACCGACGACAGTGACGTCAATCTCAACTTCCGGACGGAGAGTGGTGAGAAAGTAGCGACGGTCACGGTCATACCGGGTCGTCAGCGGTATTCCGGGCACAGTGGCACGCAGATTCCAGTCAAAATCGCCATCACGCATGGGGACGCGACGAAGATTGAGAGCGTGCGACTTGATCTCCGGGCACCGCCGACCTCCACCGGAGCGGGCAGTCCGGCAGAGGTCGCGTTCACCAGCCCGTTCGCAAAGCCACACCCCTCCATAGAACTGTATACTGATCCCGACGACGTAAGCACGATTCTGGAAATTCCAGAAATGGGAGAACAGGGCGATGGAAACATGGTGTTCGACTTCCTCCTAACAGGAGTTCGTGACACCACCACCGAACTATCAGTTGATGCCGCAGTAGAGCTGTCAGAGGACGGTGTTCTCGGACAGAACTATACGCTTGAAGGGCTGGCGCGCGTCCCGCTTCCCGACGAGACAGAATGACGATTGTCGTCACCATCCGGCGTACACCGCAACAATCGAACCATCGGAAGGTACCCGACTGATGTGATGTTCCGTTCGTCTGTCTCTATCGATTCATCTCCTCCGAAGGGAGGGTGAGAACCGTTGTATGACACCCTCGTGAGGAGGCAAAATCATTAGGGACCTCTCATCATAGAATCCAAGGCTGAACTATGTACGAGGACATTTTACTCCCATTCGATGGAAATGACAGCGCAGCAGCCGTCCTCCACCATGCTGCCGAAATCGCCCACTGGGCCGACGCCACGGTTCATGTCCTTTATGTCGCGGATACAACGCGTGATTCGGTGACCGTTATTAAGGGACAAACCGTGGACGCACTCCGCCAGCAGGGGAAGGACATCGTCGCAGAAGCAGAAAAGACGCTCCAGACACTCGGTGTTGACTATGAGACAGATGTCGTTCAAGGTAATCCAGCACCGACGATAACTGAGTATGCTGAGCGATACGGGCATGACGTAATCGTAATGCCAACACATGGCCGTGAGGGGGTATCCCGCTATCTCATTGGCAGTATCACCGAAAAAGTGGTTCGTCTCTCGTCGGTCCCTGTATTGACAGCACGAATGCAACCCGATGAACAGTTTGCATTTCCGTACGAAGATATTCTTATCCCGACGGACGGGAGTAGAGGTTCGACTCGTGCGGCTGAACACGGGCTAACACTCTCATCGGCGCTCGACGCAACTGTCCATCTGCTGTCCGTCGTAGATGATGCCTCATTCGGACTCGATGTCCGGTCAACTGCTTCGAGTGAAACTGGCGAGCCAGCCGCACAGGAGGCTATTGACGACCTCGTTTCGGTAGCTGAGGAGTACGATCTCAGGGATATCGTCCACTCCATCGAGCACGGGAGCCCGGTGGAAGGCATTCTCGCCTATATAGATGAAAACGAGATCGGGGCGGTTGTTATAGGGACGATTGGGCGGCGTGGGACCGACCGCGTTCTGTTAGGGAGCGTCGCAGAAAAGACTGTTCGGTCGGCACCAGTCCCGGTCATCACTGTTAGTGAATCTGAACAGTAGGATCTATCGCGCGGGTCCTCTGTATGCCGCAATAGCCGCTCTCCAGCAGGTCTAAAGAGGGCGTGTTGCTCGTCGAGTTTGTGACCGTGCGTCGGAGATCCAGTTCGATTTGAGTGTTCCAGAATGACCGAAGGTTATTGAGGAAAAGTGCGACCACTGGATTTATCTCTCCTGCCTCATCGTCCTATTTCCACCAGTCATCGGTTATGACGATATAGAGGGAAGAAACAGCGACTAACATACCGCCGAGTAAAGCCGTCGTATCTGGTGCTAATGTGTATGCAGCGGTCATGAGCCCAAGGCCGTATCCTATAAGTAGGATCGCCAGTACGGTGGGAGTCATCGTCCTGTCTGCCTGAAACGGTCGTTTGCTCTAGGAGAGAGTGGTTCTACAATCCTCATTTTCGTACTACTGTATATTTCCAACAGGCGTTAAAAATGTCGTCCACCGGGTTGCTCAGTGGACAACCAAGGTACACCGCATGATGGAGACAGTCGTCTTAAGTGGTGGAAATCGAATGGATTACGATTCACTCGATTTCCAACTGGCCGCTCTCGCCGTCTCCCTCACTGCCGTTCTCGTCCCATTCGAGTTCGAACTCAACACTCAATTTACCGGGCCTGTCTGTTGGCCCCTCGCGTTCGGCTTTGACCTCAAACGTGGGGCGGGCTGGCGGTTCCATCGTTACGGACTCGGAACCAGATTTGAGCGTGACAGCATCGCCTTGTTCAAGCTTCTCAGCGACGCTGTGAAGATACGATGCGATTTCTTCTCGGGTTTGGCCGCTCTCTGATTTGAACAGAACTTCTTCGGGCATACAGAGTACCAATCTACCCTTGCATCAATAAATGCCTGACCTGTACTGAACACTACGTTCGTAGATCGGCCACGGTCTCGTGCCGCATTCGCGCCTTGTATGCAGCACGCTCGCAGAAACCTACCCAGTTTCTGTTAGAAGTCACGTATTGACTACAGAGGATGAGTTCAGCACGATGGTCTCGTTTCTTCCACGTCCGATCTAACGAACCAGCCGTTCCGTAGATATGCGGACTGAACACGGGTGTAGTTAACGAAGCAGTTTGTAATGGCAAGGATACCGATACAATTAGACAGAGTTGCTTTCACTAAAGCCTCTGACCTTAGACTATGGATCAATTGGAAGCATTTCGTATTCTTGCCAGTGAAGATCGTCAGATTGTTCTCCGGGAACTATTTGATCAGGAAGGAGAGGCCTCTATAGACGATATCTCGAGACAGGTGGCCTCAGAAAGGAACCAAACCTCTCCTGACAACATTAGCGATGAGACGTTTGAACGTGCCAAAATTCGGTTAGTTCATAGCCATCTCCCACGGATGGCTGAAGAGAATGTTATCGAGAAGAGCGATAATATGGCGACTCTTCGTAGTAGGGAATGTGTGATCAAAGTGTTAGAAGCCGCGGAGGAGTTAGAAACGCAGATTTCTGGTGATCTGCCGGAACATCTGCCTCATAGTAATTAGTCGGAAAAGATATCTTGATTGGAATATCTCACCGCGGTCCTTATACACTGTTCACCAGATGATCATGTTATGAAAAGTAGCTCATCAGAGGCGGCGATACTGCTGGTTGAAGACAATCCGGGTGATGTCCGTCTCATAGAAGAAGCCTTCTCAGACGGCAATATCGAAAATACACTCACCACCGTCACTGATGGCCAAGCAGCACTCGACTTTATTTATCAACGCGGAGAATACGAAAACGCTCCCCGACCAGACATTGTACTGCTTGACCTGAACCTCCCAAAAGTAGACGGTGAGGACGTTCTACATGAAATTAAACATCACCCAGAACTGGATGACGTGCCAGTGATTGTCCTGACCGGAGTGGATGAGGACTTGATTGAATCCCGGGATCTCGATCATGATGCGGACAAAGATGCAGTCCTTGAAAAGCCGGTTGACCCCGGTGAATTCGTTGAGGTAATTCGGTCGTTCGAGCAGTTTCGGTTAGCAGTTATGCGAGTTGATTGACGGCCACAGCTTCCGCGGTAAGTCCTTGGCCTGTACTGAACGATCTCCACTTTCGCAAAACGGGCCTGATCTCGTGCGACATTCGCGCCTTGTATGCAGCACGCTCGCAGAAACCTACCCAGTCTCTGTTAGAAGTTGCATGCTGACTACAGAGGCTGCATTCAGCAGGTGCTCGTGTTCAATCACCTTACTCGGACGTTTCCGTTGCGCGTCAGCCCCTACGCGACACAAATTTCTTCGCATACCGATACAGGGTGATTCCAACGAGGGAATTCATAGAGATACTCGATAGTAGAAAACATCGGTTTCGCCTCAACGTCCACTTCGATCTCTCGTCTTCGTCACCTGCTCGGAGCCCCCGAACGTGGGAGACCCCGGCGAAAACCCATCCCGTGAGCGCAAGCGTGAGTAACGTGAGCGATAGTCGGCGCATACTCCGACGTACGCGGTGAGAACGCATAAGAGTGTGAACCCTGCCTCTTCTTAGTGGTTCGTCAACCGTGAAGTTGTGAGTAACTCAATTCAGACAGGGCTAGAACAGTGCGTGGCCTGACAGTAATCGCGTGCAAGATACAGAGGATGAGTTCAGCACGGCGTCTTCGTTTGTTTCACATCGAAAACGGCGAACCATCCATTCACTACACGTGCCTACTGAATAGCCAACTCGCTCCAAGGCAAGGCGGAAGGATCTACGCAACAAAATTCTCTGAAGAGGCGGTACTGAACGCTCTTCTCAAGACACAGCGGGTGGATCTAGAGAATAAACCGGCTGTGGGCAAAGCACCAGTCTCATGATGTAACCACGAGCAGACCACGTAACTCGCTCACTGCTCAGCCGTTAGACTATGTCTCTGGACGATTTTCGGACGATTGTAATTCCGTACCCTCCCAGATTTCGAACAGCATCAAGGAATTCATCTGGGTTAAGCGGCTTCTGGATGTATGTGTTCGCGTTGATACCAGACGATTGCGCAATGTTAGCTTCCGCAGTTGATCCCGTCATGCCAATCACCGGAACTGAGGCTAATTCAGGCTGATCATTGAGAGTAGCGAGAACATCCGTACTTTTTCTCCCGGGCAGTTTGAAATCCAGAAGGATGATATCCGGTACCGGAGCGTCCGTATACTCTCCGTTCTGGTGGATGAAATCAAGGGCCTCATCGCTATCGTAGACGACATGGATTTCGTTCGTAATGCCCGCGTCAGCGAACAACTCTTTCATGAGTCTCACATCGCCGTGATTCGCCTCAATCAACAGGATCTCTACCGCACGGCTCTCGAAGGGGTCCGATGAAGTCATATCCCTCTCGATTCGTCTTCCAGAGACTCGAGAGTCCCCATTCCGTACACTCCGTGAGGCATGGCCGATCAGTACTCCTCGAAGACTGTAGCGAGATCGCTAACGGATTGGTCGTTAACGACGGCAGTGAATTCGACCATTTTGCTGGTTGGTTCGTACCTGATGAGCCCTGCCTCGTCGAGCTTTGGAAGATGGTGATGGTGAAGCGTGAGAGCGATCTCGTCAATCGCTCCGTCAGTCGCCTTCTCACACGCGGCAAGCTGAGAACTCAAGGTGTCGACGAAGACTCGATCAGTCTGATCGCGCTCTTTGAGAACTGCAATCAGGCGACGACGACGGGGATCAGCAAGTATCTCGAACAGTATATTCGGGTCGCAGGATATGGGTGGGGTGTGCTCCATTCTGGTTCTCGCCCTTACTAGGTATCTACAGAGTATAACATAGGAGGTGAGATAGACAGGGTGGTTAAATACTCCTGTTGGAATCATCCCGTCAAGAGGGAATTCTCGATGAGTTTCGAAGTCCCTCGGTGTAATCGCTCTGAAAACGCCTGCTGGGAGAGATCAAATTCTTCAGCCAGTTCAGTCGCAGTCGCTTCTCGAGGTGCCTCGTAGTAGCCGCCTTCGTAGGCTGCAACGAGCGCATCACGCTGCTTCGTCGTCAGATTGAACGCGCCACTGTGAGGCTCAGTCGGTGAAAACAACTGCTCCAAAACGACCTCTCCGTTCGTCCTGAAATGAGAGTGGAACTCCGCCAACCGCTTGCGGTCGGCAAACCGGACTTTCAATTGCCACGTCTCTCCTTGTCCAGTCGCCTCCAGAATCACTCCCTCGTGATCGAGAACCGTATCTACAGTGCGAGCGACTTCGCGACTCCACGTCATTTTGTACAACCGTGAGTCTGAGAACCGATCAGTCACGTTGAACCGCTGGACTGATGGATCGTTGGCCACCGCTGCATCGAACTGATCAAACTCGGATTCGGGGCCCGAGACCCAGAGAAATGGCATGATCCACTTGCGGCTGTGTGCTACGAGTCGATCAAGTTCGACAGTCAGTGAGGGTGCTGCTTCGAGGGATTCAGCGAGGCCAAAGGCAGGAGCAGAAACGGTGAAGTCACCTACGACACTCATTACGGCGGGTAGAGTCGATGAACGGATGAGTCTTCCGCTAACCTTTACTTTCGGGGAATACCGGCAGACGGATGCAGGTCCCTTATCGCCTAATAGTAGTAGTGGACTGCTCGCTAAGAGAGCTAACGGAGTTCTTCAAGAGGTATTGATTCATCGGCGAGCCTGACTGTTCCATCGCTGCTAACGACGACCGTGTGATCGGCGTACTCGAAGGCGATCTTCCCGTCCGAGCGAGGCGATCCGTTTGTCGGTGCGAACAACGAATCTAACGCATCAGGGTCAATCACTTCATAGAGTGAATCGAGGTCAAGGGGATCAACGTCCTTCGCTTCAGCTACTGTTTCCACGATAGCTTGACTAGGTGGCTGGTGCGTCGCTGTTGAACTCATTACCGAACTCAGGCCTCTGACGGTGATAAACCTATCTATGGTTTGCCATTTTGAAGACGAGTATTAAGACAGAGTTCCAAAACACCCATGTACAACTTGTGTACAGGATAATTACAACGAGAAGATGATCAGTCCTCAGCGACTTCTTTACCGAAGTTATCAGCGGGCTGGTGGAGTTCGCGTTTGAGCAGTTCATTGCGAACAAGTTCAAGGCCCAGATCCGTTAACTCGTTAAGGGTCTCTTCGATCTCCTTCCGTGTGGAGGCCGCAATTTCAAGTTCAATATTCTGATGGTGGGTCAGCAGTTCCCGGACTGTGACAACCCCATGAACATTGAGCGCCTGCTCCGCGAGTTGGCTACGTTTGTCCGTCGGGGCTGTCGCGGTGAGGAGAAGGTAATGATCGAGTCCAGCTTTCTCGTAGTCGATTGTCGGGTGATAGCCGGTGACGATGCCTTTCTCTTCGAGTTTACTAATGCGGTTGCCGACAGTAGTCGAGGAGACGCCAACCTGCTCACCAATGCCCGAAGTCGTATTGTTGCGGGCATCTTGCTGGAGCAGATATAGGATACCTTGATCGGTCGGATCGAGAGCAACCATGGGGCTCGTACATATGCGCTCAATCATCAACAAGACCGGGTTTGCAATTCCGATTCTCGGGACTGGTTGCTTCGAGTGCTGTAACCAGAAATATCTGAATCCTAATAGGATTTTCTCGGTATGGAGCATGTTTACCTGCGAGTGACGGCGTTACACGTGCTACGGGAAGGTCTACTAATAGCGGACTGGGCGGTTCCATTAGTATGTCCGCCCCCGGATTATACGAAGATGAGCGTCACCACCTGTACTTGCCCGACGAGAACCGAACGTTGAGCGCGGCAGTGTTACATGCGGTAGCTGAATACGAAGACATTGACCTGTTGGAGGCCGATTTCAGGCTCTACGATCTCATCGACCCGTCAGCACTTAACATATTATTCCAATTCAATTTGGAGGCTGCGGCAACCGTGTCGTTCGCCGTCAGTGATTCGTATGTTTTTCTTCGAGACATCGGCAATGGCGTCGAAATCTGGGCGAGTAATATCCCCCACGGCTGACTCTCACCATCGAGGTACTATTACGTGTATTCCCTTTCCTTAGTGCTAACTCGAGACCGTCCGACACTACTGCAATTCTCGGATCAGTACTCACGCTAGATTCCAGTGGTATAGAGTCCCCATTCATGAGTGATTATTCAAAAGCAATACCGGATCTTTGCTCACTCTGTTCGCGTAGAACTCAGTAGATCGAATTCACATTCTGTTACATCCGCGGGCGGAGGGTTTATGCTTCGGGATTGCTTGTCGTACGGCAACGTGACCAGTAGTTCGCTGAGCGATAGTCTCCAAAAAACTCTTGCGCTCTTCGAGACACCCGGCGCTCCACAGACGACACTCGAGGTGGCAGACCAGCTCGATATCGGCCGCCGAAGTACGTACGAACGTCTCGAGCGACTCGTCGATCACGGCGAACTCGAGACCAAGAAAGCGGGGACAAACGGCCGCGTCTGGTGGCGGCCGCAGTCGTTGCTGCCTGCACAGACGGCCACCGACCACGACTGGCCGACCGTCGCCGAGTCGCTAGTCGACGATGTCCTCGATAATGCCGACGTGGGGGTGTTTGTCCTCAACGAGGACTTCGAAGTAGCGTGGATCAACGACACGCTCGAACGGTATTTCGGATTCAATCATGAGTGCATCCTCGGACAGGACAAGCGCGAACTCGTCCGGGACCAGATCACTCCGATGGTCGACGACGGCGAGCAGTTCGCCGAGACCGTGCTAGCGACCTACGAGGAGAACACGTACGCCGAACGGTTCGAGTGTCACATGACCGCGGGCGAGGACCGCGACGCACGCTGGCTCGAACACCGAAGCAAACCGATTACATCCGGCGCGTACGCTGGCGGTCGCGTCGAACTGTACTACGATATCACTGAGCAGAAGCAATCAGAACGTGCCCACCGCGAAGCGCGGACGCGATTCGAATCGCTGATCGACGCCGT
>SDGW01000533.1_pt1 | contig 16799 bp, 14 predicted proteins | sample 2873831 | NCBI WGS metagenome assembly SDGW01 (sample SAMN08132700, study PRJNA421101) | hypersaline lake metagenome | isolation source: celular fraction 0.22 microns magnesium sulfate-rich crust from ephemeral... | place: Spain: Penahueca Lagoon, Toledo | collected 2011-07
GTAACGGGTCCGTCCCGGCCTGTTCGACCCGTTCGAGCAACGCCGTAATCTCCGCGCGGTGTAACGCCAGTGAGTCGAGCAAGCCGACCAGAAGTGCCATGGGGACGGCAGCGTCCGCGCTGGAGGGGAACGCATCGTCGAGGTCGGTCAGGTCCGGGAGTTCGTCGGGGGCCTCCTCGGCCGGCTCCATCGCCAGACAGGCGCGACAGACCGCCACAGCCGTGGCCTCACCGGGCAGATACTCCCGTAGCTCCGCGGGTACCGACACGGCGACGGTCTCGCCGCCACAGGACTGACAGGACATAGCAGGGAGAAGAACCGGCGACGCGATAGTGCTACCGGACTTCGGGCGCTCGTGGGGCGTCTCGCCTGTTCGCTAGTCGTCTGCCGTGAGTCGTTCAGCTTCCTCTTTCTCGGCTTCCTCGGCCGCGAGCGCGTCTTCCTCCTCTTCCTTCTTGGCCTTGATTTTCTTCATGCGGAATATCTCCTCGCGCTCTTGCTCTTCGAGCTTCTGCTCGATGTACTCCTTGTTGTCGTGGAGGTCGGGCAGGAGCTTGAACTCCAGGGCGTTGACGCGCCGTTTTGTCGTCTCGATTTCCTCGAGCATCTTCTTCATCGCCGTCTCGACCTCGGCGGCGAGGATGATGTTCTCGATGAGTTCCTCGTAGGCGTCGGCCGCCTCGTCGATACGGGCGGAGGTGCCCATCACGCCGTAGCCACGCTCGTCCAGGGACTTCTTGACACCGGTCGAATCGATCTGGGGGACGACGACGCCCATGATGTTCTTCGACTGGGTCGTCAGTTCGGGGTGTTCCTTGAGTGCGGCCGCAGCGCCACGGACCGCCACGTCGCCATCCATCGCCCGGGCCATGTTGATCGCGTCCTGAGCACGGTCGTAGGAGTCGTCCAGGTCCTCACGGACGTCCTGTGCCTGGTCGAGGATATCCATGAACTCCATGATGAGGCCGTCACGCTTCTTCTCCAGCGTATCGTGCCCGCGCTCGGAGAGCTCGATGCGGTCCTCTATGTGATGCACCCGTCGTCTGGGCCTGCGCGGCGCCGTCGAGGACGCTGTGACTGCGCAGGAGGATGAACCCGAAGCCGACCTTCGCGACCAGGTCGATGACCATGAAGCCGGCCGTCTCGGTGAAGATGCCGACCAGGGCGAGACCCTCGGTACCGATGAGCCACCAGACGGGGTAGACCAGCCAGACGACGGCCACGAGGTTCCGCAGCGTGCGGAAGGTCCCCTGGGTGTCGCTGGGCAGGTCGGTCACCCGGCTCGACAGCGAGCTGAACAGGAAGTACAGCAACACCAGCAGGAACGCGGTGCTGATGCCCCACCAGATGAGCCGTTCGGCGCCCGCCGCCAGCACGCCGCTACCGGCCGACAGCGTCGCGACGACGCCGGTACCGATCATCAGCACGTCGAGGCTGACAAGCGTCGAGATGGTGTTGCGGTCCGCCCCGGCGAGCAGGGCGAGGTCGTACAACAGCAACGGCGTGGTGAACAGCCAGTCGGTGTACCGGGCCCAGTAGATGGGCGCCTCGGGGTCGTTGGGCAACTCGATGATGGTCAGCCCGAACCCGAGCGCCATCGCCAGGTAGTTCACGAACGCGATCGCTGTTATCAGTATCGTCGCGATGTAGAACTTCTGGCGACGGTCGTCCGTCTCGCCCCAGCCTCGGCCGATGAAGTATAGCATGCCGAGGAACATGCCTGCTGTACCCAGCCATAGCCATATCTGTTCGCTTCCTGGTTGTGGCATAGTGCATGTGGACTTTGGGTTCGACAAGTAAAGTTTAGCACACCCAATCAGTTTGGTAAGAAGCGGCGAAGGTTGCAAAGAGCGGCGGCGGAACCGGTAAACGAAGCCTATTCGGGCGCCGGTGGTCATCGCCGGTTCGTCCCGGAAGCGGTCGGCGGTGATTCTTCCAGAGAGAACCCGGTGATTTTTTTATCTGCTTGGGATCTCATGTCACTATGGTATCCGCCGACACAGCGCGTGGGCTCCTGCTGGCAGCGCTTATCGTGCTGAGTGTGGTCCCCGCAGCGAGCGCGGGTCCGACGGAAAGCTACGCCCAGGAGTCAGATACAGCCGCCGACGGGATAGACGATGGGCTGGACCCCGCGGACGAGATTTACGTCCGTGACAACGGTGATGTGGTACTGGTTTACAACGACACCGACGAGACGAGCTCGTCCGGAAACGTCGAGTACGGGGCCGATATCAGCTCCGACCTGTTCTACCTCCTCGTGACCGAGCCGGTCGAGGGGGAGACGGACGTCACGGGCCAGGGCTCGCTACTGGTGACGGGGTCGGACATCGCCGGTGACGGGCAGCTGTCCTTCGAGAAGCCTGAGTCGCTGTCGAGTCTGGACTTCCGGACGGCCGGCGAGACGACGAGCGAGAACGCCGCCGCGAACCTGAGCCTCGACGCGAGGTTCGACGCCGAGGACACCGCCGATAGCGAGCAGTTCGAGTCGGCCTCGACGGCGGGGAACGTCACGGCCACCGCGTCGGATTTCACCGCCAACGGCGAGTTCGACGCGCAGTTCGACGAGTCGCTGGGAGGCGGTGAGTCCAGTTCGGGCTCGTTCGTCCTGACCGAGAACGACGGGAGCTACACGGTCAACGTCGAGCGCAACGAGACGCTGTCGGACTTCGAGACCGAAGACTGGTCGACACGTGCGCGTGCCCGGGAGACCGTCGAGGGGCAGTTCTCGCCCACCGCGTCGGAGTTCAACGGCAGCGCGGAGGTCACCATCGACCGCTACGAGTACACCGAACAGGAGCGGGGCGCGCGGCTCGATATCGCCTACACCGTCGAGTACACCGACGTCGAATCGGCGGTGACCCAGGCGGTGGCCGAGAACATCACCGCGGACGAGGACATCGAGATGGATAGCGAGCGGGCCGAGGAGCTCACGACGCGGATGGAGAACCTCACCGTCGAGCGGATCTCGGCGAGCTACGATGTTGCCGAGAGGTCGGCCTCCGCGGAGTTCGCGGCCGACATCCGGAACTACGACGACGTGGTCCTGCCCGCACTCGAGATAGCCGAGGCGTCCGATACTGAGACGCTCGACGCGGAGGAACTGGAGACCCTCCGAACCCTCCGCACTCGCGTCGAGGCACAGCAGGCCGCGGACCTCCAGCAACGGATGACGTGGAGCGCGACGGTCACCAAGCCGTCGGCGAGACAGGTCGCGGTGACCACCGAAGCCAACTACACGACGGACAACTGGGACGACTACGTCTCCGAACTGAACGACCGCGGTCTCGAGACCTACGAGTCGCGCTACGAGGCGAGCGCGACCACGACCGACAACGACCGCGTGAAACTCACCGGCTCCATGACGGTCGAACTCGACCCCGTCGAACGGCTCGCCAGCCAGATGGCGAACGCCTCGGCCGAGAGCGAGGGCGACCGGGAGGACCTGGCCACGCTCATGCGCGCCCAGCCCGAGCGCGGGAAGGTGAACGTCTCGACCGACGGGGAGACGGTCCGGGTCGAGGCCGCCACGAAGTTCGGGAACCTCGCGGCGCTCCGTGACTCCCTCGCCGAGAACGGGACCGTCCCCCCCGGGATGACCAGCGTCGTGGGTCGCACCGACGGCGACACGACCTCGACCTACGTGACGGTCGAAGGCGCCGTCGGGGAGGACGCCTCCGAGAGCGACGTGCGGGGCCTCTCCTACGTCGACGACGGCACGGAGGTGCACATGCCCGGCCAGTGGGACCGCGAGTTCCCGTCGATGGACACCGAGCGCGCGGCGTCGTTCCTCGGTGTCGACGACCCCAGCGCGGGGAACGCCACCGCGACGAGCAGCGGCTCCGGCCCCGGCTTCGGTGTCGGCGCCGCGTTGGTCGCACTGGTCGGGGCAGCGTTGCTCGCACGCCGGCGAACCCAGACACGCCGTTGAGGCGGCGTCGGTATCGCGAGAACACCGCTCTATCCGCCGTTGAGTGACGGGATACAGGCAGAAACAGTTCTCGGCTCACATCGGGCCGAAACGCCGAAGTCGGCCGTCTCAGGCCTCGGCTTCGACGACTTCCGCGTCCTCGTCCTCGCGGTAATGTTCCTCGATTAGCTCCTCGTCGATGCGGTTCAGCGCGTCTTTCGGGAGCATCGAGAGCAGGTCCCAGCCGAGTTCGAGCGTCTCGTCGATGTCGCGGTCGGTGTCGTACCCCTGGTCGACGAACTCCTCCTCGAAGCGGTCCGCGAAGTCCAGATACTTGTTGTCGAGGTCCGACAGCGCCTCGCGACCGACGATGTTCACGAGGTCACGCAGGTCCTCACCCTCCGCGTAGGCGGCGAATATCTGGTCTTTCACGTCGGCGTGGTCGGCACGTGTCAGGCCCTCGCCGATGCCGTCGTCCATCAGCCGCGACAGGCTCGGCAGGACGTTGATAGGCGGCTGGACGCCCTGGCTGTTGAGGTCCCGGTCGATGTAGATCTGACCCTCGGTGATGTAGCCGGTCAGGTCCGGAATCGGGTGGGTGTCGTCGTCGCCGGGCATCGTGAGGATGGGAATCTGGGTGACAGAACCGTCCCGACCCTCGATACGGCCGGCCCGCTCGTAGAGCTGGGCCAGGTCCGTGTACATGTATCCTGGGTAGCCACGTCGACCTGGAACCTCCTCACGTGCGGCACCGATCTCTCGGAGCGCCTCACAGTAGTTGGTCATGTCCGTGAGGATGACCAGCACGTGGTAGTCCTTCTCGAAAGCCAGGTACTCCGCCGTGGTGAGCGCGAGTCGCGGCGTAATCGTCCGCTCGACGGCCGGGTCGTCCGCGAGGTTCATGAAGACGACCGACCGTTCCAGCGCACCGGTGCGCTCGAAGTCGTCCATGAACTCGTTTGCCTCCTCGGCCGTGATACCCATCGCGCCGAAGATGACTGCGAACTCGGAGCCGTCCTCGTCGTCGCCTTCCTCTTCCTCGGGCACTGACGCCTGTCGCGCAATCTGGAGCGCGAGGTCGTTGTGGGGCAGGCCCGACGCCGAGAAGATGGGCAGTTTCTGACCGCGGACGAGCGTGTTCATGCCGTCGATGGCCGAGACGCCGGTCTGGATGAACTCCTCGGGGTACTCCCGCGAGAAGGGGTTGATGGCTGCGCCGACGATGTCCTGTCGGTCGTCGGGGACGATTTCGGGGCCGCCGTCGATGGGCTGGCCGGTCCCGTCCATGACCCGCCCGAGCAGGTCCTCGGTGACGGGCATCTTCATCGTCTCGCCCAGGAAGCGAACGGAAGCGTCGCGGTCGATACCCTCCGTCCCCTCGAACACCTGGATGGCGACGTGGTCGCTTGCCGATTCGAGCACCTGGCCACGGCGCGTCTCGCCGTCGCCGATCTCGATCTCGACGATCTCGTCGTAGCCGACCGGCTCGTCGGTCTCGACGAACACCAGCGGGCCGCTGATCTCAGTGATTGTCTGATACTCTTTCATTAGTAGAGCTCCCGGAGCTCCGAGGTGATGTCGTCCTCGAGCTCGTCGATGTACTCGTTGTAATCCTCCTGGACGCCGATGCGGTTCAGACGGGGCGCGGCGTCGATGTCGGTGAGTTCCTCGACCGGAACCCCGGCGTCGAGCGCCTCGAAGGCCTCGTCGTTGTAGGTCTTGATGGCGTCCATGATACGGTACGTCTTCTCGGGCTCGCAGTACGTGTCCGTCGGGTGGAACGCGTTCTGCTGGAGCCACGCCTCACGCAGGTAGCGCGCGATTTCCAGGGTCAGCTGCTGGTCCTCCGGCAGGGCGTCCTTGCCGACCAGCTGGACGATCTCCTGCAGTTCGGCCTCCTCGTCCAGCGTGTCGATTGCCCACTGTCGCGTCTCGGGCCAGTCGTCCCGGACGTTGTCGACGAACCACGGGTCGAGCTGCTCCCGATAGAGCGAGTACGACTCGTTCCAGTTGATAGATGGGAAGTGCCGGCGTTCCGCGAGGTCGGCGTCCAGCGCCCAGAACGTCTTGACGATACGCAGCGTGTTCTGGGTCACCGGCTCCGAGAAGTCCCCGCCGGGCGGCGAGACGGCGCCGATGACCGACACGGACCCCTCCGTGCCATTGATGTTCGTGAAGTAGCCGGCTCGCTCGTAGAACGCCGAGAGGCGCGCCGAGAGGTACGCGGGGTACCCCTCCTCGCCGGGCATCTCCTCGAGTCGCGAGCTGATTTCACGCATGGCCTCGGCCCACCGGGAGGTGGAGTCGGCCATCAGCGCGACGTCGTAGCCCATGTCACGGAAGTACTCCGCGATGGTGATTCCCGTGTAGACACAGGACTCACGCGCCGCGACGGGCATGTTCGACGTGTTCGCGATGAGGCAGGTCCGGTCCATCAGAGCGTTGCCCGTGATGGGGTCCTCCAGCTCGGGGAAGTCCTCGATGACCTCGGTCATCTCGTTGCCACGCTCGCCACAGCCGACGTAGACGACGATGTCCGCGTCGGCCCACTTGGCGAGCTGGTGCTGGGTGACGGTCTTGCCCGAGCCGAAGGGACCGGGAATCGCCGCGGTCCCGCCCTTGGCGATGGGGAAGAGGCCGTCGAGCACGCGCTGGCCCGAGATGAGCGGTTCGGTCGGGGTCTCCTTGTCGACGGAGGGACGCTGCTGGCGCACCGGCCACTCCTGTCGCATCTGGATCTCCTCGCCCGAATCCAGTTCGACGACCGTCTCCTCGACGGTGAAGCTCCCGGACTCGATGGCGGTGACTTCGCCGCCATCGGAGTTGGGCGGCACCATCACCTTGTGGTCGATACTGGGCGTCTCGGGGACGATGCCGACGATATCGCCGGCCTCGACCGAATCGCCTTCCGCGACTTCCGGCTGGAACTCCCACTCTTTCTCCAGGTCGATACCCGGCGCGTCGACACCGCGGTCGAGATACGCCGAGCCCATCTTCTCTTCGAGGACGTCGAGCGGGCGCTGGACGCCGTCGTAGATGGCGTCGAGCATCCCCGGCCCGAGGTCCACCGACAGGGGCGCACCGGTCCCTTCGACCGGTTCACCCGGGGAGACCCCGGAGGTCTCCTCGTACACCTGGATGGTGGTGATGTTGCCTTCGATCTCGATGACCTCGCCCATCAGCCCTTCCGAACCGACGTAGACGACGTCGTTCATCCGGGCGTCGAGGTCCCGAGCCGTTACGACCGGTCCCGAGACGCTTTCGATAATGCCGTCCTCGCGGACGTCGGATTCTGTTGCTTGACTCATTGTTAGTCCTCGTCCATCAGGTCGATACCGATGGCTCGTTTGATCTGTTCACGCAGCCCGCCGCTGCCGGCGCCCTCTCCGCCGAGGGTCACAAGCACCGGTTCGACGCTCGTCTCGGCGCTCTTGCGGACCCCTCGTGAGAGGTGGTCCATGTCGTCGTCGTGCATCACGACGATGCCGACGTCGTCGTCGTCGAGCATCTCCGAGACGGCGTCGTCCAGCTGCTCGTCTTTCTGTTCTGCGGGGATGTCCGCGAACTTGCGGACGCCCGCCAGTCGAAAGCCCGTCGTGAACTCCGGACTCCCGATGACTGCTATCTCCTGGCTCATAGTATCACCAGCTCCTGTTCGATCTCGTCGGGGGAAAGCCCCGCCTCGCGACCGCGGGCGATGGCCCGGATGTTGTCGACCTCACGCTCCTTGGCGAGGATGTACGACAGCACCGGACACACCGACAGCGGATAGCGGGTCGAGAGCTTGTCGGCGTACTCGAGCAGCGCCGCGTCGAGCGCACGCTCGAACTCGACCAGGCTCCCGGCGTCTTCCAGCGCAGACAGGGCCGAATCGAGGTCGTCACCGTACGTGCTATCACGCACAGCGGCGACCAGATTGTCCATGTTACCCGTAAGCTGGGTCAGGGACTGCTGGTCGAAGAGTTTGCCGCCGTCGATGTAGTACTCCGCCGGGTCCGTCTCGGCGCCGCTGCGGGCCAGCCGCAGGGCGTTCCGGAGGTTCCGGAAGTCCACCTCGGCCCGCAGGAACTGGACGTACAGTCCGGTCGCGCTGTCGGGCTCCGGGTTGCTCGGCAACCCATCGAGCAGCGTCTCGTAGAAGGCGCGGTCGATGGCGTTCTCCAGGGGCACGAGGACGTCCTGCTCCTCGTAGACCTCGTAGGCCTCGCCCAGCGACGCACCGAAGATGGTGTCGTCGAGTAGCTCGACGACCTCCTCGATGGAGCCGGCCGACAGCAGCTGGTCGATGCGCTTGTCACCGAACTCCCCAGCGCGGATGAGGTCGTCCTCTATCTCGTCCGCGCTGGCGCCCGAGTAGAGCCCGCGGATAACCGTCTTGGCGTTCCACGCGTCGAACTTCCGCAGGTAGCGCGCGATGTAGTTGTACAGCGCCCCCTCGGACCACTCCAGCAGGTCGTCGAAGTGTTTCGCGAGGTTGCGGTTCAGCGCGTACTCGACGAGGTCCGAACCGCTGTAGCGGGCCCCGAGTGCGTTCATCTCGGTCTCGTACTCGGTCTCTTCCATGAAACGAGCGATCTCGCTCGTCCCCATCCGGACCAGCTTCCGGTAGTCGTCGTCGTCGAACAGCGAAGCGCGACGGGAGCGGACCCGAGCGATGACGTACTCGTAGTTGCTGCTCCGGCCGCCGGATGCCGCTCTGTAGCTGCTCATTGGTCGTCGAAGAGTCGGTCGCTGATTGCTTTCAGGTTGTCCTCCCAGACGGTCTCCAGCACGGAGTCGAACGTGTTGTTCACACGCACCCGGGAGGCTTCGCTCTCGACTACCACGCCGCCGAGACACTCCTGCTCACCGGCGAACGTTGCGTCGTCGTATTCAGTGAGGATATCCTCGATGAGTGACTGGTCCTCGGCGCGACCGTAGACCCGAAGCTCGGCGCCGTCGTCGAACTCCTCGGCGGCGGCGTCGAGCAGCTCGCGGGTCAGCTCCTCGCGTCGGTCGCCCTCGAGGTCGGCGATGGCCTCCTCGACGTCCGCGTGGACGTCTTCGAGCACGTCGCGTCGGGCGCCCAGTCGGGCCTGCTTGGCCTCGAGCTTCGCCGAGGAGAGGCGCTGCTCGCGCTCCTGGGAGATCTCTCGCTCGACCTCGGCCTCGCGCTCCTCGCGGATTTCCTCCGCGTCGGCCTCGGCGTCGGCGATAATCTCGTCGGCGCGCTCGTCGGCCTCGGCCCGAATCTCCTCTGCACGCGCGCGGGCCTCGTCTCGGATGTCCTCTACGACTGTTTCAAGGCTCATTGTTGAAAAGGGGGGATACGTTAGTTAGGAACGACGAAGACGACGACCAGCGCGAGAATGACGAGCGTCTCCGGCAGGACTGTCAGGATGAGTCCACGGCCGAACATGCTGTCGTCCTCCGCGACGGCACCGACCGCGGCGGCGCCGATACCTCGCTCTGCGTACCCCGACCCGAGCGCGGCAAGCCCGACAGCGAGTGCGGCAGCGGCCTTGTTTGGGATAGCTGGCGCAGCAGCAGTACCTTCCTGCAGTACAGCGTTGACAACGGGTGCGATGGTTTCGATCATGTTGTTGAAGTCCTCTGTGAAGTTGCTCGTGTCCGAACAGGCGTATGTGACGCCACGGAGTTCATAAAGGTTCCCAAAACGGTTCGTCAACAGCCTGTTCTGGCGGTTTAGGCGTGCCTGGACGCCCGTCTGTGAGTGGGTACCAGTCGACTACCAGAAGATATTTCGCCTGCTTTGAGCGGGGAAATTATAGCGGTCGTCAGTCGTCAGTCGTGTAGGTCCGCTCGTAGCCGAACGGACTGTACTGCTTGCCGCCGCCCTCGAAGAACTTCCCGAAGAACTCCACGTACTCGAGACGCACGGCCTGCAGGCCGGCACTCGTGACACCGAGGATGAGCACCAGGGCGTGGCCGAGCACGAGCACGAGCAGTCCGCCGACGACACCGGCGATGCCCGAGTGCATCAGGCCGGGGAACATCACGCTGGTGACCTCGTGGCCGTGGTAGGTCCCCTGTTCGAGCATGTACGCCGGCGAGTGGTTGATACCGAAGTGCCACGCCGGTCCGCTACTGGTCTCGACGATGTAGACGCCGAAGAACAGCAGGTTGACGACGAATGCCATCCCGGCTTTCGCGAGCAGGACCGCCGCCAGTCGGGTGTAGGAGAGCCCGTTGACGAACACCTGCAGGAAGACGGCCTCGACGAACTCCGCGAAGTCCGCCGTCGCGATAAGCGCGAGGCCGATGGCAAACAGCACCAGCCCGGCGATACCGACCTCGGCCGGGAAGCCGGCAAAGCCAAGATAGAACGGGTTGCCGTTGAAGACCGCCTCGCTCCCGATGAGGAAGGCGGGCTTGCTGCCCGCGGGGAAGTCACTGAAGACCCAGCCCCAGAAGCCAAAGAGCATCAGGAGCCAGGAGCCGCTCTCGGTGATAGCGTCCCAGAGGCCGTGCTGGAGGTTCTTGACGAAGCCAAGCGTCCAGCCGATGGCGAGGTGGGCCATCCCGGCCAGCACGCTGATGATGAGCCAGCCAAGCGCGTAGTCACCGTAGGCCGGCTGGAGCCCCTTGTGGAAGGGTGCCTCTTCGAAGCCGATCGCCGGCCAGACCACGTTCGAGATGGTGTGTAAGCCGAATACCTCGCCGTACAGGATACCGAACAGCATCGTGAAGCCGCCGGCCCACATCGCGACGCCGCCGAGGCTCTTCAACACGTCGCTGTCGGCTTTCGTGTAGATGCCGTAGCCAAGCAGCGTGTAGATGAGACCGTACCCGAGGTCACCGATCATGAACCCGTAGAACGCCGGGAACGTGAGGAAGAAGAACACCGTCGGGTCGAACTCGCCGTATTTCGGGCGGTTGACGACCTCGACGAGCGCCTCGAACGGTTTGGCCGCACCGGGGTTGTCCTGGATGACCGGCGGGCTGGAATCGCCCATCGTGACGAGCCCGCTGCCCGTCACGGCGTGGCCCCCGTCTGCGACGGCTTTCTCGGGCTGGTCGTCCGTATCGTCGGCCGACGGCGCCTCGTCTTCGGCGTCCGTCTCGTCGTGGCCGCCCTCGACCTCCTCCTGAGAGTGGACGTGTCCGTCGCTGTCGTAGGCGGCGACCTCGAGCTTCTCGATGTCGATGGCCTCGCCGACGTCCGCGTTGACCTGCTGTTCGAACAGCTCGTACTCGTCGTCGGGAATCCACCCTTCGGCGATGAATGCGTTCTCCGTCGTCGCGAAGGTCAGCGGCGCCTCGGCCTTCTGGACCTCGATGGAGAGTTTCTCCTCGGCGGCCAGCAGGAAGCCGGCGTAGTCCAGTCGGAGCTCGTCGAGCTCGTCCTCGACGGTGTCGAGCTTCGATTCGAGCTGCTGTTTGCGGTGGTTCAGCTCCTCTAAGTACTCGGTCGGGTCGCCCTCGCCCTCCGGCACGTCGAGCGCGGAGAAGGTCGCCCCGACCAGCGCGTCCTGGAGTTCGTCGGCGTCGGCACGGGCAAAGACGGCGACGACGCCGTCCTCATCGAACAGCTCGTACGTGTCGACGTCGCTGTCCGCGAGGCCCCCGTCGATTTCGTCTGGGTCGCCCTCGCCGACTGCCACGGCGAGCGTGTCGTAGCCACGGAGCAGGTCCAGGTCGATACCGAGCCGGACGAACGGCTCCATGGTCGAAATCTGGTCTTCGACGTCCCGGAGGTCGTCACGCAGGCCGTCGCGCCGGTCGTCGAGTTCGGTGACCTTCGTCCGGACCTCTTCGAGGTCCTCTTCGAGGGCCTCGTCGGTGACGAGTCGCGTCGGGCCCGCGTCCTCGGCCTCGACGCCGAGGATAGACTCCAGTGCGCGCACGGTGACGAGCTGGTCGGAGGCCTCGTCGGCGCCCTCGACCGGGTCGCCCGGCTCGAAGCCCTCCCAGGCCCCGTCGTACTCGGTGACGTGGAGCATGTCGAGGTCGTGGACCGACTCGACGACGGACTCCATGACGCGTTTCGACCCCGTCACCGAGACGCGACACATCTTCTCAGGTCTGAGCATGTACCGCCTCCTCGAAGAGGTCTGTCACGTATTCGACCACCTCGGTTTCGCGCCCTTCGGCCTGCTCGGCGAGCTCCTCGCGGGCCGACTCGCCCTCCTCGATGAGCTCCTCGCGCTCGGCCTCTATCTCCTCGCGGGCATCTTCGAGGCGTTCCTGGGCTGCCGCCTCGGCCTCCTCGCGGGCCTGTTCGCGAATCTCGTCGGCCTCTTCGCGGGCCGCCGCGATGGTCTCCTCGCGGTCCTCCTCGGCCTCGGCGACGATATCGTCGGCCTCCTGCTCGGCCTCCTTTATCCGGTCTAGAACTTCTGGCCGTGGCATTTGCTAATCGTAGGAACCTTGCTCCAGCGGCTATTTGGTAGTTGCGAAGTTTTCGCGGTATCGGAAGTCCCGTCACCGGGCACATAATCGACGGGAAAACCGGGGAATTATGTCCAGTAATCCCCAAGAACCACTAATGGGAGTCCTCGAGAACAAAGCCCGGGCGCGGACGTTCTACAAGTACCTCTCGAAGGTGTACGACGAGATCAATCCGCTCGTCTGGAACGAAGAGATGCGCGACGAGGCCATCGAGATGCTGGAGCTTGACCCGGACGACCGCGTCCTGGACGTCGGCTGTGGCACCGGGTTCGCCACCGAAGGACTGCTCGAGCACGTCGACACCATCTACGGGCTCGACCAGAGCCCCCACCAGCTCTCGAAGGCGTTTCAGAAGTTCGGGAAGTTCGGCCGGGTCCAGTATCACATGGGCGACGCCGAGCGGCTCCCGTTCAAAGACGACAGCTTCGACCACGTCTGGTCCTCGGGCTCCATCGAGTACTGGCCCAACCCCGTCGACGCCCTCGAAGAGGCCCGCCGCATCACGAAACCCGGCGGCAAGGTGCTTATCGTCGGTCCCGACTACCCCAACTCCTCTATCTTCCAGAAGGTAGCCGACGCCATCATGCTGTTCTACGACGAGGACGAAGCCGACCGGATGTTCCGGGAGGCCGGCTTCGAGGAGTTCGAACACCACATCCAGCAGTCGATGCCCGGGAGTCCGCGAGCGATTACGACGATTGCAAAAGTGCCGGAGTAGCCCATTACTGCGGTGGCCGGGAGGCCGCTCCGTCGGCCGACTCGGGGAAGGGCAGGCCCGCCTGAGAGCATCCGGCGGCCTGTGGCCGCCGGTTGACCGAATCCGAGCGGAGCGAGGATTCGGCCTTTTTCATCGCCGGGAGAGCAAAGCTCTCCCGTGCTCGCACTCGCTACGCGAGTGCGACCGACGTTCGCAAGCGCGAAGCGCTTGCGAGCCCATCAGAAATCGAAGATTTCTGAGGGCGTTTTTCGAGGAGCCGGTTGCGGGCCGCAGCCCGCAACCGAACGACGTGGCGGCTTCGCCGCCACGCACCTCCAGCAGCGAACGGGGTGAGCGAGGAAGGGCGACGATGAAAAAGGTCGCCTGGCAGCCCGCGGGCGATTACGACGGTCGCCGAAGTGCCGGAGTGAATGTCCGGCGGCGAAGCGAGCCAGTCCAGGGGGAACCGGCGCGTGGCGATTCTCCACTTTTCCGCTCACGTCTTTCATACAGTGGTAGCCGTAGGCCCCCCGACGCAGACGGAGGCGGTCCGGAAGTCCCGTCCAGAACGGCCGCGTCAGAACCTCTTAACCGCTACGACGAGTGTCTGCCCGTGGGAACGGACAGCAGTTATAAACACGTCTGGAGTGAATCCCTATTTATGTTGCAACTGCTACTGGCACTTGACGACGATTTGTCCCAGGCACAGGCACAGATAGCGGCCGTCGAGAACGTGGCCGAGACGGTGGACGGCGTGAAGGCGTTCATTCTGCACGTCTTCGACGACAACCCAGAGGGCGCGTCGGTTCACCAGCTGAAAGCCGTCAGAGAGGCGAGAGACCGGCTCGAAGACGCGGGCGTCACCGTCGAACTCCTCGGATCTAGCGGCGACCCGGCCGAGGAGGTACTGAGATACACGGATAAACACGACGTGGACCAGATATGTGTCGGCGGCCGGAAACGGAGCCCTGCTGGGAAGGCGCTGTTCGGGAGTGTCACGCAGGACGTGATTCTCGGGACCGAGCGTCCCGTGCTGGTCTGTGGCAGCACGTCGGAGTGACAGCGCCGTGGCCGGAAACGACCGGCGTAGCTGCAGGCAGACCGCTTTTTCGGTTGCTGTCCGTCGATTGTGTCGTGTTCTATCACGACGACGAACTCCAGTTCGAGGTCGAAGTCGAGGAACCGAACCCGCGATTCGCGAAGCTGCTGCAGCAGGCAATCGGGGGCGCCGAGGGCGAGATGCGCGTCGCGTTGCAGTATATGTTCCAGGCCTTCGCCGTGCCCGCCGAGAAACAGGAGATGCGACAGTTCCTGATGGAGACCGCCACCGAAGAGCTGGGCCACATCGAGATGCTCGCCACGGCGGTCTCGAAGAACCTCGAAGGGGCCTCTGACGAGGCGCACGAGGCCGCCCGCGAGGACGCCGTCATCGACGAGATGATGCGGTCGGGCCAGCCCCGCCAGGCGCTCTCGGCCGGCCTCCACGCGATGCCCGTCGACAGCAACGGTAACCCCTTCACCGGCAACTACGTGGTCGCGTCGGGCAACCTCGCCGCGGATATGTACGCCAACATCATGGCCGAGTCGACCGGCCGGCTGCTCGCGACGCGGCTCTACGAGTTCACCGACGACCCCGGCATGAAGGATATGCTCGAATATCTCATCGCCCGCGATACGATGCACCAGAACCAGTGGCACGCGGCGCTGGACGCCCTCGGTGAACACCGCCCCGTCCCGAACAGCTTCGACCAGGACAAGGAGAACCAAGAGTACAACTACACGTTCATGTCCACCGCTCGCGAGGAGCGTGAGGACCCCGACCAGCCCTGGACGCAGGGCGACGCGCCGGACGGCACGGGGGAGTTCAGCTACACGCCCCAGCAACCCGGCGGCGGCAAGCCGGACCTCGACGAGATGATAGACGAGATGTACAACGAAGTAAACTGAGCGGCGCTGGTAATCGGGGAGCAGACAGTCGCCGTGCGATGGCCGGGAGCGGCCGCCGTGCCGCGACCCGGGGGTAGGGCAGGCCCGCCGAGGGAGCATCCGGCGAGCGGAGCGAGATTCCGGCCTTTTTCATCGCCGGGAGAGCTTTGCTCTCCCGTGCTCGCACTCGCTACGCGAGTGCGACCGACGTTCGCAAGCGCTTCGCGCTTGCGAGCCCATCAGAAATCTTCGATTTCTGAGGGCGTTTTTCGAGGAGCCTTCCCGCAGCGAGCCGTGGCTCGCGAGGAAAGGCGACGATGAAAAAGGTCGCGGGGTAGGGCAGGTCGGCCTGGGAGCATCCGGCGAGCGAAGCGAGCCGGTTCACGCGAATCGAGCGGAGCGAGATTCCGGCCTTTTTCGCCCACGTTTTTGCAAGCGGGGGTGCCCACAGGGCCGCGAAGCGGCCCGAGGACACCCCCCGCAGCAAAAAGGTGGGACCGCAGTGTTTTACCCGCGTGACGGTGTAGGTGGGGCCAACAATGGTACTCGACAATCTCGGAAGCTCTCTCCGGGGGACGCTGGACAACCTCAGGGGGAAGTCCCGCATCTCCGAGGAGGACATCGAGGACATCGTCAAAGAGATTCAGCGGTCGCTGTTGCAGGCAGACGTCGACGTGGCGCTGGTCCAGGAGCTGTCGGACAACATCAAGACCCGCGCCCTGGAGGAGGAACCGCCGGCGGGCACCACACCCCGTGACTGGGTGCTGCGAATCGTCTACGAAGAGTTAGTCGAACTCGTCGGCGAGTCCACCGACCTCCCGCTCGAAGAGCAGACGATCATGCTGGCCGGCCTCTACGGGTCGGGGAAGACCACCACCGCCGCCAAGATGGCGTGGTGGTTCTCGACGAAGGGGCTGCGGCCGGCCATCATCCAGACCGACACCGACCGGCCCGGTGCCTACGACCAGTCCAAGGAGATGGCCGAGCGCGCCGAAGTCGACTTCTACGGCGACCCCGACGAGGACGACCCGGTGAAAATCGCCCGCGAGGGGCTGGACGCGACGGCGGACGCTGACGTCCGCATCGTGGACACGGCGGGTCGGGACGGCCTGAACGAGGAGCTCATCGAGCAGATCGAACGCATCGAGGAGGAAGTCCAGCCCGAGCGGAACCTGCTGGTGCTGGACGCCGCGATGGGCCAGAGCGCCAAGAGTCAGGCCGCCGATTTCCAGTCGGCCATCGGCATCGACGGCGTCGTCATCACCAAGCTGGACGGGACGGCGAAAGGTGGGGGCGCGCTGGCCGCCGTCGACGAGACCGACTCCACGATTGCGTTCCTCGGCTCCGGTGAGACGGTCAAGGACATCGAGCGTTTCGAGCCGTCGGGCTTTATCTCCCGGCTGCTCGGGATGGGCGACCTGAAACAGCTCACCGAGCGCGTCGAGCGAGCGATGCAGGAGACCGGCGACGAGGAGGAAGACTGGGACCCCGAGCAGATGCTGGAGGGGAGTTTCACCCTGAAGGACATGCGCAAGCAGATGGAGACGATGAACAACATGGGGCCGCTCGACCAGGTGATGGACATGATTCCGGGGATGGGCGGCGGGCTGATGGACCAGCTCCCCGACGACGCGATGGACGTCACCCAGGAGCGGATGCGGGATTTCGACGTCATCATGGACTCGATGACCGAGGAGGAACTCGAAAATCCGCGCATCATCGGCCAGTCCCGCACCGAGCGCATCTGTGCCGGCTCGGGCAAGCCCGAAGAGCGCGTGCGTGAACTGCTCGAACAGCACAAGCAGATGTCCCAGATGTTAAAACAGTTCCAGGGGATGGGCGACGGCGACATGGAGCGGATGATGAAGCAGATGCAAC
>SDGW01000473.1_pt1 | contig 16787 bp, 15 predicted proteins | sample 2873831 | NCBI WGS metagenome assembly SDGW01 (sample SAMN08132700, study PRJNA421101) | hypersaline lake metagenome | isolation source: celular fraction 0.22 microns magnesium sulfate-rich crust from ephemeral... | place: Spain: Penahueca Lagoon, Toledo | collected 2011-07
GACTCGTCGAACGTTACATAGTAGTCGAATACTGAAGTTGCGTGTGGGCTGGTTCCGACGAGTCGGTCGAACACCGTCTTTCCAGTCGCGAGTGCGTCGTCTCGTGTCGATGCCTCTACCAGCGAGTAAATAACCATATGCATTGGTTCTCACTTCGGTCTGCCGACGCACGCGACTACACGCCGCGTTACTGCTTGATGCGCCGGCACCCATCGCCGGCGCAGAAAAACATGGACGGCTATCGTCCAACCGGGAAGGAGTTGTGAATTGGTCTGAAGTTAACCAACAAACGCCGAAGTACGCGCTCGTCTGTTGGTTAAGAGTGTCCTCCCGTCTACGGATCTGCTTTGGGTTCTGGCCCGTATTGAGGCATTCCGCAGACCTGGCACTCCCACATCGGCTGACCACTCCACTCGTCGTCAGGGACAGTCTCGAAGTCGAGGAATCGGTGTCTCGTATCGCGGTCGCACTCACGACACTCAAGGTGCCTCCTGTTTGGTCGCTCGCGTTGCTGGCTGTCAGTTCTGGTCTCTTCGATAGATTGCTGGAGTGCAATCGCGGGGACTAGCCACACGTCGTCTGGGTTCTCAAGAAGAGTCTCAAGATGGTCTTTGTTCTGAATCCCACATCCGCTTTCGTCGTAGAGGAACGTCGCATGTTCGCCGTCGTGACGTGACTGCGTTGTGTCCTGCCACTCGGTCCGTTCACGGGCAGTTTCGAGCAACTGTCTACCCGAGTTGGACGTAATCCGTACTGCTTCGGGGAGCGAAATCCACTTGTCTGCAAGTTGTGGTGCAGGCTCCTCGTCGAACTCGGAGATTGGTTGGCAGTTGTCGACCGCGGAGTCTCTGTCGGCCTTCACGAGGAGGCCCGCCGCCGCAGTACCCTTCGCGATGGCGCTGTCGAACGTCGATGCTTTCACGACGAAATGAACGACATGAAGCAGTGTCCACTCAGTATCGGACCTCGACTGTTCCTCCTCGGAGGTATCGAGGTTGTTCACCAGACAGAACCGACATTTGGTCCGACTAGCAGGGATTGATGCTCCACAGGCCGAACACTCGCTCTTCGTTGCTGTCGTCTCGTTTGGATATCTTGTAGCGACTGCATCTAGTCGCTGTTGGCTCGACTCCTCGTCACTACTATTGGAGAGTTTGTCGTCGGGAACATGCGTTGCTTCGCCGAGTGGCCGAAGTTCTTCGTGGTCTGAGTCCCGCTGAGTCATTGAGTAGTGTCGTCACCTGCTTCGCCTTCATCTTTAACTGGTAGCTCCTTGGTCAACTCATCTTGAGAATTACAGTCTTTTTGAAATCCTCTACTGCTGATAGAATGGAATTGCCTATGCGCAATATAGAGGACGATGTTTCACGTCGGGAGCCAATCTGATCCGGGACTGTCAGGAACGGCGTGCTGAATATAGAGGTTGTATTCAGCAAGCAGTCGCCGTTCGTTTCAAATGCCGAGGGACGAAACAGCCGCTAGGTAGGTCTGCGTACTTACCGTAGTCCGACTCTCAGGGCATTCTCGGAAAATGTATCGCTCGAATACCTTCGAAAAGAGGAAGCCAGTCATGATGACTGAGGTTGAACTATATCGACTAATATAGGGGTTCGCGAGACAAATCCGATTGTTTTACTTCCGCATTTAAATCATATTTTTCAACAATGCACCTCACGAGCCGCACAAAGTCGTCGTCGTTCCAAGGGTTAATTCGCACCTCTTCAATTAAAGAATCGACATCAACGTCCTCAAATTGTCCGGGATTGAACTTTTGGTCCGGGATCGGCTCTTCGCGCGTTATGTATGTGAATGGGTCAAAGCCCGTAGACGGACCCTCATATCCTTCTGGCTTTTCCTGGCTATCCGCGCCTTCTTGTGGTGGATAATCTATAAACAGTGCCCTCAGTTCTTGTTCGTGCTGATAGCTTTTGCGTTTATGTCGATATGCGTCTAGCCTATGCTCGAAATCCATCGATTCCTGTTCGTAATTGATGTATTTGACATTGAAAAAGTGGATGCCTCGCTTATACGTGGTGAAAGAATTACGTAGTCCCTCAAAATTTGTTTTAATCGCGATTCCACGGTCATCATATTGGTCCCACATCGCAGCGCTTTCCCGTTTATTGGTATGCCAACAATTTGCAAATACGCATCTCGGGAACCTCTCCCGAAACCGCTTAACCTCATCATTTTCCTCCGAACTTGCCTCAATGCTGTCATCTACTGGGAATGACCCCTCGAACGGGTCGGCAAATTCAGATAACGCACTGAAGTAGACCTGTTCTCGGGCGAGTATCGAGGCGAGCTGGTAGAAGTCTAGATATCTCCAGACCGTATCCTCGTCCGATGGACGCTGGTTCATGCCACATAGTGATACGGCGTCTTCTTTAAATTATGGATACTACACTACCGATTCCATAGAGGAACATCGTTCAGATTCGACCCCGACTATTCGCTATCTGGTCAAAATACGTGAAATGGACTTAGCAGTAGGTCGGTGAACTTGTGACTGATACGCGCCTTGTATCTTGTACGGCTCCAAGAACGTCTATCGTATCTAGTAAGACTCACAGCGGTATCTACGCACTACGAACTGCTCACGTCACCTACTGCCAGACCTGAAGGGTTTCAACAGAGCCAGAACTACAAATGAGGGGAACACGCGCATTCACACAGCGAGTCCGTTTAATGTATCTCGATGGGTACGGATGGTCACCGCCGAGACACTCGCGGCCCGTGCGACTTCTGATTGGACCATCAAGTGCCCTGCGTCACAGCCTGCTTTGTATAGGCACGCGGCGGCGAATCCTGTTGGATCAACGCCTGAAACGACACCTGCTGATTCTGCCTGTTCTGCTAACTGCCGGGCACGATTCCTGATTCGGTCGGGGATGTTGAGCTCAGAGGCTAACTGGGGAATGAATCCACTCGGCCTCACCGGTTGGGCTGGAAGGCCGAGCTCCGTATTCAGCGTCTGATACGCAGTCCTCACTCGGGCTTGCGCAACGCGCGCCGGCTCAGTAACGTCGTCGAGTGTTCGCGAGAGTCCGTTACATCGACATGCGCCGTGGATGCTCGCCGCCGCCATCGCCTCGATTGAGCTGCCCCGAAGGAGGTCTTCGGTCTGGGCGCTCCGGAAGAGCCGACATGCTTGGTCGCGAATCGTCTCGGCGAGATCGAGCCCACTACTGATTCGGCGGACCTCCCCGAGACCATGTGCGAGATTGCGTTCCGCTTTCGACTGGAAGCGCCCGCGGGACTGTTCCCGACGGAGTCGACCGAGTTGCCGGCGCTTTCGCCCGGAGAGCTGATTTCCATTCGCGTCGGTCCCACGCCCGATTTCCGTCGAGAGGCCGCGGTCGTGACGAGTGGCCGTCAGCGGCGCACCAGTACGCTCTCGGTTCTGTTCGTCGTTACTGAACGACCGCCACTCCGGCCCGTGGTCGATACGTTCGTCTTCGAGAACGAGTCCACACTCCTCACAGACGGTCTCTGCTACGTTCGTGGCGACCCGTCCGTCACACTCTGGGCATCGATTCGTTGTATCGTTCTGTACGTCCTCGTCGAACGTCGTCTCGTAGATTTCGCTCGTTGCCATGATACTCACGAGGGGCTCCGTGAACCGGTCTCTCGAAGAGGCCCCCACCAATTGAGGGCAAAATAAACACGTCGCAGCGGGGCAACGGCAGAGTTGACTGCGTTGGCGAAAGCCCGGCCGCGAACGGCCCGTGGGTCGTGAGCGGCCTGGACCGTGGAGGTGGTGGGAGGTGGCGGTGACTGCATCACACCAGCAAAAAGGGGGCGTACTCGGGCTATTCCCACCAGCGACCGCGCTCAGGGAAGAACATGGTACTCCACCCGGTCACGGCGAGGGAGACACGTCCTTCGTACCAGTTTCGGGCCGCTCCGCGGATGCACACGCGCTCGCCTTCCGCCATCCACGGCGCTCGCGAGTTTTTCCAGACCGTCACTCGGACTCGCCCGCTTTCGTCTTCGATGAGTCCGACTTGTGCGATACTTGGATGCGATGGCTCCCACAACGTTTCGACACGCCCGGAGATGCTCACCTCCTTGCGATTCACGTCTTCGATCTTTCCAATTGGAATCACCTGCCCTGGAGCTGTCTGCAATTCTTCGTGGACGCCGACGACTGCACTCATCATGCTTGCCCCTTCGACCACGCGCTCGGCCAATCGCCGACTAATCGCCGCTCTCGTCCAGCCCTCCAACTTCTCGCTCAATCGCTTCGTCTGCTCGTTCACGCTCGATAGCTCGTCCTGGGATAGCTCCTCGCGTGGGTCTGGCCGCTCCGGGTCCGCCATTGGGGTCACGCTTGCCGCCCGCTTCTGAAACTCTCGACGCCGCTCTTTGCTCCGTTTCGCCGCGATGTCTCGCGCTCGCTCTGCCCGGCCATCCTGCCGACTGACTTCGGCCCGGACGCTAATGCGCTCCAGTTCCGCTTCCCGCGCCCGAATGCGCTCCTCTTGTTCGAGGGTCGCACCCTGAATTCGTTCCTTGTTCGTCTCCTTGATTCCGTCCGGGTGGTTCGCATCCACCTTCGCTTGGATCTCCTGCTCGACCGTCGCCCTGAGTTCGGCCGTCTCCTCGACGACCTCGAAGCCATCCGAATCGACTTCTGCTTCGTCCGCCTGTTCGAGTGCCTGTGCATCGACCGAAACGACCTTGCCGCTTGCGTTGTTACTAGACATTGGTCTCACGTAGACCTGAAGGCGCTCATGCGCCCGACACCGCGATCCCTACATCGCGGATTTCCTCGACAACCACGACCAACAGTCATATCTGCGCTCTCGCTCGCGCCTTCGCGCGCCCCCTTGGGGCGCGAGCGAGAGCGCACCCATAGAGGGGATGCATCTAGCACCGCGCGCCGTCTCGGCCGCCGCGAGCGTCCAGCGGAGTATGCGTCGCGGGGTGAGCACCCACGGCGCGCAACCCCCGACGGATACCCGCTGGCGTCGAGACCAGATTCACTTTAGCCCGGACCGGGCGCTCGCGGTGCGGAGAGCGCCCGCACGCCCGGAATGGTCGGTCGCGAGTGACGCGGCGGCCGGAAAGCGGCGAGCGGGGCGGGCCGTAACGAAGGACACCCACTCAACCGGCCTTGTCGCCCGTTTACATAGCTGACCTCCTGGTGGACTCAAGAATGAGAACTTCTACTGTTGCTCCCAAACCCGTGTCTTCTCAGAGAGATTAGAGAGAGCGGACAGACAGACGTTTCTCAAACTCTTGGTCAGTCTTCTCTCGAATTTCTTGGCGTACTTCATCTTGATCGGATTCAATCCCGAACTCGTCCTCAAACGAATCGAATCCAAGCGTCGTCAGAATATCCAGCAGGAGCTCGATTCGTCGATCCTGTAGAGTCTCATAGGTCCAGAAGGAATTGAAATATGCCACTACATCGGCGTCCACATTCGAAACGTCACCGCCATCGTGCTGCTCACGGAGTATGTCGAGGGGTTCGCGATCGACGTTGCCATATTCAGCAGTAAAATACCGATTGGGGTAGATACTCGCGAAACCGTCGATCTCGGAGTAGTACTGCGTCATCTTCTCGGCGAGTGGCCGGTTGCTCGCCCCGATGTTATCGGTATCACGGAGCAGGAGGAAGTTCCCAATATCGTCGATGAACCCCTGTGTGATGAACTTCGAGATGTTGTCTTTTAGTCGCTCCTCCTCTTCATCGAGATCTGAGCGCTGTACCAACTCGATATAGCGTTCGATCTCTGACGCGATCTCGATATCCGGCTCCGAATCGAGTTTGAAAAACTCGCGAAGCCACGTTGGGTCTTCTGGGTCGCTAACGGGAGTCTGCGGTAGGACATGTTCCAAATGGATGTTCCCCATGTTCAGGCCTCGCTCGACGGCATGACTACCGTCGTCGAAGTGGTCCTGGGCGATCTTCCCGAAGAGCAGTCGCGCCGTTCCAGTACTCCAAGACTGAGTCTGAACGACCGTATCAATGAACCGGTCACCAAACAGCGTCGGCGTAGAGGAACGCATCTCGGTGATGAGATACTCTCGAGAAGCCTCATACACACGGTCTGGCGTCCCATCTGCGGTTGGTGCGAGGTTGAACTCCTCGACGGCCTCGATGAAGACCTCGCGGAAAATACTCGGTCGTTCAGAAATGAGGAGGCGTCGCAGGTTGAGTTTCTCGATGGTCTCTAATACGCGATAGAACTGTGTTGCATCCCGTTCCGATTCAGGATTGGTGTGATAGTAGAGCGCCAAGACGAATGGCTGCCACTGGTCCATCTGTTGGTTATTGAGGCGGACAAGGATTTCCCGGCACTGTTCTCGGTGACTGGCTAAGTCAAGGTTCTCAGCGGCGAGCTCCGTGGTTGTGATATCTTGATAGTAGTCGACAAGGTCGTGTGCGTAGTCGAGGAAGGCCTTCGCTTCATCGAGATTTCGGAGGCGCGGAACGACATCCGAGTCGATGTTCCGAGTGTCGAAGGCGTTGGTCAGTTCGACGCTCGCGTCACCAATCCTGTCGATGCCATCGTCGACGATACTCAGATAGATTGAAAGGTAGTCGTCGATGGCATCACCATCGGTTGCAAACGCCACCACGATGTCTTCCCACTTGTCGACGTACTCGTCTTTCACGTCGGTATCGAAGAAGGCGTTCACGATTGCGGCCCTGATACGGTCGATCTTCGTCAGATCGACGCCGCGGTCGTTCAAAATCTCGAAGATCTGCATCCGGAAGTCCGACTCCGCCTCTCGAATCAGGTACTCCCCGACGTGGTAGGAGTTGTAGACGTAGTTGAGGATGTTCACGAGCGCTCGCACCGTCTCGTCCGGCGTCTCGGCGTCGCCGACGACGTCGCTGATCTTCTCGTCGTAGAACTCATAGGCGTTCAACAGCCGCCGGTGTGAGCGATATAGTTTGAAGAACGCTCCCGATGAAAGTGAGTCAGTATCTAAGTCCGCGAGTTCATCGTCCGTGGTGCCGAATCGGTCCAGACATTCCGAGACCTGCACTGCATCGCTGTTGTTCCCGTGAATGCTGAAGTCGGCTTCATCCTTGAGGTAGTCCACCTGGGCGGACGGCCCCATCATGAGGGCTTTGAAAAATTCAGCGTCGTGTTTGTTCAGCGTGAGCCGGGGCTCACGTTTGCCGAACGATTCTTCAACATAGAGAATATCGGTGATTCGCCCGATCCCGTAGTCCCGAAACTCCGCCAGGGTATCGTCCTCGATAGAATCTGGATCGACGTGCTCGAGGTGTTCCATAAGGACGCGCAACAGCAGGTGTGTCGTCGTCAGTCGCTGTTGGCCGTCGATGACCTCGTACACCTGTTTGTCGTCGTTGACCGCGAAGTACATTGAGCTGAAGAAAACGTCAGACACCTCGCGTCGGTCAGCGACCAAGTCGGCATTAACGAACTGCTCGATGTCCGACCAATACTGTTCGTGGTGGATGTTTTTCCACGAGTACAATCGCTGGTATTCTGGTACGTTGAACTTCTGATCGGTGAGAACCTCCCCCAGAGTCCGTTTCTCCATCTCGAAATTCTCGGCCGTAATCGGCCGAACTACTTTCCCATCACCGACATTCCTTGTATCGAGATCTCTTCCATCGTAGTCGATGTATTTATCATACAGATTGTAAGCCTCGTCCGACATTATTGGCTGCTGTTTGTAGTCCTTCCATTTACCGTTATGGGTGGGTTTTCGAGCCAAGTGAGGTCAACTCAGAAGGTTGGCGAACTCGTGGAGGCGGCATCAAACCGGATTCGATGGGTTTCGACCGGGTGATTCAACCTCACTATCAGTCCAGCGCCGGACGGTAGTACTACAATCGCGTGCAACGCGCCAGAAGCAGAACGGAACGCCTGGTACCGAAAAGGCCGCTCAGTCGAAGCAGGACCTGATAAGTCGTTAACCCCGGATGAAGCCCTTGAGCAGTCTCACGAGTGGTTGGAAGCGCATCAGCTTGAATACGAGGACGATCTCGCCCAACTCCCCCGAGGTAGACGCGGTCGGTCACGGCGTCAGGCCCCTGCTGGACGAGCCGCACGAGTTTATCTTTCTCGATGAGGTTGGCGTCAGTTACCTCGATGTCGGCTTCGTCCGCGATGCTGAAAGCTGTTGTTTCAGGCGGGCGTCCGCCTGGCTCCGCGTCTGTTGTTCGGTCTGGATGGTGTCGTGGTTTGGAGATGGATGGTTAGGTGTTTTCTTGGTGTTATTTATCGGATTGGCCTGCATTTGGATTGCAATAAATATTGTAAATCCACACAGACAATGGTGTTGCTGGCTATCGTTGTCCTGTCTGGGACGTTCACGACGATAGCGGTGGTCTTCCTCAAAGGAGTAGAGCTCTGGTTTCGACTTAGGGTATTAAGTGGGGGTAGAAAGTAGCCTAAATTGTATCAGTTGGTGGGTTCCAACTAAACTCCACCAACGGGGGTGAGACAACATAGCAAAGTCCGAACCCCGTTGCAAGCTCGAATTCGAGGTAAAGAACCACGAGTACGACGACTACGATGAGTACCGCGAGAACGAGTGCATGTGACCCCTAATCGCGGTTTCAACAGAGCATATACATTCAGTTTTCCTCTATATCCGCGTCAGTGTGTTCGGTGAAGGCGGTGAGTGCATCGTCGATTGAGATGAATTCTATTGGATCTTCAACGTCGTCGTTCTCGATATCGTCAAGCGTGAGTTCTTGCTCTCGAACCGTGTTGATACGCACGAGGTCGTATAGGTCTGTCGCGTCTTGCGAGGCTTCAAATGAGGATGTGCGTTCATCCTCAGAGCGGACGATGTAGTCGATATAATCGAGATTGTAGAATGTACGGTTGAGAACTACTGACTTTTCATCGAACTCTTCAGTGTATTCTCCCGGGTCTTTATCTGTAGAGAGAGTCCGTGCGAGGTCCTGGACTGACTCGCCGGTCGGGATTCTATCGTTATCATACACGTCGAGCTCGTCGTATGTGAGGCGGTATGACTGCTCAAAATCCTCTCGCATTTCTTCTTCAGATAGTTCAGAATCTACTGGTGATACACCCATCTCGTCTATCTCGAATGTACTCCCCATAACATCGATGCTGGTGTTGACAGTTTGGATGCGTCCTTCGAAGTCGCTTTCTTCGATCTCTCGGAGAGTGTATAACTCGACCCCGACACCTTCTGCTTGCTCAATGGCCCCGCTTTGAAACCCGCTTTTCGCAACCACCACACCTTTATCAGCACTCGAGTTCGCCACGTTGCTGATTGTTTCAGCAATCACCTCCTGCGGGACACGGGAGTTCCAGAACTTACACTCGATGATGATGAACACGTCATGGTGGTTTGCGTTCGTCCACACCGCTACGTCTACCTCCTTCGACCCGCCGTGATTCAACGGTAAATCATACTTTGTCTCCACCCGATCCACACCTTCAGACGCCTCAATCCCAGCTACAAGCTCCTCGAACACGTCACTATCAACAGCACTCCAAACATCTTCCTCACCACCATTCTCACTCTCATTCTCATTTCCACTCATACCATTTCCGAAAAACACTACCTAAATAACACTACTCATTTCTATGAACATAGAGACAGATTCCAAGTGAATAGTATATTAACGTCTAATACGCTTTCAGAGTGGAGGTCGTGCAGGGACCTGTCGTTGTTGACTACTGGTCTCCGCGAGAAAGAGAGCGACCAGACCCGAGGCAAAGAGCAGAATTCCCCCGAGTTGTGGGTTGAACATCACAGTGTATCCGGCCCCATAGGCAAGCCCGAACGCGAGCAGACCGATGCCTTTTGGACTCCCGAAGAACGCTGCTCGGACCAAGGCACCGAGGAAGACCAACGTGAACCCAAGTTTGATGATACCGATGAAATCCACATCGGGCATCGCTGGACCCTCCATATACGGCTGGAGTATCCGGATAATCTCAAGGAGTGCGTACTTCCGTGGATTGAGTTCGATGTATGACCACAGTCCACCCAAAAAGGCAGTTTTCACGAGGACTACCTCTACAAAAGTCTCGTATTTGTCGGGCATGGTTTTCTAAGATATCGCTTCCGACTATTTTCCACCAAGAACGTTCGTCGTTGAGTGGTCAAGCGCAACTTCGTACGCCATCCTCCGCTCTCGTTCTTCAATATAGCAGTCACGGTGCTGTTTCCATGCATGCGATGTTCCCCACTTCCCATCTACGTTCTCGTCGAAACTGACTTCGTCAAAGTGGATAGATTCCACCCTGTCGATACCGATAGTTCTGTACGTCTCGGTTTTCACGCAGTTACTGGCACTGTCATCTCCATTCAAGACCTCCTCACCGTGTTGGCGAATCGGTCGTGAGTTGGTGAACCCCCTGGCATGGTCCGCCAGCCGACTTTTCAAATTCCCGGTCACTTCCCCGACGTAGTACCACGTAGAGGAATCGAGGTGCCGCTCCAACACCACGACGTAAATATATGCATCTGCATCAGGCTCGAAGTTGTCGAAGTCATCCATGAATGACCGGAAGTCTTGTCCTCCGCTGCGGAATGGTGTTCCCCATGTTCCTAAATCGCTGGATCGGTTCTCGTAGTAGTACGGGGATTCAGGGTCTTCTCGGTCGAACTTTTTCATAATACGAGAGTGTCACTTCTGCCTCATAACTCCACGGTGTGTATTAGACGGTAATACATCAATAGACTGTCCTTCAATACCCCACAACCTCCTATCTGTGAAGGTCTTGCAGAACTTGATACTATTCTCTCCAAGGGGCACACGAGCAACCGCTATACCCTAAGCAGAATAGACCATACAATCGTCGGTTTAGTTACACCACCCGTGCACACTGACGCCGTACTCCGATTTAGGTACAGAATCAATTTTATGTGTTGGCTTTGAACACAAGAAAGTATGTTGGAAGTTCTCGGCTTAGATGACCTCAACCGAGATGAGCTCGTTCCCGTCGCATCAATACTGCTACTGATAGGAGCCGTTATTGTATCTGGCTTTGATTATGCTCTCATCAAGCAAGGGTCTACTCTCGTGTTCTATGCCGTCATCATCCAAATTTGGACAGACTTCGATTCCGTCGACTTGACGACCTCACATATAGAATTTCTCTTAGTGAGCGTCGGAGCTGTGTTGGCGGGGCATTTCATCGAACAAGTTGTCGTTTTCCTATCTGGTGATATGCTCGCTGTGCAGTCGTTAGCACTGGCAATACTCATCAGCCGAATCTACGTAAATTCGCACGGTGGGGAATGGCTTCGGTGGGATGATCTCGTTGACCGATACGTCGTGTATATTCCCTGTACGATTGCGCTACTTCTTCCGATTGTTCTCTATCACGTGGACTTCAATCCTGTATTCGGTGTTGACCCGAATTCGCTCCTTAGTCCTTCCCGAGACACGTTTTCGACGTTGGCGTACCTGAGCATCTTTGGAAGTATTCTCCTCTATGGGCGAGTCGAGAAGGGGTGGAGTCTGAGTAGCTAAACATTCGAAGTAGAGTAATATACTAACTGTCTATTTTCAGTTCATTAGTTGTAGCCGAACGCCTGCTGATACACTTCCACTCTTCGTTTTGCTACCGCCGTTGAATCGGCAATGCCTTCAGATGAATTTGCAGCGAATACGTGCCATATACCTCGGAATCGATCCCAGCTGTAAGCTTTGATAACACCAACCTCTGCAATGGCCAGTCCAACGAATGTGACTAATCGAAGTGCCTCATCAATGAACTTCATCAACCCTTCGCCATAGAGGCGACTAAAGACACCACCGTGTTGGTAATTTGCCCATTGACGAAGCATGAGGAGGGCGTCGTAGAACGTATTTAGACCGGCCTCATTAGTCCAATCAAATTCTTCTAACTTGTCGTAGAGTATCTCTAGTTGGCTTTTTGCCCGGTCCTGCAGTATGTCTTCTTGTCGGCTAAATCGGGAATCAGGTATTGGATAGGGAACTGTCCAATCAAACCAATTTGATGCGTGGTCGCCGGTTGTAGCCTGCGGGAAAAACATGAACGGATACGCATAAAGTGAGTTCCCAAGTGGTGCCATCATCTCCCGGCGATGCTTTTTCCACATACGAACGTGTGACCCTCCCCTGCCATCAGCTCGAATGTTATCAAAGGCACAGTGCATCAGTGCGCTTTGTGCCTTGTAGATTGCATAGTAGCACATCGGAATTCTCCACTCAGTGGTTCTCATCCTATCGCTGGTTCCACCCGTGAGTGGATCATTTAGAGCAAATTCGTCTCTCCATGCGTTTGAGAGGTTGCGTGCAATCTCGTCGTGTTTTCCGTCTGGAATCTCATCTGGGAAGTGGGAGGTAATCTCTGTACTGTTCTCGATTGCGTTTTGTACTATATGATATAGAACATGGTTTTGGATATCTTCTAAATTACTCCCCCAAGCGTAGCTCGGACAACGGAGACGAGTTAAATCAAGGCCGAATTCTTCTCTTGAGGCGGTATCTCTACCATGTTCTTCGTGTCGTGGATGGTATTCATGCCGGTCCCACTCATATGCGGCTTCAAAGGACTTATTCAGGACCTTACAGAACTTCGCAATAGGTTCCCCTTGTTCCATGAAGTCAGAGCCACTGTAAGGCATAATTTAGAATTTCAGTGGCAGTATTTAATCCCTTTGACCTATATTTGAATATTAGACGTTAATGCGTCAGCTCATTGCGCTTCCAACTCAGGTAGCGAAGCGGCCTCCTCAGATGGTTCACTGTCCTCGACTTCGATCTCTTGGAAGCCCCGCTCCCACATCTCCGCCACCTTCACAGCACCTTGGGCAACCTTTTGCGGATAGGGAACAAAGTCGTCTAATGCATCTTGGAGTGGGCCGATTGCCTCGTCGTCGGCCAGCGAGTAGAGCGAAAGCGTCCCCAGTTCGTCCTCAAGCTCTTCTTCGATAGACTCTCGGTTCTTAGTGATTTGGGTCAACTCATCGTCCGTCACGAAGTTCGAGACAAAGAAGGGGATGTGACCAGACTCAATCACTTCCTCCAAGTTGATGTTGTTCTGCGCAAGCTCTTCAGAGAACTCTTCCTCAGTCATCAACCGACTGAGGCCCAACTCTTCCTGAAGCAGGTTCGCAGGGTCGTCGGTCTCGTCTGGGTCAAAGTCCGTATGGGAATGAACGTTCTTCAGGTCAACCGCAGTCACAAACGGGACCAAGGCTCGACAACCTTCGTTTGGTGCAAAGACCTCTTCATCCAGCCATTCTTTGAGTTCCTTCCGGTTGCTTTTCTCCTCAAGACGTTCCGGGAACTGCGCAGGTGGAACCACCCAGGTCTTGCTGGTAATCCGAATCAGGTCGTATTTCTCCTGAAGTTCCTCTCTGAGGAAACTTTCCTGTTCGCCGTCGGCGTTCTCCTGCCGAGACACAGAAACGATGAGTATGGTACTGTCTCGCCAGTACTTTTCAACCAGGTCCTCGACCGAGATGTTGTCGTCCTTCAGCGTGTTGATGATGCTCTCGAACTCGTCTACTTGTTCTACTTTCTCCTTGAGAATCTTGCGTTGTGTCCGGAGTCGAGACTCTTTTTCTTCCAATTCTTCTCGTAGTCTCAGGACCTCCTCGTTGTCCTTCACATCCTCCTCTTCTGTATTCTCCTTCCAGAACGATACTGTGTCCCGAATGGTGTTCAGTAGCCGCAAGAGGAGAGATAGTTCAATGATAGGCATTGCGTTGTGATAGTATCTAATGTTTCATATGTCTACCGACGGACTTGTGGAGTAGAGGTTGACCAGAGACCTCAATATCCCACATCTCCTATCTGTGTAGGTGGTGGAGGAGTTGTCGCTATCATCTACAGGGGTTATTCGAGCAACCGCTATATCCTACAAAGAACAGAGGAATCAATCGTCGGTCTGGTTATACCACGAGACGTATTAATGTCTAATACGTCAGTCTCTCTACGCGGGTGCCGCGACGTTCGCCTCAGCCAATCCAGCAATAATATCTCGGCCGGTCAAGAGTTCAACGTTTATCTGCTTCGTTTCTCTGGCTGCACGAACTGCCTCCGAACTGAATCCGGAGGTCGTTGCTACAACGCACACGTCTGCTCCTTTCTGAACTGTAGCTCCGATTGCATTTCTCACTTCAGGACCGGAGACCTTGCCCGCTCCATTGGGGTCGTATTTCTTAGCTTGGATTGCGACTGTCTTTCCTCCGCGAGTCGCTATCGCATCGACTCCTTGGTCTCCAGTCTGTTTGGTCACCCGTACACTGTAACCCCGGTTGGCGAACAGTTCTCCAACAATACGCTCAAACTGTGTCGGAGTCAGGTGGAGTAGGTCGGAGAGACTCCACGACGACTCGACACGCTGTTCAACTTCTTTCTTAATGGACTTGATCTGCTCCCAGTTACCGTGTGACTTGGCTTGTTCGACTTTGTTCTGTATTTTGGCGGGATTAACCGAGGTATGTGCCAGCTCACTCGCCTGAAGTAGAGCGTTGAGCTCATCGGCCGTTGCTTTCCCATCTGCTTCAGCCAGAATGCTTTCCAGAGTATCGATATCGCAGTCTTGAACTGCTGCTTGTGCTTTCCGACATAGCGCATCTTCGGCAGTACCCTTCCCAATTGGGTGGTCGACGTTCGAAACACGACCTCCCGAACTTCGCGCCGGTGTCGTTCTCAGCGACTTCGTAGCGGAGACGAACTTGTCGATTTCATTGGCTTGCCGTTTGATGGCAGGAACATCGCCTTGTGAGAGCGAGGATTCGATCTTCGACCAAAGACGGTTCGGCTCTACCCAGTTCCCATCAACGCATACAGCCAATGCCGAACGTGTACCACCCTTGTCTGTCGTAACTAGTTGACTCCACTTCTCGATAGTGTCTTTCGCGTCCTGGTATTCCGACAACTCGTCAACCGACTGTTCGAACTCTTCAGTGTCTCCCGATTCGATTCTGATTTGAAGGTTCTGAACGAAGTCATCTACGATGAATGACTCTTCGCGACATCGGATTTCCAATCCATCCTCTATTTCTTTGGTTATGTCTGTGAGTATCCATCCCTGTACTGCGTTGCCGTGATGGAATGCTTCGGCAGAAATCGACCAAATTGTCTCGTATAGCGAACTGTCTACGGAATCTTTGTCAAGGCTCGTGAGAGCGTTATGGAGTCGGTAGAACTCGTCAAGGTCATCTGCTACATCAGACAACTCATTTCGGTCCGCTTGACGGACATCAACAACCACTTGGGAAGTCCCCTCCGACGAAGTGTATTCGCTGAATTCGCTCTCTATCCTCTCTGCGTGGTCCAGCAATTTCTTTCGCCAACGTCGGTCGGCATATCGATTGATCGGCTGTTGAAGCGTCTTTCTGATGGATGGACGTAAGAATGCTATCCCGATTCCAAGCAGGCCGATTGAAGCTAACAGCGAGTAGGCTCTTGGTCGGTCCCAGAAATGTCGGTAGACATTGTAGGTTGTTATTTCGCCTAACCGATGTGGGCCAGTTTCTGGGTTCTGTTGTAGGAAGTAGTAGAGAGTTGCTTTGTCTGGTCCGACTCCTGTAGCGTTGATTCCAGCAGGAATATCGAAGTCTCTATCAAATTGCTTGTACTCACCCAATGAAAAGGTAGATACGTTGTTCATCAGTGGAGCTCCCTGGCGTGCAGCACGTTCGCGACTCCATTCTGATGGGGCAATCACCACAGCGACTTGGACTTCGGTGGTTGGCGGATTCTCCAAATTGTTGTAGGGATTCCCCCAGCCTACTTGCATTCGGACTCGTATCTCCTCATTGGGACCAAGTCCTGTTGAGACGGTGTTGGCCTTCAATGAAAGGGTCCCGTATTCCGTCTCACCAGACTCAATTTCGTAGTCGAACGACAGTGAAGTCGATGCAGTATCGTAGTTGACCGTATCAGGAGTCGAGAGAACAGGATATGAGTAGAGGAGTCCAGCAAGTATGACTAAGACCAGAATCAGTCGGAGAGTCTGAAGGTCTACCGGAATAGAAGGGATGAATTCGGAGCGATCCTTCGGAATCTGCATTCTCAGGATGCATCTATCCTTTCGAACTAATGTAATTAATGCATCTATGTCAATTGCGTCCAGTAGGAGTTCTTGGCCCTCATCTATCTACTAACACGGTCAGAAAGAGCTCAACAAGGCAATCATCAGTCTAGTTATCCCACCACCAATGTGACAGTTGGTTATCCCAGTCAGACCACTCGTCGGGCTTTTCTGACACCAGATATCCCTCGGCGATGGCACCAATACCAAAGGAGAACATCACGATACTCGTGACTATCACAGCGATTCCAATCCATGTCGGCATTGGGAGGTAGTACGTCGTGCTGAACGTCAACAACGCAGACAGGAACAGGACACTCGCTAAGTTGTAGTCCTCCCTCATGCGACCATCACCACCAGAACAGGGACACCGGTGAAGATCCCCAATCCGCCAGCCACGATTCCCGGTGGAGCGTTGTCTCGTGGGTCAAATCCCTTGACACCGAGGATTGGCTCGTCGATGATTGGCCATAGAACAGGGAGTCCTTGATAGCTCCCGAATGCGTCACAGACAACGTGGGTCGTCATTCGTCTGTCCGATACCCTGTGCAATTGCCGTGATGTCCTCAGTCGACATCCCGACGTCGTCGGCGATTCTGTCGCTTGCGTCGTAGTTGATCATGTTCTCCTCCATGCGTTCTCGGAATCGAGCATATTCTTCGGGTTGTACTTGCCAGTCTGCAGGGTCGGGAGTACGTCTGCAAGCGGCCGATGGAAGTCCAACACTGCATGTTTAAATAATGGAGCCAGAACCTATCGGGTGTGGGTTACCCGGATTTCCCCCAA